>Ga0307515_10001957_pt1 | contig 45598 bp, 67 predicted proteins | sample 17_EM_MG_FD_194513 | JGI IMG/M metagenome (GOLD analysis project Ga0307515, IMG submission 194513) | Populus trichocarpa ectomycorrhiza microbial communities from riparian zone in the Pacific Northwest, United States - 17_EM | ecosystem: Host-associated > Plants > Roots > Unclassified | place... | reverse complement strand
GTTCGCAACCGTGATGACAAAACACTCCAAAAACAACACCGCGTCTTCAGTCTTCTCCTATGCAGAGTACAAGAAACTTGACTACGGAACGAAACGACAAAGGCTCGGAAATGAATCTATGCGGCCGTTCAACGCATGTTCCCTCTGCCTCGAACGAGCGCGTACCCCATTAGCTTGCAGCGAAGGGCACCTATTCTGTACCGAATGCGTTTTCACGGACTTGGGTACGTTGCTTGTCTCTTTGCGCCCGCAGAGACTCATCGTGGATGCCGCGCACATCCAGAATCTCGTGATACTAATGCCTTGCAGTTACCCAGAGCCGCGACATTAAAAAGCAGAAGGTCAAGCTGGCTGCTTTGAAAAAAGAGTCTGAGGAAGAAAAGAAACGCGCTATTGAAGCCGCTCGGGAACGCGTCCGAAAGGATTTTGAGAAAGCTCATCTGGGATTATCGGCCAAGTCGGCGGGTGCTATGCCAGCCCAAGGCTCTGCTACACCCTCGACGTCCGATCCAGGTAGGTTTCTATCTCTGCACGGTGTCCCCTCGAGGCAGACCTATTGGAATACAGTTCGTGGGAAGAAACGAAAGTTCGAGTTTGACACCACCGAGGTTGAACGGCTGACTCGTGAAGCTGAGGAAGATGCCCTCTTGCAGCTGGAGAAAGAACAATCTGAGGCTCTACGCGCCAAACTCCCCGACTTCTGGTTGCCATCTCTCACTCCCACCTACACTTCTAAGGGGCCACCGAGATCGTTGGCGGAAATCAAACTGCAGACGGCTTGCCGTGGTGGAAATCCATCCCACAAACTCTCGTATGTCACTCGCCGCCAAGATATTCACATTGTCTCAACGTCTTGTAGGAAGAAGGATCTCATCAGCGCGAGGTTCTCCTACCCGTCTACTGTCGACCTGCAATGGCATAAACAACCAAGACCGACTGCTCCCACTGAGGAGCCGCTGAACCCGCGAAAAGCGGAAGAGACGGAGAGCCCCATCTGCCCCTCATGTCGCAAGGAATTGACCAATAGCAGCAGAATATTCTGTCAGTGCTCCTCCCCATGATAAGGTTATCGATTTATAATTGATCGCGGTTCCAGTGATGAAGCAGTGCTTCCACGTCGTTTGCAAGACTTGCGTGGAAGAATTGGTCCACCCTTCAAATCAATGCGTGGTGTGCGATCACGAGGTTAAGCCTGGGGTCGACATTCTGGAATTGAGGAGAGAAGGTTCGAAACTTGCTCCCATCTCCATATGATCTATTTTCTGTGGCTCATACGATCGACGGGATTTTCTGTAGGAACGGGCTTTGCTGCCGGCGGATTGGCGGAGACTAGCAAGACCGGCGTATCGTTCCAGGGTTAGCGACGAGACGTGATCTTTCCTTGGGATGATATAGCCCCGATTCAGAGATAGGACGATCATGGCTCACGTATACGGTCGTGGGAGGGACTTGGAGTGGGCAAGTAGCGAAGACATCTACGTACACACGGATCACGTCGAACCTGTTCCTACGATCAAAATCCTCTCTCCTCTCACGTGAAGCTTGGAGGGTGAAGGTCACTCTGACCTCATCTTACATATCCCCATATGCGCATAATGAGTATCGCTCGCTTTGTTGGTGGTAACATCAGATGTCGGATTGCGGGTCCTGTCGTATTGATGGGTGTTGCACCGCTCGGACCACGGGCAATTTTATTCACCGCTTGGACCTGCTTCGATGAGTATTCTCGCTGGTATCAGCACCTCTCCCCCCACTCAGCGTGTTTTTTGGGCGGCTTGACCGGAGGAAGTTGGCCTCCGATGGTACCTCCTAAAAAGGAAATTCCATCAATCGCTTCGCCCCCAGTTTTGCCGAGCGGTAACCGGTAATGGGCCCCAGTACTGCCACCGTCGCCATTTCTTTTTCTCTTCCGTCCCCCTTATCGACCTGCACCACCAGAGACTTCCAGCAGTCCCCTCCTCCCGGGTTTCTTGCCAGGCCTCGGTTCAAACGGCACAAAGCTCCTCCTCGACATGATCCCGCGACCGTTCGAAGTGCGCGCGCACGCACCAGTCGACTTCGAGCGCAGTTCAGGCCCTTGGACACCCACAGAATTTCGCCTCACCTGCGTCCAGCTTTTGTCGCTATGTGCAGCGCTCCTGTTCTGCCTGCTGCTACACGCGGTGAGGTCCTTGCGCCGCCACAGGGTGGGCACGAGTTCAACCTCATCCTCGTGTGGGTTGACCGTTGGGGATAAGGAGCTCTGCGAACCTCGAGAAGAGAGCCAGCCTTCAGAAAAGTCGCCGCCACAGTCCTCGTCAGAAAGTGTGCCCAAAAGAGGTTGGCGGTGGGTGGATGTATTGCTGGGCAGGGATTCAGAGGAAGAGGAAGCCGTTGCCAACGCCGCTCGTTCGATGGTCATCCAGACCCGTCACCAGCTCGTTTGGCCTGTACAGAATGATCCCGGAGTGCAGGAATACAGGAATTCTATACCATATTATCAACCACGACAGAGACCACCGGTCTCTATGGCAAAGCTTATAATGTCACGGCATGTGCGCTCTTCACATCCCATTTGATATTTCTGTAATTTGTGACTGATTCCTCCTGTCATTTCGCTAACATACAACAGGCTCATCCACCCCGACGACCACGTTCACCGCCGAAACCAACGACGACGGCAGCGGCGACAACGACACAGCCACAGCCACAGTCACGACCCCCCTCCCGACTAGCCTCGTCTTGCATGCAAGTCGTATGACCACGCCAGGATATCCAAATGCTGCCTTTTCTACCAACGAACACCCATCCGAATTGTGATGTATCCTTCCTTAGCTGCTTTCGCCACCCGTTTGGACGTGCCTTGCCATTGCCTGACCGTATTCATCCTTCCCCCCGTCAATGTTTCGTTTCCCCAATCATATCCCCCCCATTACTTACAGCCTCATTTATTCCTTTCACTACCTTCGGACCTGTATCTATTTCTCACTTGAACTTTTTTTTTCATTATTCATCGCTCCGCGGATACTGCTACCTTTACACTTACTTTTTTCGCCTATTTCTATAGTTTGGTAGGGAGTCTCTCCCTGCCTCTTTGATTCCCTCTGTGGACAATTGGGCACCTGTTTCTCCTCACCGTCCAGTCTTAGTAAAAATCTAGAAGGATCTCAGGCTGAATGCCATATTGACATACGAACGGACTAACTACCTTAGCTTCTCTCCGCCACCTCACTTTGCCCTTAACGTCCGACGCTTGGGCTCGGGTTGGATGAGCAGGAAGAGTCTAGTTCACCCCTCGACCCACATCTAACGCAGGCTCACCCCAGATTTTCGTGGTGAAACCAGTGATATGGGGCTCCCGATCTATGTCGTAGAAACTATTCACTCACGCCATGGGGCCCGAGGCCGCAAGGCGTTCATTCAGGCAGAGCTGGAAAACGCGGCAACCAATGAGAGTCTGAGAGCAGAGTTTGAGCTAGGCGGAATTTCTTTCACCCCCGTGCACGCTTTGGGCTTCACTGGCTCGAAATCGGGGCGAGGGTGTGTCATCTCTCTGACGGCACGGATCTCTCACTTACAGTCGACCTACTAACGAGTCTGTCACCCCACGGTGCATTTCGCCTGCATCACCGTCCCTACTCACACTCTCCTGGCCTGTGTAGCTGTATTTCAAACCCATGTCACTTCCCCGGCAGAGAGGAAGTGACGTTTGGTGTCCCACCGAAGGATATAAATCATGGAATTGGGGTTGAAACAGCTCTACCTACGAGGATGAGTGGATGGCAGTTCGGATGTCCATTCGGCACCCTTCGTGTTTGATTGCCACCGTTGGATCTCAGCGGCGCTGGGCGGACGGGACACTCAGCTGATCCGGGACGTCACACTACTACAGTTCCTCTCGTTATCCCTTTCGTTACCCCGGATCTGGACGCCAAATCGCCCGTCAAAATCGCGCGACAGCCCCATGGAACTAATATTCTCTCGGTGTCGGTACTTCGGTAACCAAGTTCACAAGCTTCAGGGGGAGGGGCCGCATGACCATTCTGACGTCGGTTACTGCGCGCACTATTTGGCGTGTGGCTTTGACGCGCTCTCCGTGCTTCGTTCTACGAAGTATTTTGTGTGGTTCTGGACCCCTCCAAGCTGGCCAATTCGTTCCCTGCCCCGGGCAACGTTGCAGCCTGAAGGCACGTCGCCTCAGCGAATTCCGAATTCTGCCAAACCCCACCATCTCAGTTCTGACGCCATTTTCTCAGGTTAACTACGGGACATTTCTGCTCGGAAGTTCCTTGAAAATTAATCGAGGGGTGCCACCACCATAGGTTGCCTACGACATGTAACGGGACTCGAACGGAACCAACCTCCTTAGTCCCTAGGTTGTGTGCAGCGATGACAAGCTGTATTGACGCCACCCCCACAAGTTTCTATCAGAGATCTCACGTTCTTAGCGCACCTCGGAGTCGAACTTTTGAATCAGGGACGCATAAGGCTAGACTTTCATTTCCGAATTTACGAGAGAGAATCGTCGGTCCCCAGTTCCTCTCTGCATTGATCCCCAAGAAGCCAGAGAATGGTTACTCACCAATGCGTTTACTTTCACGGGCTCCTGCTGATCGCTCGTCCGTCGGATCTCTCTTTTCTTCCGTTTTACTTACCAAATGGAGGCAGCGGAGATAGTTGGGAATTCGGACGCCGTACTGGTCGGCCGTGATTAACACAAACGGTCTGTGGTTCGAGAACCCCTCCAACTTGAAACTTCCCCCTGATTTCAAGCCTTTCCGGGGGTACGCCTGATATTTCGAGTTTGGACATAGTTCAGTTTCAGGCAGTTGCGAAACTTCCATGAGCCAGACTGCTGGGTTTCTACTCGGGCAGATGTGATGAGGAGTCTAGAGCCCCCGTCCGCTGCGCGGCGACCAGGTGTGGGTATATGCCCTTCTCGAAGGCACGGTAGATGGGAATTGATTACGGCTCCTACTTAGTCCTTACAAAGGACCTCGTGATTCGTGATGCATCATACATGATGCACCATGTCCCGGTCCTCACGTACACGCCTATTCCTCCTTGCACGCACTCATTTCGTTGTTTGGTTCCTGTCAACTTAGCTCGGATGTAGAACAAAATCGGATCTCGAGAGCGTCCACGACTAAAACAGCCTCCGTGCCTCCAATCCACGAGGCCAATTACAAATCCCGGCCGGGACATTCATTAATGTAGGCCCGCTCGTCCTTTTTGATTATAATCAAGGAACTGTTGCGGGGAAAACATATGTCATAGCCACTGAGCGGAAAACGCGGACGCCCATATGCGGGGGAATGTTGGCCCATCCGGTCACACACCACCACTCGGCCCCAGCCACCCGCTCGTTCCCCGTCCATCGTCCCAATCTCTCAAAGGAGTACGGGTTTTGGCATGATCCTATTCGTTGGATCAGTTTGATGGGGGGGGGCTCAAGACCAAAAGAACATTGGGTCGTTCGTTTCCTGCAAGTGGTCATAGCCACTGGGTAATCGGCGCTTAAGGGAGCTCATCTTTGTTCCAGTGAATGGCCCAGTGCCAAATCAGGGGGTCCTACCCCTCACCGCGCGTTCGGAATGTGAATGATTAGAAGATATTCCGATAGGGTTCTCTCAGATGTCGCCACTGGGTGCTTAGTCGATAGAAACCTTGGGGGGACGAAGAGCGCTCATGAGGGAAACCACCATCCGAATTCAAGTATCGATACAAACGTCGACTCTGAGTGAGATTGAACGTGCGTTATCCGCCCTGTTGTACACACACAAAATAGCCCACAAAACAAATGAAATATCCCGACGTAGTGACAGAAAGGATGGGGGGAAGAGACATGGTTGCGGCAAGGAGAGGGGGGGGGGGGGGAATAAGAAAAGTCCGTTTGAGCTACTTACAATCAAATATGTGATCAAGAGGGCAAGTCGTCAAGACGGTCCTCGCTGCAATTTTTCAAAATTATGGAACGGGAGTGGATGGAGAGCACCGCCGATCGATCAATAAGGCTGTGAAGCAGAGGAGAGCCTACGGTTGCGTCCCCCGACTGGGCGGCCGCTCCCGATGTGGCTCTGTACTTCAGCTGGGCTGCCTCCGTTGTGTTCAACGTCGGCGGCGAGCCTCTCGACTTCGGCGATCTTCTCTGCTACCTCCTTCCCGACACGTTCTAGGTACTGTTGCCGTCTATACTGCCCTCTCTTCGACTCCTTGGGATATTCACAAGTGATTTCTCGTCTAGCGCATTGGCTGTACAACACGAAGGACCGAGGAGAGAGTGAGACCGCAAGACAAGAAGTCAGAAGCGGTGTGCGGCCAAACAGAGAGCGTCGTAGTGAGATTGATTAGTACGATGTGACACCGGAGCGGGGGACAGATTGTCTGGGAAATCGAAACGTACTTGCATCGGGTCTCGGGTGGAACAGGGGGGGCACATGCGATCTTCCTCATCCGGCAGAACAGACAAGCCATAGCTGGTTTGCGCTTCATCAGCAGAGATTTGGTATCCGCGTGTCTCGATGGCTCGTAGTATGAGAAAGTGCATTGGACTTTCGATAGCGAGCCACGCCGGTGAGTTGACGACGTCTTCGAGGTCGGCGGCGGAGGCTGTCGTGAGGAAGACTCGTCGGAGTCGTTGGATGAGTGCGGAGAGTCAGACATCGAGCTCGAAGACCTAGAGGAGGGTTCAAAGCTCTCCTCCCGACTTCCTACCGCTCTCCCTCTAGAGTAGAGAAGCGTAGGGGGTGCGTCCTTCTCGTCCAATTGAAACGCGGGAGAGTTTTGACCGGACAGAGGGACACCATCGGGGAAGAAGTACTAAACAGAAGAGAAATAGCCTCGAACATCAACCGGACTGGCCAAAACGAGGACGTGGGGAACTAACTTGGTCGTGGGGCGTGTGCTGAGAGGGAAGGTAGCCGTCCGGAGAGTAAACGTAATCGCCGCTCTCCGAGTACGGGATCTGTCGGTATTGTGGGGAATCAGCCACTGCCCCTGAATCACAACACTGCTGATGTTCATCCGAGCGGTGACAAGACCAGGAGTGCCTGTGCGGAGATGATCGGATGAGGCTGGTGGCTGCGCTCAGCGGCGGGAGGATGTTTGAAAGGTAGGGACCGTTGTATTGGTCCTCGGATGGTTCGAGTGTCGGGTAACGGTCGTCGACGTCGAGCACGGGGGAATATGGACCGTTATCCCAAGAGGGAAGCAGTTGGACCTGGGCAGGGGCGTATGGGGCCATTTTTTGTGTGTAGAAGGGGGCAGACAGTGCAAGTTCTTTTCGTTCGAAGAGGCGGACGGGGGGGTGAAGTATGGACTGAGGGGAGAGAGCAAGAGAAAATGGATGATGGACGAGGGATTAATAAATGGCTCTCGACTGTCCTCCTTGTCATCTAATCCTAACCCGGCACGCGGTTGCAGCATCTGACAGAGCGCTCAGCTGCCCGGATGGAACGCTGAAATTGCAAGCCAAGGTGTGGGATTGAGACTTCGAGACCGATCCAAAACCGAAAGGGACCCTTGACGTTAGAGCATATTGCGGAAATCCGGTGCTCTATCACCCATCCGTCTCAGCTCGTGATCAGAATATTACTGCAGCCAACCGTTCTCGCCTGATGACAGCATGCGGTCGTGCATTCATTCGGTTGTACGTAAAGAGGATAATCGGCAACGCGACCCCACATACATCACTTCGTACCATCTAGATCCCGAGAGAAGCGCATGACATCAGAGACTCGCGGTCTGGCCGGGAACCACACAACGGCAGCCAGCCCGTTCATCACACACTTACGTCCAACCACGAATCGTGCACTGTCTTGCGTCCTCGAGACGTTCGTCGATTTCGCCCCACGCACACACCAACTTCCCGATTCCGGGTCATGCATGGGCCCATGCCCACTCCTCCCTTGCGCTATTAATGCCCAGCCTGCTCAAGGCGCCGATAATGATTTCATCCAAAGGCACGCCCCCCAAGAACCCATCATCAGCGATCAGAAATCAAATAACTCGCTTGGTTAACCCTTACTAGGCAACAATGCCCACGAGCGCGGCCCACGACCCAGCGACGTCCCAGGATACTTTCCACCATCGGACGCGTCCGGCGTGGAGAATCCGACCAGGCAGTATATGTAACCGCGAAAGAGATGAACGCCCGACGGAACATCAGCTATGTCGAAATAATGGGCAAAGGATAGCCACAAAATTGCTATGCTCATGACGGACGGAGCAAGAACAATGTCGTTAGTCTTACGTTGGCCGCCTTGTTGCCAGGCTCAAAAAGGACCCGGTGAACAGGTAATACAGAACCGTTAAGTGGGTTTAGACGACGATCGAATAACCAATTAAATTCTACGACTCGAGGGTCGGTCGCAAAGATCCACATTCTAACACCGACCCTCGGGTAATGGATGGCAAGAATGGCGATATACAATAAACTAGGGGGAATGGGTTGGTCGATTATTTTGGCGACCACCGGGCATCCGCGCCACCACTCACGAGGTCCTATAGACCAGTGTAGTAAGATGCGAAGCCAAACCAGGGGGAGAAGGCTGCTCAGTAACACCATCAGATCGGTGTGGTGCACATTCCATGCGTTACCTGCCAGTTTGGAAGTGCCAACTTGGTATGGCGGGACTCCAAGTCTCCTCACGGAAGAATTATCGTACCCTTTGTTGGTGGAATAATTTTTGGTCATGTGGTTGATCAAAATGATATACATTCCGTACCTTTAGTCTGGATAACGAAGCTCTCTTCTTCCGGAGCCAGGAACTTGGCCGTCCGGAGGAAACCCACCACCACCACTCCCGGAGAGAGCGAATTAATCCGGACATGAGTTTTCTCCCGGATGGAAAAGAAACGCGTGCGACCGCAGCTAGGTATGCGAGGATTCCAACCCCAACGGTTGCTCGACCCTCGAGAATCTGTGACAAACACGACGGCGAGTTGAAACAGGTGAACCGCGAGTGGGTTAGCAGGCGAGCGAGAGTCCAGGACCACCCCAAACACCCTCTCGTACCGCTCATGAAGGAAATGCCGTAAGCCAGCAGGCCAGAGAATGCGCCTGATGGACAGAGATTAGATCGGAGGTATCGAGATGTTGGGACGAATGGTCCACCTGACACCGGTGCCGCGCCAAAGAACAGACCGATGCGGTACTGGAGTTCATGACGTGGGGTACCACAGCGTCAAACTTTGAAACAGATCAGGTCAGCCAAACTCTCGGACGACATAACTCGAGGTCTGAGCTGATTAGTATCCACACCCGGAAATGGACCAGCCTCGGCTGCCCCAAGATATACACGGACCCCAACCAGCTGTGTATAATGAGAGGAAAAAAGAGTGAGTCCATCAGAAAGTCTAGATTTGTGCCCACAAACCTGGTGACAAAACTCATCGATAACCTGGATGGCGTGTAAGATATGGCTTAATAAACCCAAGTATTGAAGGATAACTGACCTACACCACGGCTCCCCGCAATACCTGTAGACTGCAAATAGCTTGAATATCATTATCGTGAACGGGAGGAGTCGGATTCAAGGTCATTCCTGGCAATCATCTAAGGCGCCATTAATGAGTGTGGGATTCAGAATCGTACAGTGGAAAAACTGAACACGTGCCTTGGGGGGCGGAATTTCTTTGAGACGGGGCTATTGTGTATTGTGAACCTGACCTGGGCGACTCATCGAAGGTTGATTTTTACGTACTTGGCGGGGCATTCAAAAGGGGCAGTATTGCTGAACGGAGGAGTTGGTCTGATCAGCGATTGAGGCATTCTGTCACGGAGACGTCCAACGCACAATGAAAAACATGGTCTGGTGACACGGAATCGGTCATTTTCCGAGAGGTCGTGTCGCGATAGAAGTGACTTACGAGTGCAATGTTATACCCGTTGTCTGTCGGATGCAACTCATCGGTCAGTCCCTGCGGGTGACGTGGAGCAGATTATTGAGCCAGTGCGGAAGGGTCACAAACCCACATTTCCTATAACGGAGGGTGTCGGAAGGACTGTGTGAGCTGTGAATACATTGGGGTATAAACTTCAATTAAGGAAGGGAAAAGGATAGAGGAGCGCCAAGATGGCCATCGGACGGATGTCTGCCTTCTGCAGCGCCCGGGTCTTCTTCGGGGTGGAGTTCGGAGGTGCAAGGGGGGCAGCGTCGCATTCACTGTTTGAGCGATTTCGACGACATACATATCTGTTGTTTTTGTTTGGATGAGAGGAGATTGGGACGAGTGGGATGATTGGATTGGGACTTGTCGCATTGTCTGTTAAGGAGACACCTGTCCCTCGGCTGAGCGAGGATTGGAGTCGAAACAGACGGTGTGGTCGTTGGCGAGACCGCCCCGTACGTCGGCCGCATGATCAACGTCAACTTTGACCGGTGACCCCGCACCCCAGCAGCCCGCCCCGCAGTTTCCCCACGCTACCTGCCCTCAGTCGATCGTTAACGATGTCAACTGCCCCTGCAACGACACCCCTCCTGCGTCCAACCTCGGCCAGACCTCAAACGGCTGCGTCGTTGCGTCCAGAGGGTCGTTCTATAGTCGCACTCCTCGAAGGCCGCGGTATATCACGCGAAATTGGGATTGCAACCTTGAATCCCGAAACCGGCAGAGCGACAATCGTTCAGGTACGCATTTACCCCGACCTCCTTCCAACGAAAATCGCTCGTCTCACTCTCACGGTTTTGACAGCTTTCAGATTTGCCCACATATGTCAAGACGCTACATCAAATGCATATCCACTACCCGTCTCTCGTCCTTGTCCCTGACACGTTTATTCCCCCACATTCCTCGTCTGATGCCAAGACATCCCTGCTGATAGACTGTATTGAGGGCGAATTCGAGGACGTTCCAATTGAGCCCGTAAAGAGAAAATACTGGAGCGAGACCGCCGGTAGGCCTTCTGACCGGGGCCGGGACGAGCGTCCATCACTTAGGCAGTTCATCTAGGGCTTCAGCTTATCACACAGCTTTCTTTAGACGACGAAGAGAGAGCCACCACTCTTATTTCGGCTTCCACTAAGTTTGGTCGTTCGTGACCCCCGTATACGCCCCTGGACTAAAAACAAAACCACAGATATTATGCCCTCTCGGCTTTATGCGCCCTTTTCAAGTATTCGGAGATGAAACTGAATGTCCGATATTCAGCAGGATCTCTGAGCATCCGTTACACCCCCGTAGATGGAACAATGCTGATCGACCCCGAGACAATCCGGAATCTCGAGCTCGTGGGAAACATGGGTAACCGTAAATCAACCCACTCTTTGTTCGGGTGCGTGATGCCACAGGGAGCAGGGCTATGGGCAAAGCTAAACCCAACGTTTCAGCGTCATGAACCACACGTTCACCCCCATGGCGGCTCGACTCCTGAAAGTTAATATAATCTCGCCAATCACAACAGAGAAATCCATAAATGACAGGCTCGACGCGGTTGAAGGTCGAATATTTGCGCCCTCCGCGTGTTTAATTTCATTGAGACTCTTCAGAACTGATACGTTCCGAAGACATGTTCAACGAGGTCCGATCAGCGCTCAAGATGCTCGCAAAACACGACCTAGACAAACTAATCGCTTCAGCGAGTACTACCTCCTTGCTCTTCCGATCCGCGGCTCAGGCTTCCATAGTTCATCGCCTATGACCCCAGGACCCTGGCTAAATCGTCGGCCCCAATCGTTGCACGTGTAACACAGATGTTACAGCTTCGTACTATCGTCAGAAACCTGCCCGATCTGCAGCGTTCCCTGAGTAGTGCATCATCAATGCTGTTGCAAATAATTTCTGTCGTGAGTCCAGCCCTTGACGACCACACAGTTTAATCTCGACCGCCTGGATAGATGATCAGCGACAATCGGATCGAGGCCATAGATTCGTTGATAGCCAGTGGTCTCAACGAAGAAAGCGTGCAGAGCCCTCCTAGAGTGCGTCAAGTATTTACCCCCCCTCCACTTCGTGCCTTTGAAACAGCATCCGCAGACGGGTATCGGTGCGGTCACGGCCAGAGTGTTTGCGGTCAAGGTTAGTGCTCCACGCATTCACGCGTGTAGTACACCCAGCTGAAACGTGCGATCCCGAGGCGAACTTTAATCGGTTGCTCGACGTCGCACGAGAGACGTTTAAGGAGAATGTTGCTGACATTTATCAGCTTGGACGAGAGTTGTCAGAGGCCCACGGGCTGCCGCTGGCTTTGGTGTACCGTGACAGTGGCTTCGTCTTCCAGTTGAAAAAGTCGGAAGCAGAGGACGAACTCCCCACAGAATTTATTAATGTCACGCAGAAGAAGGGAAGGGTTGTGTTCTCAACCCTAGACTTGGTGCGTCTGTCGCTAAGTATTGGAGACTTTCCCGTTCTACTGTTCATCACCATCCCCCATCCGTAAAGAAAAAACGAAACGCAAGAATGAAAGATGCGTTGGACGAGGTAATGTCCCTGAGTGATAGGTTGTTCCCGTTGCCGTGCATTCAGTCCAGGAATATCTGATTTGTTCCGATAGGGTCATTAGGGAGCTTGTGGGCAGTATAAGAGACCATATAGGCGCACTGTACAAGGCATCTGAAGCCGTAAGCTTGGTCTGGTGACACTTATCCACAATTTGATCGATCGTGGGCCTAGGTTGCGTTACTTGATATGCTGTGGTCGTTTGCACACTCCTCTATCCGTAAGCCAACCATCTTTATCTCACACCCCATTCCGAGGGGTTGTACTCTCTTCTGTTGACCGGTTACCCTCTGGATTGCTCTTCCGGCGTTCCGGACCTTGTCCTCGAATGATCACAACCGATCGATGACGATTACGAAGCCACCACGTTCTGCCGACCTTCTCTCTGATATCGATGCATCTAGTGCACAACTGCGGTTCGTTCGTTTTCCTACTGAGATCATCCGGCTGTCCCGTGCGGAAGTAGGCTTTGAGTTAAATTGTGTATACTGACGTCAATGACGATCTTTCGAATGCGCACACAGTGCGGCCCGAGTTCACTGGAACGTTGGCGATCAAGACTGGACGTCATCCGATCCTTGGTATTGTAAAGACTGCCGGGGCCGTGGTACCTAATGATGTATATTGCTGTGATTCTTCAAGGTTCCAGCTGATTCGAGGTCCCAAGTTGAGTGCCACCCTTGCGCCCCTGCTGCCGTCACCTCCCATCATGTTATCTGATGTCTTGATTTTCGGTGCAGCATGTCAGGTACGTGATTTATGCGACATCGTTATGGCAGCGAGGCAAAGCCTGGATTCATTGCTCCAATACCGGGCGTCCACGTGTGTAGGGAAGAGTACGTACCTTAGGCAAGTTGGGCTGCTGACGATCATGGGGATGTGTGGATGTTTTGTTCCTGCGGAGTATGCGAGCTTCAGGTGAGTAATGAAGATCACTCAGTTTGTTGAATTTATAATTCCGCGCCTGTGTAGGACGCACGATTCTCTACTCTCGCGACTTTCAAACGATGATGATATGGAGAAGAGTTTGAGCACGTTCGCCAACGAGATGGCAAGTTGTGCAATGATACTTGGTACGTGCTCAAACCTTGCGTTCCAGTTATGCTTTCGCATTCTCTCCCACAGGTCTTGCGACGCCTAGATCTTTGGTGTTGGTGGATGAGGTGGGAAGAGGGACCTCTCCAGAGGAAGGAGTTGGAATTGCGCATGCTATAGCGGAAACGCTGATCAAGTCAAAGGTGAGCGTTCCCCTTTCCTCGTGATATCAAAGGTTTGATCCGTGTATACTAGTGTTTCATCCTATTTACAACGTGCGTGCTCTGACCGGAGAATACGGCCCTCCGATAACGTCCTTACACCCCGAAGTCATTTTCACGAGTTGTCGCTTTCGCTTTCACGACAGCCAACAGTCGTCAAGTATACTTCTATTCTTGTCGCACGTAATCCTCGCTGAAATCGACATTTGCTCTAGTATGCATCTCTCGGCTCGGGTGTGTCAAGCGGTTTTATCCCCGCGGGGTTCCGCCCTAATACTTCCCAGTGTACACGACCGTCCGGAATAACATTCGGCCTGGTGTTCGATCATAGGTATGCCAGCGGCCAATCCGAGGACCAACCTGTTGAACTTACCCGCGCAGAATCATGGACGGGACGATGGAAGACATCGGGCATTATGGTTTCGACAGGACTTTTACCCGAACCTGCGCACAAACCAACGACTGATCCTTTATAGGTTTACAGCTGGCGAAACTCGCCGATCTCCCTGGTGACGTTCTCAGCGAAGCGGCAAGGGTCACAAAACTCATGGAGGAGAAACACTCGGCTCGAAAAGCTTCTAGCGAAGCGTGGAGGATTGCGCAAAGGAGAAAGGTTTTTCTTCGAGTAATGATCACTTCGCTTTCACCTTCTGCCATCTCTCTGGCATCCCGTCCTGGTCATTCGCTCACAATACCACCTTCCGCTTCCATCTCGCACAGCTCCGGACACAGCTCACTCAAGCGGTTGAACACTCTATGTTGCCAGATCGAGAACTGTTGGAACACTTCGCTCGGATTCAGAGGGAGACGGTTGCCGCTCTTCGCGATACTTTGCCAGCCTGAGTTCTGACTCCATAGGATGATTCTTGTGGTGGGGTTATTTGGAAACGTTCAGAACTGTGGGAGTTGCGGTGACGAAAACAGTGACACTGGATCCATATCACGTGATGTTCGATTAGATAAGGGAGCTCCAAAATAACCTCCTGAGTCCTAGACCTCGTTCTCTTCCGTCCACCACCAGCGCATACCTCTAAGATGTCCTTCACTTTGCCACCCTTGCCGTACGAGTATAATGGTCTCGAGCCTTACATCTCGGAGCAGATCATGACGCTTCACCACAAGAAGCATCATCAGACCTACGTCAACGCCCTCAACGCCGCAACCCAGGCTTATGAGAAAGCTTCCTCCGCCAAAGAGCGAGTTGGCTTGCAGGCCGCTTTAAAATTCAATGGAGGTGGTCAGTAACCTCGGCGTCTGGCTGGTGATCGCTGCTCAGGCCTTATCGGGCGCGATCTCCTGCCGAACATGTGTCGCTGACTCCTTTCGTTGTCACCCCGTAGGTCACATTAACCACTCCTTGTTCTGGAAGAACTTGGCCAAGGCTAGCAGCCACGGTGGGACCGGCGGTACTTTACAGGATGGACCCCTCAAGCAGGCCATCATCAAAGACTTCGGTTCCCTTGAAGCCCTCACGAAGGAGTTTAACGCCGCTACCGCAGCTATCCAAGGTTCCGGTTGGGGCTGGTTGGTGAGTTTGTGCCTGATAAAACGCGACGCGAGGTTGGAGTGATAACGGCTCGTTTCTGCTTCCAGGGACTCAACCCCTCCACCAAGCGTTTGGAAATTGCCACCACTGCTAACCAGGACCCTCTCCTGAGCTTGGCCCCCATCATTGGTGTTGACATCTGGGAACACGCCTTCTACCTCCAGTACCTCAATGTCAAGGTTGATGTGAGTCCCAGTCCATTTACCTTTCGCGAAACAGACCCTCCAACGTACACGACTTAGTACCTCAATGCGATTTGGAATGTCATTAACTTCCGTGAGGCGGAGAAGCGCTACACCGAGGCCTTGAGTGGCATTGACGCAGGGGTTTCTTTGTCCAAGATCTGATGTTTCAACCACGCCGGATGGAATCAATATTGTAACTGTACTCTGAACAAAAGGTCGTAGATCAAAATCAAAGTAGTGTCAACCGAAGAGTCGGGGGGATTTTTGAGGTTCCCCTAACAAAACCTCCCGTCCCAACATTGTTGAGAGCCATACGCTGACCTCGGCACGTCGAGCTTTAGCCAAGGCTGATATAAGTATATCCTTACACCAGACACGGGTCGATCGTACGCGCCAACCGGTTGACCACGACATGCATAGAATTTCGCGTGATCATGAATGTGTGCCGGCTCGGCTTTGAAATCGTAGCCCAACGGTACTGATGAATCGGATACTTGATCAAATAAATACAAGGGTATATAACGAGTGTCAGAGCGATGATGATGTAGAGTTCTCCAACTACCACGAGATGATAGGCTGGTCATCATGGGGTCCACACGGTGACGGTTCGAGAGAACCCGTTCCCGTTCTCTGCGGCAGGGATAACGGGAGAAGAATCGATGCTCAACTGGTAGGTTGTCCCAACCGTGGCCAAACTGTAGATACTGATTTTGGATTTGGAGTCGATGTTTAGGATCTCGGATTGGCAGTTGATTTGATCCGGCAAGTTGCACTGGGTGGAATTGTAGTCGATGAAGAAACTGTACAGCCCAGCACCGAAAACGATAATATCGTTGGATTTGGTTACGTGCAATCCCCAGGCGGAGGTCTGATTGGCATCAAAAGACGGATCCTTCCACTCTGGGAGGGTGGTGAAGAGAGGAGCCGGGGGAGGTGGGCTGGGTTGGTAGTAGGGGGATTCGGTTTGTGGAAGACCGATGTAATGTTTTGCGGCGCCGGCGAGGTTGTAGTTAACGATAACGTGGTGCTCAGACCCGGTTCCAATGAGCCAAACGGGGCCTTGCGATTCGGACAAAAGGCCACGACCCGAGTAGATAGTCGTTTGGTTAGCATTTAAGGTCTCGAAGTCGTGGTCAGCGAGCCAGATCCAAGTTCCTTCAAAGTATGCACTGGACTGGCGGGTAAGGTGGACAGCCAAAAAGGCAGCGAAGCATTGACGATTTCCGACGTCAGTCGTTGGGCACTGGGACAGTTGGAGCTCGGATCCAGCAGTACCCCCAAGGCGAACATAGGAATCCCACATTCCAGCGCAGCCCTTGGTCTCTGAATGGACGTTCCATTGAAGGACGATAGCGCCAGCGGCTGTGATTTTAGATCATGTCAGAGTCGAATTGTAGAATGACCGTAAGGATGATAAACATACTTGGGCCACGTGTCGAGAAGATGATACCTCCGATTTCAGCAACACCCTCAGACCCGGGCGCACCAACTTGGACGACGGGCTTTGGATTATCGATATCATCGAACTTGCTTCCGGTGCCAGCGATGACAGCCCAGGTTTCACCGAAGATGTGAACTCCAGCCGGAATCTTCAGGGTGTCAGACACCAGGTAGGTACCGGCGTCGAAGAAAATGATTTTACACTCAGAAAACTATCGGGGGTGGTGAGATATCAAGAAAGAGATGATGAAAGGTTAGAACAAACCACATCAAGGACCTCCTGTAAGGCAGCGGTATCGTCTGTACGGCCGTCACCCTTGGCCCCGTGGTCTCTGACACTGATGATCTGGCTGACGTCATAATCTGCGTACATAGGCCTTCCCTTGCCGAAGATGCGGCCATTTTCGAGGAGACTCTGGTCCTTGGATATAGGCGCAATATAGTCCTGGATATAACCTTCAGAATCGTGACCGGCGTACACGTTTCCTTGGACCCAGGTGTCGACGTAGATATCGCCGGCGGAGCCAGCGAGGACCGTTTCACCACCGACGATTCCGACAATAGTTGAAACGTTAGTGGCCCGAACGTTGTTGAGGACGATGGAGGAGTTGAATCCAGTGGTAGCGTTGGAACTTCGGTAGAAGACGGGGGTATCCCTCACGATAGCGTCTACGATTGCGATTCCACCAACGCCGTCAACAACAACCTCGAATCCAACCTGCGCGTTGTCGATGGTGATTCCTTGGAAATTCCATCCCCAGTTCCAGGCCATTCTAACGGCAGTGTTTGACCTGTTAACGGTGACGTTCCGGACGGTAAATTGTTGATTTCCAACGTCGAGACCGATGTTACCGCCGTTGATAATGAGGTCGCCCATAAAACCACCACTGAGGACCTGATTTAGAACTCGTTTATAGGTGTGATGAGGTCTGCCCACCTTCCATTCTCCATCTGGACAGCACGATGCTGGGTGCCATTGGTGGTTGATAATTCGAAGACGAGGTTGTACAGGGAGGTCGCTTGGGAGACTTGCCAGTGGATGCATGTAGCCCTGTGATTTGTATGAACATCGTGCCGGGCTCGGGGCCGATCATGTTAAAACACATACACAACCTCGGGTGGGACCAGAGTGGTGTTGAACCGCAAATTCTTGACGGAACGGAAACTTCGCGTCCGATGAGCAAGCGAGCGCGCTCGAAGGGAAGATGTCACTTACAAATTGTTCTGGTTAACGTACCACTGACTTCCGTTCCCATCAGGAATGTATGGATCAGCATCTGTTCGCAAAGTAAGCCGATGGTTTCTTTTCCGTTTCCTTTTGAAAGAGGTAACTCACCGAAGATAGCCGGGGCAGCAGGATTGAAATTCGCAGCGGCAAGGATCGTGGGCGGCTTGCGAGCATCACCGATGACTTCCGTATAGTAATAAAGGGGAATCGAATCTGTAACTACATATGTGCTGAGATCATAAAGCATCAATAATGCGAGCTCATGGGGGTGGGTCGGGGACATACCCTTGAGGGAAGTATACGGTAGCGGGAGAAATTGTGGAGCTTCCACAATCTTGTCCGCAACGGGAACCTGTGGACATGGCGCGGCTGGGTCACAAGGCTTCGTCAACTATCACGAGAATACCAAAAAAGAAACAGAACTCTTACAGGATGGCCGCAGTATCGTCCGCGACACCGTCGCCGACTGCACCGTAATCTTTGACGTTTCGGAAGACCTCGTAACCGTTAGGGTCGGGGTTGTAGGCCGCGATACCTTGGTGTTTGATCTTTTCAAGCCAATAAGGCTCATCCTTATCCGCGCATCCCCCACCTAGTGGCGCCGAACATTCAGAACCGAGAGCTGCAACGTAAGTTAGGTACGTTGAGGCAAAAGCCAACGCCCAGGTGAGACGGAAGGGCATGGGACGGGAGGGTGAGGGGAAAATGGGGTCTTCGCGTTGCCCTGGGTTTTATACCCTAGCATTTTGGTGTCAAACCACTGGAAGACAACGCTGGCGCACGCGAAATCGCGAAGATCGCCATCGATGATCCATCTACTGTGGAGACGATCAGTATTCGCCGAGAAGACAGTTGAAATAGTTGCGCATGGTCGGGCGTGGAGCATAGCAATGGTAGGCAGGAGAACTGTTTCGGGTGCTTCTCTTCGACACGCAAAATATGATGGATACCCCAACCGGATACGCATGGGCGCGCAACGTGAAGACTGAAATTTAAGCGGTGATACTTACTTCGTCCGGCCTTTTGGAAGACGACCGCGCGTCCTCCACGTGTGTGTATCATCATACAGAGGCGGTGAACGAACCCGATCAGACAGCCGGGTCCTGTTGAAGGGTCCACCAACTTGGTTCAAATCGAGGCTCGGCCCGGAACTGATCCCGAGTCGCTCTACGAGGCACCAGATACTTCCAAGGGAGCAAATGTTTGCGAAAGCCCAGGAAAATAGATCCTGTCACACTCTCCTTACGAAACATGCCCAGCAAATGACATATGCACACAAACCGAGCCTCGCGTCAGGGATAAAACAATCCCCAATAGCATCGGGATGAATTTGACGAGCCGTTTGCCATCGTGCGGTAGCGGCTGGCTAGATATTGTTAGAAACCAGTAAGCCATGCGCAGCGGCACTTGCGGGTGAAAGTTTGGTTACATACTAGCCTTCCGATCCAATCCCGCCTCTGAGAACTGTTGGCCAGGGTCTCTCCGCAAGACGCTGGACCATAACATTTTCAGGTGTCCGAGTCACGGAGCCTATTGTTGAGAGCAAGGTTTGCGGCAGAGGCCCGTCTTGGGCGGCCTGCGCAGTGCAACCCGTGATACGAACGAAATGTATTATAGGTCCTAGCGTTGATATATGTGTACAATCACTCGTATGGTGGTCCAAAGTTTTAACGCTTCGAGCTTATCCGTTTTCATCCTCTGAACCCCAAAAGTATGCATTATTAGCGGAGGAGCATGGCGACTCTGATGGTGCGTAACCATCATCTCAGTCTCAAAGTTCGGGGGACCTGGCAGACCCGTGCCAAACCCTAGTACCACAGGTACCCCCACGGTGTTGGTAGGATGACAGAGGATAAACATATACACATTTGGTTCGTACAATCTAGGTCCAAACGTTTACACAGATATCTGATACAGGTATGCGCATACTTCCTACGTATAGACGTTGCGAGAGCGGGTGTCCCGCGAGTTCAGGTGGGGAGCGGGTTTGCTTTGTTAGTAGTTCGGGTACAATCCGTCCTCTTTCCTCTGCTTCGTCATCCCTAGGACCGGAGGTCAGGACGAATCCAGCGTGCAGCAGATGGATAACTCACCAGCAATGATCGCACTCCCGATTCCGCTACCATCCTCTGCGTGGTGAGTTACGATATTACTAAAAGTGAGTCGAACTTTGAGTCAAGTGGTATATTGTGCTGTACCACTTCCACTCACAGTCCTTTGTCTCCAAAGACATCCTGGAGTCCTTCGTGTACCCTGTCTGCAAATCCTGGGTATTTCTGTGCTCGAGATGTGTCAATCGTCCATGCGAGTCTCCAAAACCGCGATGCGCACATTGTACAAAGAACCATCTGCACCAACAGAGCACCCTTCTTCCAAAAGACCTTTCTTGTTTACTATCGCGGCAATCCCGCAAGCGCTCAGCCTCGCCGAGCGTTTCCCGATGAGTTTAGCCAGCGCCCGGAAGAACTGGCGCTCGGCGAGAGTAGTTTCAAGAGCGAAGAAATGCGTGAAGATCCCAATAATCATCAACAGTTCGTCCGTTGGGTCACTGTACAGTAGGCAGTTCGACATGTATTCTTGGCTCATCAACATTGAAGTACAGTACCTTTCCATCAAGGACAGGAAAGCAGTGTCGAAGGAGTAGGGTGTCTCGATCTTGTACGTGTTTTGACCCAAGAAGATGACACCCTCGTCAATCAAGTCGCAGATGACGAGTCGCAGGATCTCCCCCAGATATCTTCCAGAGATCAGTTTCTGACATTTGCTGTCAGCAAACGGTAAATAACACGTGCGGACGAGTCTACCTCGAAAGCCTGTTCCCCAGGTTTGTTGGATGATTCGTCTACGACGATGTCATACTTCGTGCGCGGTAGGTGCTCATGCTTGAACGAATCGAAAGCACCCTGACGCCAATATGTTAAACGTGGATTTTTCAGAGTGTGAAAACGCTCCGTACCCATTCGCAGTTAATAGCGATCTCTGCGTCATCCGCAAATCCGTGACCCTTCAACTTGGGTATCTCCTTGATCGTCTCCATGTAGGCCGCGTTGCACCCAGTACCAAAAATTACAGCAATCTTGGTTTTGGGATTGACGTAGGCAGAAGCGATCAGTGTTCCTGTGGTATCGCACGTGAGAGCAACAAGGTCTACAGGGACGCTCTGGCATCACTTTCAGCAGGACAGCGACAACTAGATTCTCCAGAGACTCACTTGAGCCTCCAAGGCTGTCCGGAACATCGCCGCCACGTCGTGCCCTTCTGTGTTTGGCGCGCCGAAACCTTTGGTCCAGCGAATGAGGGTTCCATGGTCTATCCTCTCTTGCCTGGATGAACCTAGTTAGCGCTTCGGAGCGGTGACCTCCAGTCATGGGTGAGGGATACGGACGAGCATGGATATGAAAACTGAATTTTGGTTCCGGAAATCAGCGACACGATGACGGCTTGAGGGATGATCGAATCCTCAAAACATACCGTGAAACCCAACGGGAGCCTGACCCCGTCCTTGATCATTTCCTCTGAGTCGCCGATGTTGGAGTTGATGAAGGTTTTGACGCAGTCTGCACAAAAGTTGAACAGCTTCTGGCCGTCGTCATGCTTTTGCTCTTCGGTCAATCGATATTTAGATTGCGTGATCTCAAACTTTCCACCTCCGTTCAAGGTCACGAGACACACACGAAGGTTGGTTCCACCTGGGTGTTGGTGAGATTCCTGTTCAAAGGCGTTGACTCGGAGCAGGCGCACCAAGGTCGAGTGCCAGATATTCCCCAGTCTCTTCCCCAGTTGGCCATCCGAACACGAAAGTGGGGATCATAGGCTGCATCGAACGAATCACTCAAGAGTAAACAATTGCTGCAGAAGAATACGAGTCGTGATAAGATAAGCCGGTTCGCACTCACCACAACCTGGCCAGGCCTCTCCAAACCGACCTCCAACGTCTCAGTAAACGCGTCGACAATCATCCTCATCCTCTGAGGAGTCAAAGTAAACCTTTACACCCGGTCGATGTCGTGAATCATTATCCTGATCAGAAAGCAGAGTGACCGTACAGAGACTCGAACTTCCTCAGATGATCGGCCATTGTTCTGAAATTTGGTTAAGATGCAGTTAACAGCGTAGAGCAGACATCGCATCTACTGAGCACCTTACTTCTTAGTGGCATGGGGAAGATCTTCTTCCTCGTTGGTCCTGGTGTGGTAATTGAGCGTCACTCCGGTTGGCAGAGTGATGGTGCCACTTCCACGTCTTGAGGCCGGCATGATTAACAAACGAGGGGGGGATCTTGGAAGATGGGGGGACCAGGTGTGTTATCGTACTCGAGACGAGAAGCGTTGAGCTTGAAGGAAAGCTAGAGCTGGCTGTCGGTGGGAGGCCGATCGGCTATTCCCGATCAGTCCCTTGCGCCACAAGACTCGGCAAGTCACGCCGGCGGATTATTATAAGGACAATTGTATATTTGTGAAACGAGACAAATGGGAACACTTAACAAACGGAGGTAGTCTAGGGCACGCGAGAGAGTGATTGTACATACAAGTGAAATCAACGGAGTGCCTGTCGGTTAGCCGAACGGCCGTAAGGCACAAGAAGGGAAAGGGGCATAGAGGCAGACACAATACTTGAGGACAATAAAAAACTTGGGAAGCAAAAGGAACAACAGGGAATGACGCGAATGTCGAATGATACGATGCAACGGATGTGGGAAGGTGGATTTAATCCTCTTCGGCCTTGTTCGGTAAGAGGCTGATAATACGGGTCTCCTTGACCTTTTGACCGTCTTTACCGAAGTAGCGGTCGGTTTCGAAGCTCCAGTGCAAGGAGCCGACAATCCAATCCTGCAATCCCTGTATGTAGATTTTGACCTCCCGGTTTACTTGGTCGTCCTCGAAGTCAGGGACGCGCTCGAGGTTGGAGATGAATGCATCGATGGTGTCCTTGCAAAGTTCCCCAACCTTGTCAACCGCTTCTTGAAGGTTCATCCCGTGATGCTCCATGAAAGTCGGGATGAGGCTGTGAGTAACGTCACCACGAGCCACTTCGATGGGGTAGGAGAAGATGTCCTAGAAATGAGACGTGAGTATGTGCGGTAATGGGATACGCGGGGTGGGAAACTCACGTTAGACCATGAAACCAAATCATTCGAGGATTGCTTCAAGGCTTCGATGACTGGATGCTCAACAACGTACTGAGGGAGGTCGAGATCGTAGGCATACTCGATCATGTCGAAGGTTGACTTGCAAGCACTGGTGTCTCGACGAAGGTCGATGAACGATTCGAGATCGGGGATCTGGTTCGCGTCACGGTCCTTAGCCTGGCCGTTGACAGCTTCGAAAAACAGTCCGATCGTTTCCTTGAAGCGGTTGGCCGGTACGGGCTTGAAATCTTTGACGCAACGAGACCAGTAGCTGTTATGAGGGGGGAACGATTGAAACCGTTAGTAAACGGGGCTGGAGAGTAACCGATCGCGATGGGATAAACTCACTCCCTAGCGAGCTTCCCAGCGCTGATTTCTTTCTCTGGTTGAACCTTAGTCGGAGTGTATTTCTCGGGGAACCAGTAAGCGTTCATGACGGTATCAGCAAGAATGTCGGTCTCCTTGGTCAACATTCCGTCGGAGATATTGTCGAGATGGAAGAGGTAGCCGAGGAAATCAGCAACAATGCGCATACGATCGGGTGGGCAGTAGGGGTAGCACCGAGCAGTCAACAATCCAGCCTGAAATTACGATGAACCCTGTTTACGTTGTGTGAATAGGACATGGAGTTACGTACCTGAAGACCCCAGAATTCCTTTGGATCCAACTCGGGGCATCCATCCACGAGCCATTGGGTAGAAGCAGCCGTCAACTCGTCCGCCTCGGGGTGCCTTCCAAGCGGGAAGGGGCAGTGTCCAATGAGGTCGGGCATGATGAAATAAGTCGGTGCCTTCTCGTTATCATCGGCTTTCTTGGTAGCTGAGGACGAGTCAAGAGAGACCGGGTTCGAAGAGTTGAGGTTCGAGGTCGTCTCGATGGCGAAAGTAACTGGGAAGAAGAGGTTCTTGAGAGAAATCAAGAGAGTCCAGAGAGGGCGGAGAATGTAGTCCATCTCGTTGAAAGTCGAAGGGGTGCGAATGGAGAAGAGCCTGGGTGCTGGAGGACAAGATGATCAACGAGCTCGAGGGTTTTATATATGTACGCACCGATATCGTCCAGATGTCCTTCAGTGTACCTGATTGGATCAAGAACAAAAGAAGAATCAAGAAAAGAAAAAGGAGCTGAGATATCCTCGCTCATGCCCAGAAGACGGGGAAAAACAAATTTGTGTTTCGCTAGGAGGTAATTCGTTATTGTTCTTGAGGTGGGGCCGATCCGAGATTAAACACCCAAAAGGTACGATGTAAGACATACGAACCTTAACGTACGGAACGATAGAAGAACAATCAGAGACCCCCAGGACGTCCCATAGGAATGCAGTCGACACCTAAGCTCTGAGTGAGAGGAACCATCTATGGTCGTGGAAGTGCCGCTGGCAGACACTGGTATTCTTGGCTGGGAAAAGCGTTACACATATGAAATGCGGGTCAATGCGGCAAGTTGAAAAGGGAGGAGGGGATGGTCTATTGTCTCTTGGATACACAATAGATGGTATCAAGTGGTGGGCGGAACGCAAGCGCCAGGTCATGGTCTCGGATCCTGATCGAAGATCGGTGCCGGTGATCGTGGACGATCGGTGGGGGTTTTGACTAACTACATGGGCGGGCGAAAGTATTCGTTCTCGGTCTATTATCGTAACCAAGGTCAAGCGCAGAATTTGGCTATAATTCTGGCCAATTTTTATCGAGCCCACCCGGTACAAACAGTAGACACATCCAATTCGTGGGTGCTGGGTGCAACGTGCATCAACAACACCCCCTGGAGATACGCGGCAGTACAAGATGCTGGGCGGTAGCCACATGGAACGGGTAACAGAAAACCCGGGTAGCATCAACTGAAATTTTGGCTCCTCTTTTTTCACCTCGTGAAGGAATACCCGGCATTACAGGCCGTCGGCACTACTCTGCCCCCTGGTACTGGCCGACGGCAAGCGGTTGGTATCATCGAATAAATTATGACTTCACCCCGGATACCGGACGGAAGTAAGAAAACCCTGCTGCGGTACGAGTGGAAATTCAAAACGTCGTGTTTACGTACGCAGACGAGTATAGTACGTACCTTCGGACAGGATGTAGGACGCAGTCCCAGGGGTAATGGGTGGCAGCTAGTTGGGGGGAGCCAAACCGGAAATTAAATTCTCTGAGCACCGCGTCGACAGCGGAGGTCACGAACGCGGCAAGGCAGCACCAGCAAAATCGACCCCCCTAGTGTGGCGCTACCCGAGCTGAACTGAGTCTTCTAACACTTGTCAGGGATAGAGGAGGCCCAAACCCCTCATGTGCTCTTTCTGCAAAAAGCTGAATAGGATTTGCTAAGCGGTCGGGTAGTGCTACGTAGGAGGTGTGCCGCCTTACTGGTGTAGGGATATTGGTGGCCGTGAGTGTAATGGGAGGTAGAAAGTAAGGCATAGTGTGGGAGGTGTAGCCACGGCCCTACCACCCAGCCAGCGTCGGATGTGGTTGAAGTCCAAATTGAGAACGTCGAAGTCAAAATCTTGTTGACCCCCACATCACCTTACGCGTCGCCCTCCAAGAATCATGCTGAGGAACTTCTATCTTTCCTTCAACGTCCGGTACCAGACGAGGATCCCTTTCCAATGTATATTGTACCCGACCGAGCGCCCGGGGGATCCGCGGACGGAAGTGGAAGTACTCTTTCCGAACCCTCCATCGCCCAGGCAGGCGGGTGAGCGATATCATCATTATTGGATATAGACCGCGCCGATCTAATAAAATCCGCATGCAGCGCGATCAAAGCGGGTAAATGAAGGATTCTTAATGTAAGTGTAACAAGGGAAGGGTCAGGTGACGTCGCCATCCCCTAGATGCGAACCTTATCTCCCAAGTTTAGTTAGTGAACGCGTTTCGTATCTGGGCATCTGGGTAAATACTTATTGTACTGGCGTACCAGGGGAGAGTCAGAACCGATGCGACGGTCCCAGTCAATCGTGCATCTGAGCATTCGTCACACATGATCTAACGAATAATGATTAATCAAACGCATGAGGGTAATGGGTAGGGGGAGCTACAGGTGGATGGTTTGCCAGTACGTGTGGGTGGCAAGCCAAGGTAATTCGTTCGTGTTGATGGTGCAACTGTCAAGGAAACGACGTTGAGGGATAGCGTTACAAACCACGGAGCCTCCGACCGTTGATTTACGGCAAGGGAGTTGTAAGTGAGACATGAATGTGTCGGCGAGCGACCGGGAGGGCGGAGCAATCTAATCCCCACGAAAAATCAACGGGAGCGCCGCAACCCCAGGTTCGGGAGCCGGCACGATGGGTGTCCACGTCTAGTGGGGTCGCTTGTGGCCCTCGCCTTGGATACATTGCGAAAGCGAGCGGGAGTCACCCGAGAACTCGGGTGCTCATAGGCCACGTCCGGGCCGGGGTTAGAGGTTTTCCCGTAGGCAGCCATGTCCAGAAGCCTTCCAAACGCACCCTTGGATCAAGGACCCTCTCGCACTGGCCATGAGAGTTGTAGTTGATTGCTTGGATGAACGGTGTTGCCAAACGAGCACATCTGAATCAGTGCTCCGTATACGGAGCGCAATATTGGTATGAACGCCCGCTAATCCACTCTCCTCCAGTTCAGCTTTCGATGTTTGATCCCGCTCCGTTCAACAGAGTGATCACCTTTGTCGTGTGAAGAACAGTAAACCGAACCGGGGTTACGGACGGGAACAGACAATGAAATCCTCGGTTTACTTGTTACGAGACGCGGAACTTTTCCAGGCAATTAATGTTTCAATGTCTACAATGAACTTTGAGCGTAATTTGCCTCGGAAACTGTTGATTTGAGATGCGACTTCAAGACTTGCGTCGGCGATGCCCTCGTTTTAGTGGTGCCGACCCGTACTGTGATCGGGGTTTGCTTGTTGTTTCTCTGTTTAGCCGGCTGCTTCTTCCCTCGCTCCTTGTCGGCGTCCGTTGCGACGACCTTCAAGTTGTCTTATCCGTGCACCCGCAAACCGACCCCTAGGTTGCTCGGGAAGGAGATGATCGCTTGGGATCTAGGGCGGATTTTGGATCTGAGCGCCGGCCCCTCCATTCAAGATCTTACCCGACTGATGCTGTCACTCGGTAGACTCAACTGGATCGCCGATGCCGCAGGCTTGAGAAATTCGGGGGGAGGGCACGGTAATGTGTCTTTGAAATACTCGCTACATACCGCTGTCATGACTGAAAACGAGATTCTCAGAACGCGTGGCCCGAGACTACAACCTTTTGTATGGGCTAACACCTGCGGTTGCAGAGTGGGTAGGCCCACTGTTACTTTCCCCGACGCCGCACGAGTGGAGCGCCCGACATAACCCCGCGCTTCTCTTAATCTCCCCAAATCCGTCGCACATGAGGTATCGTTATCTCCTTGTTAGGGGTGCCGGGTTTGAAACCCTCAACGGTAAAGGCGGTGGTTCCACCGCGCTTCTTCCGTCCGCACCCGCGTCCCGAATTCAAAAAAAAGTTCCCTCTTCGAATGGAACGTTATTGATTTACCATCGCGCGATTTGTTTACGAAGGATTTCGTCACGCTAATATCGAGTGTCTGAGAGAACGAGCACCTTCACGGAGGAGGGTACGATCGATGCTCCACAGAACAAAAAAAATAGCCGACAACGAAAGACTAGGAAACTTTAGGAGGTGATTCCCCGAACCTTCGAGGGTAGGTGCTCACCTACATGTACGTTTTTACCACTTCCTTACGTGTACGTACTGAGGCTTGAGGCTTGAAGCCCCACCACTTCCTTGATGTTTGGCAGACCGCGGCGGGTCGGGTGCTATAACCCTATTGTCAACGCCACACCCCTCGGTCGATACGGCCAAGCTACTTATGTTAGTAGTTATTATGATTCTGTCTAGCCTCTCCTGGTACCGAGAATCATCGACCCTGACAGGACAATAGAATTGACAACCGAGATCCTTTGGTTCGTGGCAGCGGACATTCAGACGTGGAAACCTCGTGTTGAGCGTTAATAACGGAAAGAGGCCCCTCATGGATAAAGTGTTGATGTGTGGTGAATTGTTTGGCGAGAGACAGATCGCATGGAAGCAATCTGAAGCAGGAGGACTATACCAGTGGGTGCGCGCGGTCAAAACACTGAACCTTGCCAACTTTATTCGAAATTTTCAGTTCCGCTACAAAGCTACGCCCACGAAAAACCGGGGGGACTACGCAGCTGTAGCTGTCATTGTCTTACCCACCCTCCAAAGCTCCAGTCCGCCTTCTCCACCGACACCGACGATACCGGACCCTGAGCCGGATGTAGCATCTACGGATAAGATCTTCTTTCCCCCGTTCCACACTTTGAAGCTTGCGACGGCGCTCTTGGTACTCCTGAGATCCCAGAGTCTTGCTACTCCGTCGTACGAACCCGTGATGATCTGAGAATCCGATGTTGGAGAGAGTGTCACTGACGAAGGGAGGGACGAGTGCATAAATGAGAGTGGAGCAGAAGAAAGGGTGGTTGAAGCGACCCGAAAGTCGTAGACTGAGACGCTGCGGTCTGCTGAGGACGACACCACAGAATTGTCGTCCGGCAGAACTACCATGTCGACCATTGGTTTTTCGGATGCGGTCTGAACAAACCAGAGGAAAGAACGGAATAATCAGATTTTTGATGAGAAAGATGTAGAGTGGAAGGGGCCGAGGACAACATGAGACTCACAATAGTGTTGGTACAGACGCAGTTTTCGACGTCCCACGACCTGACGGTGGAATCAAACCCACAGCTAAACGCTGATTTCCCGGTGCTCGAAAAGGCAGCCTTTGAGACCCTTGCTGTGTGGGATTTCAGCACGGATAATGGCGCTTTTCTCTTTGGTCGCGGTTCGCTGTCGCGCCCAACGACTTTTCTACGTTTCCTTCTGTCAGTCTGCAGTTCCACAACGTCAACTTCGTCTTCCTCTGGAACACGACTCTCCCACAGCCCTATGAGGGTGTCCCAGGATGCAGTAAGTAGGTGTTCTCCGGAACGGCTGTAAGCGATAGCCGAGAGAGGCGACGTGTGGAGGTGGAGGGATGCCAGGGTCGATGAAGTAGGTCCCTCCGTGTCAGAATCGAGAGATACCCTCACGAGACGACCAGTCAGGTCATGGGAGGCAGTCGCAATCATCAGGTTCTTGTCCCCAGAGATCGAGGTTGGGTCAAGAGACAGTGAAGTTACCGGTGCGTCGTGAACACCGCCCGCAAACACCACGTTCTGTGAGTAATCGAATATACGGATATGCCCATCGTATGACGCGGTAATGAAGTGGCTAGAAGGGACAGAGTCGGGACGATCTCGGAATGTGGGTGAGTCGGGGAGCAGAACTCACCCCGGCAGCGCACAAGAGACATCTGAGACCCAGTCATTTTGTGGTATCGAAGACATTTTTTGGGGCGGCATCACAGATTCGATGTATTCAACTTCCAACGTTTCCTCCTGCACACAACAGAATCATTAACCGAAACCGTGTAAGTGTCCGGAAACCCGTTCATCAACGCCATGAAACGCACCTCACCCACGCCCTTCTCATCACACCACTCTGCCAAGGTCCCCCTCAAAATCTCGCCCCTCACAAGAAAGTCGAACGGAACAGGGGTTGTCAAAGACAGAGCTTTGTTCACCAGCTGCGAGAGCTGATACCGTTTCCACGTCGTAGGGATCATAAACTTTTGGGTGGGAAGTAGATACGTGGTCTGCGTCGTAAACACGACAGGTTGCGTCGAGGAAGAATCATCCTTTGAGGATGAGGCCATGAGGGAATTGTTCAGAATGCGTCTTGGGAAAAAGTAACCAGAGCGGACAAGAATTTGCCGATCGCAAGAGCGGATTGACGCGACGGATTAATATTGTGACCTCTCCTCCGACGATGGACAGTGACAGTACGTTTGGAAAGATGGCAAGTGCTAGAGATAAGGAGGGGCGCGTCCGGGTCCGGTAAAAATAACTGCGGTCATGACTCTGCACCAACCTCCAACCCAAGCCAGTCGCCCAAATTCTTCCATATTTTCTCCCGATCCTTTGTCCAGATTGTCTTCCACGTCTTGACGCAATCTTTGCAAAACCCACCCTCCTTCTCCCAATCAACCTCAACGATCATAACCTCCAGCGCTGAGATCGGATCCGTTCGCCGGTCGTCAATTGTCATGTCGTCTACTTCCACCTCCTGGATGACCTTGTACCAGTTTGCATAGTCGAGTGAACAGGGCGTCGGTTGGGTCGCGGATACAAATGGGGATGTAGAAGGGGGATTTGTGGCGCGAGCGCATGGAATACCGATAGGTGGATACCTCGTGATCCTCGTCCACTCGGGTAGCAACCTCTCCCTTATCCGCGTCAGGTCCGTCAAAACTGATCGCGAAAGTCGCGACCGAGTCGGCATTATCTCCTCAACCTCATTATCAAATACCTCAGTATCAATTTTCCCGAACTCCGACCTTGTACACAACTCCCAATACGCTCGCTTTATTAGCTGTGGAACGTCAAGTCGGTCTGCGATCGTCAGGGTTTCTTCGGCCCAAGGAATCTTGCTGCCAAACTTTGACGGTTTGGATGGCGGGGGTAAATCTGCTGGCCACTGCTTCTCGAGGCATCCCAGAGACCACCTTCGTAAGGTATCGAATTCGAGCAATGAAGCGGCTCGAAATATCGACGCTATGCGAAGGTAGTGAGGTGGGTTAAGAGCGTATTCCCTAGCCAATGGAGTGTTAGCGCATCAGGGTTTGAATGGTTTAGGTGCGGTTGTGTAACTCACAATCCATTTTCCAAACCACAGAGGAGATTTGCAAAGTCAAGATGACTGAAATCCTCCTCGATCACGTAGACAGGACACCCAGCCATGATCTCGAGGTGATCGTGTTCTTCGCTGAACAGCCGCTGGAACCAAGGGGAGGCCTTGCTCAAGGTCGACCGCATGACTCGGAAAAGGATATCATCAACCTGGAGGATGACAGTCCCATCCAGTTCCCAGAATTCCGGATGTTTCTTCCTGTCATTCAACACCATTGCTGAATCGAATGGATGAGGTTCATTAACTCGAGGCCGTTTGGTTCGTTTCGAGTCGGGCTGGGAGGTTTGGGTAGGAACCTGAGAAGACCCGATGAGAGATGGGTGACTCCATTGTCTCTTGAGTGGTCTCTTGGTCCCGGAGAGCACCGGGGACTGAGTGGTTTGGGGTTGAGACGAGGGGCCACGATGAGAGAGCAACATCCGTTCCATCATCTCGAAGTCCGGGTCCGAATCGAGTTCGATAGGGTCCAGTTCTGTGATCATCTTCTCTGGAGAGGGGGATGCATAAAGAGATTCGATGTCGGATTTATTGAATGGGTCCTGTATTGACTCGCCAGGTGGACTTTTGGCCGGGGAACCCTCTGGTCGATTATCCAATCCAACAGTAGTCTCGTCTTGATTGAGTTCTGGTCCAGTGGTCAGAGATAGACTTAGATCTTTTGAGGTGGCCGTGGTGTCGGGGCTTGGATCGCCGCCCACATCTGCTGAATTCGAAGGTCCCGCTTGAATAACTTTCTCTAGGGCTGCATTCCTGTCAGGGTTGGGTTCTCCACCGTTGGAATTTGACTGTCCGTCGCCAGACCCGGCCCCTCCACCCTGAGTGTTGTGTGGGAAGGAACCAGACCTAATGCCAACTGCCATGCCCCCTATTACGCCCCCGTCTCCCAACTTGTTGCCTTCCTCAAGTGGTTCTGGAAGTTGCCTGTTGGTAGTCATTCTACACCGAAAGAAACAATATTCACAATCCATTCATGCACGGTAACGGAATCCCCGTTGGACTCACTTCCTGGGCGGTGATTTCACACCTAGCCCCTGCTCAGGTTCTTCAGGCGCCGCAGACGGTGTTGTCTGCGTATTTCCCATGGAGCGACGAGGACGAACCTGTTTGGTTCGTTCGAAGAGAGCCATTGATGACCCGGACGCAACCGTGACACGGGTGATGGAAGTGGGTGTGAGTTCGATCACCGATCTGACGACGGTGATCCCGAATCCGACCCTCAGAAATAAGTACAATTGAGTGTGCATTCAATCTGTAGTAGGCCGGCAAGCGGCAAAGCCCGGGACCGTACACATTCCCTCAAAACGATAGTTTGCCTGTCCCTACCGTCATAGGGGTGTGGCCATGAGGATGATTATCGCGACAGGCGCGACCCGCTCGACTCCCGCCGGCATTGGACATGTGCGTTTCGACTACCGCCTGTCAATTCGTTTATAGTCATCAATAATCAGATGAGATTTATGATCACATCCAAACACTGTACTCACCGACCTGGCACCGCGACCTTCGTTTGTGGCGATGAGGACGAGGAATTCGTGTCACTGACACCACTTGTTATGTGTCCTGTGACGGGGTAGGATAACGAGTCGTCCGGTTTCACCCCGACGGTCCGAGGATTAGTGAAGAACAAACGCTTGAAATATCGATTATCTATCTAATCCTACACACTATACTACACCACATCACGGAGTGATCGTTACGGGGAAGAGCCAAACGATCAGCACCGCGAGTATCACCACACCCACCGACACCACCCTATACCCATGGTCCATCCAGAACTCGTTCACCTCGAACTTGGCCCTCACCTCCGGTAGTACCTTCACCCTTACTCGATGCCTCTTTCCAGGAGTCTCACAATCCGCAGTGACGATATAAAGCGTCTGGCGGGTGGGATCGTAATGGTGCGAATCCGAAGCTTCGAGGCCTTCAACAACGACATCTCGTTCGTTCGTGATTAGAGAAGGGACAAATATTTCTGTCTCCTTGGCAAGTAGAGGTGCCATCCCGTTTAGTGGGGGATTCTGAATCTCACCCGTAGCAGTGGGAGACTTGGGGTCCGCGTTGCACCACTCGAACGTAAACTCCCCCGTGTTCATTTCATACTCGAACTTGAGCGGTATGCCGGAGATCTTGGCAGGGAATGGTCTGACGACAGCTTCCAGGATTCTCCCGCCGTTATCCAAAGTCGCAGAGGTTTGGGCAAGATTCAGGAAAGAGGCGGGGAGGCTGCGACGCTGGGCGAACCAAGAGAAATTCTCGCCGTTCCAATGATCGCCATGTGTGTCATCGTTATCCGGGTTGTAGTTCCAGAGCCTTTGAGACAGAACATGGTGTGAGCGACTTCGTCGGGAAGTAGATGAGGAAACTCACGCAAACCCGATCAGGGCCTGCTCCAGCCCGGTTAGCATCGAGTCCATCATCCTCAGCTGCCAGGTCCAATCATCGCTCTCAAAAGCGGTTCCGTGGCTATTGATTAATCCCATATCCAATTTGTGGTTAATGGAAGGGGACGTAAACCTGGTAATGCGAGGCTCACTTCATATCCATCGGAATACCGCACTCCCCCAAAAACACTGGCCTTTCGTTCCCAAGTGATTTGTACCCAGCTTCGACAATGTTCCTGATCTGTAGCGAGTAGTTCTCGCGAGCTCCGCTTTGGCCCCAGTACATAGCTTTCCACGGAAGCATCCCCTATAAAAAATTGCGATTAATGCATGACCGAAATCATTTTGGGGGGCATACCCGACTGAGGCCCTGCACGTTGAAAGTGACGTCCCCGAATGCTTTATTGAATAAGCCGTGGAGATCGTACCAGTGCGGGGAGTACACCATGTTCTGAGGCTGATGCTCTGACGTCCACGAGGGAGGACAGAGCTAGCAAACGAGGATCAACGAGGGTCAAAAAATAACCGGTTGAACTGCCACCTCATTCGGGATTGGTTCCAGAAACAAAAACTTGTGTTTTCCATTTGTGGTGTACCTAGACACCCTCTCTGCCCATTTATGAACGAAAGGGAAGTAGAAGTCGGTATACCAATCGACCTGATTGACTTAAGTGAGTTGATAAAGGAGTGCGGCGGAGAGGCATTCACCTTCTTCCCAGTCGCGGGGTGCCTGACGAAGTAGCTCTCCCTGAGAACCACACCCCCTCCCTTGGAGACATCATATCCCCAGACGCCGTGCATCTCCCACACGCACTTGCCATCGGTCGGTCCGTTCTTCCGCCATGCTTTCCTGCCCATTGGATTCAGGACATTATACGCGGTGCGACGAGTTGGTAGAGGGAACGAGCGAGTCCAGTATCCAACAGAAGTTGGATAGCCGGATGCAAGCATAAAAGACTGGAAGGCAGATGCTGGGAATGGATGAGTTATGGGGCGGGGCAGGGTGACGTTGCAAATACGTACGGACGTAAGAAAGGTGCAGATCTGTATTGTAGTCAAACTTGTGAAGGGATGGGAGATCTATATAACCTCTATGCGGTTCGTTCATCATCTGCTCCGTGGTGGGAACGGGATTGTGAGAGTTTTCGAGCGTATGATTCGCAAGGAGAACCCACATCGAAGCCAACAACGCAGTCCAGATCAGCGAGGGTCTTAATGACAACCTCCCACATGTTGAGGTAAGCATCTTGGAGAAACCGCTGCACGGGAACCTCTTTGTCGTCCTTCGTCTTGATCTTGAGTTGTGGAGCAAAGGCATCACCTCCCCAAAAACAAGTCCTGCGTGTTTAGCTGAGCGCCACAACACCAATCAAACATAGGAACCATACGCTAATGTGGCAGCAGCGAGCTTCTGATAGCCACAAGGCCACACGCCCCGTTCGGCTTCTACATGGCCGCCTCCCCTGACGCCCTGCAACCAAGCAGAACCGGATTCTTCTAAAGCGTGCAAGTCGAATCCAATAGCTTCAAGAGTCCATGCTGGAGCACCGGATCCACCGGAGTAGCGTGACCAGACGTCCTGATGAACGTCGATGAAAGCGACCATTCCATACTTTGGAAGATAGGAAAGGAGCTTCTTAACGTAATGTAGATAATCTAGGTCGTAATCTCCGCTGCAGGTAATGAGGAGGGAGTCTCAAACGACGATAGAAGGGGCCAACTTACGGCCCAGCGTGTTCAACTGCTTCCCATGTGATCAAGAATCTAACTGTGAAGCGGAAAAGATGAATTGTGGGCGTGAAACGAACGTGGTCTATGGGATGGCGTACTGAATGTCAACCCCCACCTTCGTAGTCGAGCAAAGTGTGCATCGGCGTCCTCAAGGGGGAAGGGTCTTCCGACGAATGTGACTTCTTCGTGATCATGAGGAAAGGTATCGTGGTCATAGTTCTTGGGTCTGTGTGGGGCGGTGGTGGGGTTCAGCGTCGGTATGGGATGCAACTGTCAGCGGAAATACAGTGCGTACATCTTGCAATTCCCCGAGACATTGACTCCACGGGGAATACAGACCCTCCCAAACTCGTCTATGAAGTATCGCCCATGCGGTTTGATGTGACCCGTCCAGCGGTGGGCATATGAGGTAGAAGAGCCAGGTCGATACCCTGCATTTGTTGAGGAATGGGACTGGGTTGGGTGTTAATTGGTCGCTTATAGACTGGACAAAATGTCTCTCACTTGAGAGAGACAATGCTGCTGCTTTGTTTTGTTCGCAGGGTCTACGATGACGAAGGAAGCGTCGAGGTCGGACGCAGTGCTGGGAGTGCAAGACATACTTAGATGCTAACCAGCGCTGGTGCCGATCACTGTTCACATGACAGTGACACTCAGGCCGCTGTCCGCGCTCGCTGTCAGACCCAGACGGCTTCTCCGCGAGCGTTGGGACTCCGCCATGTAGTAAAAATGTAAGAGACTGGGATGGAAAGCGAGCGCATTGGGCCTTCCAAACGGAGAGTTCATCCTCTCCTCGAGACAGCTTCGTTGTGTTTTTTTTTGTTTGTAAATCGGTGGGTGCCCAATGTCAAAATCTGCGATGCATGACTTGATTTCCGCTGTCAGAACGACTCATGTGGCTGTTTCCTGCGTTACCGTTGATAGCACAGCAAGGGATCGTGTTCACACCGTCACGTTGCCAAGTTCTCCTACGATTCGGATGTGCTGAGGTGATCGCTGTCATCCCACATTTGGCGGTCCCCATGACGGACGGCATCGATGCGGACCTGGATAAAAGAGAAAGTGTAAATGACAAAGGCACAATACCCCTCCCCGCCCATCTCCAGTGCAATGAAGTGGGGTCTCGTCGTCTCTCTCCTGCTCCCCTACGTCGCGGCCACCTTGCCTCCCTACAGACGATTCGTAAGTCCCTCTTGCCTACGGTCCCAATATTGCCTGAAAGCTTGAATCAACGACCATAGGAACCCCGGGTGGATGAAATTAGCTGGCGTACATGTCCACACTCATCCGACGGTAACATCCAGTGTGGTTTTTTCGAAGTTCCCCTCGATTGGGCAAATGAATCCTCCGGAAAAGCGAGGCTCGCGGTCGCCAAGTATGGTGCTACAAATTCACCCAGGAAGGGTGTCCTCCTTTCCAACCCAGGTCCACCCCCTTCTGTCATTTTCCAGAGAGCGATCTTCACTCACTCGTCGCACAGGTGGTCCTGGCGGATCCGGCGTCAACCACATCATCGGATTTGGCCAACTCATAAGCGGTTTGAGTGGTGGATACTACGATATTATCTCCTGGGATCCAAGGGGTGTTGGTTCCACAATGTGAGTCTTCACCCCTCTTCATCGCCTACTCCTTGCTTACTCCTCGATCCAGTCCCGGTCCGATCAATTGTTTCAACTCTGTCAAGGATTACACCGATTTTTGGAACGGAACGTTGGTCTATCCCCGTATTGACATCAAGTACGGCTTCTCAGACCCTTCCGACCTCGAGTACTTCAACTCCCAAGTCGATGTCATGGATGCAAAGTGGAAGGACCTTGGAGAGACCTGCTTGAAGCATGTGACCGGGCAGTATCTCCCTTACGTTGGCACAACTGCCACCGTTCGTGATTTGGTCGCCATTGCCGAATACTTTGATGGCGAAGGTTGCGACATCAACTATTACGGTTTGAGTTACGGTACTACCATCGGAAATTACCTCATAAACAGTAAGCTGGCTATTCCACCGTCCCCCAGCACCAATTCTCACCCCGTTCTCTCAGTGTTCCCCAACCGCGTTGGTAGGGTCATCTTGGACGGTATGGAAGACCCCGTCACCCACGCTTCTAAGCCCTCTCACCTCTACTGGGCCCGTCGCGTCGAGTCAGTGGACGAGACTTTCCAGGGCTTCGCTCAGGGATGTGCCCTTGCCCGTTCCCATGGATGCCCTCTCGCTACCGATACTTCTACAGGACCTGGCATCATCGAGTGGACCAAGAGCTTGCTCGGGGTATGCACGCCCGTTCGTCATTCTCTGGCACCCACTTACCCCTCAACCAGATCGCCCACGATTATGCTAAATCGAGTGGGAATGCCGGGTACAGGTCTGTCAACCTCGTTGGCGGAATTCACCAGACCCTCTACAGCCCCAGCCAGTGGGCATCCTTTGCTTCCGGTTATTTCTATGACTTTTATCAGGAGGTCGTCCAGGCATCTAACTCCAACCTCTCACTCGCATCTCGCTCAACATGGACCTCACTTGAGTTTAAGAGGCAGTCCAGTCAGGAATGGCCAGACTACACTTTCCAGGCCATCAGCTGCGGCGATTCCATCGATGAGAGCAACATCACTACTCAGGCTGTCTTTGATGAGCTCATTCGCGTCGTCAAGGACGTTTCCCCGATGTGTAAGTGGCCATATTTTGATCAGCTCCTTCAACATCTTATAGGCTGCGCCTAGTCGGTGGTCAATTCCCTCAGCCTAGTCATTACTGCCACCGGTGGCCCGCTCGTGCTGTCGAAAGGTACACCGGTCCGTGGAACAGCCGATTGAAGAACCCTATCATTATCATCGGAAACAAGGCTGATCCCGCCACTCCCTTCCTTGATGCCTCTCTTGTCGCTGGCTGGTTAGGTGACAGCGCCACCCTCGTCGAACAGGACGGTTACGGTCACTCGAGTGTCTCACAGAAGTCGACTTGTACTCAAAAAATCATCTCGAACTTCTTTATCAATGGTGTCCGTCCTTCAGGTGACGACACCATTTGCGCTATCGATCCCGACGGTCCGCAGCTCTTCCCCTCTAAGGGTATCAGGGCTTCGGACATCAGAAATGCGATTTCGAACGATGGTAACTCCACCACCACGCCAGATTCCCAGGAGCTTGACGACCTCAAGACTCAAAAGAAGAATTTGTTCATTGCGGTTATTGCCCTGGCCGCGGCTTGCGTTATCTTGTTTGTTACTCTCATCTTCTCTTGCCTCAGGGGAAGGCGAGGACGAGAGTACAGACCAATTGGTACCAGGGGTCCTCATGGGCAGAAAGTCGAATTCGTCGGCTACGATGCTGACAGGTCGTACTCTGACCCTTACGATCGCGATTCCAAGCGCTGAGTACTGAGTACTGAGGCCTTGAGATGCCAAACACTCCGACCCCGTGTACTTCTGCCCCTAGATTGTTGGCATTTATGTTTACCCTATTTATACTCACCCATCAAAAGGTCCGCATTCTGTTGTTACCTTTTTCGTAGCACGATACTTCGGACTTTCATTTTTTATAACGCCCCACCTCTTACTATTGCATCCCACGCTGCGGCACGCGTCTCCATATCGATACGCCACTCTCGTACATGTATAATCGGATAACTTTACGATGCGATAAGTTTTAGATCCTAGTCTATCTGGCCACTCTACTACATACAACCATATATGCTGGCCGGTTAACTCACCTCACCTCGGCACTCGAGCCAAACGGAGCTCTGCGTTTAATCTTGCATCTCCGGGTATGCCTCAGTTGTGACGTTCCCGGCCCCTGGAGAAGCCAAGTCTGCTATCCTCGGTTAGTTGGCCCCCCCGCAGATCACTCCTACTGAAGCGCACACCGTTTTCGTCAGACATCAGCAGCACGGCACTCAATTCAGAGTATCCTAACACTTTGTTGGGGTGAGAGCTACACCTGACGAGCTGGTCCCACAGGTGTTACCAAGTTATCCCTTACCTCTGGCAGCTTTGGTGCATATTCCGCACCAGACACGCCGAAGTGGTTGTGAGACAGCCCCCAGGTATTGATCTCCAACCTTCCAGCTCGAAAAACACGGCTTGAATATCATCACGCGGTGCGCCACCCATTTCTTCCAAAGCGGGTGGCCTAAACAACCGGGTGGTGCCTTCCGATTCGCATTGCCTGTGTCACGGATGACGCAAAGGGCTGCCTCCGGTAGTATGCGAACGCGGCGGTCGTGGGACTCGGAGTAAGCCCGAGGCACCCACCCCGAACACCGAAGGCTCGCTCACCTGCAGGCAACCAAAGGGGAAAGGGTGGTAGGCAATGGAATTGCCTCGGATGCGCCCCCCCTAACCCCCTGATGTCGGTTGTGGAATTTTGGGGGTCGGTTCCAGTCCGAAAGTTGCACCTGTGCAGGGTGGAAGTGTGAAACCGACCACGATAATCACCACCTGTTCTGATACAGGAACCATAACTACTTGAGCCCTACGGTTTGAACGAGGGTCACGACCGTACGCCGCATCCCGTTCCCGATAGGACAGACGGGTCAGGGTAAGACTGGGGTGTGGGGAATCGACGGCCGCAAGTCTCCATGCGCCAGGATAGCGACAAAATCCGGGCTGGTGGCTGTTGTCGCCGGTCGGTATCTCTCTCAGCCCAGGATTTCTTCACACGCTAGCGGATGTTACCATTCTCGTGAGATCGTGTTTGTACCAGGGGTAACGCGGAGCTACAGAGATACCTTTAGGGCAATTAACTGTGTTCTTGAATGCGATTCTGACAACCCTTTGAACGAATGAATGCTGTACTCGGAGAAGGGATGACCGACCGCTCCCAAACACCGCGTATGATCGTTTCGCCGACTCGCCCGAGAAAAAAGACTTGATGGTGGATCCATATAAAAAAGAGACACTCGCAGTAGCCACGGACCCCCCATATCCAGAGAGATCAAATAGGATCGACTTCGCGTAGTGAGTTGGGTTTTGCCTTTCCCCACCAAAGCGCGAACGGTGACCGGCGTGGGAAAGGCTGCGATTTCTTATTCGATCTTCGATCAAGGCTGCATGCGGGACGAGTAGGTTACGGCCCCAGAACAATGTCTGCATTTTTCTGATTCGCTAGTCCACACCAACTACGAGACTAACACAACACGGGGTAGCGAGTGGATGTGTCTCCAAGGGTCAGTAGGTTGGAACCTGATACCTAAATACGAATCTTCGCTCAAGGAATTGCCGAACGCAAGAAGTCGTGGAAGCTGCACTCGTTGACAAGTAGAACGAAGATTGCCCCTCTTCGAAGTTCTCAATATAGGTTGAGACTCGCCCCATATATGAACGATAACGTTCTGTGGTGTGGCCCTTAACTGGAGACGGAAAGTCCTGTCCTGATGTGGAGCGTGTTAGAGGGGGGGGATAAATGTGTCCGATTGTCCTTAGGAGGTACGAGCGTAAGGTGATACCTAAGCAGGCGGCACAGGCAGCTAATAGTCTATCGTCGACCCCTGAGACGAAAAAAGTCCAGGAAGCGGGAGATTGTGACCGCCTACTTGCAGTGAATCTACAAAAAAATGGCAGCAAGAACGACTGCAGAAAAGCCGAGAGCTCCAAAGCCAGATCCGAGGCTACCTTTAATTCTTTCGGTGTTGGAGATGTTCCTCTGGGTGTCGTAAGTGGCAGAAGTGGGGTTTGAGGAGGAATAGTTGCCGGTAGGGGTTCCTCTAGACATCCGGTGAGTTCAATGGGTAGTTGAACGTGGTTATTTCGTTACTTCCCCCTCCGCCGTTGGAGCCCGGGATCGGCAGGGCAATAGTTCCGTTACCTTCCCCTCCGTCATCGGAGTTAGAGGTGAAAACACAGTTGTTGTTTCGAACAGCGGCAGCCGCGAAACGAAGATGACAGCAACGAGCGATGAGCACCAACAAAGGGTGAGAAGTCCCAGAAGCAGAGACAGAGAAACGTGAGCCTTCACTGTTGGTCGGGTTCGCGAGGGAGGCAAGCGATTGGGTGCGGAGAATCGAGGCAGAACCACAAGTTGGACGGGGGAAACTGTACGGAGATCATGACAGTTGTTAGGGGCTACCCGGAAAATGGGTCGATGAAGGCTCTTTCGGGGCTCAGCTTTTCGCCGACACCAAGGCCGAATATTGCAAGGATCTTGGTCGTCATCATGTAAAAGCTCGAGCACCCGTGCGTGCCAGCCCAATCAACGCCATAAAATATAAGACGACATACTCATTCGTTTCGGGATAGGGGCTGGCAGGGAGCGGGCCAGGCGTGATTGCCCTGGTACGAGGGAGATCGTTGACAATGGTGGTGCCCCCATTACAGTGGGGTTGTGTATCGATCACTTCAAGGGCCTTGACCCTTCGGAAGGCCTGACCGCCTGTTTCCTGGGGCCTGATTACTACGAAAACCCGACAGGCGTGGGTGCGTTGACGTGGTTGCACCCCCAGTGCAACTTCACTCCCACACGACGGGCACTTGAGTCACGTAAAGCTCGGGGAGGGTCAGTTCCGGCTGACGTGGAGTTCTGCCATATAGATATCTAGGCCGGAATCTAGCCCCAAGCTCAGAGGCGGGGAGAGTACAGGGGGGAGGATGCCATACATATCCAAGTAGAGAGACAAAATGATGAACACCATCCAATTAAGTACAACACGACGTAGTCTTCAATCTTGACAACGGGAGTGACAAACCACACGAATAGATAAGTGATGCAGCGATTAACAAGATTACATACGTTCCAGAACCTGTTCAATAGTTTCCTGTACCTCGAACTTCCTGAAGGAAGCACCCAAAACATCTGGGGGCAACACGGAGAGTGGGGTAGATGTTTCCTCGTCGGACGACGCACTATCCTCGAAGATGATAACTCGACCCTTGGGTGGTTTGAGTCCCTCTCCTGGTAAGTGACCACTGCCAGGAGGTGTCGGAGGGGGTGTCGGAGTCTGGTCGAATTGAAGGTGGTGATTCGGGCTGAGGCCTGGAGGTGAAGGCGCGTGTTTAATTGGAGGCGAATCCTCAGAATTTTGAACCTGTGAGGTGGGTCAGTGGAATGCCTGAGCTGTACGCATGGAACGCTTCTTGCCTCGTGGGACTTGATGGATTCATGGTTCGGATCGACCAGCGTTTCATCCGAGTGGTTACTGTGTTCGTAGGGGCGTTTCTCGGGATCACGTTTGGTATTGTACTCGTAAACTCCTACTATCACCTGTGGTCGAGAAAGGAGGGGGTCAGTAAACCGGTGATCAGCCAGGGGAGGATGTGGGTCTTACATCATAGAGGTTCACGGCAATACAGCCCGCGGCAAAGGCAACGGCGGTAGCGAGGAGGAGCCTACCAGCCATCTTGGGAGTTAGTAACCGCAATACAGAAGTGCAGAAGCAGACGGTGAGCGCTGGCGTCCCGTATAAAACGTCCAGAACACGTGGAGACAGGTAGGCAGGTCAGGCGACCGGTAATAAGCATGCAGCACGCCCAAGTGACCGTTTCATATTTCAGCCAGCCAGCCAACAACCGGTCAACACGCATTCGCCACGCAGGCGACACCGTATACGTAAGTCTAGGCTGGTGGCCTTGGATGACGTAAGCGGTGTTTGGTTCCGAAGCCTTTGCCAAACAGTTTCCTTTTTTGGAACCCAGCTGAATCTCATGTCGACCACGACCTGCGAGCCGGTGAGTTCTTGGGTCTTTGGGGTGCCTTTACGTTTACGAATGCTCCGGTTAGCATCATGACTGGTTCACAACCGCTCTCTCAAGTTTTCTCTGCTTCGGCCTCGTAGTATCGTACTTGCCCCAGGTGAATCAATCCTCAGCCAAGCGACCGCACCCGGGTCTAACGCGTCTCGTCCTTACCCTAGCACCTACGGATCATCTTGGCCAAGAGCTCAGAGGGCTTTAGTCCATGGTTTCTTTTGCTCGGGAGCACGTCCTGCGCGTCTGGAATGCTCAACCTGTTCGTGAAACAGTGGGACGTCGTGAAGTGCTGCAAGCACATCGTGCGTGCCACGTTCCATCCGTGCGATACCGCCACCTAATCGGTTATTTTTCAGGGTGTCGGACCTTGCTTGGAGTCGTCCCTCGGTATTATACAAACTTTCGTCCAATGGTTCCTTTTCACAATCATGTATGTCCTCCTCGATTTATGGCGCTCGTTACTCCCTGACGCGTCGGACAGACTCGTATTGTATATGATGTACTATCCACAGAATCTCAAGTACGTTGAAGTCTACGCCGACGGGAGACGCGAGAGCGGACGCAATCGACAGCCGAAGATCACCAGGGTTAAGACGGACAACTGGAATCTATCGATCACACTTTCCTGGGTTGTCTTCATCCACATGTGAGTCCCGTTCTGGTGTGCGCGTTTGGTGTCAAGGGCGGATCTCAAACCACGCCAGTATCCTTACAGTTTTCGTCACGTTCTATCTCCTCGGAACCACCATACCCGGTGAACCATCGACGCGCTTGGATATCTGGGCTACATTCCTCGGCGTATCGTCGGCTACTCTTGCAGCATCGCAATATGCGCCTCAGATTGCCCACACATACCATCTGAAGCTCGTGGGAGCGCTTAGTATTCCAATGATGCTCATCCAGACTCCGGGAGCCATCTTCATGGTGCTTTCTATTGCTTTGAGGTGCGCCAGTGTCAGTCAACTCGAGTATTTCGAATGGAAACTGACGGGTTTATGCAGACCAGGTACTAATTGGACGAGCTGGATAACATATGCAGTAGCGGGCATCATGCAAGGCATGCTCCTCACTATGTGTATCGTCTGGAAACTACGCCAAAGCAAGTTACGCGTCGATGACTTTGGCAACCCACTCGACGCTGGATATGATGTAGTCGGAGCTGTCACCCTCTCCGAAGCGAACACAGAAACCGGGGCGTCACTCCCCTCCACTCCCGCGGGCTCTGATGCCAACGAGGGACTTTTAGATCATTCCGCTTCCCCAACCGAAAGCACACCCCTTTTGCCAAACCCCGGCTCACCGCAAAGGAGATGGTGGCAAAGGGGTTAGGCATTCTTTGTCTGCACTCTTGTATAATACAATACACGTGGCCCCTATTTTTAGTTTGTGTGCGCGCCGAAAGCATAAACTGCGTGAGTCAAGCGTGGGCCTGTATGTAATGAACGGATGATCGTTCGTGTGAAATTTCTTGGACTACCGCCCGGTTCCGTCATCCCACGACCTCCATGCACCTTGCTACACGGTGCCTCCCTCCACTAATACGGTGTAAACCGGCGCAGTATGCATCAAAACGAGGATTTCATGCCTTTCAATGTGCTCCAGGGCTGAAGCCCTGGCTGGGGGTAGCCTCGCCTTTGAGGGTCTTACGTTCAGATGTGCCTCCGTTTGCCTGTCGGAGGATGCTTCACGCTTCTTTTGGTGAGCCTCCTCTCGTCCCATGGATTACTCCGCACAAATCTTTACTGATTATACCTCAATTAGCGGCCCGACACGGACATGTGACCCGGCCAAAGCCTGGAACAGGGTAGGCCCTCTCCCAAACGTTCGGTCTCGAGGACGCACGGTCGTTAACCAAAATTCCCACTATCTTCACAGGATTAAAGTTCACTTTAAGGACTCCACAGGGGAACTGATCAAAACTATCGAAGGAAACGAAGGAGACGATATTCTTTCCCTCGCCCATGAACACGACATTGACTTAGAAGGTGCTTGCGAAGGCTCTATCGCCTGCTCGACTTGCCACGTAATACTTTCACCGGAGCATTACGATACGCTGGAGGAGCCTGGGGATGATGAAAATGACATGTTGGATATGGCGTTTGGGTTGACAGATACAAGTCGGCTGGGATGTCAGGTTACACTGGATAAGAAGCTGGATGGGATGGTGTGCACCCTGCCAGCTGCAACGAGGAACATGTTCGTAGACGGTGAGTTTGTGGTCCTACCCCAATAACTCCCGCGTACGGCTGCTTATTGGTTGATTTCATCAAGGAAAAAAGCCAACACATCATTGACTTTCTTTTCCCTATCGCGATTGCGTCCCTCGTATACTGCAAAAATGGGGGTCTATATAATCACATGTACGGTACGAAGAAACTTAATGCTACCCCCCTTCGCTCCAGACCAAGTTCCGGGCTCCGGTCGCCAGTCACGACTCGTTCACTTACAGGTATTTGGCCTGTTCACGCAGAGCAATAGAGATCTACTACCGGTCACCCCGCGGACCAAGGAGCCTGCTGCTCAATATTTTTTTATCCGATTAGTTTTGATTATTATCGTACCATGCGACGTGCTGGAACCCTGCCGACCGCTAGAGGTTTTCGAAGCTCGAGGCGAGTGAACCCACTGGGGTGGGCGGTCATGACACACAGACAGATTTCCTCAATCTCCACTCCCGCCAAGTCCGGATAAGTGTTCAATGGGCGAGAAACCGAGGTATGAAGCCTACTGGTTTTGTCAGAACCACAACAATCAATCCGACATCTCCATACTCCACAGACTCACGATCTGGACAGACCATTCCGCAATGAACGGCGATGGAATACTACAACTCGCATCACCG
>Ga0307515_10001956_pt1 | contig 45627 bp, 43 predicted proteins | sample 17_EM_MG_FD_194513 | JGI IMG/M metagenome (GOLD analysis project Ga0307515, IMG submission 194513) | Populus trichocarpa ectomycorrhiza microbial communities from riparian zone in the Pacific Northwest, United States - 17_EM | ecosystem: Host-associated > Plants > Roots > Unclassified | place... | reverse complement strand
GATCTTCGATCAGGTCTATCTGTTCTCGGTCGGCGGACGGGTTAACGACAATCTCGTCCTCGTCTATTATATCTTCCAGCGCGCATTCCAATCCGACCAGGGCGGCCGCGCCGCAGCCATCGCGGTCGTGCTGTTCTTCATCGTGATCGTATTCTCGGTTCTTAATTTCCAGCTGACGCGGCTCTCGGGAGGGCGCAACCGATGAACGCAATCACCGCCCGCCGCCTCAATGTTGCCGGCCTGATCATCACGGTCCTCACGGTCATCTCAGCCGTGCTCTGGGCGTTCCCGCTCTATTGGGGTATCGTCTCGTCGCTGAAGCCCGAGGACGAAGTGATCCGGCCCTATATCGAATTGTGGCCCGACACATTCACTTTCTCGCACTACGTCTTCGCGCTGACCAAGACGGAGATCGGCCGCTGGTATATAAATTCAGTGGTTGTGGCGCTCGCCGTGACGATCCTGACCGTCGGTTCGTCGCTCCTCTGCGGCTACGCGATCTCCCAGCTCCACTTCCCGTTCCGCAATGCGCTCTGGTGGCTGATCCTCGCGAGCTTCATGGTTCCGCTGCAAACCTTGATCGTCAACCATTTCGAACTGGTCGCCAGCCTTGGCCTGCTCAACACATGGGCGGGCATCGTGCTGCCGCAGCTCATTCATCCGGTGATCATCATCGTCTACAAGCAGTTCTTCGACAGCGTGCCGAAGGATTTCCGGGAAGCAGCCGTGATGGACAACGCGTCCGAATGGCGGATCCTGACGCGGGTCTATATCCCGATGAACTGGGGCGTGACGGCGGCGCTGTCGATCGTCTGCTTCATCTGGGCCTGGAACGCCTTCCTCTGGCCGTTCCTGGCGGTCACCAAGACCAGTATGATGACGATCACCGTCGGCATCACGCAGGTGAACGACGCCTTTGGCCTTTCCTATGCGCGGCAGCTCGCCGCTGCCGTATTGGCGGGCATGCCCGTGGCGCTGGCCTATCTGATATTCCAGCGCCGCGTGACCCAGGCGATCACGCTTTCGGCAGGGATCAAGGGTTAGAGCGAGCGCGCTACCCTCAGTTTTTAGATTGGGCGTGATAGGCCCTTCCCTCGCTGTCGAAGAGATGGACCGCTGATGTGTCGAAGCTAAGCATAACGGTATCGCCGGTCTGCACTGTCGAGCGTCCGTCGTCCTGCGCGATCAGTTCGGAGCCGTCCTCCAACGTGCAATAGACCAGCGTCCGCTCGCCCAGCCGTTCGACCACGCCTGCTTTTGCCTTGGCGGTTGCCGTTGCGCTGGCCTCGCCCGACACGACACGAACCGCCTCAGGCCGGATGCCGAGTTCATAGGTCCCTGGGCCCGGATTTGCGATATCGATCTCGAATGCATTGCTGCCCGCGAGTTTCACGCTGGCTCTTCCGGTACCCGAGACTTCGGCCTTGAGGAAATTCATTCCGGGGCTACCGACGAAGCCCGCGACAAACCGGGAGGCGGGCCGTAGATACACCTCCATCGGCGTTCCGATCTGCTCGATCCTGCAATTGTTGAGAACCACGATGCGATCTGCCAACGTCATCGCTTCGGTCTGATCATGCGTGACATAGATCATCGTCGCCTTCATGCGAAGATGGAGCTGAGCGAGTTCGACGCGCGTACGCACACGAAGCGCCGCATCGAGATTGGATAGAGGCTCGTCGAACAGGAACGCCTTCGGCTCCTTGACGATGGCGCGGCCGATCGCGACACGCTGACGCTGGCCGCCGGAAAGCTGCGCAGGGCGGCGCTTCAGCAATGCCTCCATTTCCAGCATGCGGGCAGCTTCGTTCACGCGAGCGTCGATATCCTTCTCCGCCATCCCGATATTGCGAAGGCCGAAGGCCATGTTTTCCTGTACGGTCATATGCGGATAAAGCGCGTAGTTCTGGAATACCATGGAGACATTGCGCTGGCCCGGGGCGAGATTTTCGCTGCGCTTGCCGTCTATGGTCAGCGTGCCATCATCGATGGTTTCGAGGCCTGCGATCATGCGGAGAAGCGTCGATTTTCCAGAGCCGGATGGCCCGAGAAACACCATTAACTCGCCGGGATTCACGGCAAGCGAAATGTCATTGATGACGTTGACGCTGCCGAAACTCTTCGACACGTTGTTGAGCGTAATCTCCGCCATACGATCCTCCCGGCTTTTGATCCATCATTCCCGGTACGTATCGGATGTCAAGATATAGTTTGCCGGGAGCGACCTTCCCACAGGTGGAGAACGTCAGCCGCCGCCCTGATTCCAGCCCCGGCCGCGTTCGCCGAACATCTCGTAGCCGCCTTCCTTGATGGTCAGCGTATCCTCGAGCTTGATGAAGCCGCGCCTGGGATGCAGCATCGTGGTTTCCACCGATATGACCATGCCGACCTCGAGCGGCCGGTCGCCGTCGATGCCTTCGTAGGCCACGGGATGGTTGGTCATCAGGAACGGCGCTTCATGCGTAATGAGCCCCATGCCGTGGCAGAAGAAATCGGTGAAGGCTGCGGAGGGTGACTTTTTCAACAGCGTTTCGGCCGCATCGATCATTTCAGTGCCCGGAGCGCCGGCCTTGACCTTCGAAAAAGCCGCCTGCTGGATGGCATCGACTTCCGCCAGCAGGTCCTGCAGTTCCGCGTCGGGTTCGCCGAGCACGCCCATGCGGCAGAGATCGCCGATATAGCCATGGTAATTGCCGCCGGAATCGATCGAGAGGATCTCACCCTTGGCCCAAGCCTGTGGCGAACGGGCACGGTTGTGGCTCGCCCCGAGCGTCAACAGGCAATACTCAAAATGAAGACCGCGATTGGTTTCTTCCCGACGCAGATGCTCGATGATCTCACCCTTGGTGGTGCCCTCCCGCGCGGCCGCAATCGTGGCAAGCATTGAGTCCGTTATGAGCTCCGAGGCGAGCCTCAGCTTCTCCAGTTCCGCCGGCGTCTTGATCGAACGAAGGCGCTCAAGCGCGTGGGTCGCGTCGACGAACCTTGCGCCGTCTAGATGCGAGCTAATGAAGTCGCGCGCGTCCGACGGCAGGAACCCCGGCTCTATGCCGATCCGCGCGCCTGATTTGCCGATCTTTTTGATGTGCTCGACGGCCAGCGCCGCCGCATCGAGCGTGCCCCAGGCCGCAGCGTGGAGATTGGGTGTCCAGAACGGGTTATTGTGATGCTCTGCACCCTCCATCTTATTACCCACATAAGCGGCATGATCGGGCGAGCCCTTCTCATAGACCACGATCGGCAGGTAACGGCTGTGCCCGATCGCATCCATCGCGGCAAAGAAGATGAACTTGTAGCCGCCGAGCAGGTATTGCGTGTTGTGCTTGGAGGTCGCGAGCAGCACATCGATGCCGGCCTCCTCCATCAGCCTGTCGAGCCGCTCGGTATCGAAGGGCGGCTCTATGGCGATCGTCTTTCCCGCACTGATATTCATCTCGATCCTCCCAAATCGCGTTTACGGCTATCGTCTCATTGACCCGCTGGAATGAGGCGGAAATCCGGCAGTTCCCGCAAGCCAAGCTCCGGGCCTGCCGGCGAGTATACGACAAAAAGCTGCATCGGTCCCGTGCCTGTGTTCTTCGTCGAGTGAAAACGGCTCTCGGGAATGTAGACGGTGCAGCCCGGGCCCACCTTTCGGGTCATCGGATTGCCGCTCTCGTCCTCGACCATCTGCTCGCCCTCGCCCGATATGACGAAGATGATCTCTTCGGCGCCTGGATGATTGTGGCGGGAATGCCCCTGCCCGCTTGGCAAATCGACGACGCCGCCGGAAAAACGCGACGCACCGTTCACTTCGGGCGCCACAGTCAAGGCCAGCCGACCCCAATCGAAACCAAAGCTGTCGACGTCCTTTGGATATAAAAACAGGTCCTTCATATCATCGCCTCCACTAATCTTCTGATTTGCTCACGCCATCTTGCCGATGGCCAAGCCCTTGAAATCTTCCGTTTGCTTGCGGATCGCCGCCTCGGCCGGCAGGCGCTCCATCGAGCTTGCACCATAGAAACCGTTGCACTCCGCGCAGCGTTCCAGAATGTAGCGTGCGTCTTCAGGCATCGAGATCGGGCCACCGTGGCAGAGCACGATCACATCGCGCCTGATCGAACGGGCCGCCTTCGCGATCGCCTCGATCTCACCGACGCAATCGTCGAGTGACTTGGCAGACGTGGCGCCGATCGAGCCGCCGGTCGTGACACCCATATGTGCGACGATGATGTCAGCGCCGGCCTTTGTCATCGCGATGGCCTCATCGGCATTGAACACATAGGGCGTGGTCAGCAGGTCGAGGCGGTGCGCCTCGGCGATCATGTCGACTTCGAGACTGTAGCTCATGCCGGTCTCTTCGAAACTCTGCCGCATCTGGCCGTCGAACAGGCCGATGGTCGGGAAGTTCTGAACGCCCGAAAAGCCCATCGACTGCAACTCGGCCAGGAATTGAGGCATCAGCACAAAGGGGTCGGTGCCATTCACCCCCGCCAGAACCGGTGTCTTCTTGACCACCGGCAGCACTTCCACCGCCATTTCCTTGACGATCTGGTTGGCATTTCCGTAGGCGAGCAGGCCCGCCGCCGAGCCGCGCCCCGCCATACGGTAACGCCCGGAATTATAGATGATGATCAGGTCGATACTGCCCGCCTCCTCGGCCTTGGCCGAGAGGCCGGTGCCTGCCCCGCCACCGACGATCGGTTTTCCCACGGCAATCATGGCATGAAATTTCTCGAGAATGGCTTTGCGGGGGATCGCAGGCATGTCTGTTCATCTTTCTTGGGTGTTGGTGATTTCGCGGTATGCGGCCACGAGGCCGTCGGCGAATTCTGGATCGTTGATGTGATATGGCAGGCGCTGAATGCGGCGGTCGGCCGTGATCTCGACCGTTGCCTCAAGCGCTGCGAAAAGCGCGGCATCAGCCGCCGGATCAAAAAACGGACCGCCTTCGACATCGAGCGCGGAAACGCCTTTTTCAGGGATCAGCAGGCGGACAGGTCCCCGGCACAGGTTGAGCTTCGCCCCGATCCATCGGCCGATGGCGTCGCATTCCTCCGGCGTCGTGCGCATCAGCGTGACGTTGGCATTGTGTTTGTAGAAAAGCCGGCCGGCATAGCGCTCCGGCACGGTTTCCTGCGCCCAGAAATTGACCATGTCGAGCGCGCCGACCGAAACGACGTAAGGCAGGTTTGTCCTCGCAATCGCGCCGAAGCGATCCTCGGTCGCTGGCAGCACGCCGCCGAACAAGAGGTCACAGACCTCCGTCGTCGTCACGTCGAGTACGCCTTCAAGCAGGCCGCTGTCGGCGAGTTTCTCCATCGCCCGTCCGCCCGTGCCTGTCGCATGGAATACCATGCAATCATATTCTGCTTTCAGACGATCGACGACGGTGGTGACGCATGTCGTGGTAACGCCGAACATGGTAAGGCCAAGCGCTGGCTTGGATTCGGTTGCCGCCAGCGGTCGGGTCGCCATCGCGGCGATGGCCTGCGCCGCATTGTGCAAAATGACGCGGCTGAGGCGGTTGAGCCCCGCCATGTCGGTGATCGACGGCATCATCATGATATCCGACACATCGACGTAAGGCGCGACATCGCCCGACGCGAGCGTCGAGACCATGATCTTCGGCACCCCCAGCGGCAGTTCGCGCATGCCGGATGTAATGATGGAGGTCCCGCCCCCGCCACCGATACCGATCATGCCTGCAATATCGTCCTGGGCGCGAACAAAGCGACGGAAAGCCTCCGCCATGGCGGCGACGGCGGTGCCACGATCATCCGTGCCGAGAACTGCGTCTCGCCCCTCAGGATGAAAAGCAGCGATCTCCGCAGCCGTCACATCGGTGGCAATGGTCGCCTCACGCGTGCCGACATCGACAACGCGAATGGAGCCGCCCGCCGTCCTGATGCGGTCCGCGAGATAGGCAAGCTCCTCTCCTTTCGTGTCGGCGGTGCCGACCACGTAGACGTAACCCATGCCCCCTCCCGGAACCATGCATGCAAGGTGTTGATTTGGACCTTGAAAATTTTCGAGACGGCCGTATCATATCGATATGCAGGTCTCAGGTCAACAAATCGAAATGAAGCCGATCAGCGAGCGCGGTCCCCGGGCGAGGACCCGGCGGCTGATGCTGGAAACCGCGATCCGGCTCATGCAATCGGGCATCACGCCATCGGTGACCGAAGTGGCCGAAGCCGCGGAAGTCTCGCGTGCGACGGCCTATCGTTATTTCCCGAGCCAGGCGGCACTCGTGCATGCGGTGGTGGATGAGGCGCTTGGGCCCATTCTCGAGTGGAAATCGGATGAAACCGACGCGCGCGTTCGCATCATGGATCTTCTCGCCACGGCACTGCCGCGGATCGACGAATTCGAGGCCACATTCAAGGCTGCGCTCAAGCTGTCGATTGAGCAATGGTCGCAGCGACAGGCGGGCACGCTGGGCAGCGAACCGCAATTCACGCGCGGACATCGCATCGATCTGCTGCGGGACGCAATCGCGCCGCTTGCAAGCAAGCTTGGCGAACCGGCTCAGGACCGGCTGGCGCAGTCCCTATCACTTGTCTTCGGCGTCGAGACCCTGGTCGTCCTCAAGGATATCTGGGGGCTCTCGGCGGTTCAGGCGCAATCCGTAGCCGAATGGGCGGCGGTCGCCCTCGTAGACGCGGCAATCAACGAAACGGAAAGAACGAGCACGGCCAAATCCCAGAAATCTGGTTAGACCAGTTAAAGTCGGAAAGATTTCACTGTTCGTCCCATAACGACGCCGATATGGGCTGTTACGGTCTCTACACGCCTTACTATTGAGGCAATTAACTAATTATTCCCGGAATTTCCCCGTTTGAAAACAGAGTCATACAGTTCTTGACATTTTCTTGGTTTGGTAATACCAGACGATCACTGGTAGGTCGGTTGACTTGAACCCTCCAGCTGTGAGCGGAAGTCGAGGAGGGCTTCCGCTGGACATCCGAAAGGATTGTCGAGTCGGACTTTTTGCCCGTGGGTAGGCGGGCGTTGTGCATATCTGGGAGGAAAAACTATGCGCAGAACGATAGCCGGCCTGTTGGCCGGGATGAGCATGCTGATCGCACAAGGCACGTACGCACAGGCGGCGGAATTGACGATCTTCTGGGCCGAATGGGATCCAGCCAACTATCTTCAGGAACTGGTCAACGAGTACGAGAAGGAAACCGGGGTCAAGGTCACGGTCGAAACCACGCCTTGGCCCGATTTCCAGACCAAGGCATTCACCGAATTCAACGCCAAGGGTTCCGCTTACGATATGGTTGTCGGCGACTCCCAATGGATTGGCGCCGCCTCTGAGGCAGGCCACTATGTGGACCTGACCGAGTTCTTCAACAAGCACAAGCTGACTGAAGTCATGGCTCCGGCCACCGTGAAATATTACTCCGAATATCCCTCGGCTTCAGGCAAGTATTGGTCCGTCCCGGCCGAGGGCGATGCGGTCGGCTGGTCCTATCGCAAGGATTGGTTCGAAGACCCCAAGGAGATGGAAGCCTTCAAGGCGAAGTACGGCTATGACCTCGCTCCGCCGAAGGACTGGAAGGCGCTGCGCGACATCGCCGAATTCTTCCATCGTCCGGATCAGAAGCGCTACGGCGTCGCGATCTACACCGACAACTCCTATGACGCGTTGGTCATGGGCGTAGAGAACGCGATCTTCTCCTTCGGCGGCGAGCTTGGCGACTATGTCACCTACAAGGTCGATGGCATCATCAACTCCGAGCAGAACGTGAAGGCGCTCGAAGCCTATCGTGAACTCTATGGCTTCACGCCTCCAGGCTGGGCAAAGAGCTTCTTCGTCGAAGACAACCAGGCAATCACCGAAAACCTTGCGGCGATGAGCATGAACTACTTCGCCTTCTTCCCCGCGCTGGTGAACGAAGCGTCCAACCCCAACGCCAAGAACACTGGCTTCTTCGCCAATCCGGCTGGCCCGGGCGGAGCACAGTTCGCGGCACTCGGCGGCCAAGGCATTTCGGTTGTCTCCTATTCCGAGAACCAGGAAGAGTCGATGAAATTCCTCGAATGGTTCGTGAAGGACTCGACCCAGAAGCGTTGGGCCGAACTTGGCGGCTACACTGCCAGCGCAAAGGTGCTCGAGTCACCTGAGTTCCAGAATGCCACGCCATACAACAAGGCCTTCTACGAGACCATGTTCAAGGTGAAGGACTTCTGGGCGACGCCAGAATATGCCGAATTGCTGATCCAGATGAACCAGCGCGTCTATCCCTATGTAACAGCTGGTCAAGGTACGGCAAAGGAGGCACTCGATGCACTCGCTGCCGACTGGAACGGCACGTTCAAGAAGTACAACCGTTTCAAGTAACAGCCATCGCGGGGGCGGCGAAATCCGCCTCCGCTTCCATCACGATCATGGGGCGCCGCGCATTTTTGCGGTGCCATCCATCACGGATATCAGCAGGATGTCGCCGCACCGGCTGCCTGCGTCGGCTCTCGAAGGAATACCGCATTGGCCACCACAGTCATGTCGTCGCTGGATACAGGGTCCCGCGCTGCCGCGCGAGGCATGAGCGATATCAAGATTCGCAATCTCTTCATTATCCCGACAATCCTGTTTCTCATTGTCTTCAACATCTTCCCGCTAATCTATTCGCTTGGCTATTCGTTCACCGACTTCCGCGGCTCGTCCAATGCGCCGGCGAATTTCGTCGGACTTCAGAATTATCGCGAACTGTTGAACGATCCCTTCATCTGGAACAACTTCGCCATCACGGCAAAATATGTGATCGTCTCGGTCGCCGGCCAGGTCTTTGTCGGCTTCGGCACGGCCATGCTGCTCAACCGCGACATTCCCTTCAAGGGCCTGCTGACCACGCTGCTGCTGCTGCCGATGATGCTGTCCATGGCCGTCGTCGGCCTGTTCTGGAGGCTGCTTTATGATCCGTCTTTCGGCATCATCAACTACGCGCTGGGACTGGGTTCCTTCGAATGGCTCTCCAATCCCGACATGGCACTCTATGCCGTTGCGCTGACTGATATCTGGATGTGGTCGCCTTTCGTGATGCTGCTGTCGCTCGCCGGTCTTTCTGCGGTGCCCAAGCATCTTTATGAGGCGGCCGCGATCGACCGCGCCGGACCGCTCTACACGTTCTTCCGGATAACGTTGCCGCTGGTGGCGCCGATCCTGATGATCGCGATCATCTTCCGCACCATGGAGGCGTTCAAGACCTTCGACCTCGCCTACATCCTGACCAGCCAGCCGACCACCGAGGTGATCTCGATCCGGCTCTTCAAGATGGCCTTCCAGGAATGGCAGACCGGCCGCTCCTGCGCGCTCGCCTATATCGTGCTGATCATGGTGCTCGCCATCACCAACATCTACGTCAAGTATCTCAACAAGGTGAAGGAGCGCTGAGATGGCCCAAGTCACGACCCGCTCCGAACGCGTATTGAACAAGGCGGCGATCGCTGCCGTGCTCATCATCACGCTGATCTTCCTGGCGCCGATCTACTGGATCACATCCACGGCTTTCAAGCCGCGCAATCTGTCGACCACGATCCCGCCGACGGTTCTCTTCCAGCCGGAAGTCTCGCCTTTCGTCAAGCTCTTCACCAAGCGTTCGCAGCTGCGCGCACCGGTCACACCGGAGGAATACGAAGCTGCCCCCTGGTGGGAGCGGCTGGTCTTCGACGGTGGCGAGAAGGTGGTGCGTTCGGGCCGCGGCGAGGTGCAGCTCTCGGGCTATCCGAGCCGCTTCATGAACTCGCTGATTGTCGCCATTACCTCGACGGTCCTGGCGGTCGGCATGGGTACCTTCACTGCCTATGGCTTCTCGCGCTTCAAGATAGCAGGTGAGGCAGACCTGCTCTTCTTCATATTGTCGACACGCATGCTGCCACCGGTTGTCGTCGCCATCCCGATGTACCTGATGTATCGCGTGGTGGGGCTGAACGATACCCATTGGGGCTTGATCATCCTCTATACCGCCTTCAATCTCTCCTTCTCGGTCTGGCTGATGAAGGGCTTCATCGACGAAATTCCAAAAGAGTATGAAGAGGCGGCACTAGTCGACGGCTATACCCGTATGCAGGCCTTCTTCAAGATCGTCATTCCTGAAGCGGCGACGGGCATCGCGGCGACCGCCGTGTTCTGCTTCATCACCGCCTGGAACGAATATGCCTTCGCGCTGATCATGACCAATCGCCGTGCGCAGACCGCGCCGCCCTTCATTCCGAGCCAGGTCGGCTCCGGCCTGTCGGACTGGACGGTGATCGCGTCGGGCACCTTCCTGTTCCTGCTGCCGGTCGCCATCTTCACCTTCCTGTTGCGCAACCACTTGCTCAGGGGCATGTCTTTCGGAGCCATTCGCAAATGACCTTCCGGGCCTTCAACCAGAAATATCTCGAACCTTTCTTTGAACTCCTGATGATCTTCGGCATTATCGCGCTCTGCCAGCCGTGGATCGAACCGCTGCATCGCTATGGGTTGACGATCATTCTCATTGGTCTGGTCGGCTTTTCAGTCGTGATCAAGATACCGCGCGAGGAAAAGCAGGCGGACGAGGGCAGCCAATGACACAAATCGAACTTCGCGGCATCGAAAAGTATTTCGGCGCAGTCCAGGTCATCAAGGACCTCAACCTGTCTATCGCGGATCGCGAGTTCATCGTGCTTCTCGGCCAATCCGGCTGCGGCAAGACGACGACGCTTCGCGCTATTGCCGGGCTCGAATCCATCGACGTGGGCGATATCCTGATCGATGGGCAGCCGGTGCAGCACATGAAGGCATCGGATCGCGATATCGCATTCGTGTTCCAGTCCTTCTCGCTTTATCCCCACATGAGCGTCTACGAGAACATCGCCTTTCCGCTTCGCGCGACCGGACGCGACCGCGCCGGCATGGACGAGGAGGTGCGGGCGGTCGCCAAGACCCTGCAGATCTCGCATCTTCTCTCACGAAAGCCATCCGCCCTCTCCGGTGGCGACATGCAGCGCGTCGCCATCGGCCGTGCGCTGGTGCGCCGTCCCAAGGCCATGCTGATGGACGAACCTATCGGCGCGCTCGACGCCAAGCTCCGCGAGGAGATGCGCGCCGAAATCAAGCGGCTTCACATCAAGCAAGGCTCGACGACGATCTACGTCACCCATGACCAGGTCGAGGCCATGTCGCTCGCCGACCGGATCGTCATCATGCATGAGGGCGTGCTGCAGCAGATCGGCAGTCCCTCCGAAGTCTATGGCCATCCCTCGAATTTGTTCGTTGCGCAGTTCGTCGGCAGCCCAGTCATGAATGTCGCCGAGGCTTCGGTGGCCGACGAAGGCGGACAATTGAGTGCCAAGCTGCGTGGCGCGAGCCAAGGGTTCCAATTGCCTCCGGCTTTCTCCGACATACTTTCGACAGCCAAGGCTGAGAACGGCAATCTCTCCCTCGGAGTGCGCCCCGAAGGCGTGCTTGTGTCGCGCGAAGCCCGCGATGGCTTCATCCCCGTCGAGGCACATATCATAGAACCCCTGGGCTCGCATGATATCGTCGATCTCAAGCTGGGCGAGCAGATGCTGCGCGCCCGCACCAAAAGCGGTTTCGTACCGCAGGCGGGCACCACGGTCTGGGCACGAATCGATCCGGCCCAGGCGCATTTCTTCAATACGGCGACTGGCATGTCTCTGGGGATCAGACTCTGATGGCGCATATCGAACTCAAGGGCATTACCAAGACCTTCGGCAACCATACGGCGCTCAAGGACCTGAACCTGCAGATCGCCGATGGCGAGTTCTTCGTGCTGCTTGGACAGACCGGCGCTGGCAAGACGACGACCTTGAGGCTTGTCGCCGGCCTCGAAAAGCCAACGGCGGGGACGGTTCTGATCGACGGCAAGGATATGGCCGACTGGGGTCCAGCCGAGCGCGACGTGGCGCTCGTCCTCCAGCAATATTCGCTCTATCCGCGCTATACAGTGCGTGAAAATCTCGAATTTCCGCTCAAGCCCGCCATCCGCCGCGTCTCACCTGCAGAGATCAAGGAACGGGTGGATCGCGTCGCCAAGACGCTTCGCATCGAGCATCTGCTCGACCGCAAGACCGATCGGCTCTCGGGCGGCGAGATGCAGCGCGTCTCGATCGGCCGCGCAATCGTGCGCAAGCCGCGCGTCTTCCTGATGGACGAACCGCTCTCTGCTCTGGACGCCAAACTGCGCGAAGCGCTCCGCACCGAGCTCAAGAACCTGCAGATGAATCTCGGTGCGACCTTCCTTTTCGTCACCCACGACCAGATCGAAGCCATGTCGATGGGCGACAAGATCGGCGTGCTGAACAACGGTCAGCTCGTGCAGACCGGCACACCGCAGGAGATTTACACCAATCCGAAGAACACATTCGTGGCGCGGGCCGTCGGCTCGCCGCCAATGAACCTTATCGAGGGCAAAATCTCCGGCGGCGAGGCGATCACATCAGAAGGCCTCAAGTTGCCGCTCGCGGCACAGGCCGGCGCGACGACCGATAACCGCCTGCTGACCTTCGGCGTCCGTCCCGAGGATCTGGTGCTCGAAAGCGGGGCGCCCGCCGAGGCACGCGTTCACGACATCGAAAACCACGGCGTCGAAAAGATCGTGACGCTGAGGACCGGCGAAAAATTCATCCACGCCACCGTTCCCGCACAGATCGACCTCAAGCTCGACGAACAGGTTCGCTTCAACTGGAATCCGGACAAGGTGGTGGTTTTTGACGGGGGCAGCGGCGTCAGCCTGCGGCATGCGGGTTGATGCGGGGGAGCGCGCGGGCGACCGTGCTCCCATGCTGCCGCCACAGCGGGTTCACTCGGGAAAGCGGCGCCGATAGTGTTCGACAGCCTCTGGATTGCGAAGATTGAGCGGCAACTCGCCCTTCAGGATGCGGAGGACCTCCTCCGCTGCGCCCAATCCCATACGCTTCATGCTTTCCTCGGTGAGACCGGCCAGATGCGGCGTCACGATCACATTGTCAAGGTGAAGGTAGGGATGGTTGGCGGGCAGCGGCTGAGTTAAGAAAACATCGAGCGCCGCGCCGCGAATCCGTCCCTCAGTGAGTGCCGCGATCAGGGCGTCGTCATCCACGACAGGTCCCCGTGACACGTTGACCAGGATCGCACCCGGCTTCATCCGGTCGATGCGATCCTTGTTCATCAGTCCGGTGGTTTCAGGCGTCAGCGGGCAGCAGAGAACCACGACATCCGCCGTGGCAACCAGATCATCGACACTAAGAAACCGGACATCATTAGGAAGGCTCGCGGATGTCCGGCTGTTGGCGACGACATCCAGGCCGAAGCCATATTTGCCGATGCGGGAAATTGCCTGCCCGACATTGCCCATGCCGATAATACCCAGAACCTTGCCGCCGAGGTCCGAGGCATGGTCGCTATGGGCGCGGCCCGTCGTCCAGCCCTTTGCCCTGAGGTCGCGGTCCATCGGCCTGAACTGCCGCAACAGCGCGAGCGTCACCATGAACACGTGCTCGGCGACCGTGGGCGCATTCACTCCGGGCACATTGGCGATCAGCACGCCGGCTGCGGTCGCCTCGTTGTATGGGATCATATCTAATCCCGCACCGTGGCGCACAGCGGCGCGCAACTGCGGCGCGTCGGAGAAAAATGCCGTCGGTATCGGTGCACGGACGATGACAATGTCCGCACCCTGCCCCTCGCGCAGCAAGGTACCACCATCTGGCGCACTGGCGATCCGCAACTCGCCTGTGGCCTCCATCATGGCCTCGGAGGCGGGATGAAGCGGATGTGTGGAGAATATGATGGGCATCGTCCCTCCCGAAGCTCGCGTCAAGAAGCTCTACGCTGGAACAGGCGGCCCGCCGATAAGGCCCTTCCAGTAGCTTTCCGCGCCCTGAAGATGCGCGCTCATCAGCGCCTGGGCAAGATTGCCATCCCGCGCGACCAGTGCGTCGTAGATGCGCAGATGCTCTTCATGCGAGCGCCGGCTGCGGGCGAGATCGCCAAAATAGATCGGCAGCCTCTGCTCACCCATGACATAGTACACGCTACATACACGGAAGAAGACGCTGTTTTTGGTGGCGCGCACGATCTCGAGATGAAAATCCCTGTCTTCGCGTGCCAGCCCCTCGCCATTGGCGAGCCTTGCTTCGGAGAGATCGAGGATTTCCCGCAGTCGCGCATAATTCTCTTCCGTCGCGCGCGCGCAGGCGAGTTCGGCGGCCTTGATTTCATGGATCTTCCGCAGTTCCACCGTCTCGTAGATCAGGATCGGATCGAGCGGCACGCCGGCCTTTGCGAACAGCGCCATCGCATCGACGCTCGCCTCGGTGGTCGTGAGATAGATGCCGGACTTTGCGCGCCGCTCGACGATGCGCATCGCTTCGAGGATGGCCAGTGCTTCACGGATGAGGCCACGGCTGACATTGAAATGCTCCGCCAGCTCCCGTTCCGAAGGCGTGCGCCCGTTGCCGCTCGAATTCGAGAAGAGATAGGCGGCCAGATCTGAAAGGAGACTGTTTTCTTTCATCGTCACTGTCTTTGCGCGTGGGCCTCCACGACGCGTTCGTTGATCGTAAAGCCCAGGCCAGGTTTATCAGGGATCTCTATCATGCCGTCCTTCACCGATATGGTTTCCTCGACAAGGTCATGGATCATCGGGTTCGCGCCGAGCGAATATTCGATGATGAAGCTTGCCGGGGAAGCCGCACACAGGTGCAGGCCGGAGAAGAAACACGGCGCACCGGCCCACAGATGCGGCGCGAAACGGAGATTGAAGGCGCTGGCGATCGTGCTGATGCGCATCGCCTCCGTAATGCCGCCGCAGAAGGCCGGATCTGGCTGGAATATATCGGCGGCGCGCAGCATGGCAAGGTCGCGGAACGCGAAACGTGTCGCCTCGCTCTCGCCCGCCGCGATCGGCACGTTGCCCGAGGCGCGGACTTCGGCCATGCCGGGTTTGTCGTCGGCGATAACAGGCTCCTCGAACCAGGCGAGATCGCAATCCTGGATCAGGTGGATGAACCGCTTGGCCTCGGCGACGGTATAGGTGCCATGCGCATCGACCATGAGTTCAACGGATGGCCCGAGCGATTTCCGCGCCGCCTTTACGCGTTCGGCTGAAACGAGAGGCGCGCCATCCATGGCCCCAACCCGCATCTTGACCGCCTTGAACCCTCCGGTCGCAATATAGGACTGCAACTGGTCGCCGATCTTCTCGGCACTTTCCCACCCGCCCGAGGCATAGGCCGGCAGCCGGTCCGCCTTGCGTCCCCCGAGCAAGGTCCAGACCGGCACGCCCAGCGACTTTCCGAGAATGTCCCACAGCGCGATATCGACGGCGCTGATCGCGGCCACCGAATGCCCTCGCCGGGACAATTCGGGCATCGCGTGACCCGCTTTTGACGCCGATTCATGGCGGACGCCGTTATAGAGCATTTCCCAGATCGCAGTGATATCCGTGGGGTCGCGCCCGATGAGCTTGGGCGCGACCTCATGATTGAGAATGTGCACGAGACCGGCATAGGTTCCCGCACTGCCGGCCGCATTCTTGCCCTCGCCCCAGCCGACGATGCCGTCGTCGGTCTCGATGCGCAAGATTGCCGCATCGAACGTCGTCAGCCGCCCGAAGTCGCTGCGGTGTTGGCGGCTTGCTTCGATCGGAATGCGAACCCACCAGGCTTGCACAGTCTTGATACGCATTTCGGATCCCCTTCCCTCGCAGCACTCATGCCTGCGAGGGCTCGCTCTCGGGCGAAATTCACTTGATCAGCGGAAGGATGGTCTCTGCGGTGATCCGCATCTGATCGTCATAGAATTTCTCGGTCAGCAAGCTCGATCCGTGGTCCTGGATGAACTTGAGCTGTTCCGGCGGAATATCGACCGGATTGCGCTCGACCATGTCGGGATATCTTGCCGCCGGCGTGCGATCGACCGGCGCCACGAACTCGTTGGTGACCGCGCCGTCATAGCCGATCTCCTTGAGCGTGCCGATGATCTTCGGCCAGTCGAGATGCCCGAGCCCTGCCGCGAACCGGTTGTTGTCGGCGACATGGAAATCGAACAGCCGCTTGCCGGCCCGCCGGATGGCGTCATACATGTTCTCCTCCTCGATATTGAGGTGGAATGCATCGAGGCAGACGCCGCAGTCCGGATGCACGGCTTCGGCCAGGGCAAGCGCCTGGTCGCCGCGATTGAAGAAATAGGTCTCGAAGCGGTTGAGCGGCTCGATCGCGATGCGCACGCCCTTCGTCTGGGCGTGGGCGAAGCATTCCTTCGTCGCATCGACGACCCATTTCCACTCTTCTTCTTCGGTACCATCCGGCACGACCTTGCCGACGGTCGCTGGCACGAGCGTGATGATCTCGCCTTCGAGCTCGCTCACCATGGTGATCACGCTTTTTACGTAATCCACCGATCGTGCGCGCTGGCCTTCGTCCCTGGCGGCAAGATTGCGCTCGCCCAGAGTCAGCGTCACCGCGCCCCAGCAGCGGATGCCGTGTTCCTTGAGCAGCGCTCTGGTCTCCTTGACATCATATTGCGTCGGCTCGCCGGAAATCTCGATGCTCTCATAGCCATATTTCTTGATGCGCTTCAGCGTCACCGCGAGCGGCTCCGCCCGCATCCAATTGTGCGTAGAAAGATGCATGAAGTCCTCCCAGACTGTAAATGCCTCGCGGGCCTTCCAGCAGCGCCGCGTCCTCATCACCAAGCCAAATACGATCAATCTGGTTTGGCCACTTCCTGTTTTTCGAAGCTGTAGCTCAATTCTTCCTACTTCGCAAGACCGAGCAGAAATTGAAATTTATCGTTATGTTTCAGCGATTACGGCGAAACCGTCAATGAAATCGTTTACATCGGCAGCATACCGACCTCTCATCTGGCTTGACCAGATTTTTCAATTTGGTATGACCAGACTGGCGATATCGCGCAGTCGACTGTCGCCACTATCCATGCGCCTGGGAGGGGACCATGAAGATCGGCATGTGCATGTTCTTGTGGACGACATCAGTCACCAAGAAGCATGAGAAGCTACTCGTCGATATCAAGAAAACCGGCTTTGACGGAGTGGAAATACCGATTTTCGAGGGAAGTCCGGATGACTATCGCCGACTCGGCGCAGTCCTTGACAGGATTGGGCTGGAGCGCACCACCGTTTCGGCTATGGGCGATCCATCGATGAACCTGATCTCGCCGGATGCCGCCACCCGCAAGCGCGGTGTGGACTACATGAAATGGGCGATAGATTGCGCTGAAGCACTTGGGGCCAGGACGTTGAGCGGTCCGCTCCACTCAACGCTCGGACAATTCTCCGGCAATGGGCCGAGTGCGATCGAACTCAAGCGCTCCATCTCCTCGCAGAGAGCGATCGGTGATCACGCCGGCAAGCATGGCGTGACGATCGGGCTCGAGGCGCTCAACCGCTTCGAATGCTACCTCGTCAATACGATGGCGGACCTCGCCGCCCATATCGACGCGGTCGGACACCCGAACATCAAGGCGATGTACGACACGTTCCATTGCAATATCGAAGAAGCCGACCCGATCGCCGCCTTCACGAAATACCGCGACCGGATCGTGCATATCCATATTTCGGAGAATGATCGCGGCGTTCCCGGCCGGGGCAATATCCCTTGGGTCGAGACCTTCAAGGCGATCCGCAAGAGCGGCTATGACGACTGGCTGACGATCGAAGCCTTCGGCCGGTCGCTCAAGGATCTGGCGGCTGCGACCAAGGTCTGGCGGGATTTTTCGGAGACCCCTGAGGAAGTCTATCGCGACGGCTTCAAGCATATCAAGAACGGTTGGAAAAACTCGGCCTGAGGGGCGGTGCCGTCTTTATGGCAAATCCGGCGCGATCCAATCACGCCGGATTTCTGTGTCTGATCAGGTGTGCCGGATCTCGGTACCGAGCACCTTCAGGCACTCCCGCATGAACGCCGCGAGCGCCGTCCAGCCCTTGGCCGAAACCATCGTGCCATCGACATAGGCATCCGTCGGCGAAAGGTCGATATAGGTACCGCCCGCAAGCATCACCTCCGGCTCACAAGCGGCCAACGCTCCGACCTTCTTGCCACGCACGACACCATCCACGGCGATCAGGATCTGCACGCCGTGGCAGATGGTGAAAATCGGCTTCTTCTTCTCGTGAAAATGCCGGACGATCGCCTGCACGCGCTTGTCGGTACGGATATATTCCGGGCCGCGTCCGCCAGCGCAATAGACGGCATCATAGCTGTCGAGCTTCTTTTCCGCGTCCGAAAAGGTCTTGTTGATCGTAAAGTTATGGCCGAGCTTCTCGGTATAGGTCTGGTCGCCCTCGAAATCGTGCAGCGAGGTACGCAGGATATCGCCGGCCTTCTTGTCGGGGCAGATGACATGGACCTTGTGGCCGACAGCCTCCATCCCCTGCTGGAACACGAAGATCTCGTATTCCTCGGTGAAATCACCCGTGAGCATCAATATTTTCTTGCCTGGCATAACTGTTTTCCTCCTCATGCCTTCATTTCTGAAATCAGTTGACTACTCGAATGCCGGCAGCAGCCGGTCGCGAGAATGCTCGATATGATCGTGCATCGCCTTGCGTGCCGCCTCGATGTCACCCTTTTCGAATGCGGTGAGAAGCGCCGCATGCTCGTCCAACGCCTCCTCCGTCACGCGCGAATGGAACATCAGGCGGAATATGTGGAAATGCGTGTGCTGGAACGACACTGTCTCGCGGATCAATTCGTTGCCGGCGAATTCCATGATCTTGTCGTGGAATATCGCGTCCTGGCGGGCGAAAGTCGAATAACGAATGCGCTCGTCCGTACCCTCCTTGCCCAACATCACCCCTGCCGCCTCGCGCAGCACCGCCAATTTTTCATCATCCATGATGGCGGCGGCCCTGCCGGCGGCATCAGGTTCGAGCAGAAGACGCATCTGATAGAGTTCGTCGAAACGCCGCCGGGTGATCTGCGGCGCGGCGCTGTAGCCGATGAGGTGCTGTTTCACCACGAGGCCCTCGCCCTCGAGCCGGCCCAGCGCCTCGCGGATCGGGGTCTGCGAAACATTGAATTCCCGCACCAGGCCATCGACGGTAATCCGCGATCCCGGCGGTATTTTCAGCGACATCAGCTGGCCGAAAATCGCATCGTAAACGTCGCCCGAAAGGCTGTTCGCCCGCTGGATCTGCGAACTGCCAGCCAGTGTCTCCCGGGGGATGGATGAAATCGGATGCTGCATATTTTTGCCTCTTGACATGATCCACCGCTAGCACGATGCTCCGGCCGATGCAATCATATATCCTATACGATTTTATTTTGAACGGCTGAAAGTATCGCAAATGACTCTGTTCGCTGCGCTGCGGCTCCCGCGTGAAATCCTGTTCGGCAAGGGCCAGCGTCATGCCTTGCCCGCAGTGGCCAGGAAATTGGGGTCGAAGGCGCTTGTCTGCACCGATGAGCGGTTTGCAGCGACGGCTATCTTTGCCGAGATCATGGTGTCGTTGAAGGCAGCGGACATCGAGGTGCTGGTGCACGATCGCGTTCTGCCGGATGTACCGCGTGATACGGTTGCAGTCTGCGTCGAAGAAGCCGCAGGCTTCCTGCCCGACATGGTCATCGGCATCGGCGGTGGCAGTTGTCTCGACATGGCCAAATGCGCGGCACTGCTGATCACCCATGGTGGCAAGCTTCAGGATTACTATGGCGAGTTCAAGGTGCCCGGCCCCACCCTGCCCCTGATCGCCATTCCGACGACGGCCGGCACCGGTTCGGAAGCGACACCCGTCGCCGTGATTTCGGACCCCGACAGAACGTTGAAAGTCGGCATCTCAAGCCCATACCTGATCGCGACGGCGGCGATCTGCGATCCGGAACTGACGATGACCTGCCCGCCCGGATTGACCGCCATTGCCGGCGCCGATGCCCTGACGCATGCGATCGAAGCGTTTACCGCTGCCAGACGCGGCGGCAACCACAGCCTTGCCCAGAACCATGTGTTCATCGGCAAGAGCGACCTGACCGATCATTTCGCGCTGCTCGCCATCAAATTGCTCGGCCGCAGTCTTGAGAAGGCCTGCAAGGACGGCTCCGACGAAGATGCCCGCGCCGATGTGATGATGGGCGCACTCGCCGCCGGCTGTGCGTTCGGCACGGCGGGAACAGCGGCCGCCCACGCGATCCAGTATCCCGCAGGTGCAGTCACACATACGCCGCACGGCCTCGGTGTCGCGACAATGATGCCCTATGTGATGAACTACAACCGCTCCGTCTCGACCCGCGAGATGGCCGAGATCGGTGCGGCGCTCGGCATCGATGCAGCCGGCCGGAATACCGGCGAAATGGCCAACGCCACGATCGCGGAAATCTCGCGCCTGTTCGCCGTGATCGGAATCACGCCGACGCTTGCCGCGCTCGGCCTCGCCGCCGACAAGCTCGACTGGACGGCCGAACAGGCGATCGGCATCGAGCGGCTGATCAAGAACAACCCGCGTCCCTTCGACCTCACCGCCATGCGGCGCCTGATCCAGGCCGCTTATGACGGCGATCTCGACGCTGCCGCCCTGTGACCCGATAGGAGCACGATGATGAACATGATCCAGCAGAGCATCGGTCCCGAGGAGGATGACGAGGTGACCTTCCAGAGCTTTTCCCACGGTCTCTATATCGGCGGTAAATGGGTTCAGGCCCGGAGTGGCCGCCAGATCGACGTCGTCGATCCCTCAACCGAGGCCGTGATCGCCGCAGTGCCGGACGCGACCCTCGAAGATGCGGCCGCAGCTGTCGATGCCGCTGCAAAAGCTGCCGAAGGCTGGCGCAACACCCCGCCGCGAAGGCGTTCGGAAATCCTGCGCCGCTGCTACGAACTGATGGTCGAGCGTTCCGAAATGCTCGCCATGCTGATTTCGATGGAGAACGGCAAGGCGCTGCGCGACGCGCGCGGCGAAGTCGCCTATGCCGCCGAGTTCTTCCGCTGGAATGCCGAGGAAGCCGTACGTATCACGGGCGAGTTCGGCATCGCGCCCTCGGGCACCAACCGCATCGTGGTCGATTACCAGCCGATCGGCATCTGCGTGCTGATCACGCCCTGGAATTTCCCGGCCGCAATGGCGACGCGCAAGATCGCACCGGCGCTTGCCGCGGGTTGTACGGTAATCCTGAAGCCCGCGACGGAAACACCACTCACCGCCTACGCGCTGGCTGCGATCTATCAGGAAGCCGGCGTCCCACCCGGCGTCGTCAATGTCCTGACCACGACCAATCCGGGACCGCTCACTTCAGCCATGCTCGCCGACCCGCGTGTGCGGAAGCTTTCCTTCACCGGCTCAACCGGCGTCGGCCGCGCGCTGCTGGCCGAGGCGGCAAAGCACGTGATCTCGTGTTCGATGGAACTCGGCGGCAATGCGCCCCTGATCGTCTTCGATGATGCTGATCTCAACACTGCGCTCGATGGCGCCATGGTCGCCAAGATGCGCAACGCGGGCGAAGCCTGCACCGCTGCCAACCGCCTCTACGTCCAGTCCGGCATTCATGACGCCTTTGTCGAGGGCCTGACCAGGCGCATGGCCGCCCTCGTCGTTGGGCCGGGCACCGGGGCAACAACCGAATGCGGGCCGATGATCACACGCAAGGCGGTCGCCAAGATCGGCCGGCTGGTCGAAGATGCCAAGTCGCGCGGCGCCAGGGTGCTTTGCGGAGGCGAAATACCCGAAGGCACCGGCTTCTTCTATCCGCCGACCGTGCTTTCCGAAGTGCCTGATGATGTCGAGATGGCGCGCGAGGAAATCTTCGGGCCGGTCGCTCCGATCTTCCGCTTCGAGACGGAGGAAGACGCCATCGCACGCGCCAATGACACAGAATACGGGCTTGCCGCCTATGTCTTCACCGGCGACCTCGCCAAGGGAATGCGCGTGGCATCGAAAATCGAAGCCGGCATGATCGCGATCAATCGCGGACTTGTCTCTGATCCCGCGGCGCCATTCGGCGGCGTCAAGCAGAGCGGCCTTGGTCGCGAGGGTGGCCAGCATCACGGCATTGCGGAGTTCATGGAGGCGAAATACATCGCCGCCAGTTTCTGAGGACGACGATGGAGAGTGATCCTTTCCGCATTCGCGGCCATGTCGCGGATTTCGACGACATTGTCAGCGAGATTGTCAGCCGCAGCGAAGCCACCCGCGCGACGCTGCCGATGGCCACCGACATAGCCTATGGTGCCGATGCGACGGAAAGCGTGGACCTGTTCTTTCCAGAGCGGCCCCGGACCGGGCTGCCCGTCCACATGTTCATCCATGGCGGCTACTGGCGGATGTTCTCAAAACGCGACTATTCCTGTGTCGCGGACACAATCACCAAATCAGGCGCGATTGCGGTGATCGTGGATTACGCGCTGATGCCATCAGTGCGCATGGGGGATATCGTTGCGCAAGTCAGGCGCGCAGGGCGCTGGGTGGCCGACCATATTGCCGAGCATGGCGGCGACCCTGCTCGGCTCACGATCAGCGGCCACTCCGCCGGAGCGCATCTGGCGACCTTCCTGTTCAACGAGCCCAACATTCCTTCAGGCGTCAGGGCAGCCCTGCTTCTCGGAGGACTGTACGAACTCAAGCCGTTGCAATCGTCCTTCCTGCAGCCGGAGATCGCCATCACCAACCACGAAGTCGCTGATTTCACACCCATGACACATCGCTATGACGCGGCAACGAAGGTCGATATTCTCGTGGGATCAGATGAAACACCGCCATTTCACGAACAGGCGCGGGCGTTCGCCGGTATGCTCCGAGACCAGGGCTTGCCAGTCTCGACAATGAGGCTCTCCGCCCGCAACCACATGAACAGCGTCCGCGATCTGGGCCTGCCCGAATCCGAGGCGGGAGCAAGGCTGGCGCAGCTGATTGCGGATAGCTGATCGAAACCGGGTCCAACGCCACATCCATCGTGCCGACATAGTCCAAGTTGCAGTTGGAGGTCGTCTGCATGCGCGCCGAGGGCTTGGAGCTACACACGATCACAGCGATCCTCGGAATTCGCGACGACACGGCACGCACCTATCTCCAGCCCGCTATGACAAGATGGGGTCAGCCGGCAGGCCGAACTCGCGGCGCTTGTCGCCGGCTCCTGATCTAAGGGGACTGACGAAAACTCAGCTGTCGCCTAGAATGGGTGCTTCGTTCATGAGGGTGGAGATTGCGGTTATCAACTGGGCCGGTGCAAACGGCTTGCTGAGCAGGATACTCTTCGGAACGCCTTGCGCTGCCCAGTCGGCAGCACTCGCACCACTCATATAGACGACGGGAAGCGAGGGGCAGAGTTCTCGTGCCCGTCTTGCGACGTCCCAACCGGAAGGCCCGTTGCCCAGGTCGATATCCGTGACCAGTCCTCCGAACCTGGTGCAGTCCTTCTCTATCTCGCCGATAGCCGTTGTTGCACTGTGAAGCGAGATCAGTTCGAACCCTGCTCCCTCAAGCATCTGCTCAAGATCCAGCCGGAGGATCGCCTCGTCCTCGATCAGGAGAACCAATGCCGTAGCTGTCGTCGCGCTCATAATGCACCTTGCGCTGTTATGAAAATCAATGATGGGCGAGAGAGTCGATAGGCGAACAGGTTGGCAAAGGGCTATGGGTCGAAAGGCAGAGAGTATTGAGGACGATACGGCGCGATAACACCGTGCGTTTCGCAAAGTTCCATCGGCAGGCGATCGAAACATCCATTCCGCGGCAAAAGTCCTCTCCCGATGTTCATGCGGGACCAGAATAAGGGAAGCTTGCCGATGCTGAAAAGCCGGATCGTCGCGGTCGTCGCGAGCGCGACGATCACATGCGGGTGACATACTGGTCGCGGTTCTGCCCGGTAGCCTTCGGCCGGAGCGCAGAGGTCCATTACGGCAACCGGATTGTGAGCGCGCTCCGAATGTGCGAGCATCGCTATTGGGAGGAGTGCTCGATGATGTCGACGCTTTCATACATTCGCAAGAGCGAGCGCGTTTTCATGGGCGACTCGAGCCACAGGGGTGCGCTCGTCATCCGGTCCCGGCGGCGCCGTCTCGACAAATTGCCGGCTCAGCCCGGCAATCGCGCACGAAACCCATGTCATCCAGAGAGCAAGCTGCAGCACCTCAACAGGGCGAAACAGCCGATTGGGATCGACCGCGCAGAATTCGGGACCCTCTTAAAAAATCGCGGAAGCCCCCGGCACACCACGGAAGCAGGAGGAGAATAATATGCTCGACAAGACCCCGACGGCACGCTTGCAGGCCCTTCTTGATACGTTCGGTGGCGCCCTGGAGGCCGGGCGCATCGATGAAGTGGCCGGGATGTTCGCCGACGAATGCTACTGGCGCGACCTCGTTGCCTTCACCTGGAACTTCAAGACCGTGGAAGGCCGTGACCAGGTTCGTGACATGCTCCAGTCCCAGCTTGCCACGACACTGCCTTCGAACTGGCGCGTCGCTGCCGGCGAGGAGGCTACTGAAGCGGACGGCGTGCTCGAAGGCTGGATCTCCTTCGAGACATCGGTCGGCCGCGGTTATGGCCTGATACGATTCAAGAACGGCCGGATCTGGACCCTGCTCACCACGCTGGCCGAACTGAAAGGCCATGAGGAGAAGGCCGGTTTCACGCGACCGCTCGGCGCCAGGCATGGTCAGAATCCCGGCGCGAAGAGCTGGAGAGAAGAGCGGGAGGATGAACTCCGCACGCTCGGTTACGAGACACAGCCCTATGTCGTCATCATCGGCGGCGGACAGGGCGGCATCGCGCTGGGTGCCCGGCTGCGCCAGCTCGGGGTGCCGACCATCATCCTGGAGAAGAACGACAGGCCAGGCGATTCCTGGCGCAAGCGCTACAAGTCGCTCTGCCTGCACGACCCGGTCTGGTACGATCATCTGCCCTATATCGATTTCCCTAGGAATTGGCCGGTTTTCTCGCCAAAGGACAAGATCGGCGACTGGCTGGAATTCTACACCAAGGTGATGGAACTCAACTACTGGACCCGCTCGGCGGCCAAATCGGCAAAATGGGACGAGACAGCCAGGGAATGGACCGTGGTCGTCGATCGCGACGGCGAAGAGGTGATCCTCCGGCCCAAGCAACTGGTCTTCGCCACCGGCATGTCGGCCAAGGCGAACATTCCTGATTTCAAGGGCCGCGAGCAATTCAAGGGCGAGCAGCACCATTCCTCCCAGCATCCAGGACCTGACGGCTACAAGGGCAGGAAAGTCGTCGTCGTCGGCTCCAACAATTCAGCCCATGACATCTGCGCGGCGCTGTACGAGGCCGGTGTCGATGTCACAATGGTCCAGCGCTCGACGACGCATATCGTGAAGTCCGACACATTGATGGATATCGGGCTGGGCTCGCTTTATTCGGAACGGGCGCTCGCCAACGGCATCACGACCGCCAAGGCCGACTTGATCTTCGCCTCGCTACCCTACCGGATTCTGCACGAGTTCCAGATTCCACTCTACGAACAGATGCGGGAGCGCGACGCCGATTTCTATGCGGCCCTCGAAAAGGCGGGCTTTCAGCTCGACTGGGGCGCCGACGGTTCGGGCCTCTTCATGAAATATCTGCGCCGCGGTTCCGGCTATTATATCGACATCGGCGCATCGCAGCTGATTATCGACGGCAAGATCAAGCTTGTCGCCGGGCAGGTCGAGGAAATCACCGAGAATTCCATCAAGCTGAGCAGCGGCAAGGAAATTCCGGCCGACGTGATCGTCTATGCCACGGGCTATGGCTCGATGAACGGCTGGGTGGCTGACCTTATCGACCAGCAGACGGCCGACAAGGTCGGCAAGTGCTGGGGCCTTGGTTCCGACACGCCGAAGGACCCCGGCCCGTGGGAGGGTGAGCAGCGCAACATGTGGAAGCCGACGCAGCAGGAGGCGCTCTGGTTCCATGGCGGCAACCTGCACCAATCGCGCCATTACTCGCAGTTCCTGTCGCTGCAACTCAAGGCGCGCATGGAGGGTATCCCGACCCCGGTCTACGGTCTCCAGGCCGTTCACCATCGGCGCTGAATGAATATGAAAGGCGTGAACGAGGCACTCCGCCGCTTGCCGACCGCAAGCGCGTCAGTTCAAGCGCGCGCAGGATTCCCGACGACGAGCCTGGGCGTGAGGACCTGGCGATGGCCCGTCGGCGGCATCTTCCGGCCGATCTCATCCAGCAGAGCCGCAATCGACGCCCTGGCCATGTCCAGCACGGGCGCTGCGACCACTGTCAGTGGTGGGTTCATGATCTGGGCAAAATCCAGGTCATCGATACCGATCACCGACACGTCGGCGGGCACAAACAGCCCAAGTCCCTTCAGACCCATCAGTACGCCGAGCGTCATCATGTTGGACAGCGCGAAGATCGCCGTCGGCGGATCGGGCTGAAGCATGCGGCGGACCACGCTGTCATGGGCGACGGCCTGATCGAAACGGCCTTCCAGCACTGGTCCGCCTCCGAAAGGGCAGGCTTCACCGAGGTCCGGAGCGGCCGTCCCAGCATGTCCCGTGGGAGTGATTCCATACTTATCAGCCGAGATTGAATTGACGGCGACATTCGCATCGCTCCCGATGGATATCCCCCACTCGGAACCCAGCGAGCGCAAGCCAAATTTTAGCCTGCGGCTGCAAAACCACGAGACAACAGCCCAGACGCTATTAAGTTCAGAGAAAGCGATCAGCGATGACGATGGGATTCCTCGCCAAGTCAGGTCTAAACTATTGATTCACGAGCCGCCAGAACACAGTTCTGGGTACATTCGTGGATACGCGAGAGAATTTGCCCGTTTTTTTGCGAATTATCAACATCGTTGCAATTCACAAACTGCTCAGTCTGAAAAATCTGAACTTGCTAAAAGTGTATGCATGTTCCTCAAAAGTCCGGACCTCTTGCAGAAAATGCCGCCACTTTGCTATCGATAGGGAAATAAGAAACAGGGGTCTTCCGTGAACATTAACACCGAGTTGGTCGATCGATTTTACGAAGCGGCGGCTATACCGGAATTCTGGCCGGCCATCTGTTCAGAACTCTGTCGAGCCGTGGACTCATATTCTGTCATCCTGTTCGACGTTGCTCCGGATCAAACTCATTCTTATGTGTGCAGTCCGTCGGCCGAAGCGATAATGGCTGCCTTTTCCTCGAGTCCGTTGCGATTTCAGAATATCCGTCCCGTCAGGGCGCTGCAGAGGTCACCTTCCTCTTTCGCGCGTGATATCGAATTGATGTCGCAAGAAGAATTGGACGTCGATCCAGTCTACACTCACTTTATGCGGCCCTACGGTTTGAAATATGCGGCTGGTTGCGCAATCCAAGAACCCTCTGGGCACACCTTGGTTTTTGATGTTCAAAAGGAAGACTTCAAGTCTGGTTTTGCTCAGGACGAAATTAACACGCTGAATGGATATAAGCCCGACTTGGCACGCGCAACGCTCCTGGCGTCGCGGCTGGCGTTCCAACAGGCGACGACAATGACCAGCACATTGTCTGCAGTCGGGTTGCCCGCAGCAGTCATCGGCGCGGCAGGCAATGTCGTCTCCATGAATTCCGAAATGGAAGACCTCAATTCACGCATTCGAACTGGGGCGCAGAACCGCATTTCCCTGGGACAAGTGGAATCAAACAAGCTACTGCAGGACATCCTGGAGCAGACCAAATTGGGGCTGATACCGAGTGTCCAGTCGATCCCAATCGCTGCGGACTTCGAGAACCCGGCTTTGGTGCTGCATCTGCTTCCAGTGAAGAGAAACGCGCGAGACATCTTCTCCCGCAGCACCACGATCCTGATCGCAACGCCCGTCGGCGAAGTCGGCCCGCCCGACCTCCGCGTCATCTGCGGCCTGTTCGATCTGACGGCTGGAGAAGCGCGTGTGGCTCGTGAAGTCGCAGTTGGCACGTCCATCGAAGACATTGCCAAAAAAACTGGACTGACGGTCCAAACAGTGCGCACCTATCTCAAGCTCATTTTCAGCAAGACCGGCACTTCGCGACAATCGCAACTGACGGCATTGCTGTCGGGACTCCGCGCTCCGGGAATGTGACACGGAGTACGGAGCCAAAATCAGCAAATTGCCGTCGCAAGAAGACGGCGCGATCAATATTCCTCATACTCCACCAAGACACGCTGAATTGAGATGAACGGCTCGTGCAGAGAAGCAAGGTCCATGATCTCATGATAGTACGCATCATCCGCGACGAACCTCTTGCAGTCGAAGTCCGGGAGTTCCTGTTCGATAAGAAAATCGACGAGATAATTGGCGAGTTTGGTGCGGGCACCAGGCTTTGTCGCGTGAGCGGAGACGCCACCGCCCAGCGTGAGAATCCAGATGGATGTGCTCGACGGGGATGGGCCGGACGCCGCCACCTTGTGGTCCTTGGCGGACATCGATTTGACCATATTGAGATCGAGGGACTCCCTTGAGATCGCGTTGGAATTCTTCAGCAAGGCCAGCATTCTTGTCAACGCCGAGGTCGCCGGGTTCCGAGAGAGATCATCCACTTCTGTTGTCATCTTGCGCAGAACCGCAGCGACAGAAACCCGGTTGTCGCTTCGAAGCATTCAAGCTCCCCTGCCGCATTGGACTTTGCACGAACGCCCTCTTCGTATAGGGCCGCTCGAACGTGCAAGATTATCAGTATTGTCAAGGTAGCCTCAAAAATGGAGCCATGAAGTTTCCACAAACATCCAATGCGCCCGGTGTGCCTGTCACTCCCCATTTGAGGAATGCATATTTGATACGGCGGCGTTTATGTAGTCCGGAAAAATAAACGGGAACATCGTTCTAAATCTGCGGATTTGCGCGGATTGGTTTAGACAGCAAGTCGAGCTGGAAATGAATGCAACGCCGGGGTCTATCAAAATAACCGGCAATGAATGAACGGGTTAACAAGTCAATTCACAATAAAACTATCCGCGTTCTCTTGCGATGTGGCCTCTACCCACTGAATTGAATTCACACGGTAGGCCTGCGAACCCAACAGAATTAACCAGCGGACAATCATTACTCAAGGGGGTATGGCGCGAAGAAATAGTTTATGCAAAATCAACGCCACGAGCGACGACCGACCCGTTGCGTGCTTCATAAATCAGTCTGGAGTTATAGTATGTTCATCGCCGCCGGAGACGAAACCCGCGTCAACAGCTACACCACAAACGATCAGGATACCCCACAAATCACCGGGCTTTCCGATGGCGGCTGGGTGGTGACGTGGCGGTCAGACGGCCAGGACGGCAACAGCTATGGAATCTATCAGCAGGCCTACAATACCGACGGCACGGTGCAGGGCGTTGAGACCCAGGTTAACAGCTACACAACGTACGCACAGCATGCTCAGCAAGTCACCGCGCTTACCGACGGAGGCTGGGTGGTCACGTGGCAATCAATCCTCCAGGACGGCAGCGACTATGGGGTTTATCAGCAGGCCTATAATGCCGACGGCACAGCGCAGGGCGTTGAGACCCGCGTCAACAGTTTCATTGCAAACGACCAGGATGACCATCGGGTAACCGCTCTGTCCGACGGTGGTTGGTTAGTGTCTTGGCGTTCAGATAACCAGGACGGCAGTTGGTTTGGCGTATATCAACAGGCCTATAACGCAAACGGCACGCTTCAGGGCGTCGAGACTCGCGTCAATGGAAACACCAATGGACCGCAGTCGGAGGAAAGAATCACGGCGCTTCCGGGTGGCGGCTGGGTGGTTACTTGGCAATCTGCTGGTGGACTAAGTGAAATTGGATACGACATTTACCAGTTGGCGTTTTCAGCTGATGGCACCGCCCTGGGATCAGAGGTGCTCGTCAACAGTTTCAGGGCCAGCGACCAAGGAGCACCGAAAATAACCACTCTGGCAGATGGCGGCTGGGTGGTGATATGGCTTTCAGTGGGGCAGGATGACAGTAATGGGTACGGGGTCTATCAGCAAGCCTACAATGCCGACGGCACGGCACGCGGCGTTGAATCGCGAGCTAACACAACTGTCGCAGGCAATCAAACCCCCTCTCACGTCATTGCGCTGTCCGATGGCGGTTGGGTGGTGATGTGGGTGTCAGACGGCCAGGACGGCAGCGGCTATGGGGTCTATCAGCAGGCCTACAATGCCGAAGGCACGGTGCAGGGCGTTGAGACCCGCGTCAACAGCTACACCGCAAACAACCAGGATGTCCCACAAATCACCGCGCTTTCCGATGGTGGCTGGGTGGTGACGTGGCAGTCATCCGGCCAGGACGGCAGCGGCTATGAGGTCTATCAGCAGGCCTACAATGCCGACGGCACGGTGCAGGGCGTTGAGACCCGTGTCAACAGCTACACCGCAAACAACCAGAATTCGCCGCAAATCACCGCGCTTGCCGATGGCGGCTGGACGGTAACGTGGAACTCAAACGGCCAGGACGGCAGTGGCAATGGGGTCTATCAGCGGACATTTCATCTGGACAACAACGCGCCTGTTGTCGCCAATGCGATCGCAGATCAGGCGGCGACCGAGGATGCGGCCTTCAGCTTCCAGTTCGCCTCGAATGTCTTCGCCGATGTCGATGCGGGCGACACGCTGAGCTACGCGGCGACGCTCGCCAATGGCGATGCGCTGCCGTCATGGCTGTCGTTCGATCCGGCGACCCGAACCTTCTCCGGCACACCCGCTAACGGCGACGTTGGCACGGTGTCGGTCAGGGTCACAGCGGAGGACGGCTCGAATGCCATGGCCTCCGACACGTTCAATCTCACCGTCGGCAATACCAGCGACGCGCCTGTCGTAGCCAATGCGATTGCCGACCAGGCGGCCACTGAAGACGCGGCCTTCACATTCCAGGTTCCCGCCAACGCCTTCGCCGACATCGATGCGGGTGACACGCTGAGCTACAGCGCAAAACTCGCCAACGGCAACGCCCTGCCGTCCTGGCTGATCTTCGATGCCGCGACCCGGACCTTCTCCGGAACGCCGACCGCACCGGGCATCGTCTCGGTCCAGGTGACCGCGACCGACGGCGCGGACGAAGCAGTCTCCGACACGTTCGCTATCACTGTGGCCAATACCAATGACGCGCCGACGCTGGCCAATGCGATCTCCGACCAGGCGGCGATGGAAGATGCAACCTTCACATTCCAGGTCGATTCCAACGTCTTCGCCGACGTGGATGTCGGCGACACGCTGACCTACAGCGCGACGCTGGCCAATGGCGATGCACTGCCATCGTGGTTGGCTTTCGATCCTGCGACCCGCACCTTCTCCGGAACGCCGACCAACGATCAGGTCGGGTCGATCTCGGTGAGGATCACCGCCACCGATGGATCAAGCGCCAGCGTCTCCGACACGTTGGACATCACAATAGATAACGTCAACGACGCGCCAACCGGCGCGGCGAAGGCTCTGACGCTGTTGGAAGATGCCTCATACACATTCGTTGCGTCGGATTTCGGCTTTGCCGATATCGAGAGCGACGACTTCGAGGGTATTACGGTCGCCTCGCTTTCCAGTGTCGGCAGCCTGACACTCAACGGCGAGGTGGTGGTCACTGGGCAGTTTATCGGACACGATGATCTGGATCAGTTGACATGGATGGCGGGCGAGAATGTCAATGGGGCAGGACTTCAAGCCTTTGATTTTGTCGTCAAGGACAACGGCGGCACCACAAACGACGGTGTAGATACCTCGACAGAAAGCTACACCGTCGACTTTGACGTCAGCGAAGTCATCGACCAGTTCATTGGCACCAAGAAGAAGGACACGCTTGTCGGCACCGATGGTTCCGATGTTTTGACTGGCAAGGGGGGCAACGACTGGCTAACGGGCGGTCTTGGCGACGACACTTTAACTGGCGGGGTGGGAAAAGACCGCTTTGTTGTCGGGATCGGGGACGGCCAGGACACGATCATGGACTTCGACGCAGTCGGAAAGGATCACGATGTTCTCGATCTCTCCGGGCTGGACGCAATTGAATCCTTCAAGGACTTGAAGAAGAATCATCTGGAGCAGGATGGCAAACATGTGGTGATCGATGCGTTTGAGGGCGACGAGATCGTGTTGAGGAACATCAGGATCAAGGACCTCGACGCGAGCGACTTCATCTTCTGACATCGTCACGACGACGTCGCTTCACGATAGTCATGTGGGCAATCTCCGCCGGGACGTTCAGAACACATACGGGCATTTTCGTTGGCTGGAAAACATCCGAGAGTCTATTGCCTTGCTGGGTGATCCGGGCCGATGTGTGCATATCGGCGCCGTGAGAGCGATATTTATGAACTCTTCTGCATGGCTCATGATCTCGGCACCCATTTCGTGGTCCGAACTTGTGTCGACTGGTTGGCCGGGCCAGGTGATTATTCGATTGCCACCGAAATGAAGGGGCGCAGATCGAGAGCCGGAAAACTCCAACTCCCGGCGGTCCAAGGATTGGGCCCAGAGCAGAAATCTCTCAAAACGAGATGGGTGTTCCACGTTTTCCGAACATCGAGCCCATTTGCTGTCTGCTGTTCCGAAAATCAGGTTTAAGCAGTAGCGGCGGCCTCAAGAGGTTTCGAGTCTAAACGGGTCGTTGACCGCTTCGCGATCGCGAACGTCGGATCGCACTCCAACGAATGACCGATTCGGGGCCGGGAGAAGACCGGCGGCTTCTGACGTATCGAAGCGGGAAGCAGGCGTTCGAATTGCGGACCTGATCTGGCCTTCTCCTCAACAATCGCGGCGCGGCTCTGGAGGCCCGGCGGGTGTCAGGCCTTGTGGTGACGGTGTCGCCCTGGATGCCACAATGGGCTTAGAGACCGTATTAGAAATCGGTTGTCGCTGCTCGGTTGCCGAGATGGCACTCAGAACGCCTTGACTAACGTCCCGACGGTGATGTGCGGGAAACTCATGCCGCGGAAGTTCAACATAGCCACCTGCGAATATTGCATCTGCAGGAACTCGTTGCCGGTGGAATCGACGATGGTCTGGATGGCGAACACGGACTCCATGTCGAGCGCGTTGGCATTGCTGGAGATGAAGGGAATGTTGGCAATGCCGCCTGCCTTGGAGGTTGAAGTGATCAGCAGCGTCCTTTCGACGAAGGTGCAGCCCTGTGCGTTGATCTGCTGGGCGCAGGTGTCGCGCAGCAGTTGGTGCGGGTCGTCGATGATCGCCTGGGTGATGCCGGGGGGCAGTGGAGTGGTGCGAGATTCCGTGGGCATCGACAGGTCGTATTCAGCAAACGAACTCTTCGTATCCGGCGGCGGCGGCGCGGTTCCGGTCGCGAACGGCAGGATGTTGGCGGGCGGAATCTCGGGCTGGCCATGGATCGCCTCGGTTACCGAAAAGCCCACGGTGCAGAAGGCATTGCCATGCGGGATGGTGCCGAGACGCGCAATGCTCGCATCCGCTTGGGGTGCGGTCGTGGCCGGCACGTTGAGCCACATGCCGGGTTCGATATGCAGGGCGCCGCCGGTCTCCCCATCGGTCACCCGGTGCAGGTAGGTCACGCCGTATATGGCGATGTCTTGCTGGGCGCTGCCCCGATTGAGCACAGGCGAGCCGATCGTGGTGAACTCGATCGTCTCGTGCAGATTGTTGATCTGCAGGAAGAACCCGTTGGCGCTGCGGCCCGAAAATTCAGGACGCGCAATCAGGCTGAAGCCGGTGCCTTCCCAGAAACCGGGTAGATTCTTGAGCGCGCCGAGGCGGTCGGCGGTGGTCTTGTGCGATGGCACCCCGCGCAACTGCGTGTGGGGCTTGTGGCCACCGAGCTTGGGCGATTGTGTGGCGTTGGTCATGGCATGATCTTCCGGTGTCTTCGATCGTATCGATGTTACAGGGCGCTCAGCCGCTGAAACTGGTTCTGAAGTATGGCGAGCCCGTCGCGGGCGATGTCATAGGCGCTCGGCCAGCCGGCCTCGGGCGTGTCCTCGCCGGGGACCCAGAATTTGCGCCGCGTCTGACGCAGCGAATTCTGGAAGGCCGGAATGGCGTTGAACACTTCCAACAGGAATGGACCTTGATAGGCTGGCAGTATCGGTCTGAGAAATGTGTCCCACGGGATCCAGGTATCGTCGAACGAACCACGGTCGAGCGACGAAATATGCACATAATGCAGCCGCTTCTGGGCGATCGTCGTCTGAATGTCCCGCTCGTAGGCGACAGGGCCGTCGCTGCCGAGCATCACATGGGCGCAATCGACCGTCAGGCCGGCCGTCGCGCTGTCAACGCCCTTGAGGAAGTCGAGCACATCCGAAACCATGTTCGGCGCCGGCGTCTCCCAATGATCGACGGGCTCGATCGCCAGCTTGACGCCTTTTTCGGTGGCGTAATCGGCCAATTCGGCAATCACCGACGTGGCCAGTTCATAGCGCGGCGCGAGCCAGTCCTGCAGCAGATCGCTCCACAGCGGAATGCCTTCTTCATTCGTCGGAAAGACGCCGTAGGGAAAGATGATCGGCCCGGCCATAACCGTTTCGCCCCCCAGCACCGAGGTGATATCGACGCGAGATTTGAAATAGGCCAGCGCCGCCCTGCGCGTATCTGCCACGGGCGAGGTGGGATCGAAATCGCGCGTCGCACCAACATTGGTGGTGAAGCGGACATTTTTCAGACCCGCCTCGTCAAACCTTCGCTTCAGGCGGATGTAGCTTTCCACCTCGGCCTGGTGATCCATGGTCGGCTTCGGCGGAATCGGCAGGTCAAAGCCGTCATAGCCGATCTCGGTCAGGGCACGGATATGATTGATCAGCACCTGGCTGTAGGCCGCATCGTCCGGCCGCATATCGACCGTGAACATGAAGAAGCTGAAATAGATGGGCCTGCTCGCCGGCTTGGCCATTGTCACCATCCCAGGTTTTCGCGGAGATAGGCGCGGGCCATCTTGGCATAATGCAGCGGATTGGCCTTGGCCGGATTCTGTTCGGCCTCGATGATCAGCCAGCCGTCAAAACCGGCGGCAGCGATCGCCGCGAACATCTGCGGGAAGGTCTTGATCGCACCGTCTCCGGGCACAGTGAAGATGCCGGCCTGGATGCCCTCCTCGAAGGACAGGCCTTCCGCATGCAGCTTTTCCACGGCCTCGGCGCGGATGTCCTTGAGATGCATGTGGCGGACGCGGGCGGCATGCTTGCGAACGACCTCAAGCGGATCAGAATGGACTGCGGCGAGATGGCCGGTATCGACCAGAAGATGCACCAAGTCCGGATCGGTTGATGCCATTAGCCGGTCGACGGCGTCGGCGCGCATCACCCCGGTGCCGAGATGCGGATGATAGCACAGCCGCCGGCCCTCATCCTTGGCGATCGTGCCGATCTCGTGCAGACCCTCCACCAGCAGCCCCCATTCGCGGTCATCGAAAATAGGACAGTTGGCAATCAGGGCTAGCGGCAGCGGATTGACAGCCCGGCCGAATTCGGCGACCACAAGATCAGCCTTGCGCTTCCCGACATTGCCGGCTTCCATCGCGTTCATGAAATCAAGCTGCTGACGAACCTTGCGGACCGTCTGCTCCTTCATCGCGTTGATGGTGAAATAGGTGCTGACCCAGGGTTCGGAGACATTCATGCCGCGCAGATCGAGCGCTGCCTTCAGCACGGCCGGATCGGTGGGGTATTTGTGGCCGAGGCTGCAACCGACATAACCGGCCAGCGCCATTTCGCTGATCGCCTGTTCGAACGGGATGCCGATGTCGATATTGATGAAGTCGTCATTCCACCACAGGGTCGGGGTGATGCCGAACGACACATTTTCCGGGGTCAGTTTGGAGGCTTGCGTGCTCATCGTAATGGTCCTGTCGCTCGGCTTCAGACGGAAGCGTGATTGGGTTGGGCCGGCGCTGCCGGGTCGCCCTCGAAATCGGGGATGCGTGGAGCGAACGCCCAGGAGCCGTAGCCGGGCGCCTTTGCGCCAGCCGGATGGGCGCCGATCGCCTTCCATAGTAATCCCTCGATATAGGCGGATGGCGAGACGACGAATGTTCGGTCCCTTAGGTCCGGACCAAAACGCTCGGACCAGCTGTGCGGCAACTTGTTCCAGGTGCCTGTATACCAGAGCTTGATGATGTTGCGGGCGATGGGGCCAAGTTTTGTGTCACCCATGATCTCGCGGCTTATTTGGGCCTTGCGGTCCGCAGGCGATGCGCCGCTCGCGATCGCTGAGATCTTCCCATAGGCTTCCAACAGCGCGTTCAAGACCGCCGGCCCGGCGACATCATCGACCGTCTTCATGTAGTCTCCGACCATTCCCGTGCCCTGCAGGTCGAACACGGTAAAGGCAGTCGCCTCGGCGGAGAAATCCAGAAAATTCTGCAAACGGGCCGGGTCGCTCATGCGTCCACCATTTTCATTGTTGCGGCCAGTTCTGCCATCGCTCCGTCGATTTCGAATGTCGGCATCGCATGCAGGCCACCACTTCCGGGAAGCGGATTGCGGATCAGCTCGCCCATCAGGTTTCGGAATTCGAACATCCGCGGCACGGCTTCGAGCAGCAGTTGTGGCCGCCCGTTGAAGGCGTCGGTCAGCATCTTCAGGAATTCGGCATATTGCTTGTTGAACGACAGGGCCGCCTTGTAGAGTTCCGTGTCGGTCGGGATTTCGGCCAGCTTGAGGTTCGCCTTGATCGGATAGGCGCCATCCCAATCGACGGTGAAGGCCGGCCCCGTAGGACTGCCAGCGATATCGCCGGGCTGATAATAGCGGCCGAGCGATAGTTCCTCGAAGCGGAAATAATGCGCCAGCTCGCGCTCGTTGTCATAGACGCCGCCGCCGTCGCCTTCGCCCTGTTCCATGATCAGCCGCATACCCTCAAGCGCGCTGCTCAGATCGACCACCGCATGTAGCTCGCCGCCGCCGGAATAATAATATTCCGATGTCACCTGGCGCTTGGGGTCGCCGATAAAGATCGTTTCGCCCTTGGCCTGGGCCTGCTTCTCCAGATGCCGGAGACCCTGCTCGATGGCGAAGTAGAAATCGCCGATGCTGTAATAGTGCATTTCGACATGGCCGGGGGCGGCGGCGATGGCCGTGGCGCCGGGATGGTACTTGCGATGCACCAGCTTGCCATGCTCGATCACCGCGCCGGGCCGCTCGATCTGCATGAAGGCGGCGAGCGAATCCCTGTTGAATGCATCGAGGCTTACCTCGAAGTCCGTCTCTCCGTCGGGGAGATAGGCCGGATAGGATGGCACGAAACCCTTGAGGGTCAGGTCGGGCGTCCCGCCGATCGAGTTCATCAGGTTGGCCGCGATCGTCAGATGCAGCATTTCCTCGACCGCGATCACCCTGAGCACCTTGACCGCGTCGATATTGGTGCCGTGCTTGATCGAATAGAGCGCGGTCAGGTATGGCGGGATCGTCGCATGCTCAAGCTGCATCGCCAAGTATAAATGCGCCTTCAACTCATCGACGGACTCAATCTTGTTGGTGGTCATGTCGTGCTCCAATCGTATTACGCGGCGCGATGGTCTTCTGTTGGTCAACCCAGATGTTTGAGCATCGCCCGTGCCGTACGGAAGCACAGGGCGGCAAGTGTCAGGGTGACATTGGATGTGCCGATCGAAGGCATGCTGCCGCCACCGACTAGGTAAAGATTGTCGTGATCCCAGGAACGCTGATGGGTATCGACGACGGATGTGTTCTTGTCGCGGCCCATGACGTGGGTTCCTGCGAGATGGTTGCCGCCGCGGATGGCATAACCCTCGCCCTCGTAAGTCACATAGCCATAGTCGCTTGGATCATAATCGGTGTGATCGTCGGCGCCCAGGCGGGCGAACACCGTCCTGGCGAATTCCCGCGCCGAGGCCGCGCCGCGCAGCGTGTATTCCGATAGCGAGAAGGAGACGATCGGTCGCATGTTGCCGAGATGGTCGACATAGGCGGGATTGACGCTGACGCGGTTGCTTTCGCTGGGCATGACCTCGATCATGAAAGCCAGCAGCAACTGCCGCGAGATCCGGTCGATGACGCCGCGGCGCAGGTCGGCACCGAATTGGTTGTGCCGGTCGACCAGCTCTTCGATATCCGACATGGGCGAGCCGGTCGCCCACCCCCAGCCGTCATTGTGGATATCGACGGCAAATGCGGCCTGATGCCGGCGGAAGGGGCCGCCGCGCAGATCGACGATACCGCCGGTGCAGGTCGTGCCGCGCATCGTGCCGCCAACCTCGGGCAGCAGTGCCCAGCTGAGCAGATAGGCATGATCCATCAGGTTGCGCCCGACCAGGCCGCTGGTGCTCTTGAGGCCGGAGGCCAGCATCAGCCGCGGCGTTTCGATCGCATTGGCGGCGATGACGAAAATCTTGGCCTTGATAGTCACAGTCTCGTATTCGGTGGAGTCCAGATCCTTGTAGACCTTGACCTCGATGCCCGTGACCCGGCCGCTGTCGGGGTCGATCACGACACGCGAGGCGACAGCCTGGACGAGAAGATCGACTCTGCCGGTATGCAGTGCCTTGGCGACTGTCTTGCCTGCATGATAGCGTGCCTGCACGGGACAGATGGGAACGCAATTGGTGTTGCCCTGGCAGCGGCCGCCTTCCTCGATTAGATGATTATGAACGGCTCCGGTCGGTCTATAGCCCTTGCCGCCGGCATAGGCGGGGTTCGGAATGCCATTGCGCCCTTGCGGGAACGGCCGCACCTTGATCGGATACTTCTGGCCGTAAAGCTCGACATCGGTTCCGTCGATGCCCTTGGACACCATCTGGTCCAGGTAGGACAGCGGCAATCCCTTCATCGGGTAGACGTAGTTCTCCGGAAATGCCAGGTCGAGATAGGTCTGGTCCTCGACATCGGCCGAAACGCCGATCTCATGCTCGGCCATCTCATAGTCAGCCTCGAGATCCTTGTAGTCGAGCGGCCAATCGACACCCTGGCCGAACAGCGCGCGGGCGTGGAAATCCTCGGGCAGCATGCGCGGTGTCTTGGCTTCCCAGTGCATCGTCGTGCCGCCGAACACGCGGGTGAACACGGTGTCGGTGACATAGGGGCCGGACTGGACGATATAGCTGTCGCCATCGGTTTCGCCCGGCTGCAGCTTGCGCAATTCAGACCCGCGCGGCGTGCGGGCATTCTGGTTGAAGGGAAAAGGAGACTGGTTGTCCTTGCTGGCCGCGCTGTAGAAATTCAGCATATACTGGTCGTAGCCGGCCTCGCTGCGGTCCGTACCCGGTCCGGCCTCGACGATCAGCACCCGCTTGCCGGCCTGGCTGAGCTCCTTCGCGATGATCGCGCCGGAAATGCCGGATCCGACGATGACCGCATCATAGCTGGTATCGGCCGCCGCCACGGCAGCATCGATCAGGTGTCCCGAGGGAGTAGGATTCGACACGTAAAGCTCCCGCATGCATAGCCGATATCGATGAATTCAGCATCGCGTATTCCTCAGTCAGCGAACAAAGAACGCGTCTGCTCATTTCCCAAAACCTGCGATCAGCCGATCCGCCGTCCGCAAAGCCAACGCCGCCAGCGTCAGCGTCGGGTTGGAAGTACCGAGCGTCGGAAAGCTGCCGGACCCGACCATGAACAGGTTATTGTGCTCCCAGGCACGCTGATCGGAATCGATCACCGACACATCGGGATCGCCGCCCATCGCATGTGTGCCCGCAAAATGCCCCATGCCGTGGTAGTGAAAGTCGCGCCCCTGATAGGATGCGGTGGGAAACCAGTTGCCCGTCGCCGGATCGGAACAGTCGGTGACGCCGGCGCGGCCGAACACCGCCTGTGCGGCGGCGAATGCGGCTTCCATCCCCGCCAGTGTATAATCGTCGATCTTGTAGTCGATCACCGGCCGTGGATTGCCGAACGCGTCGAGAAATCTTGGATCGATGCTGATGCCGTTGGCCGCGTCGGGAAGCTGTTCCACCGCCAGCGAAAAACGCAACTGGCGTGGCAGCGTGTCCTCCAGATGCTGGAGCAGAGCAGAGCCGAACAGGTTGTCTTTCATAACAGCTTGCGACACCGTGGTATCGGGCGCGCCAGTGCTGGCCCGCCAGCCGTCATTGCCTATATCGAACCGGAAAGCCGCGTGTCTGGCCCGGAAGGCGCCGCCCCGCAGGTCCTCGACGCCGGACGAGGACTGTGGTCCCCGGAACGCACCAATCGGCTTGGGCGCTAGGCCCCAGGCATAGATCGTCGGATGGTCCATCAGCGTCTTGCCGACCTGTTGGCGCGGACCCTCAAGGGCCGACGCCAGCATCAATTTGGCGTTCTCGATGGCATGCGCCGCAAGGATATAGACTCGGCCCTTGGCGACGTGGGTTGCCGAGTTCGCCGAACCTGCATCCGGGTAACGCTGATATTCGATGCCCTGCACCTCGCCGCTGACGGCATCGACGTGGATTTTCGAGGCGACGGCCTGCGTCAGTATCGTCAAAGTGGTCGGATCGGCCTGCGCCAGGCTCTTGCCGGCATTGTACTTGGCCTGCACGGGACAGATCGGCGTACAGGACGTGTTGCCCTCGCAGCGTTCGCCGAGATAGACGTCGCCCTGCGTGCCGTCTGCCTGGACATCGACGGCGCCGACCGGCCTGTAGGATTTGCGCGGCATCGAATTTCTCGCGGCCGGATAGGTCCGCACCTGGAGTTTGACGCTTTCGTCCCCCATCTGGAAATCCATGCCATTGACGGCCGACGCCAGGAACTGGTCGGAATAGCTCGGCGGGATCCGCCGCATCGGATAATCGTAGCCTTCGGAAAATTTCAGCCCGAGATAATCCTGCTCCGCGGCATCGGCCGACACGCCGATCTCGTACTCGGCTTGATCGTAGTAGGGCGCGATGTCGTCATAGCCGATCGGCCAGTCGCGTCCGACGCCGTAGCGCGTGCGCATCTGAAAATCCTCGGGCAGCATGCGCAGCGAGACGCCCAGCCAATGCATGGTCGAGCCGCCCAGCACGCGCGTATAGCTGCTGCCGTAGAGATGAGGCCCGCGCTGGATGAAATAGCCATTGTTGGCGCGCAGGTCGCCGGTGTCCGGCTGCGGCGCACCGATTGCAGGCGGCCATGGCGATTCCGGTCCCTTGTGGGTCGCCCCGTAGAACCGCTCGACATGCTCGGCATAGCCATCGAAGCTGCGGGTCGTCGCCGGCCCGGCCTCGAGCAGAAGCACCCGCAGCCCCGCCTTGCTCAAGCGTTTGGCAATCAGCGCGCCTGCAACGCCTGCGCCAACGATCACCGCGTCGAATGGGGCTTCGTCGGTCATGCCCTTCTCCGCTTCGGCTCAAAGGCCCATGAGCCGAATCCCTGATGCTTGGCGCCGGGCGGATGGGCACCCGCGACCGCCCATTGCAGGCCCGCCCGATATGCCGCGCCGGAGGTCGTCCGCGTCACATCCAGCGGCGATGCCCCATGCGCCTCGCGCCATGCCGCAGGCAATTCTGTCCAGACGCCGCTATACCAGAGAATGATCAGATTACGTGCAATCGGCCCGAGCCTGAGGTCGGCCAGGATGGTTGTCGCGATGGCATTTTCACGCGCATCGTCCGCGGGAAGACGTTCGAAGGCGTCGATCAGGTCGGAAACGATATTTGCGGCCAGGACCGCGTCGAGCACGCCGAGATGCTCGCCGGCAACCCCTGAACCCCATAGCTGGACCTCACTGAAGCCTGTGAGAAGGGCTGACAGGGCAACGAAGCTTTCGAGTCGCTCGCTCATCGGCCGCTCCTTAAGCCTTGGTTTTTGCCGCCTTGGGAAGGTGAGCGGCCTTGGCACGAAGGGCAGAGAGGAACGCGGCGTAGCTCCAGGTCAGATCGCGCACGCTCTTCTCAAATCCGTCATTGCCGTCATATTGCTCGCTGAGTTCGTAGTGATCGCTATGGAAGACGACGCTACGCATCATGGCGTCGCCAGCATTGCGCAAAGCCATGGCTGTATCGGCCGGTGATTGCGCGGCGGTGACACCGACCTGGGAGAAGAATTCCTGCGACAGGTCGTCGAAAGGCACGGCCTGCGTCCGGTCGATCTCCAGGGCGACTTTGTAGTACAGCTCGGCGAAATTGCTGGTGCAGAGCGGCCAGGGGTGTCCGCCGCGAACCGGATGGGCGACATCGCCGTCATAGGTATCGCCGGGATAGCGCCCCATCAGCGGCCCGATATCCCGCGCCTGATCGGCAACGTTGATCGGAAAGACGGATTCGGACGCCGGATCGGCCCATTGACGCCGCATCCGCGCCGCAGTCGCCAAGAGCTTGGTATCGCTGAGCGGCATGTTGCCATAGACGGCGGCGCTGACGATGTCGATGTTGGGATCGTACCCCTCGTCGTCCGGGACGGCGGATACGCCAGCGCCTCCGGGCGCCATCATCGACACGTACCACGAGCCGTTCCAGTGTTCCTGAAGAGCGCTCTCCAGCCAGGCGATCGCGGCATTCACCTCAGCCGGCACAGCCATTCCAAACCCGTTGGCGGCGAAATCCCTGAAACAACGCAACTGAATGGCCCGGGCGAAGAACGACAGAGCTACATGCTCTTCCCACAGATTGGTGGTGGGATCCTTGTAGCAGCCCAGCAGATAGGCGACGTTCTTCTCGATCACCTGTCTGGCAATCGCCTGCGTCGCCGCGTCGAGTTGTCCATAGGCCTGCAACATGGCAATCGACTGGATCGCCGGTCCGTCATTCTGCTCCGACCAGGGACGCGAATGGCCGGTGATCGTAAAGCACGCATGCCCCATCGTCGGCCTGGCGTCGATCTGACAGAGCTGCGCGAAAGTGACGTAATCGTTGAGCGCCTGTACTCCACCGCCTTCCGGCATCGACGGCAGTCCGGCTGCGGCAATTTCCAGCGCGGTGATCGCAGCGTCTCGGACCCAATTGAAGACGTAATTCTGATCGACGCCCGGTGTGTTGGCCGGAAACGACGGTGCGGCGATGACACATCCGGGCACCGAATACTGCCCCGGGCTGCTCGGATCCTCAACCACGAAGCCGTCGCTGGTGACGTTACGCATCATCATCAGGAACATGTAGGGTGCAAGCGACGTCAGGTCACTCTGCTGGTAAGCCGCCTTGGGAGCGTGCTTGTCGAGGGTCAGGGGCGCACCACTTTTAGCGCGAACGGCAGTTTTGTTCGTCAAGGGAAGCTCCACTCATTGGTCTAAAGGGGTACGAACACGCCGGACGAACTCAGAAAAGCAACTTTACAAAACCATTTCAGCCTCGAACCCAGGACATTTCGTTGACAACCGTCACGCCGCCGATTTCAACGGGCGGTGTCCGCAGCATCAAGTGCTCGCCCTGCAACTCGAACGGACGGGCCTGCGTGTCCCCGATCCAATTGGGAAATGAGCTTCCCTGGATAATATGGTGAACCTCTCCACCCTTGACTTCGTAACTGCCGAAATAAGCGAGATAGCCGGAATAGGCCGCAGCGCGATCCGCCACATCGCCACCGATCGGGTCATTGGTATTCAACGGCTGACGTCCGCCGGCCGTCATCTGCACGATCATGCCACCGGTGTCGGTATAGACCAGCCTGCCGGAGGCATCCTTGCCGAACGGGAAGGCTTCCGAGCCGTCGCTCATCACCCGTCGCCATGCCACGAGATTCCACTGTCCCTGGATGCGAATCATTTTCTTCCCCTTCGCACTCTGCGTGCATTCTTTGGGACTTTTAGAAATTAATCCAGCTCAAAGATGCTGCGTCATCAAGCATTCTTCAAACGGCAACAAAAACGTTAACGCCCCTCCCGTCGTTTTTGGTGAAGGGTGATCTTGCACAATTAACACCGCGTTCTATGACTGCGTTCGAATTGACTTGCCAGGAAGCAAAATATGCTTCCCCGGCTCCCGCATTTGGACCGACACGCGCCATCTTGTTAAGGCGTCATTAGCCAAAGCAGGCGTCTGCCCGCGTCAATTAGAACGCCTTTAACACTCGCGTCCTAATCTCCGCTTCACCTGAACGGCGGAGAAAATCGATGAACGAAAAGGCCATGCCCGAAAGGCATATCCGACAGCGCGGTCGTGCCACGGGCTTTCCATTCGCCCATGCCGCACGGCACTACTTCCGGCATTTCGTAGTCCGTTTCGTGGCGCCGATATCGCGGCACCCGGCGATGACGCTGATCACCGGCTTTGGCCTGTTCGTCAGCGGTTCCTTCGAGCTCGCCGAACAGATTTTCGCCAATTTCGAATCCGTGGTCGGCATCCATCAGGGGGTTATCCTGCTGGGAACCGTGACCTTCCTCAGGGGGCTTGCCGATCTCGTCGAGGCCTCTGAATGGCTTTCCAAGGGCACGGACGAAGAACAGTCCGAGCCGGCAGAGACAATTGGCACCACTGCTGCCGCTGCTGCACCTCCAAACGTGCAACTTGCCGAACTTCGGCGCCGGTTTGGCTGAGCTTTCGGAGCTCAGATTGCGGCCCCAGTTGCAGATGGCATACCGGCGCTCTCCAATTTCGCGGCGAGTTCGAACATACTTCGAGGGGCGGGACGACGCCAAGGTGAGGCATCATCATCAAATGATCGCCAACTTTGCCTGTGCGCCTGACCTCGAACGGTCTGCCGAGATGAAGGGATATCTGATGTCCGAAAAAGTCGAAATCCACCTAGGTCTCGGTACTTGCGCCCTTCTTGGCAACCTAAAACGTCGCCATGACTAGGGGCGTCGGCCAAAAGCTGCATCGATCTGTGGCGCGTTGGTCGAGAACCAGCGCCAGAGCAGAATTGCCAGAACCCACATGACGTTCCAGGCAAGAAGTACATCTGAAAGAAAGTGCGCCCCGAACACGACTCTGTTGAACGAAAATGCAAATACAAGGACGCACATACCTGTCAGGTACAACGGTGCACGTTTTGGTCCTATGAACACCACAAGTGTCAGTAGCGCGAAAGCGCTTGCAGCCTCTCCTGAGATGAAAGAACAGTTGCGTAAGCACTGGTCGGTCAGCTCCCATGGCGGAGTGAATACCTTATTGCCACCGAACTCCACAACTGACCGAGGACGGGCCCTGCCCACCACGGACTTGATGAGATGTACTGCTAGCCCCGGCCCCACGGCGAAGAACGTGATGACGAATAGAATCTTGTGCGGCGAAGGTAGACGCCTCATAGAGTGGATGAACTGGTTGGCAAGCATCAGGATCATCATTATGCCTACGACCACCCAAGGAAGCTGCCTGTTTGTATCACGAGTTAGAAGCAAGAAACCATTTTTCCCCAACCCGAACCCAATTGACTCCGTCCAGAAATGGCGACTGACAATGAGATCCAATTCTGGCACTGCTGCAAAGAAAATGGAGACAGCGCCCAGCAGGACAAGCGAATGTCGGAGGAAGTTGGGCCTGCCTTCGATTGGGAGCCTGAAACGTGATTTTGAAACTTGCTCTTCGACGGCTACATTCATCTCGGGGTCCTTATGAGGACCGCGTTCTCGGGCCGGATTGTCGAGATTTGACGAAGAGCTTGAGGAGGTCCTGTCAATAGCGATGCGTTAGATCGTTTCATTGTTAAATGGAAGCATTCTGCCGGAGCAGGTTTTCGTCGGGATCAAGGCGCTGGGAGAGGGTCGTACCCGAAGGTACGGCCGAGGCCAGCGCCGCAGGAACCCGGCGGAAAGATGCCCGGCCCTTCGGGTTGGCTCAAGCGGGCCGCCTGATTGACCGGCCGGCTTGGCAGTAGAGCGTGGCTACGACGCGCGCCGGCCGGTCAACCATCCGACTCCGCTAATGGAATGGACCGGCTGCTGCCCCTGAGATGGTAGTCTGCACAGGTTACCATCAACCAACCCGGAGAAGCAGCTATGGAGACGACTTTCCTGCATACATCTCTCGCTT
>Ga0307515_10001955_pt1 | contig 45638 bp, 31 predicted proteins | sample 17_EM_MG_FD_194513 | JGI IMG/M metagenome (GOLD analysis project Ga0307515, IMG submission 194513) | Populus trichocarpa ectomycorrhiza microbial communities from riparian zone in the Pacific Northwest, United States - 17_EM | ecosystem: Host-associated > Plants > Roots > Unclassified | place... | reverse complement strand
AAGAAATTCCTAATTTTTCAACGAATATGACATAAATAAAATTAAGGGTGTTACAACCCATCTGGCACCACTATCCAAGATGTAGTATCAACCCTAATACTAACTATTTCTCTACATTTAATAGGAGATATATCTCATCTAAAGGATAAAAATGTTAAACTTCTTCCATAAATTAGGTTAAAAAAACTTAGTGATTTTCAATGGTACAAAAACACCTTTCTCACTCCTGTCATACTCTAAGAAGACTCTAACCAACCTTTATGAAAAGAAAAATTTCATGCTGGATTACCTACCCTTCTAGAAAAGAGAGTCAGAAACAAAATCAAAGACATCTTTAGCAACAAAACTATTCATATGACCAACTAATATATGGTAAACTTATTAGCTTCTCCTAAAAAGAATGTCTCAAGATTTGTCAAGATCTTAAACTCCAAAAACACTTTAAATTGGAAATGAAATGAGCCAGACAATAGTTAGAAAGGTTTTTTCAACAGTTTGACTTATCCATTAAAAAGTCAACCTGTAGTGGTAACTATTATAAGCCTTAATCAAAACCTTCTAAATCACTTTACAAACGATCAATCCATAAATTTAGAAAATATTTTCATTCCAAATCTAAACCCAAATACAAAATTTCCCATAAAAAATCAACAAAAAATTCTTAATCCAAACCCCGATTTGACCTCTAAACCATTACTTGTTACAAATATGGCAACAAAGGTCATACTTCCAGATTTTACCTTATAAATACCAAACTCCATGAACTTCAATTAGAAGAAGAAGTTACTCATCATATCCAATCTCTTTTAATTGAAGCCTTTGAAATTGAAACAAACCCTTTTAGACACTTTTGAAGAACCCTTATAAATTGATGAGTTAACAACATCTAGTTCTGACTTAGAAGATTCTTCTGACCACATTTCAAGACAAATTAATATCCTTATCAAAGACCAAGAATTCATCTTTGAAGCCATAAACACCTTGATGATCCCCAACTACAAAAACCTTACCTAGATAACCTCTTCAATACTTTTGATAAACCAAAACAACCATAGCTTATTCAAAGTCATTCACTTTTACCTTCATCTAATACAAATACTTATATGATCTTATAAAAATCCTTAACAAAAAAAAATTCCAAATCTTTAACTATTATCCTAAAATTACAATTTGAAATCAAAATCATCAAGACTAAGCTTAGCCAACCTTAAACAAACATAGCAAAAAGATTATGTCATATTACAACTCCTTCTTACAAAATTTGGAAATGATTCGGATTCTGATAAGCAATCAAATTCTAATCATGATATAGAATAGGACCTAGGAGATCATATATTAACAAACATTGAGCATATTCTTGAAGATTGTCTTTAAGTTTTAACTCAAATTACTTCAAAAACGTATTTCATAAAAATTACCTTGGTTTTTTCAAATGATTTTCAAATAGATATTATCATCTTATTTGATACAGGTGCATATCTAAATTATATCAAGGAATAGTTCCAAAACAACTTTTACAAAGTACTTCTAAAAAACTTTCTACAACAAACAATACTAAATAAGAAATCAAAATAAAAAACTCAAGCATCCATTTCAAACAATTTTTTTTATCTTAAAAACATTTTTGTTGTTACAAATGCTATCAATCATACTGTTATTTTTGGCACTCCTTTCATTACATGATCACCCCTTACAAAATTGGCCATAAAAGCATTACTTCAAAAATCAATGGTTCAAAACTTGTTTTTCCATTCATAGAAAAACCAAAAACTAGAAATCTTAATTTAATCAAAGCATGTTCTATTCATACTCATCAAATAAATGCTTTGATTTATGGAAAGCAAATTCCGCTCATGCATCTTAAATAAGATGTATTTTTTATGAAAAAATAGAACAACAATTACAAAACTTTATTTTACAAAAAAAATTAAATTAAATTTCCAAACCAAAATAGAATCTGAAATTTGTTTTTATTTACCAAATGCTTTTTGGAAAAAAGAACAACATGTGGTTGATCTCTCCTATGATGACATTTTTAATAAAAAAACAAATACTTACAAAAGCTAGACCTATCTAGATAAATGTTGAGCTAGAATAACATTGTAGACTTAAAATCCAAAATTTACAATCTAAAGATATTATACACAAATCTAAATCACCTTAGTCGTGTGCAACTTCTTATGTCAATAAAAATTCTGAAATAGAAAGAGGCACACCACAACATGTCATAAACTACAAAACCTTTATATAAAGCTTTGAAATGGATTGGGTATCTAATTCTAAAAAACAAAGATTTATTGCAAAAATTACATTCTGTATTTGTATTTTCAAGATTTGATATGAAATCAGGTTTTTGGAAAATATAAATTCATCCAAAAGATCATTATAAAACTACATTTGCAGTTCCTTTTGGTCAATATGAATGGAATGTAATGCTATTTGGATTGAGAAATTCTCCCTCAAAATCAAAGAATCATGAATGATATTTTTAATCCATATTTAAAATTTTACATAGTCTACATTGATGATGTTCTTGTTTTTTCAAACTCCTTAAAACATCATTTTAAACATTTACAAAAGTATCTTGCAAAGAAAAATGAATTATTTGTTTCAAAAACAAAGATTTCTCTTTTCCAAACTCGAATTTGTTTTCTTGGTCACTATATTTTTCAAGGTACAATCACACCTATAAAAAGATCCCTTACCTTTGCTAGTAAATTTCCAGACACAAATCCTTGATGAAAACCAATTGCAAAGATTTTTAGGGAGTCTTAACTATGTCTTAGACTTATATCAAAACATTAACCATCTAGCAAAACTATCGCATGATAGGTTAAGAAAAAATCTTGTACCATGATTTGATGAACATTCTAGTATTGTTAAAAAAATGAAAAAAAAATAGGTACCAGAAATCCTTTGCTTATAGCCAATCCCTTAGCTCTGCACATTTCAAAGAACATAGTGGTATCCTTAAGCAAGTTAAAAATTTCAAAGAACAGATTTTTGAATTTACATCTGCACATTTGAATGATTGTCAAAAGAATTATTCAATCATCAAAAAAGAAATTCTTTTGATTGTCATATGCATTACAAAATTTTAAAGTTATTTGCTAAAACAAAAATTTCTTTTATGTATTTTTTTATTTTGATATAGAATTTATAAAAAGAGATATTAATTACATACCTAATTTTCTAACCAGAGAATTTCTCCAAAACAAATCCTAATGCCACCAAAATTTAAAGACAAGGGCAAAGCCCCGCAACAAAAACAAGAATCTCCAAAACCCTCAAACCCTTCAAGACTTCTTTCTTCATCAATTTCTTCTGCAAAACCAATAAAATCATGGATTGATATGGTTACCGAAGAAGAAGAAAAAAGTCATTCTTCTCAAGTACAAACTTGGGTAGATTCCTATTTAAATTTCTCCAGAATTACTTGTGGCTCTACAAACTATAAGATAAAAATCCTCTTAGAAAGGTAAATCTTCTAAATTGATTTCCAAAACTAAAACAGGTTCTTCCTCTCAAAAAACCTTACTTTCATCTTTACAAAACTCTCAAATTGATTTATCTCAAAACAAAAAAAAATCAAAAGAAAAATTTGAATATATTATAAAATGAAATATCCAAAAAAAAATATATTCTATTGAAGATGGATTTTTACATCTTGGTCCTTCAAAAACAACTTTAAAGTTTCCTTCAAGTTGTAATTTTAAACCATGAGATTTTACATAACCCTGGTCTTATTATATGCCAATCCTTTAAATAACATATTTAAACACTTCAAACTTCACCAAAATCATCTTGAACCTGCCTATTCTATATGTATTATCCAAGAAATCCTTCACTCTTTTGATTGGAAACAAGTTCTTCACAAAAAAATTCATTTTCCAGTCAGTTTCCAAGCCAGACTACATAACTATTATCGCTCTACACCTATTAGGATTACCAACAAACATGATTTAATACTTTCCTTCTCCAAACTCAAAAGGTAGTCATTCTTTGTTATTCTACTTCAACAACTCCATAAACACTTCAAAATTACCAAACTGATTTCACCAATGGTGGGACTATTTTGGCCCTTTATATGACCTTCTTCAACTTCATTCTATGATTGAAAATGGTTACATCTTTTTCAAACAAAATTACAAAGCCATAAAATGTGAAAAAAATATTTCCACCACTTCTCCTTTTTTGTTCAAATTCTTTGTTCCTTAGGTCTTCTCATAATTGTTTGATTACAATACTCAGTATGAATTCCCCATCATCATCAGAAAATCCAAAGTCAAATAGTGGGACTCCTTTACAGTAGAATCCAAGAGCTCCAAACCTGTAGTCTTACAATGATTAAAAGAAAATCAAAAGGCCAAGATTAACGACTTAAATCCTCAATCTAAGTTCTTAGCCTAAAAATCTCATGCTTCAGCAAAATCCAAATAAGAGTAATTTGAAATCATAAAGCAGCTTTCACAAAGTGACTCTAAATCAAATGATTGTGTTTTCTTTTCATCTTAACAATCCATTATTGATTTAAAAGATAAAAATAAAGATGATTGTTTTGGCATTCTTCTTCCTATACGAAAACCCTAAGCATTTTCGTCTGTGTATATATGTGTGTGTAAAAAAAAGAAAAGAAAAGAGTTTTTAGAGGCAAAAAATATTTATGGCCCATTTTTTATTTTGTTCTCTTTTTATCAAGTCAATCTTCTTTATGGCAGGTACATCTAGGCCCATCTTCTCTTGGCCCTTTATACTCCTAGTCCAAATATTTATGTCAACACAAGAAGGCAAGTTTTTCTCTACTCGCAAATACAACAAAAAAAACTTTCAATGATAGAAGACAAGGCAAACAACTACTTCAAATAGCCTTTCAAAAGCTTAATAATTACAAGACTTTGTAAAATTTTAAATTTGCTATTATTTTTCCCTATAAATAGGTGGCTCTCTCTTTGTTCTAAGACAGACAAATTTCTTTAGACAACTTTTTGGTAGAAAAAACCAATATCTTTAAAGAAAAATCTCTATTTTGTATTACTTATATCCAAATTTATATCTGATGTATTTACCTCAATACAAATTTAAATAAGATTATTCAAAGTTCAAGCTTTATTTTTTGTGCTAGTTATATATTTTATATTCTTGCATATATTTTATATTCATATGTTTATAAATATTCCCTGGGTTTGTTAGAGAATCTTATCCTTTAGACTTTCTCATCAACAGAATCTATTTGTTATTTATTTATATGGCCAGTATACTAGTATTCTTTGCAGCACTAAGCAAGTTGCATGATAAAACCCATTGTGAATCCTTGTGATCTTCTGTGTGCCCTCATTAGATTTTAGATTATTTATTTATTTATCTCATAACATATGCAAGGAGCTAGCTAGGAATAGCATCCACCAAATTCCAAAGAGTCCCTGAAAATCAGGAGGCAGTAGATGTGCCTTAGAGCTAACTATCTACCACAAAATCGGACATATGACAGCCCAAGTGAGAGACAGGGATGACCTTCAAAACTATGACAAGTTCAGACAAGTCCTTTTCCAGGTGATTTGTCAAGGAGACAAGCTGATGGGTCTGCTTTGTTATCTTCCTATTCGCCGGGCTCCCTTAACCCCTTCTCATCTGGTCATACTCAGGGGGGCGACACTCACTACACGCCACCCATTGTCTCTCCTACACAAATCTTCACAACCTTTGTCTATACAAGGCCTTGCTTCTCAAAGCTAATTTCCATGTAGCACAAACACACCTTGACAATTACACTCATAAACAAGCATATATATCAAGAATATTATGGCAGGAAACTTGCCCACAATGAGATTGCCAAAGCTCCGACCGTGGCAAAGGTGTTCAAGAAAGGTTCGAGAGCAGAGAACGCGTTTGTATATCATATGGAGGTGTACAGTGATTCTCCTACGCTGGGATGAGTAAATATTTTTTTTAGTGAAAACTGGTCCAGCTAGATAGGTCTAAATCTTGAGAACTTGGTTTGATCGTTTTGTTTTGTGGAAAAGGTCGAATTAATGGTCAGCAAAGCAGAAGATCATGTGTAAATTTTTCAATGAGACTCCAAGAAAAAAATTTATAGACACTTCCCAACAAGAAACATTTAAATATGTTTTTCTAACCAATAAAAATTTCAATGACAGAACAGAGAAATGTTTTTGGAAGAAAACAGTATGCTGAGTAATAGTCACAGCACAAACAACTTGGTCCCAGAGAGAACTAAAACCAAACGAATATAAAGCACAACGAAATCACAACACTCTGGTACAAGCCTACAATTTATTCATATGATCTCGAATTAATTGTCATGTAGATATATAAACAAAACTTGTTTTCGCTATACTATAGGCATATGCTTCATAGAATAACGAGGCAGACAAAAAAATCTCTTTTCAGGATTTTTTCCAAAAGTACATGGGTGTGTGAGACCTATTTATCTCTTGTTTCCAAGAAAAGGCTCACCGGCAGTCCCTTGTAATCTTGTGGCACTTGAATCATTCTCCGATTTCTTCAGTGTTTGCCCCGGCTTACTTTGGTGGCCTCCCTGGGAATTGTAAAAAGAGACAAATCACTCTACCATCACTTGAAGAATTCATTTGGGTATTGAAAGAAATGAAGATATCTCAAGGCTAAGCAACAAGAGTAAAACCAGTAGGATACTTAGATCTGCGGAATTGGGTGTATTTGTTGGATATAAATTTCAGAATGACGAACCACTATTGATTTTGCAAACGTGAACATGTGAAGCAGTTTTCAGGTTGTTGTACTACAATCACTGAACATGTTTGGGATTATAGATGAAGCATACAATAGAATTCAGTGCAAAAAGAAAATGCCCAAGACATGATTTTCACTTACAGCTCCCTTATTGGCTGTTAACCTTCGACTTGATGGTGCCCGCGCCACAGATGAAGCAGCTGCAGCTGCAGCCACACGGATTCTGCAGAGTAATTTAGAAGAGAAACTGTCAACTTTTTGGCCATCTTTGGGCACCAAAACTAAATTTCTAGCTGGATCAACTCCAAAATACCTTTTATGTACATCTACATATTCATCTGTTTCATCCACAATCTCCTCCTGCATTGTTAAGACTACTATTAGCATGCTTGGCAATGATTACTTAGATCATACAACTGGAAGGAAAAAAGATAACAAAGGTCTCTGATTTACCTGCAGAAGTTCTTCAAATACATCTTCTAGGGTGATGATACCAATTACTTCACCATCTTCAATGTCCTCTGATAGCAGGGTCATTCCTTTAATTGAAGCATCATTACGCTGTAAAGAAGGCTGCCTACTTGGCCTTGAAACCCTATCCATGTCCACAACAACGCTATCTAACTTCTCATTTGGCATGGACAACAATGGAGTAGTCAATTGGGACTCTTTGCCAGTTACTTTGTTTCCTTCATGTTCTTTCCCATCAATTGTTGGTGGAAGAGCCTTGCTTTTCCCCTTGGCCTTCACAACAGCTGCCATATGACTGCTACCCTTTTGAAACTCATTCAGTATATCATACAGAGGCATATCAGATGGAACCCTGGAGAAATTTCCACAGACAAATACTTAGCACATATTCTGTACTTTGTTTGCAAAGGAAACCAGAAAAATATAGAGAAAAAAAAAATGAACACCGTGGAATTCTTCGGATTGAAACTGCACTAACTGGGGTCTCTGTTTCAGGTCGAACAGTGAGAAGGCTTTTCACCTAATTCCAACAAAAATAAAAACAGCCACATGCAAATCAGTTAATTAGAAAACCAGAGTAGCACATATAATAGGAGAAACCTATCAATATGACTTTATATATTACACCATCTCTCAACCATATTCTTCCATCAAGAAATCAATCGAGTGTTGTGCATGTGACCATTGATTTTACCAAAAATGTTTGAGGGGTGTACTAGAGATTAAGAACAGACTAACGGTGACAATGCATTTATTTTTTTATGGAAGGGTACGATTGATAAATGATATAATGTATAAGGTGATATTAGTAGGTTTCCCCAATATAATATAACACTTAAATTTGAAAAAAATCTATAAAATACAAAACCCACCAAAAGTAGTCCAATGATATTTTTTGGATTCCCAGAATATACAGGAACTCTGCTATGACCGCGTGCAAGAACTTTTCCCATTGCCTCCCTAAGTCACAAGTATTATTAAATAAATATATAAACACAAGTTTATGCAATTGTTTAAGTGAAACATAAGAAAGTGAAAATGCCATGGCAATAGGAATAATTCAGGAACAACTGAGCAGAACTTACCAGTCCAACTTTGAATTGACATCTAGGGAGAAAGTTGATTCAATAGGTGTCATAGCCTCTTCAGCAGTCTGTTCAAGTTTATAAATGAAACATAAAACATTACTTTAAGATGCAAGCTGAAAGAGAATCTCAGATATTTAACTTGGGCATGGAATGATAATGAAATAAGACACTTTGTGAATTTATTGGCCAATCTGCACACTCCCCTCCCCCATCCCACCAATTATTTTTCTACTTCATTTAGATACTTGAACTATGAGGCATTTGGAATAGGACCCCTTCTTCGATGTTTGGTACAAACAATCATTAAATATCACATGTTTCTTTAGTTAACCTTAAAACTTGAGTTGATTGACTTAAGAAAAATAAAGCAACAACCAAACACATAATTAGATGATTTGCCTAATATTATAACCAAGGACTGATCAAAACCGCCTTCACCTTGCATTAAATTTTCTCACAACTATATGACTATATCCATTAAAAAAAAAATTGTAGGAACGGGGGATGAAATGAATTAAAAATAAAAATAAAAAATCAAGTAAACCTCACTAGTTTTGCATCTCCAAATTTTTCATCACTTCGAACTCAAAATTCTTAATCATAAAATGATATAAATTTGAAAATCCCATTTTCTGTCATGGAAACACACTAGAGCACCAACATGACTCCAAATATTTGAAAACCCCAATAGAAAAATCATAAAATGATATAAATTTGAAAATCCCATTTTCTGTCATGGAAACACACTAAAGCACCAACATGACTCCAAATATTTGAAAACCCCAATAGAAAAAAAAAATCTTTTTTTTACTGGCATCTTATTATCTCTCTTGTGTTTCATTCATGAGCTATCGAATTTGGTTCTTGGTGTAACTTCTTTTTGCTTACATATCCAATTGTGTGTGTATGTAAATATAGGTATTTTGGTTTGTTTCAGATCTGAGTTTGGTTTTTTAAAAGGGTAACAATTGAGATAAATGGGTATTGAGTATAATTATATTCTCTATGGTGTGGACTAAAATGCAAGGGAAGAAGAACCATAGATGTGACAATGAAAGTAATAGATTTTTGCTTGACATAACAATAATTTAGCTAGCCGGGGGGACAAGAGTGATTTTCACATGTCATTTGACAAACAAATAAAATGGATGGAAGAGTGTAAGAGTGTCAATCTAAACATCACATAATTCAAGCATTAGAATAAAAAAAAAGTGAGGGAGTGTCAATCAAAACAGGCAATAGCTGGGGAGGGGGGGGGGGGGGGTTCGCTGAATTTATTTGACTTCTGGAAATGATCAAAATTCCAGCTTAGATATGAAATTCAAATCAACTTAAATAGAGAAGCTCCACCACACCCCTTGTCTCAATGCTTTTCAAGAAGTGCAAGCAAAAAAGCAAAATACAAATGACTACTGAAGACTCCACTCCACCACACCCCCCCTTCCCCAATCGAAGCATCAAATTTCACATGAAGTGATCGCATTTGCCTAACTAGTACATGTTCACGCATCTGAATTTGTGAGAATGCAACAAAAAGAAAAAAAAAAAGTTATGTACCATCCATGACGGTTGTTGCAAAACAAAATGACCAATATCAAAATTTTACAGTGAAGAATGGCAAACAAAAGGAAAAAATAGATGCCAATTTCAGATGGTGCATACCTTTTCAGTCAAATCTAGTGCCCCACTAATAATTGTTGTCTCATCATGTGTGAGTTCACCACCCTTGCCAGCCTAGATGTATCAAGAAAAAGATGTTACATTGCAAAGGAGAAAAGGAAAAGGAAATAAGGATATACTAATACTTCCATAGATTTGGAAATCTTGACACATTTTTTAGGTTGATTAACTTGTTATCTATATGTAGTTTATATTTTAATTTACCTCCAAGCCGTGGATGGAAACAAGGGCTTTTAATTGTGCCCGTCTAAATAATGCTTCGTTATGTCCCAATACACAATCCAGAACCTGTAGCATGACATTTCTTAGAGTCAGAGAGTACATAAAACGAATGTTTGAGGGTAGACTAAATTATCGAGCAAGCAATAGGATGCAGAAAAAAACGAAAGTGGTTTTTTCTTTTTATTTTGAAAGCCAGAAAAGGCTAAATTTAACAGAAGGTTCATTGTTCAAGTCAGGTAGGAACAAGTAATGAAGGTACAATTTTTTTTCCTTCTTCAATGGGAGAGGAAAACACATCTTTAAAGCTGAAGAACATGGAAGAAAAGTACAGCCATTCACAACTCTCTATCCTTATTCTATGATATAGCTGTAGCAAACCACAAAATCACTAATTAATCTAGCTCCACAATCACCATGTTTCTGCAGCCAAGACCATACACGTGAACAGTGAACCATTAAGTGAAAGAAAGATGTAAAAGACCACAAATAAGAGCAAGAGCTAGTATTTACTTGACTCCAGAGGACAACCTTATCCTGTTACTTGCTAAGAGAAAACTTCAATGCCACTTAGCTCTTTCAAAGCCATAAGCTGTGCTAGATACATGCTTTTATACTGATAAATAATTTTTTTTTCCAATAAGATGAATTCATACAAAGGAAGCTAGAAAACCTAATCATCAATGGATAAAAATAAAATAATAGGTAAAACCTCGGGCTTGTTTTTACTACTTTTCATTTTAAAAGGGTATTAGAAATTATCAAACAACTACTGATCCCACTTTACAGAAAACTTTGGGTGTAGTCAATTTCCGCTGTGCTACTTACCTTCCCGATGGGATATGAAATTGGATAACAAAGTATCATTAAAATTCGCACAAGCCATACAAAATTGGCCCCGACAGCTAATCCATATCTGGTGCATATTGATTGTGGAATAACCTGAAAATACAAAACGCCCACCTCACTTAAGCCTAAAAAGATTACTATATTTAATATTTTAAGAATATTTAACAAAAAGTTGCTTAAGATGAACATGAGTAGACAAAAAAATGTACCTCTCCAAAAGCTAGAACAAAAGTCACGGAAAGTATTATAGCAACATACTGATTGAAAAGCTTATCCAAGTATATAGGAAGAGCCTGCAAATCAAATCACAATATCCAACTGCTGTCAACAATAGCTAATTAAAAGTTAAAAAGTTCAAGCATAATACGAATATTCAAGGGAGATGAATTGCGCATTATCTGCAAATTCACTAAGCAACCTCACTTTCCAAACCAAAGCTAATCCGGGCACTCACATTTTTGCAGTATACTTTCCAAAATCTCAAAATAGCATCCCTACCTAATAGTGGTTAATCTATATAGATAATCTTAACAAATAATGTTAGAGGTAGTGGAATCTTCTCCTAATTGCTTGTAAATGCTACATCTCCTTGATTTTTTTCAACATAAATTCCAAAGAAGATTACCTCCATAGAAGCAGCATTGCAAAGAAGCAGAGTCACCAGAAGCTGGTGCTGTTTTTGAACCACCGGAAGAATCGCAGCTAATAAAATTAAAATTAAAATTAAAATCAGAGAAATTCAATTGAAATTGAAAATTAATTAAGAAAGTACGAACCAGCTTGTTTTTTCTCGGTGGAAGTGCCGCTACGTTGGAGAATTTCGAGGTCGACAAGACCAAGAGACATGAGGCCTAAGGTAAGCCCAGACATGATACCTGCGAAGAGAACGAGGAAGCAAGAAATTCCTGCGTACGCAAACCATGAGAACGATCCAAACGGTATTTCGTCTCCGTTTGATTGACCTCCTAACTCCGTCAACATCCTCGTCGCCATCACCGCATTTAACAGTTGCATCTTTATAATTCAAATTTTATTGATAAATATTATAATTTGATTTTGGATGTCTTTGTAAGTTTTCTTTCTTGTTGTTTCTCTGTGAGATCAAGAAAGAGTCTAGTGAGAGCGAATAAAAAGATGAAGAGTATACAGCAGCTAGCAGGGCAGGTGGCTGCGATACTGGATTTATAGAGTATATTGTAAATTAATCCCTCTATTATTTAGAAACGAATTTATTAATCCCTCGTTTTTCAAGATTAATTATTTAATTCTTTTCCAATTTATTTATCTAAGAAAAATACGTAGATAATATGGAAATATTTATGAGAATAGGAGGCATTTTTTAAAATAAACCAATATTAAATTAATCATGGTTGATAATTATGAATTAATCATGCTTGATTTAATATTCATTTATTTTTAAAAATGCCTTCTATTCTCATAAATATTTGTATATTATCAATTTATTTTTCTTAAATAAATAAATTGGAAAAGAACACAAATGGATGTAATGGACTAAATAATTGGTTTTGAAAACAAAGGATTAATAAATTCATTTCTCAAAACTAGATGGACGAATTTATAATTTACTTCTGGGATATTAGCCATGTCAATAGCACGTGGCGGGATCACGAGGGTTCTTGCTGGGTCAAATGAATTAAATGCTTTTGAAATACGAACGGTGATCTGTCTTTGTGGCTAGTTTTCTGACACGTAAACGAGGCACCGGAATATTGGTAATGAACGAATGCGGGTAAAATTGTTACAATTTTTAGGAGGGTTCGGTAGAAAATATTTGTTTTTTAAAGTATGTTTTATTTAGAAATATAGAAATATATTAAAATATTATTTTTATTATTTTTTAAAAATTATTTTTATCATTAATATATTAAAATAATAAAAAATTATTATATTAACAAAAAAAAAAAAAACAAACCTTCATTTGAGATAGCATCACGTGAAAGCTCGGGCTCACTTCTCACATCTTCTCATTACCGTATAAGAGAAAAAAAAAAAAAAGAGGACATCAATAAAACAGTATAGACCAAAATTTATTATTCTATGAATTATGATATTTTTGTCCTCTATCATATAAAGCACAATTTAGAGGTAAACTAATTTTTTCACATAATTTTATTGGTATTTTCAAATTGAATGAAAATAAATTTATTTTTTTATATTTTTATTATATAATAAAAATACTAGTTTACTTTTAATATATATATATATATATATATATATATATATATATATATATATTAAAAAACGGGTGATTATTTTTACATTGTATAATTACGCTTGAAATTTATTTTCTTGAACATGGATCCAAAGGTATTTTAGTCTTTTCATTATAACATTTTTGTATTTCCTAAATCGGCAGCAACACAATTTTATTAAAAGTTAGGGAAACAAATTGAACTGTTTTAAGGAGCTGGGAGGGAGGGGTAAAATCGGTTTTGGAAAGACCAAAACAAGGATAAGAACACATCTAAATCAATCCCTAAACACCCCACCTCATTTAATGGGAAGTATAAATACAAGGAGGAGAGAAAAGGTGACCCTTCCTCTTCCCAAAGTCGTCTGCAGTAGTTGCATGTTGCTCTTCCCTTCCTCCTTCCAACGAAAACCGAAACCAAACCAGTAGAGAGTGTCTTGTGAACGTGTGAGGGAGAGTTGAGACCTTGAGAGAAGATTGGACAGCTGCCTAGAGGGAAAGGAAAAAAGGGCCAGAAAACATGAGAGGAAGAAGAAGGAGGAGAACCAGCAGGAGAGGAGAAAGAATATTATTAAACCTTCCCCAAACTTACTTAGATTCGAAAGGTATGGGTCATGAAACTCCCTTCCTCTTGTCCTTAAAACCTGGAACTGGAAATGAAGAAGAACACCCTAAGAAAATTGACCTAAGACCTAAGTTAGCTGTGAAGGAAATTGAAATTAACTAAGAGGACAAGAAACAGAAACGAAATGAGGCCAATTCCCAGAACATCTAACAAAGAAAATGAATAAAATGGAAAGAAAAAATCATGGTAGAGGGTCGGCCTTAACTATGAGGTTGGCCAGCATGCATGTGTGTGTTCTGCTGGAATTTGTTGAAAGATTTTATGCTGGAATTGATGGTTTTCAATGTGTGTGTTCTACTGGAATTTGTTGGAAGATTATATGCTGAAATTGATGGTTTTCAATGTGTGTTATGCTGGAATTTGTTGAAAGATTATATGCTGGAATTGATGGTTTCAATGTGTGTGTTCTGCTGGAATTTGTTGAAAGATTATATGCTACAATTGATGGTTTTCAATGTGTGTTTTTTGCTAGAATTTGTTGAATGCTGGAATTTATGGTTTTCAATGTGTGTATTCTGCTGGAATTTGTTGAAATATTATATGCTGGAATTGATGGTTTCAATGTGTGTGTTTTGCTAGAACTTAGTGACAGTTTATGTGTTGGGGTTGTTACAGCATGTGTATGTGTTCATGCCGAATCATGTGTTCTACAACGAATTTTGTGATTCGCTGCCGAAGTAGAGTGGTCTGCAGCGAATTTGTGATTCGCTACTGTCTGCAGCGAATTAGCATTCGCTGCCAAAATGTGTGTTCTACAGCGAATTTGTGATTCGTTGCCGAAGTTGAGTTGTCTGCAACGAATTTGTGATTCGCTGCCGAAACTGAATTGGCTGCTGCGAATTAGCATTCACTGCTGAATTGCATGTTCTGCAGCGAAATTGTGATTCGCTGCCGAAGTTGTATTGTTTTGCAGCGAATTTGTGACTCGCTGTCGAAATTGAGTTGTTTACAGCGAGGTAGCATTCGCTGCCGCAAAACATGTTGGCTGCAGCGACATAGCATTTGCTGTCGAATTGGCAGCCTGCATCGAACCAGTTTTCGCTGCCAATTTCTACAATAGGCCTCCTAGGCAGAAATGACTTAAATGCTAGTAACAATTTCATAGTATGATGGTGTAAAATGTGGAACACTTGAATGTGAACATATGAACTCTTGAAATAAGTATGATGATGAATATGATTCAAAGATACAAATGTACTGATTTGTGGCCAATGATGTCTTAGGTGGTGCGGTCGGGATCAGACCTTCGTCAAGACAAGAGCAACCCACATGTGGAGGAGGTAGGTAACTTTCACCTTCTTTTTTCATACATTGAATAATGAAATATTTTATCATGAATGTTACTGTATTGTGTTAGAACAAATATCAGATTGCCAAATGCTTAAATGTTGACAAACGATTGATTAGCTTTGGTTAATGTCATCCGAATGGATGACCGGGACAAACAAATGATTAGCTTCGGCTAATGGCATCCGAATGGATGACCAGGACAAATGATTGATTATCTTCGGCTAATAGCATCCGAAGAGATGACCGGGACAAACAGTTGATTAACTTTGGTTGATGGCATCCAAAGTGGATAACCGGGGGGGAGTGAATGGTTAACCTCAGCAAACGATGTCTTAAGAGGATAGCCGGATTTAAGATTATGGTTGATTGCAAGAATTGGTGCATCTATATGTACTACAAGTTGTTTATACCAAGTACATGAAGGAAATATAAATGTCACGCTTCAAACATGGGATAATGTTAATGCTTCATTAAACTGCCAGACCGTTTAATTATCATTATTATTATTAAGTAATTGTATTCTATTAAATGTTTTGTACTGCAGCAGGGACGTCACACCAACGAGGTGCCTAGGAAACCCAATACACGGGAACCTACTTTTGCAAGGAATCATGTAGTTGCATTCTAAATCACGATGTATTTTGTATCAATCAATGTACTGAACATATAACTATTATTAGATCCTTTTGTTTAAATTCGTGTTGACTATTAGTAGGGTAGGAATGCAAACTCATGTCTATGTGTGTATATTTTTAATGTGAACTTTTAATCATGCAAACATAATATTATGTGTTTATGTAAGATTCACTTTTAAATGAAATGTTGATTGTTGTTGATGTATGGATTATATCTTGATGATGTGAGGGAATAGGTTCGCCAATTACCGACACGATGTGTGTCAAGTAAAAAAAAAATTACTGTTGTTTTAGGCTTGAAAAGGCGGGTTGTTACATAAGGTACTCATATCCATTCTAGTATTTAGCATAAAAATATAGTAATAAATTTTGAAATTTATCAATAAGTTTACATGGATTGAAAAGACAAGGTCTGAGGCACCTACCTGCTCCTCCATCCAAACAAGTCTTTCCAACCGCAAATGAACCTACTTCAGGCACCTCTTATGTTTGGATTAAGAGATAGCATAGGTATCACTTCATAACTTTATCATAATGTGAATTCTCATAATATCATTGAAATATCATTCATTTTCCTTCAACTAATTTTCTCATTACACTTTTTATCCCCATTTTATTACTCAAGAGCATTGTTTCATATTTCATTTACAAGCAGAGTTCTAGACCTTAGTTTTGAACTTATCTTGACTCTTTGGAAAGATAAGACATTAATCAACAACTTTACTTGGTTAAGGTCGACAAGTTGATTTCAACAGGTGATGGCAGGGAAACCCAGTTTTATCTTTAAAGTACCCAAATTCATCTGTTATTACACTTAATGAAATTTATCCAATAAGGTTGAATTCAACCTTCCTTTAGTTTTTAAGTCATATCGGGGGTTATATAGTTCCAAATTCATCAAGACCAGTTCCATTTGAAAGTTAAAATTCATGCCTATGAATTTTTTTTTTTAAAAAAATCAACTTCAAATTTGTAATAGTCCTAATTTCTGGGATAACACACAATAGGTAATTGGAAATTTTAGGAATTTTATTTTAAATCCACTGAAATTCCTACCTATATTTTAGTGGAGTTTCCTCTATACTACGAGGTCCCAAGTTATCAACAATACTAGATTTACACTTTCTATGTCATTTCACAACCCGATCCAATCATCATGGATCTCAACTAAACTCATCATCATTAACACAACACAACTTATTCAATAATATTACAAAATTCAAGTTCACAAAAGAAAACAATGCATAATTCAATTGCTACATATTATTATTACATAAACTATATCATGCATAATAATATCATATATTGACATTTAAGTGAAGGATCCAATTTTAACTATAAACATGCATGGTTAAAATAGATACTTAGAATTACATCATTAGATTAAAGTCATACATCCGAATTGTAATGTTTTGAATATAAAGAGATAGGAAAAGGCTATAGAGCCCTTGAAGGCTTAGATGTAGGAATAAATGAATGAAGGGTATTGTAGTAATTCAACAAACTTGCTAAATATATATAGAAAAAAAGAGAGAAGAGATCTGAATATTTTGAGAGTAAACCGTGAGAGAGAAGGGAGAAAGAAGAAGAAGAAGAGAAAAGAGGAAAATTAGAAGGGAAATAGAAAGGAGTTGAAGAAATAAGTTTAAAGGTAAGATTTAGGTTATTAAATGTATAAATGTATGTTAATTGAACTTTAATTTCAGTTTTGATGAATGTTAGGGTTTTGAAAATTTATGTTTTGGGTTTAATTGATGAATTAAATTGAATGTTATAAGGAAGATTGTGATGATTTTGAGTTATGAATTGTGTAAATGGTGAATTTTGAGTTAGAAATTTGGAAAGAACAGTAGTTTTTCTGTTTAAATTCTGGGTTGGAGGTTGAAGATGACAAAATTTCGGTTTGGTCCCTCAATTTGTGAAAATTACAGTTTAGTCCCCAAACTTTGGAAAATTACAGATTGGTCCCTGAAGCATATTCCGAGATTCTAAACAGAATAAAGGATGAATTATGGGCAGAATTCCTGTATGGTTATGAAATTTAACACTTTCAATTTAGTCCTCCAATTTGATAAAAAATACAATTTGACCCTAAAAATTTGGAAAAATTCCAGAATGGTCCCTGGAGCATAATGAGATATTCTGGACAGAATTGAGGGTTAATTATGGTCAGAATTTCAGTATAGTCATGGATTTATGATATTTTTAGTTTGGTCCTTCAATTTGACAAAAGTTGCAATTTGACCCTTAAAAATATGATAAATTCTAGATTAGTCCCTAGTTGTAATATTAACTTTTGCAGATTGGTTTGATGAATAATTGAGGGTTATTTAGTGAATTATTATCAATTTTATTATTTGTTTTATTATGGATTAGATTTCGGGAAAAAACCGTTTAATATGAGGTTTTTAGGAAAAATAACTAGTTAGTTCTAAAACATATAGGGTTATAGAATAGACCCTTACTTAAGTATATTAAATAGGTTATATGTTCTTTTGAGTCATTCTTGAATATGTCTCATTTGTATTCAGATAATCCTGATATTCTACCGGCGGGACGTCAGTAGGATTTCCTTCGGTATCTGCTTTTGACTTCTGTTTGCTTTCGAGTCAGGTGAGTGGATAATTTTCCATATGCATGAGAAATATTATAAATATTTAATTTGTTAATATGAATTGGATCATGCTTCTTGATAATATATATGTTAATTATTATCCTTGTTTTGATAAAGCATGATCAATTGTTGAATCTGAATTCTTGATATGAACCAGTATATATTTTGAATTGAAAGCTCCTCATTTGATTGATGTCATGAGTTGAGCCTTGAGATATGAATATGTCTGTTTGATTATGATTATGAACCTATGGTATGACAGTCAGAATACCCATGCTAACAGGGTAGTGTTAGTCTTTGTGCACATCGTATCTAAACCCTAGTTGGTCGGGGGAGTCACCAACCTGTGTGGACTGATCATCCCACAGTACGAAGCCTCATGCTCATTGCATTTTGATTTTTTGACGAGTTTTACCATATGATATTCTTGTTATGGCTTATTTGATAAACCTTTCTATAAGAACCTAAAGCCATACTTGTATATATATTTCTCATTGCTGTATTACCTCGTGTGTGTATATTGAACGTTATCTACTCACTGAGTTGTTGAACTCACACTCTCATTATTTATCATTTTCACGCTTATAGCTTGATAGCAGGTCACTTTTGTTGGACCTTCAGAACCTGCTCTTTTGGTTGTAAATTTATACATTTTTCTTTATGTCTAGTTAGTGCTCCAAAACTATGAATTTATATGAAATCTTGTATTAAGACAATCGAATTATATTATAAAGTTAGTTTTGTTGTTACTGCTGTGTTGAACTTTGATTGACTTATTTGAAGAATAAGTTTGTATGTAAGTTTGGGTTCGCATAGGTATGGAACCTTGGAGGGGAACCTTGCCTATGTGCCGGTCATGGATCCGGGAATTGGGCCGTGACACAAATTTACGGGTCAATACTACATTTTAAGTTTAGAGTTAAGTGTCTTGAATTACAACATAACTACATAGCAAAAGATAGCTAAACTAAGATCATTCCTGACGTGACCCCGATGGACCTGAAAATAACAAATAACATTTACATGTAAATATAAAAAGGTAATAACAACAATAATAATAGCGATAGGTAATAATTTTCATGGCATTTCTTTTGACATATAAAATTTAGATATAGACTTCTTTACAATATACATTTTCCATCTAATAACTTAATCAATTATCAAGAATAATTTCATCTTGGAAATCACAACACGACTAAAATGATTTTGAACGCCATCTCTTTATGGATCAATCCTTATTTAATACCATAATATTCTTCTCTCGAAATCATTAGCTTATCTTGTTTTTTCGGAATAACTAATTAACACTTCTCCTCCTATTCTCTGGAAGTTAATTGCTGATACTAATGAATCTCATTAGTATCATTAGTCTTCCATTGCCGGGTTAGACTAATCAATTTCATTCAAGTGTTGATATCAATACAATCGATTGATATCATTAACTATTCCTAACCCGGAATAGTTAATCAATTCTTATCCGCATCAGGTTTACAATCTAAGTTGTCGATGTTAAGAACCCTTGACATTATTAGCTTCATTACCCAGAGTAGCTAATCATACCAGAAATGGTTGTCGATACCAATGCAACCCATTGATATCATTAACTATTTTTTACCCGAAATAGTTAATCAATTTATCTTTCTCCCATAACTGAGAGTAACCATGCTAATGTTAGTAATCTTTACTAACATCATTAGTCACCCAATTACCCAGGATCGACTAATCAATTTAAGAAATGCAGGCACTAATGGAACCCCATTGATACCATTAGCTATCCAAACCTGGATAGATGATCAATGTCATCTGAAATGTCGATATCAAATGAGCCCAGTTGATACCATTAGTTATCCTAATTTTCGGGATAACTAATCAATTTCATCACAACATTTTATTCATACCGAACACATAGACATAGACTACCAAATTTAAATCATATATATAGATCACTAAGTTCAAATCACTTATATATCTAGCAAATTTAAAATGGTAGAAAATAAAAAGCCTTAGGTGTTGGGCACCTATCTGCTATAAAAGCTTGACTGGTAGTCCCCAGCTGCTGTCTGAGTTTTGTGGCTCCCCCTACATTAACAGGCATACCACGTCATTACTCATGAGTATTTATTCCTTCTAAATCAATAATCTATACAATTTCTTTTTAATCATCTCATTAGTTATTATCCTAATTTCTTTAAATTTACATCTCATGTTACCATTAAATCATTTTCCTTAAGTTCTTTAACAAAAATGCAAATCAACATTACAATCGGTGTAATTCCTCATTTGAACACTATTTTGTGTTTCGTCCATAACTAACATTATATAATTCGGTTTAAGGCGTGGCTTAATCCCTTAGAAAGCTAAGACAAAGAGTTATAAGTCCAATGAGGGAGAAGAACCCAGTTCTGCTTCTAAAGTCCTCAAAACTACCCATTATTGAGAAGATGACCAATTGTCCACTAGGGTTTGTCTTGACCCCCTCTCGGTTAGTAGCCTATAACTGGAGTTTGCAAACACGAAATTAAGCAAGGTTAACTCCTTTGGATAGCTAACATCCAAGGCTATAATTTCTATGAAAAGACCTAGTTCAAATTATCTCATTTCCATGCTCGGATTTCCTCTGGAAGACCAAGAGATGAATCTGTCTAATTTTGTCGACAATTCCGTAAATATTCACACATCACCAGTTTAACTTATCCTCATTCAAACCAATTCCTTGCCATACACTATAATGATGCTAAAAACACCTTCTAAGAATTTGTTTGTCCAATTTCATTAACTAATCAATCAACACTCTTCTCAACCCTCTCTAACATCTTCATTGTTATTCCTTCATGCATTTCTCATCATTTTAATTTATATAAACACACATCATCAAGTTAAAGATTCAAGTAAAACACCTTTCTTTGTTTGTCCAATTTCATTAACTAATCAATCAACACTCTTCTCAACCCTCTTTAACATCTTCATTGTTATTCCTTCATGCATTTCTCATCATTTTAATTTATATAAACACACATCATCAAGTTAAAGATTCAAATAAAACACCTTTCTTCTTCCTACATCAATGGCTGGCCATACACTTAATAAGGAGTTATAAATTTCTTTCAAAATTACTTGTTATTTTTAACTTATTTCAACCTTATTCTATGTCACAAACATCAATTCAATTCAATTTCTCATTTTTCTAAAAATTCATCATGAACCTTAATCTCAATTTGATGAAAAATTCAATGAAAATTTAACAATTATTGCAAGAACTTCTTAAATGGATGTTCAGACACCTTACCAAAGAGCAATCTAGGCTCTAATTGCCAACCAATCAAGGATTTCCAACCTTTTCTTCCTTACTTGTTGTTGCCACCACTTTCTCTTCACTCTATCCCTAAATTTTTTCTCTCAAAATATTTTAAATCTAAAGGATTTTGTTGCCTAAATCCTTTAGCATCACTAACACTCTTCTTTTTCTTGTTTTTCTCAAGAAGTTTCAAACAAAATGGAGTTTTTCCCTCTCTTCCTTCTCTATTCCCCATGGTTGGCCACAACAAGCCTTATATAGGTAACAATTTGTCAAATTCGCATTGTCCTTTTAAATAGTAATTTTTATAGTTACTGGGTATTATTTCCCCTATCCCGATATATTTTTAATATCTATTTTCAATAGGCAATATTGAAATTTATTAATTTATACCCCAATACCTTTCTTTCCTCGTAAATCATTTCTGTTTAAATTTAATTCACATTTTGAAATTTTTTATTTTTAGGGCATTTTTCACACTTTTATTTTTTAAAATTTATTTGCTAACCATTTTTTCTAAATTTCAAAGGTCCATATCTCTTCCTTTCTACAAGTTTCAAATCCTTAATTTTCATAATTTATTTGCTTAATTTCCTTTAGAATATTTATGGAACTCATGGGTTGTACCGGGTTTACATTTCTTAACCAACATTACTAGCGATGTTTTCAGATCAATTTTCATATCCTTACCTTATATGTGTGTGTGTGTGCACGCACGCGCATCATTCATTTTTTTTCTTTATCCATTTTAAAACATTTCTTCAATTTTACACTGAATTTACACCTGGAGTTTATAAAATTATACTATTTTAGGGCTCAATTTAAACTATCATAGTAGCATATACAATCTACCTGGTTTTATGTCGACTAGACCTTTACTCGGTTTCTGGATCATATTTGGAGTTACACAACTCCAAATTAAGTAACGTCAGTTTCATTTCAAAGGTAACATCTATATCTACAACTTTTATGAAGAAACCTCCTTCAAAATTTATCTTTTCAATCCCTAATCTTATTGTAAGGTTAATCAACAAAACTGTCTAGTTTTCCAATTTACTCATTTGACAACCATTATCTTATGCTTCATACAACTTTTGTTTCTAAATAAGATCTTGTTAACAATATTATCAATATTATACTCTTCCTAATTAAGGTTCATGACTCATGTGTGCATCAATTAATCTCTCCCTTTTTTACAAGTAATACTCTTGATACAAGTTTGACTTTAAGTACTCCTTCATCCTTGTGAACCCATCACTCCTTCATCCTTGTGAACCCATCATGATGTTTCTAAATATTTCCCCCTACTTCATCAACACTAAGTCATCCCTTGACCTTTCACTCAAAGTAACCATGCCAGGAAATAGTGATGTCATTAGGTAATGATCAACTTTATTTTTTTTGATGGAATGTAAGAAATTTTATAGATCAAAATAAAACAAAGCTGGAGAACCAGCAAGTTAGAATATATATACATGTACAAACTAGTGATCAAGGGAACAAGCTCCCTTGAACAAGCAGAGGGAACATGCTCCCTGATACAAGAATAACAATCTAGCAAGTTAAACAAAAACAACAAACAGGCGCCAAACCACAGAGGATATGGCCATCAAACATATCTCCATAAAGCAACCCTCAAACAAACAAGTAAGAGGGATCACAATAACCAAAAACAACCCAGACAACAGCTGGTCAAGGAAGCACACAAGTCTCTGCAGGCAACAACCTGAATCCATGTACAGGCACGACAGAGAGGGAGCAACAACTCCAGCAGGGCATCCAGTCCAACAAAGAGGATTTCAGCAACCAACTGCAAACAGTAGCAACAGGTTACCCAACCAGCAAACCAGCAAACACATGCAACAACATGAAGAACCTGCAAGTATATAAGCCAGCAGCACCAAATAAACAGTAAAATAACATACAAAATGCACCAAGACAGTAACACCCAGGACGATATATACAGCAAGAAGAAACACCAAAATAGGATCTAGGAGGACAACACAGTAGCCAACTGCAAAAAGCCAAATCATGTAGAGGCATCCAAGCAAACAACAATCTGCATATAGCAAGGGGAGGCACCGAGACCAAGAAGAAGACTAGCAGTAGGACAACCATGACATGCAAACCGAACAAACTGGAAGCTATTGCTTTCAGCCGACTCTAGTGTGGAAGCAAACATCTAGCAACAATAAGGAAAATCCCTTATCACAGAGTGGGCACAGCCACAGCCACAGCCACAGAGTGGCTCAGGAGAGCTCAAACAAGCATAACCAACCAAAGCTAATTTTCGGCAGACAAACATAAATGAACAAGCTAGCTAGCACCTTGAAGCAACCTCCACCCAAAGTGAAGACCATCAAACCAAGACCATTCCAGCAATAAGATAAAGTAGCAAGCTAACGAATCTAAACAACTGTAATCTGCACACCCAACAATAGGGGAACATGCAGAGGGGGAAAGACCCCTAAGTAACAGGGACGTCAATCACCAAGCCAAGGGGCAGCCTCAATTCACCAATAACCAATTCAATACAACAGGAATGAGCTATCAAAATAGAAACCTAACAAAGGAACCAGAGACCACACATGAACAGTCAAAGGCAACCCTGAGAAGAGAACCTACAACATCAGCCAGCTTTAGGAAGCTAGAGTGGAAACAACTCTAGCAAACCAGAGGAAGACCAACAGATCAAACCTAAACAGGGTGTGGGAATAAAAATCCACACCATCTGCACCAGCATACTAACAAAATCGAAAGTAGCCACATATAACCAGTAGGAAACTAGACATTTAGCAAAACCAACTACAAGAGCAGCAACACAAAGCTAGAGAGAGAATCAACCCTAGCAAACCAGTAGCAGTCCATATGAGCAAACTCAAGCGTAGGCTAACATTTGCAACATACGAGACTACAACCAAACTGCATACAATAGTAGCACAAATAAGTGGAGAGGGTGACTCCAGCAACCATACCCAACAGGTAGTAATCCTGCAAGGGACATGCCAACCTACACACAAGCAGACAATCTCCACCAAGATTCGGGAAAAGCAAAACCAATCAGAGACATAGCAGCCTCTGCTTACAAACAACCTCTTCAACATGGCGGAAAGAGGCAGCAAATAGGAACCAACCAAAAAGAATCAATCAAAACAGCAGACTACAACGGTAGACCAACACAAAACAAAAGAACAAAAATAAAAGGCATGGAATTGAAAGCCCAACCCATATAAAACTAGAGGATAACATCATCAGCTCTAACAAACCAACGTCGCAAGCCACAAAAGAGTCCCCCGTAAAGAGAAGACTACGACACCAAAACAACAATAGGAACAATCTAGAACTAACTCACCAAAGCTTCATGAGGAAGGGCGCCCCATGAAGATTCAAAGGCTGTTAAGCCCTCTGATAGACAAGTAAAATGTAGTAGCATAGAGGAGAAGTAGTAGGAGCTTACCTACCACTTCGAGATCTATAGAACAAGTCTCTCCATATCCTTACAACAGGTTTTGAGTATTACCTGAGTTAGAAAGACATCCTTGAGCACCATCAACTGGATCATCAGTTCGTGGACGAACAACATAGGTGACCCCAATAGCATCAGGGGAAATTTGCACTCTTGCACTAGATGAAGAGACCCAATCGATACAAGCAAAGTTCAATTCCATGCTAGGGAGGGATGAACCTCTGTCAAGATTAGCCTCTAAGAAAGTGGAGCCGATTGAGTCAGCTTGAAAATCCTCCACCAGAATATACTCTGTAGAAGGAGACTCACTCTTAACCCTATATCCATCAGAGGCATCCTCAGCAAAAAGCCCTCCAGCTAGGGTTTTGGGGTTTGGATACTTGGGATCTGGGGGAGACAAGATAAAAGGAGCTTGATGTGCAGAAAACACACTCAAGACCAAAATTAGGTTTTGGTAAACGTTAATCGAAGGCTTCTCTTGGAATGGTTGTTTAAACCGAGAGAAGAAAGTGATCAACTTCTTTCTTGTTCTTACATTACTTAATATAACCTTCTTATAACACAATTTTCTTTACACAAGGGATAATAAATCAACAATTCAAATCTTTCTTGAGTCCTTATTTGGCCAAAACTTACTAGGTCTATTTCATCAAATTCTTTCATCTCAATTCTTTCATTTTTTCATCCTAATCTGACAATTATATTTTACAAGTTACATTTTAGTCCTTCAACATGTTGTATGGCATGGACCATGTTCTTCTTTATCTCTATGGAAGAGTAGAATTCCTTAATTTAATAATATCAGCTTTAATAATTATCTTTCTACCACTCCCCTACATGCAATTTCTACTACATTCATAATCACATAATATATCGTTAACCCTATACCTCATGTTTGTTTAAGCAACAAGTTTCTCTCAACATCACATTTTCATTCTACCAACATCTTATGCAAGGATACACTTTACCTATCCAACCAACTCTACTTAAAGTCATAAAATATACCCATAGATTTATTTCAACTTTATTATTTGAATGTATCCTTATTATCACACTTTTCATGCCAATATCATAATATCAATAAATGACATTTACACATAACTCTCTTCATATTCAATATTCAATCAATCCTAACGGTGAAGTCATACTGCATCATATTTAGCATAACATATCCAAATTACAAATCAATCCAACAATTAGATCTCTCTATATTTGAACAAAACTTAATTGACCTTAAACATTAAAGACCTACTATTCAGGAAGAACAATTTATGGCCAGGGTGTTTTTGTCTGATCTTCACCGTTCAGACTTCAAAGAACATTTGGATGAACAATATATCCATATTGCATCCCCATCCAATGGTTGATGGAGGAGAAAATGTCTGGCGATTGCAACTAAAAAGAAGGATGTTTTCTCCAGAAATATTCCATCGGCCATATCTCTCTCACAAAACCTGATATTGAAAATCCCTCTGGCTAGAATGTAGCCGACATAGCGATGAACAATATACCCAAATGGAAGCCCAATCCAAGGTGTAAAGTGGAGATATGGTTGTCAAAGTGCCTGCCTTTAATGTATTTTCTCTCAAAGACCAACTCAATCTCACCTAAAGCTCTTAATTATGGTTGATTCCCTCAAATATTTAGGAGAAGATGAAGGTTTTACAAGACAGTTTCATTGTTGCTACATTTGCAACTATAACAACCTTTAAAAAAAAAAATTTGTTTTCTCCCTAATGACCCATTTACTCATCATAATTATACATATGCGCATTTCTATCAAATCTGGGTTTATTGGTATTTCTGCGAGGCCTTCTTAGATTCTGAATGACCTGAAAATTTAACACAAGGTAAAAACATATATCAAGGGACTATTCATAATATTTCACCTTGATCCAATAATCAGATTGAGAGATATGCTCAATATCATATAACTAGATAGTCGATAATGTTTTTTTGTCAAAAATCTGAATCTCACTTCCTACATGATTTACTTAAATCATCGGGGTTCTCAAGTTAATTCATTGAAGATTTCTATTCATAATTATCATAACTTTTTCCTCGGTGTTAAAAGCACGATTGTACACAAGGTTCATACTGACAATCAACGTTTCTTATATGAAGGGTCATGCACTAATTTTTTTTAACTCCCTTCTATTTTTCTATAAATCATCATCTTTAAATTTACAAATTTTAAATGATATATTTAACCGATCTAGAAAAAGCATTCTGACCTCTCCTTAGAGTTTTGACTATATTCAAAGTTCACAGATTCCGTCTCAAGCAAGGTTGGTCTTGTTGGAAAGCTAAGACATGAGGTTACAAGTCTCCATAAATGAGGAGAACCAAATTCTACCCCCAAGACACTCGAAATTACTCATCAACAAATCAAACCTACTGCCCAATAGGGTCTGTCATGACTCAATCTCGGTTGGTGACTCATAACCGGAGTTCTATAGCTCTGAATTGAGTAAGCCAATTTCCTTAGTTAGTCAACATCCAAAACTATAATTTCTATGAAGGAACCTGATTCTAATTCCCTCATCCTTCTACCTGAATTCTCTCCGAAAGTCAGGAGACGAATCTCTCCAAATTCGTCAACCTTCTTATTTACACACAACATCCACAATTGAACTTTCCCTCTTTTATCTCAACCCATAGCCATATCACATACCATATAAGAGTGTCAAAAATACCTTTTAAGAGCCAATTTACTTTATTTATTTTAATCTCCCATTTTAACGTCAAAATAGAACATTGTTTTATCGATTCTACTAACTTTCCGAAAAATATTCTTCTAAACACAATCCTTGCTACTTCAACATGTATTTTTCTCATTTTGATACAATTAAACACATCATCAAGCTAAATATATAAAATTAAACATCCTTCCCCTTTGATGAATAATTGGCCAAAAGCATGGCCTTAAAGAACCAAAAGTTCCCTCATTCCTTTCATGCTAATTTCATTCAATTCACACACACATTCACATAAAGAACAACATATTATAATAAATTCAATAAGGAAAACCATAATTTCCCCCTTTCCCTCTTTGCTCTTCATATGGCTGGCCACCCCTAACTCAATTACCCATACATTTTCTTTGATGATTTCATGCCCCTTATCACATACAACACATGGATTAACTTAATTCTAACAATTAATATGTTTTCCCCAATTCAAGTCTAAGAACTTTAATTAAAATTCAACACTAAGACATCAATTCATAATTTTATTCGAAACGACTTATGGAACCATGTTTAGAACTCCTTACCTGGTAAGAATCAAGGTTTCGATCTTTAACCAGTTAAAAATTTTTGACTCCCCCTATTTTAATGACAATCGACCCTCCCTTCTCTCTTTACCTTCAAAATTTCTTGTTAATCCATTTCCCACAAGTGTTTAGTCTACTTATAAACCCTTAATCTTGGATGGGTTCTTGGAATTTTTGGCGTTTCTCTCTTGATTTGGCAAGAACAATTTAAAAACTCCCCCCTCTCTCTTAATAGTTGCTGCAAATATTTTATGAGCAAGGGAGAGGGGTATTTATACCCCTTAATTTCTCTTATTTGCACTTAGACCCTATTTTTTTTAAGTGTATTATATTTTTACCCCCATATCTTTTCTCCTTATAATTAAGTTATACCTCTTTTTATTTCTTATAATTCCACCCCTCAACCTTTTAGTTTAGTTCATTTTCTTTAATTTAATCCAACTCTTAATATTTCTGGGTTAAATTTATAATATGTCGAAATATTTTGTCTGAAAATTTATATCCAAAAGTTTCTAAATTCTCGTTTTATTTAACTTTGTACATGAATTTCTTCACTTTTATTTTCCATTTATTTAATTTTCAATTTAGGCAAACATTTGTTTCCCGGGGTTTACATAATTGTGTAGAAGCTCCTGAGTAAGGAGGATGTCATCTGAAATCTGCCTTCCAGAAAGGAAAGGAGATTAACAGGGTTCGATGATGTCTAAAAGAACTAGTTTTAACTTGCTTACTAGGATCTTAGAGATGCATTTATACATGACATTATAGTAGGAGATAGGGTGGTAATCATTCACACAAGAAGGATTTTCAATTTTAGGCACTAAAGCTATCCTTGTGGCATTAACACATCTAAGGAGATTGTTGTTTGATAAAAAGTACCTGATTGCCCTTGTGAAATCTTCCCCTATAATGTTCCAGCTGTGTTTGAAGAATAGTGTTGTAAAGCCATCAAGACTAGGAGCTTTGTCATCAAGGATGAAGAATAAAGCAGACTTAATCTCCTCATTAGAAATTGATTGAGAGAGAGTAGAGATAGATGTATCAGATATGGTGTTGGGGAAGAAATGAGAACTGTCTCTATCATTAGGGGAGGGAGAAGATGTGAGGAGCTTTTCATAGTATTATGTTGTTAGTTTGCCCATTGCTAGTTGATCATTGATGAGGTTACCTATCTCATCTATCAAGCTGTGAATTATGTTCCTAACTTGATGAAGCAGGGATTTATGAAAGAACTTGGTGTTCCTATCACCAAATTGAAGCCATTGTATTTTGAATTTTTGTGTATAGTAGGATTCCTCATCTTTGCAGAGCTGTATGTAATGCTTTGCTAGAGCTCTTTCATTAGTGTGAAGATCTGTTGCTGTAGGGTTTTGATCCATGAGGAATTGAGATGCATTATAGTCAACTTTAGCTTGAGCTATCTTGCTAGGGATATGGCTAGTGTGATGGCGATAAAGGGTTTTCAACTCTATCTTTACAAGGTCAAGCTTGTTTGTGAATTGGTACATTGGGTTGCCATAGATTGGAGTGTGCCATATATTGGTTATTTTAGGGAGGAAATCTTCACGATCTGTCCACAAGTTCAAGACTCTGAAAGCGGGTAAGGTTTGGGATAATATGTGTTAAGCTGGAGGACCATAACACTATGATCCAAAAGGTTTCTTGGCAGGAATACAGATTGAGTTGCTGGCCATTTTTCAGGGGGGTCTGGTTGCAAAAAATCCAGTCAAGCTTTTTTTATTATTATGTTATCATTATGTTGACCATTGTGCCATGTATACTTCAGCCTTGTGTAGGGGGGTTGAAGGAGCTCAACAATTTGATTGCATGCACTAAAGTTATCCAGGTGGCTATACCTAGCACTGTCTCCTCCTGACCGATCAGTAGATTTCATGATGGCACTGAGGTCCCCTATCAGGATCTAGGGGGTTGTGGTAGTGAAGGGGTATGTTTGGCAAATGTAATTCCACAAAGTCTCTCTTTTAGCAGGGGTGTTGAGGGCATAAATAAAAGTTATTCTGAGGTGTAAGTTGTTTGGGATGGAACAGGTGGCTCGCAATGAACAGTAAGGTTGAGTTTCATTGGGTTCCAGCCTACCAGAATTCTACAATTGGTAGAAACATTCACATTGATAGAAATTTCTAGGATGAGAGAGCCAAACCAGACTAAATTAATGTCATATTATGGGGTGTGGTGTAATTTTAGTTTCCACTAAACCAAAAATATCAAGATGATTATTGTTGTAACCCAATTTTGGATTCACCAAGATTTTCTTGAATGTTATTTTATTTCTATTATTATTTATAAAAATCCAAAAAAATTAAGAAAAAGTTTAAAATTCAAAAAAATACTTTTCTCGAGTCAACCGCATCTTTCCATAAGAACCGATTCCACTGAGTCAATACAGGTCCAACCAAATCGACCAGGGTAAAAAATGAGTTTCAGGCCGTTTCGAGTCAAAACCGTCATTTTCGATCAAAATCGAGTCCACCGAGTCAATACGGGTCAAACCATGTCAACCAGGAAATAAAATGAGTTTCAGGCCGTTTTGGGTCAAAACTGTCATTTTCGGTCAAAACCAAGTCCACCGAGTCAATACGGGTCAAACCACGTCGACCAGGGTAAAAAATGAGTTTCAGGCCGTTTCGGGTCAAAACCGTCATTTTTGATCAAAACCGAGTCCACCGGGTTGATACCCATCAAAAGTTTTTTTTTTCAGTGTTTCAACATAATTTTCGGTCATTAAAATTGATTTTTAGCGGTTGAATCGGGCTTTTTTTCTAATACTGATTTGAGTTTTTAGTTTTACCTATATAAATATTTATTATTATATATAATAAAACAAAATCAATAATACAAAATTTATCATACTAGGAAGGGCAGTTGCGCAAATAGTAGGCGGAGTAGTTGTGGCGAAGAAATTTTTATTTAAAGCAAATTCGTGACATGTGTATTAAGATTTTAATGTCCCTTGTCATTGGCTATAAATAGCCAGTGAAAATTTGCCAGCAAAAAGAAGGAGGAAGAGAAAGAGAAAGAAAAAGAAAGAAAAAAAAGAAAGAGGAGAGATTAGGATTACTATTTAAAGTTTTTTTGTAGTTTTTCTTCATGCAAATAAGATATTGATTTAAAAAAAAAAACAATTTGAAAAATATCAAAAATATCCTAACCAATAGTATTTAGTTCTTGAACTTTGATTTAATAGGATACAATAGGGTTTACCACACTAGATTAAAACCCAAATCCATCTCAGCCCTTAAAATAATCTACCCTTCGATCCTGTTGTGCCATGTCACCCGGTGTACCAAACTCTCGATACACCGCGCCATACTAGATCAAACCTCAGACCATCCGGATCGTCCGATCAACTTGCAGATCAAGCCAATCACAGCCGCAGGATCAGTTCAACCGCGATCTAACGGTTCAAAACCTTCAGCGGCACTAGTGTACGATGCTCGCATTCACACCGTAGCACAATCTCAGAGTCTCTCTGTCCTCTCACCGGCGATTTTCTCTCTCTCATCCGATCTTCCATTTCCGGCCGTGTGAAGAATCCGAACCACCACAGAAAGGTTTCTACCCACCTATAAAGCAAAACCCCGACCGGTTTCAGCGTTTTCTCCTCCCTATCTGGCCGAAAAAAGGCCGCAATTTTTGTCGGCCACCCGAAGCTTCAAACCGACGATTCTCCCTCATCAGCCATCAACGGTCGTCGAAACCACCTTCATCAAAATCCTCTCCATCAGATCTACCAGAAGCAACCATTTTTGGCCGGAAATATCGCTGGAAAATTTCACCGCCTCCAACAGTAACCGCGCGTGAGCCACACGCGCCACCAGGGGCATTTTCATAATTTTCCGAGAATTCAAGGGTATTTCAGTCTTTTACCTATACAGTGGCACTCAGGTAATTGTTGGGGGTCCCTACTGGTATTTTTGATATTTTTGTATATATAAATACTTGTAAATTTTCTTGCATGTGAAAAAAACAAAAAACCCAAAAATAAATATAAAAGAAATAACAACGCGGGTCCAACACCCATTTCATCATGTCATCATTCGTGGGTCCAAAGCCCAATTCTCAAGTATGGTTATACCCATTTCTCAACGATATCAAAATAATTTTTGTTTTATAAACGAATATTGTTTGTCAACACGTCTCTTTTATTTACAGAAAAGGACCGATGTCAAAAATTTAAATACCAAATATGGATTATGTCCATTATTTCTCTTGGTAACCCAGATGTAATTCTCCTTTTTAGGGACAAACGTCAATATTTTAGACGAGTCTCCTATTTTTTAGGGACTGATGTCATTTTTTGACGTGTCTCCTATGAATATTGTCTGTCGACACGTCTCTTTTATTTACAGAAATAGGACCGATGTCAAAAGTAAGGGTAACCTTTCTCTTGAAAGGATGTTTTAAGGGTGGTGTCTACCTTCCCTTAATCATAACTAACCCCGTACTTGAATCTCTGGGACCAGTGTCTAATTTGGGATTTCTAGTTCCCTCAAATTACTAGATGGCGACTCCAATAAAATCTTCATTTTTCCCAATTAAGAAAAAACCCTTTTTGTTAAATAAACAAAAAATTGGAGCCGTCGCCCGACATCGTGTATCGACAGAATGGCGACTCCACTGGGGACTTAGGGTTGAGCCAACTGCTTGTGTTTGCTTTTCATTTGCTCTTTCTTATTGCTATTTATTTTTGGGCATTTATTTTATTTGCATTATTTATTTTATGCAATATCTATTGTGATTCTTTTCAATTTTCCATATTGCCACATGCATGCATGTTATTTATTTGTGTATTCACACACTTCACGGTGAACCCATAAAAGCTCTGGACCCGAGCTCGTCCTTTTTAAGATTAGAAAAGAAAGATTCAGGTCGCAAGTGTGACTTATGTCCACTGATACTCATTTGGACTTTCGCTTAGATTGTAACTCACCCTATGCAACAGGTATTGTGGAATTTTTTCCCATACTCATGTTGTATAAGGTTAAGAGGCCGATTACTTCATGGGTAATTCGGGCAGTCTAAGAACCAAAGAATATCTTTAAGGATAGACTAAACTGAGCCAAATCTTATGAGCTAGATCCTATCAATTAGGATATACCCTTTAAGACACAAACAAATGTCAATGTATTAACATACATTTTTATATACATTCCATATTCTCATTATATCTCCACCGATCCTTATAGGAAATGTGAGATGGAAAAAACCAATACTATTGAGGAATTTTTGACCAGATCAGAATTGAGCCAACATGATGAAGGGGATTGTTTGCCATCAGAATTTGAGTCTCAATTACAAGCACACGTTAAATTAGATGATAGACCACTTGGTACAGGACAACTGCTAGACTGTTGGGAAAGGTTATCCTTTCATGATCAAATCACTTTTCAGAAACAATATGGGGATCTATCACATTTACTGAAAATTAGGGTCCAACATGCTTGTTTTTAGGCCATGATAGGGTTTTGGGATCCAGAATATCGGTGCTTCACTTTTGATACCGTGGATATGACTCCTACTATCGAGGAGTATGAATCCCTGCTAAATTGTCCCAAGTCAGAAAAGATGTACTTTTACACACCTATAGAGCATGCACTTTCTAACTTTGCTTGGATTACCTAGATAGATTGTCAACTAACAAAATCACATGCAACTAAACGAGAAAATAGTCAGGGTTGGTTTTGGAATGTACTAGAAGCCATATTCAAAAGAAGATTACATGATGAAAGCAATGAAATTCGATTGAGGATTTTGGCCTTAGGAATATATGGTTTAGTTCTTTTCCCATCTGCTGAGGGAATGATCGATTTTAAGGCTATCAATGTATTTAAAAATGTGGTGACCCTTAAAATTAACCCTGCTACAACAATATTAGCAGAAACTTTCTCATCCTTGAATTATTGTAGAAAAGCCGGAAGGGGTCGTTTAAGATGTTGCTTACAGTTGTTGTTTGTCTGGACTGTGAGTCATGTGATTGAGGGGAAGATTTCAGGTTTGGTTGGTACCCCATGGCATCTTTATTCTAAGCTGGAGAATTTTGCTGAAAAACACTTGTATGAAGTAGGAAGAACCACATGGGAATCAATGTTTCTAAGTCTAAGTAAATCTCAATTTCATTAGAGGAGTCGATACTCTTACTTCAAATCTTATCTGGCATATTGTGGTGAGTACCCATGGGTCCCGTTGATAGGAGCCCGCTGCTGTATTAGTTATTATCCTAACATGGTTTTACGACAATTTGGATTTGAGCTGTAACACCCCACCTCACTAGCAAGATATTGTCCACTTTGGGCCTCCCAGTCCACCCATGTCCAGGGCTTCCACCCAAGTCCCCCTCACGGGTTTGTTCTTGGCAGCCACGCATGGCCCCAAAACGCGTCTTTCAGAGTAGCGCAGCACACTCACCCTGTCAGATACTGTCCCTTCTGGGCCTCCCTATCCACCCATTCCCAGGGCTTCCACCCAGGTCCCCCTCAGGGTTTTAAACGCGTCTTACTAGTCAAGATGAGCATGCACTTATAAGGCCCTGGCTCTTGGCGCTCGCTTTCAATGTGGGATCTTACATGAGCAGTTTATTCCAAAGACTACCGAACTGGCAACATTTTATGAAGATTTCAAGACCTCAAAGAAATTATTAGAGTAAGTGAAGAAGGCATGGAAACATCCCGGTAAGGTTACTTTTGCTAAGAGAGTAGAAGGAAAAACAACTGAAGGATATCCAATATGGCAAAAGAAAAGAGGGAAAGGGTATAAAGTTCCTCCTTTTGAAGGGCCACCCATGTCTTTGATTCATTCTGCTGAAGACATACATGAAGAAGTCCGCGCCCAACAAGAATCTTATAACCTAAGTTTGAATGCTGAAGTGGAAGAGTTAGGGGCTAAAAAAAGAAAGTTAGAATCTAATCTAGCCACTCGAGAAAAAGCTTTGGCTATCATAAAACAGGAAAATAATGACTTGTCAGCTCAGCTACAACATCAACAACTTGAGTTCCAGCAATTACAAGAAAATATGTACTTTTGTCAGAAGATAAGAGGAAGCAAGATGTCAACATGAAGAGATGGGTTAGAAGAGCATCAAAAGCTGAGGAAATGGTATTAAAATTGGAAGAGAAAAATGAATCACTTCAGGAGCAGTATCAAAATCAAGATGTAATAATTGCCAATTTAGATGAGCATGTGGACCATTTGCTTTCTATTGAGCAAACCTTATCATCAGAAAAAGAAAATGCAGAAAGAGAAGCAGAATGTTGGGCTTCTAAAGCTATGCACTATCATGTACAAGCAGATGATGCCAAGAATTATGCTTCAGGATTAAGAGGCATAGCCCAACAAATAGCAGATGGTGAGCCAATGACTAGAAATGAATTCCATCAGTTTTTTGGGTTGATCAGAGATGGAATTAATGAGATCTCAGCATATGACGGTCCAAGGCTTTGGAAGAATTGACTTGTTGTGATTTTAATATTGTAAATTAATGAAAGACAATTTCATCATCTTTTCATCATGATAAATGCTTAGTCTGATTCTGATTTATGGCATCAAATTTCTCCCCTAAATCGGTTCAAGTTCCTGTAGGTTTGGAGTCCTCAGTGAGAACTTTCTTAAGAGAATCTGATCTGGTCTATTCCTCGTTATAAGTTAAAGGAAAACTTAAAATAAATAACAAGCATGCATATTATGGGATTTTTTCATTTTATTCATTTATCATGCATGCACACTGTTGAAACATAATTTCCCCCCACCTAAGGTCTACTGGACTGATGAAGATGGCGAATGAAGACAAGGGTTAGAGAGAGGTTTATTATCAAAAGGAAGTTGAGAGCAGTAAAGTAAAGGTGAAGTAGCTCGACTCATAAATCTGTTTGAATAAATGTTGAACTTCAAGAATGGAAAGGGAACGTCTGCACAGTCTCTTGCTGGGAACACTACTTGTCCATGTTCCATTGAAGTTGCACCTCTCCTTTTTAGTCATGAATAATGACAACAATGCCTTCAGTCATCAACTAATGACAACCCTTGTTCTCGTTCAACTGCACTGATAGTCGTTCAAAGCCTTCATATATTCCAAGAGCATATAATAGCTGCTAGCTTTCTGTTCCTGGTGCATTGGATTTCTTTCCAGCCATTTCTATTATGAACAGCATTCCGGTCTAGCAACATCGGATGCTGCTCTAAGAGAAAAAAGAGCAGACATTGAACTTTAACATAGTAGAATTCCCCTTATAGGTGTTTGTTTGCTGCACTGCCAGTGAGGAATCGAAGAGGAGACAAAAGGGTTTCAGATTCATCAGTTTCTCTTCCAGTTGAGACAATGTGTGATTCCACACGTCGACAGTGGTGGTGCTACATGTTTCTATGCGCTCCCAAGATTACCTGGCTGTTGGAAAGTTTCTACCAACCCATAAATAACCACAACAACATTGGAAGATTGACATGATATTGTGAGGATTGTCAAAAAAATTGAACAAGCTACGAAGAGGGGAAAGATTGAAGATTCTGCCAAGGATTCTAGAACAATAATGAGAGATGAATCAAAGGATGACTCTAACGATGGGAAGCCTTAATTATGTGGTCCAACCAGGTCTCACTGTAGCATCAACTGCTAAAATGTCTTTGCCAAGATTGACATACCTCGACCACTCGAGTTTGTCTACCAGCATCTGTTAGACTATGGACTTATTGCCCTGACTCCTCCAAATCCCATACAACCATCGTTTTCTAGGTGGTATAGAGATTTGAACAGTTGCAAGAATTTCAAGAATCGACTTGAGTTTGTGAAAAATGACGTCATCGACCATATTGTCACCGCAACATCCTCAGAATGACAAGTGATCGAAATGCTTGGCAAAACACAGATATCGCCAGAAAAGCTAATCCAAGAAGGGTGTTAAATTGTCAATCATTTTTGTTATGGATTTTGTCATTCTGCATTTTATTTTGGGATCACATCTCATCCTTTAACGGAACATGTCTTTTCTTTGTCTCTTTGTTGTTCTGAAAGCATGAGATGTTTTTTCCAAATGTTATTTTGACAAAATATTTTGATCAAGCTCCAACATGCATTTAAGATTAATCAATCCTGAAGATTAAAAGTATTTTACTTGCATAAATGACTCGATGCTTGTTGAAATGACATGAGGTAACCAAGAAAATTTTGAGCTCATACATGAAATTGAACCACACACCATGTAGCTAAGTTTTAGCAGTATGCATAATGACACGTAGTGGATTCAGTAGTTATGGACTCATGAATTATGATTCTTACAAGTCTAAATCATTACATTGGATGAGGTTAAAATTTATCGGTTATAACCGACCTTACTTGAAATGAGAAAAGACCATTTTTGTTTTATCCTTTAACAATTCTTGAACTATATATCCCTTGCAGTCCCATTTTGAGCTGATAGAATATTTCTTTCATAAAAAACCCTGACTAGGATCACACCCCACACTAGGGGCAATGAGAGTCTTTTCCTAGAAAAGACGAAGACAATGTTAGAGTCGATGGATAAAAGGAAGGCTTAGAAAAAAAGTATAATAATTGAGAAAGGGCTAGAAGAAGAAAAGCCATAGATTGAGGGCCATACTTTGAGGAAGGATATGTAAAAAAAAAAATAGAAAGGAAGGAGAATGCCTATCAATTAAAAGAGGAGCAAAAGAGGTTTCAATTGAAAAAAGACACAACAAATGCCAAAAGTTAAAACAAAAAAATCGAGCTTTATGTCTTTTGGTGTGTCTATGATAAAGCCTCTACGATCTTCAAAAAGATTAGATTGGTTATTTATCAAAGAAAAAGTTGGATTAACGTTATGACTTATGTTAAAAGAATTTTGATCTTTGAGATTAACAAGGTTATATGTCATTGTCTCTACAAAGACAACAAGAGGAAAAGAGATCAATGAGTAATTGATGTTGATCCTAGGTTCTTGAAACCCTCAAACACCTTTTGAGCTTGTGAAATTCCTTTCTTTCATAGCCATGAACCATAGCCTGCATTACATGCTTTAAAAAGCCATTTTTAATCAAGTAAGCAATCTGAACCGATAAATGACGATCTCAAAACTTGAAGAGTTGTTTCATAAGGGTTGTGACTTCATGAATCAAGCTACTAATTATTATGCATGCTGATAAAATTGGTGCTAAGAAAAAGAAACAATCTTTCTTGATAAAGCCTCAAGTTTTGACCCGGGTACCTTGTTTTTCTTGAAATTCATAAAAGATCACCTCATCACAGAAAATCAAAAGATATACCCAAAATTAGAGTTTAAAATGGATACAAAGAACCATGGAAAAAGCCATTTTAATCTTACAACGGGTCCATTTTTTCTCTCTCTCAAAATACGAGACAATCAAAGGACTACATTGAATAGCGTATGTTGGATCTTTGACCGATAAAGCTTGATTTCCAAAAATACTTTAAAAAACTGACATCTCTTTGATTCCATTTCAACAATCAGACTTGAATAGACATGACCTTTGAAATGTGAGATTTGATTCCAAAATAAGAAAGATTTTCAAATAAGAAGAACATCGACAAAGTTTGCAAATTCCTGACAGAAATGACATCAATTCTTCTTGACACTTCTGGGGGCAATACAATGGACCTCCGAGAAGGAAAACAAACAATATTTAAATCAACTGGGGGTAGAGATGATCAAATGATTAATCAATGAATTGAGGACAATATGGTTCAAAGAAAGATAATCAGTGAATGAGCACATTCAGATCAATTAAGGGCAATGATGTTCAAGAACAATTTATGATCCAGTAAACCCCGACAATAATTGAGAGTTAAGATGTACCTGAAGGACATCTTCATATCTTCATCTTGGTTTATCATCTCCAATATGGCTATGACTATTGAAAGATGTTATCATATGATTGCTTTTGAATGAATGTTGGAAGGATGCACCGCACCCACCTAGACTGGCCGTGGGACCATATGATTTGAAGCTCAAATACGCACTGCACCACATGAGTATGGGTGATAAAAGCAACATCATTAATGAGGCTGAGACAGTTCTTTTCACAATTTGATTAGATGAGCTGAGAAGAACTTATTGAGAAAGAAACTGAGCATACAATGATGAGCTTTTTACTGCAAAGTATGAGATGCAGATTTGAATGACATGACAGTTCCATGAAGGTGGATGACCGCATATACTTGAAGGGTATGTTTCAACTGGAGGTAAGTTCATAAATAATTGACAATCTTGATGGGTGTTGGCACGGTGCGCACAATCAATCAGAGAACAATTCTTGATAGAATCCAGGAGATGAACGATTTGTTAAGTTCTTAATAATGAATCAAGCAACACCACATTTGGGGGCATTGTCAAGCTGAGCGGATGGCTAGCACATGAATGAGCCAATGCATCGAAAGAACAAAGAAGGCTTTGGAATGCAAACAAAGTCGCCCTATGACGATGAAGCATCAAAGAGAGGGGACCTATATTTCAAAAACAGGTAAGATGCATTGCATATCATCTAACTCCACGAGCATTGCATATTTGTTTTGCATATATTTCACGAAATAAAATTCCCACTGGATCCAACGAGACTCATATGAATTGAAGTTCTTGTAAATCACATCAAATATGGCAATTCCATAAAAGAAAAATTCATAAATGAAGACAAGAAAGATGGATTTTTATTCATGGAAAAAGGGTTTACAAGTACAAATGTTAAACAGTGCGAGGACGATCAGGGATATTTTCATCTTGATGGTTACTCATACCTCGAAATTCCTCAAATTATTTATGCATACGCTCCATCTCTTCCTTGAACTCGTGGTGTCGTGTGTTAACATAATCCCTCCAAAAGTCAACACGTGCATTCAGCTCTTGGTTTCTCCTCTCCAAGTTGTTTCTGTGATGTCTCTTATCACGGAGTCTATTCCTTAAATTCTCAATCTGATGATGGAGATCAAGAACTTGAGTATTCAACTCAAGTCTTCTGGCATGAAGACGCTCTGCAATGTTCACCAATGATGAAGTAGCTCTGATACTGAGAGCAAGTGACTGATTCACTGCTTCAATATTGATCCTGGCTGCCATCATTATTTCATCTCGAGGAAGGATCATGTCTCTAGCCACGGCTACAACAGTATCTTCATTGTCCATTACAGTATCCTCTATTGTAACTGGACGACCATTCACTTCAAAGGTAGTACGCCAAACTGCAGGCTCTACTGCAGGAACAGGGTTTGGGTTAGCATTGGAAGAAGAGGAAGACATGGTTAAAGCTTCAAAAGTTAAGAACTTTGAGAGTATTGAAAATGTGAGAAGTTGATGATGTCTTTTGCCAAATACTGCGTGATTTATAAGGAATTTACTCCTCTAATCATTTTGAATGGCAGCTCAAATCTTCGCCGTATATATAAGACTTTCTTGAGAAGCTTTCATCATCTTTGAGATCGACTTACAAATAAGATCTCAGCCGTACATATAAGACTTTCTTGAGAAGCTTTCATCATCTTTGAGATCGAATTACAAATCAGATCTCAACCGTACATATAAGACTTTCTTGAGAAGCTTTCATCATCTCTAAGATCGATTTACAAATCAGATCTCAACCATACAGGTATGACTTCCTTTAGAAGTTTTCATCAACCCTGAAGCTCATGTTGAAATCACTTTCATGTATTTCATAGATGGGTCGGTTCACAACACCATTGCTGAAATCACTTTCACGTATTTCACAAAACCATTGCTGAAATCACTTTAATGTATTTCACAAAACCAATATTGAAATCACTTTCAAGTATTTCACTATCGGGCAGGTCGCCTGGAACAATTAGACCACTTGCGAGTTTCCTCGCATTTTCACCATCGGGTAGGTCGTCTGGAACAACTAGACCACTTGCGAGTTTCCTCGCATTTTCACCGTCGGGCAGGTCGCTTGGAATAATTAGACCACTCACAAAATTCTTTGCTTTCTTCTTCACTATCAGGCAGATCGCCTGGAACAATTAGACCACTTGCGAGTTTTCTCACATTTTCACTATCGGGCAGGTCGCCTGGAACAATTAGACCGACCTGGAACAATTAGACCGCTTGGGAGTTTCCTCGCATTTTATCATCGGGTAGGTCGCCTGGAACAATTAGACCACTCGCAAAATTCTTTGCTTTCTTTTTCACTATCGGGCAGGTCGCCTGAAACAATTAGACCACTTGCGAGTTTCCTCGCATTTTCACTATCGGGCAGGTCGCCTAGAACAATTAGACCACTTGTGAGTTTTCTCGCATTTTATAATCGGGTAGGTCGCCTGGAACCTGCCCGGAACAATTAGACCACTTGCGAGTTTCCTCGCATTTTATCATCGGGTTGGTCGCCTGGGACAATTAGACCACTTGCGAGTTTCCTCGCATTTTATCATCGGGTTGGTCACCTGGAAAATAGGACCAAGGTTGAAATCACTTTCATGTATTTCACAAAACCATTGCTGAAATCACTTTCATGTATTTCACAAGGCTAATATGAAATTACTTTCATGTATTTCACAAGACCAATGTTGAAATCACTTTCAAGTATTTCACAAGACCGATGTTGAAATCACTTTCATGTATTTCACAAACAAGTAGTTCACTAAAAAAAAAAGATCAATATTGAAAACACTTTCATGTTTTTCACTTGGGCAGGTCGCCCATAAGAAGTAGAGCAACTGAAAAATCTGTGCATTTTTCAACACTTCCATCGTTTTTCTTTACAAAACTTACTATGCAAAGTCAAAAGAAAATGAATTTTCCAATGCCTTTGCACCGTAAGCATTGTAAAGAGGGGGCAACTATTGTAACCCAATTTTGGATTCAGCAAGATTTTCTTGAATGTTATTTTATTTCTATTATTATTTATAAAAATCCAAAAAAATTAAGAAAAAGTTTAAAATTCAAAAAAATACTTTTCTGGATTCAACCGCATCTTTCCACAAGAACCGATTCCACTGAGTCAATACAGGTCCAACCATGTCGACCAGGGTAAAAAATGAGTTTCAGGCCGTTTTGGATCAAAACCGAGTCCATCGAGTCAATACGGGTCAAACCATGTCAACCAGGAAAAAAAATGAGTTTCAGGCCGTTTCGGGTCAAAACCGAGTCCACCGAGACAATACGGGTCAAACCATGTCGACCAGGGTAAAAAATGAGTTTCAGGCCGTTTCGGGTCAAAACCGTCATTTTCGATCAAAACCGAGTCCACCGGGTTGATACCCATAGAAAGTTTTTTTTTTTCAGTGTTTCAACATAATTTTCGATCAACTTGCAAATCAAACCAATCACAGCCGCATGATTAGTTCAACCGCGATCTAACGGTTCAAAACCTTCAGCGGCACTGGTGTACGATGGTCGCGTTCACACCGTAGCACAATCTCGGAGTCTCTCTGTCCTCTCACCGGCGATTTTCTCTCTCATCCGATCTCCCATTTCCGGCCGTGTGAAGAATCCGAACCACCACAGAAAGGTTTCTACCCACCTATAAAGCAAAACCCCGGCCGATTTCAACATTTTCTCCTCCCTATCTGGCCGGAAAAAGGCCGCGATTTTTGTCGGCCACCCGAAGCTTCAAACCGACGATTCTCCCTCGTCAGCCATCAACGGCCGTCGAAACCACCTTCATCAAAATCCTCTCCATCAGATCTACAAGAAGCAACCATTTTTGGCCGGAAATATCGCTGGAAAATTTCACCGCCTCCAACAGTAACCGCGCATGAGCCACATGCGCCACCAGGGGCATTTTTGTAATTTTCCAAGAATTCAAGGGTATTTTAGTCTTTTACCTATACAGTGGCACTCAGGTAATTTTTGGGGGTCCCTACTAGTATTTTTGATATTTTTGTATATATAAATACTTGTAAATTTTCTTACATGTGAAAAAAACAAAAAAACCAAAAATAAATATAAAAGGAATAACGACGCGGGTCCAACACCCATTTTATCATGTCATCATTCGTGGGTCCAAAGCCCAATTCTCAAGTATGGTTATACCCATTTCTCAACGATATCAAAATAATTTTTGTTTTATAAATGAATATTGTTTGTCGACACGTCTCTTTTATTTACAGAAAAGGACCGATGTCAAAAATTTAAATACCAAATATGGATTATGTCCATTATTTCTCTTGGTAACCCAGACGTAATTCTCCTTTTTAGGGACAAATGTCAATATTTTAGACGAGTCTCCTATTTTTTAGTGACTGATGTCATTTTTTGATGTGTCTCCTATGAATATTGTCTGTCGACACGTCTCTTTTATTTACAGAAAAAGGACCGATGTCAAAAGTTTAAATACCAAATATGGATTATGTCCGTTATTATTTCTTTTGGTAACTCAGACGTAACTCTCCTTTTTAGGGTTAAAACATCAATATTTTAGACGAGTCTCCTAGTTTTAGGGACTGACGTCATTTTTAACGTGTCTCCTAATTTTAGAGACCGACGTTAATCATTTTAAAAAATAAAATTGCAAATAAGCTCAAAATATAATAGCATTTGAATCAAATAAAAAACACACAAGTAAGGGTAACCTTCTCTTGAAAGGATGTTTTAAGGGTGGTGTCTACCTTCCCTTAATCACAACTAACCCCGTACTTGAATCTCTAGGAGTCGACCAGTGTCTAATTTGGGATTTTTAGTTCCCTCAAATTACTAGATGGCGACTCCAATAAAGTCTTCATTTTCCCCAATTAAGAAAAAACCCTTTTTGTTAAATAAACAAAAAGTTGGAGTCGTCGCCCGACGTCATGTATCGACAATTATTAAGTGTCAAATCGTGGACTAACTTTTGTTTTCGGTGGCTGTTAAGGCCTTGTATATTCTAGTTGACTATGTCAAACATTTATATGAAAGGGGGAAAAAACAACAATAGAATTAGAGGCCCTTGGCCTCTTTTCGTTTCCTTCCTCCTTTTTTTTTCCTGACTATTTTTGTGGATGGGGATGGGGAGGCATCATGTTGAGCATTTGGTGGTGAGGGGGAAGGGGTGGCTGGTTTTGTTCAATAGGGCTGAGAGTTGAGGAGGCCTCATTGGACACCTTTTTAAATGTTAATGAGGTTTCATTATGGCTTCTGAGCGAATCCATTTTTCTCTCAAGACAAGTTAGGATACCAACTAAGGGTAGTTGGTTTTGTTCAATAGGGCTGAGACATGCTCTGATTCACACTCAATTGCTTATGAAGGTCCAACAAGGTGTAGATTTTGTTCTGCCAAGGGGGGTTGAGAGCTATAGAATTTTATATGTTTGCTATGAGGTTAATCTGAGGTGAGGGGATTGAGACAATGATTGTGGTAGGGGGTTGCATGGTTTTGGTGGGAACAACTGTTTGGGTGAAAGTTGTAGAGTTTGTTAGGGGGTTAGTTAAGGATGGGCTTGCTGGGTGAACTAGATCTGGTATTTGAGGAGAAGAAGCTATGCCCTTACCTTTGTCAGGAACTATTTGTGGAGGGCATGAGTGGCCAAATATCTTACATTTTTCACATTTTGATGGCTTCCATTCGTATTGCACTTCAGTAGTGATAAGTTCTGAGGACAGGGGCTGTCAATCTCAAACTTGTGGATAAAAGGGAGTGTGGCATCAATCTCTACACATAGTCGGGCATATTCTAACCTGATACACCTGTAAGTTTGTTTATCCCAAGTGCAGGAGTGTCGAAGTAATAAATAACCCGACAAAACCGGGGTCGAACCATAGGGAGGTGAACTATATAAAATTATAAACAATAAATGAAAAGGAGTTGAAGAGAACTTTTGAGATGTGATATTGATATAAGGATTAAACAAGGATAAAACAATTGTCAAGGTTAGAGGATCCACTAACGGTATTTCAAACAAGTATAGTATAAACTCTTTTTATTATTTGACTAGAAACCACACACAAAGGAGGTTCCAATCGGATTATAAATTGTTAACATGATTACATTAATTATCTTATTCGAGTAATGCCAATACTTGTAAAAGTTGTCAGGTATTCATGGTGATAACTTATGTTAACAACAAATCAAGTTTCTTTCATATCACAGGTGTCGGTTATACCATACAGTTGGACTATGAAGTGCCAAGTATTTGTTGTACCAAGGGTTGTTCAACACAAATCTAGATTAACCATTTAACAAGCAAGGTATTAAGAGTGAGTAAGATAATAAATACAAAACATGTTAGTATCAAACATTAAAGTCC
>Ga0307515_10001954_pt1 | contig 45646 bp, 38 predicted proteins | sample 17_EM_MG_FD_194513 | JGI IMG/M metagenome (GOLD analysis project Ga0307515, IMG submission 194513) | Populus trichocarpa ectomycorrhiza microbial communities from riparian zone in the Pacific Northwest, United States - 17_EM | ecosystem: Host-associated > Plants > Roots > Unclassified | place... | reverse complement strand
GCGCCAAGCATAGGAACACCGTGCTCACCTGTACACAACCGCATATCACGAGCCCTAGAATCAGGGCCTCTGATTGGCTAAGTCCTTATCGATAGCTGTGGACGCAAACCACCGTGCGAAGGGATAGTATATTAATATATAAGCTTACTGTAATCTTCGGAGTTGATCCGCTTAATATAAGGTAGCTAATACTCGTTCTTATTGCAGAACGGTATTTTAAATTCTATATAGATGTACACGTAGTTTTAAAAATAGTGTTTGTGTACAGACTTGTGTCAAGGAATATTCCTGCGTAACTCTATCATAACTGTCGTCCCGCCTTATTCCGCCTACGCCGGTAATATAAATAACAATGGTATCGTTATATACCCGGTATCGTACTAAGGGGTTTTGCCTGTACCGAATTTAAAATTTTGGAGCCCTCGCCATTGGTACAGTGAAGAATCTATTACATTAATAAAATATATATTAACTCTCGTGACTAGGACATAGCTCGTAAAAATACACAAAATTCAATTCTTAAAATATTCACTTCTTACTAAAACGAGGCCCATAAGCTCTCAGAATTCGTTGGTTAATAAGGAGCAGTATGCCCGCCCGTGCGCGTAGTGCACGCACCAACGGTCTCCCCAGGGTCTGATTTATGAAATAATATGGTCCGACTGGTTCCAGCGCCTCCCGCGCTTCCACCACTAGTCCGTTCATGTCCTCCCTTAGTAGCCGTACTACTGCCGATATAAGGTCCGTAACATTTTTAGTGTAATATTACGATGATCTGACGTTTGACGATATCGTTAAGCACCTACTAACAATATCGGTATAACCAATAGAGAATTTGTATGAGAAAGAGCCCTATTTGGCCCGTAAGGTAGATGTCTTAAGCCCTTTCAAGTATTAAATCCCCGTTTTTCCTGCTTATTTACCCTACACGTGGTTTTTAATATAAGAATACTACTGGTATTACGATGCGTTCAGCCGAGCAAACGGTATCGTATTAAAGAGATTTAACTGTATCATAGCTACATAGGCTTCAATTATAAGTAGTCTAGGCATCTACTCCAGCGGAGATGTACAGTATCGTTAATCCATAGAGACGGAAGGGTCACGTATAGAACTAGATCACTTGGCCGTGTCCTGACGCTTCCATGCTCGTAAAGTCCGTCAACTCAGTGTTTAGCAATTGGGGGTATGTGGATTATATATTGTGTGTAGACTACCAGACTCATAGAGACAACGCTAAACTCATGGGAACAACTCATTCTCCAAATTACATGACGATACAACAGGAGTTTTGTTTCTTTGCCTGTGATCAAACAATAAATGTTAGCTTGTACATCTCGCAGAATATCAATCTAAAAATTACCCGCATACCTGTGTATAGAACATCTTACTCTGCGCACTCAACCCATCGGACTTGGCCACCAAACTATCAATCTTCTCGCCCCGCTCCAGGACACTTTCGATGGTCTTGTGCAACACAATCTTGGTCTCGTCCAGTTCTTTCTGGATCTTCATGATACTGTCCGCCTGCTGCGGGTCCTGGTATTTCACAATGTACTCTTTGAGTTCGGGGAAAGGCAGTTCGGCGTTTGAGTTGGCCCATTGGCTTCGGGGGTATTTAGCGAGGAATTCATCAACGACTTTTGAAAGCAGCTGGTGCGCTACTAGTGCTGGGTACCTGCTTCAGGTGAGCTTGTTGTGTACATGGCATCGGTGTAGTTGGTATTCCTACTCATGATCCGATATGATGATTCCAGCAACACCTTCGGTTCGGCCGTAGGCGTGGAATGTGTAAGCTGAAAGCGCATCTGGTCAGCTCTTCTGAGAATATAACCGGGGGGAGACGGAGAGGTAAATAGTCGTACATTGCTCCTCCACATCCTGGCGTTGTCCGGGCTTTGTCCGCTCTGCAACGGTCTTCGAGAAAAGCGACATGAATTCGCCGACGCTTGACTTGGTGAAGCGCGAGTATGAAGACAGGTCACGCTCCGAGCAAAGCTCCACCGCGGGCTTCTGCTCGTTCTTGAGGATCTGAAGATGCGGTCAGCAATGTTGAGACATGTACGGGGATGGGAGAGGCCTACACCGATGTAGAGGATCTTCATTATAGTGTATTGGATGCGTAGGAGTGGAGAGTGATATGGCGTGAAGTCGTATATATGGGAGTACTCGGGACTTTAAGTAGGCGCCTGGAAGCTGTGGTGTTGAGTCGTGTGGTGGCGGTGCTGTGCTGTGGCTTGACTAGAGCCCGTTATCGATAAGAAAGAGAGTCAGATTCCGCACCAAAATTTCACCTGAGAATAGCAATAATGTAGTAATGAGCATACTCGGCTCCTACTAACCCGTAGTACACCCTTTAGAGTCACTACTCCCTTCCTGGGAACTACCTCGGTCATTTGAGGCCGCCATATTCCGCCTCGATATCCTTACCACACAAGAAAAACACCCGTCTATCAAACGACAGAAATGTCCCCTTCACTTGACAATGCGCAGTCACAATGGCTTGCCCAGCTTACGGCTATGCGGGAGGCCATCGCTGAACTCAAGATACCAACAGATAGCGAGAAGGCGCACACTTACGGGCAAGACATCCTTCTAGATGATGATGAGCTATCTGGAACAGGTAGCGGGGATGATATTTGGGACCTTATAAGTGACGAATGGGAGGATGAATATAGCAGTGATCATCTGGATGAGGTCGATGGAGTAGGCCTTGCACAGAACGTCTACGACCAAACATGGCTAAGCCGGAAATGTGACACTATTGCACAGAAGAGCTCTGGACTGAATGGACCAGCATTGCAAGAGCAGATAATGGTAGTTCTGGCCTCAGACACCAATGGTATACAGCTCTAGTGGGCTTATGCAAATGGTACGAAGCTTACTGAGTTACAGATGAAGAGCTACAAATGATACTGGCCGATATTGTAGGATATGAGGAACTCGACACAGTAGCTGACTTAATCAAACATCGCCGTGAGGTTACTAGATCTTCCAGCGTAGATGCTGAGGAAAATAGCGTAGTTGGCCGTCTACAAACTAGACAGGAGAGAGAAGAAGCCCTTCGTCGCCAAGATCACGAGCATAAGCATGCTGCTCTCGGACCCAGTCTCAATCGAGATGGACCGCAATATCCTCACGTTTATAGAACCCATGAAGCCAGTAATAAGCTGTCAGCGCATGGGAGGGCATATACTCTACCAGTAGGGAGCACGCATCGTGATGAAGAGGTATTATTAACCATAATTTATGATTGCTTCAAGTGCTAAATCAAATGCAGAAATATGAAGAACATATCATCCCAGCGGCTCGAGTCGGGACTCTTGGAACTGGTCGGAAGTTAATCGAAATCAAAGAAATGGATGGTCTTTGTCAAAGAACTTTGAAAGGATACAAGTCCTTAAATCGCATGCAGAGCCTGGTCTACCCGGTTGCCTACGGAACGAGTGAAAACATGCTGATTTGTGCCCCCACTGGCGCTGTGAGTGACAAATTCCATGTACTAAGATTATTTAGGATTAATATCGTAAACAGGGTAAAACTGATGCAGCGATGCTCACGATCCTGAATACAATCAGCAAGAACATTATGCCGAACCCTTCTGATGAGCCACAAGCTGAAGAATTTACGGTGTTGAGCGAAGGCTTCAAGATCATCTATGTGGCTCCAATGAAAGCTCTTGCAGCAGAGATAACCGAGAAACTTGGAAAGAGACTGGCCTGGCTCGGAATCCAAGTTCGTGAACTCACTGGAGACATGCATCTTACCAAGGCGGAAATAGTCCAGACTCAAATTATTGTAACGACTCCTGAGAAATGGGATGTAGTGACAAGAAAAGGCACTGGCGATACTGAGCTTGTTCAAAAGGTCCGTCTACTTATTATTGACGAAGTCCATATGCTGCACGATGAGCGAGGCGCTGTGCTAGAGTCTTTGGTTGCTCGAACAGAACGCCAAGTGGAAAGCACTCAGTCTCTAATCCGCATTGTTGGCCTCTCTGCAACACTACCAAATTATGTCGATGTAGCCGATTTCTTGAAAGTTAACAAAATGGCTGGGCTGTTTTACTTCGACGCATCGTTCCGCCCTGTTCCACTCGAACAACATTTTATCGGAGTGAAAGGGAACCCGAAATCAGCAAAATCAAGAGAGAATCTGGAAGAAGTCGCTTTCGAAAAAGTGACCGATATGCTCCGTTTGGGACATCAAGTTATGGTTTTTGTACATTCCAGAAAAGACACTGTTAAAACAGCTAGGACATTATTCGAAAAGGCCACGGAAAACCAGTGTACAGACTTGTTCGATCCAGCTTCTCACCCAAATTACGATCTTGCCTTACGGGATATGAGAACCTCCAAAGGCCGAGAGCTTCGCGAACTTTTGCCGAAAGGCATGGGAACTCATCACGCTGGCATGCCCCGATCAGATAGGAATCTTATCCAGCGCCTATTTGCTGAAGGTATATTGAAGGTACTCTGCTGTACGGCAACGCTAGCTTGGGGAGTCAATCTACCGGCTGCTGCTGTGATCATTAAAGGAACACAGATGTACAGCGCTCAGGAGGGCAAGTTTGTTGATGTAGGAATCCTGGATGTCTTACAGATCTTCGGTCGAGCAGGTAGGCCGCAATTTCAAGATACGGGCATTGGGTTTATCTGCACCACTCACGACAAGCTCGATCACTACTTGAAAGCGGTCACACAACAGCAGCCCATAGAATCCAGATTTTCGCGGAAGCTTGTGGACAACTTGAATGCAGAAATATCTCTAGGCACCGTCACTTCCATTCCCGAGGCCGTTCAATGGGTTGGATACTCGTATCTATTTGTCCGTATGCAGCGAAACCCTCTTGGATATGGCATCGACTGGAAGGAAAAAAACGACGACCCGCAGCTTGTACAGCGGCGGAGGAACCTGGTTATCGACGCCGCCAGGGTACTGCAGCAAAGCCAGATGATCATATTCAATGAGGTGACCGAAGAGCTACGAGCGAAGGATGTTGGTCGAATTGCTAGCGAGTTCTACGTCTTGCAGACTAGTATTGAAATCTTCAACACTATGATGAGACCGCGTGCCACAGAAGCTGATGTCCTCAAAATGATCAGTATGAGCGGGGAGTTTGACAACATTCAGTTTCGCGATACCGAAGAGAAAGAGCTCACACGACTAGTCGAGGAAGACTATGTACCCTGCCAAATTGGAGGGGATCTGGGTACGCCGCATGCCAAAACTAATGTTCTTCTCCAGTCACATATCTCAAGGGCGCGACTCGAAGACTATACCCTTGTTTCTGACACAGCATATGTAGCACAAAATGCTACTCGTATATGCCGCGCCCTCTTCATGATTGCTCTTAACAGGCATTGGGGTCACCAGTGTCTTGTCCTTATTTCTCTATGTAAATCTATCGAACGTCAGATCTGGGCTTACCAACATCCATTTCACCAATTCGATCTTCCGCAGCCGGTACTGAGAAATCTTGACGAAAAGGGCGCTGTATCATCTATCGAAGCATTACGCGAGATGGATGCCGCAGAGATAGGCCAGTTGGTTCACAACCACAAAATGGGCACTATCATTACTAAATTATTGGCCAATTTCCCTACCTTGAGCATAGAAGCTGAAATTGCTCCTCTGAACCGAGATGTCCTCCGCATTCGCCTATATGTCACTCCAGACTTCACCTGGAATGATCGGTATCACGGGAACTCGGAATCTTACTGGATTTGGGTGGAAAATTCGGAAACCTCAGAAATTTACCACCATGAATTTTTCATCCTCTCGAGAAAGAAGCTTTTCGATGACCACGAGCTTAATTTCACCATCCCGCTGACTGACCCATTGCCATCGCAGATATACGTTCGAGCGGTATCTGACCGCTGGCTTGGAGCCGAAACAGTTCATCCAATTTCGTTCCAGCACTTGATTAGACCAGATACTGAGAGCGTTTATACTGATCTCCTTAATCTACAACCTTTACCCATCTCAGCGCTGAAGAATCCTCTGTTGGAAGAGATATATGGCAAGCGTTTTCAGTACTTCAACCCCATGCAGACACAGATCTTTCATTGCATGTACCATACTCCTGCAAACGTATTGCTTGGCTCGCCTACTGGAAGTGGTAAAACGGTTGCTGCTGAGTTAGCAATGTGGTGGGCCTTCCGGGAAAATCCAGGGTCAAAGATCGTATACATCGCGCCAATGAAGGCTCTGGTCCGCGAACGAGTGCAAGATTGGGGCCGACGTTTCACAGGCCCCATGGGCCTGAAACTCGTTGAGTTGACTGGAGACAATACTCCCGACACGCGAACAATTCGAGATGCAGATATCATTATTACAACCCCAGAGAAGTGGGATGGCATTAGCCGTAGCTGGCAAACTCGTGGCTACGTCCGGCAGGTCAGCCTGGTCATCATTGACGAAATTCATCTCCTCGGCGGCGACCGAGGCCCGATTCTAGAAATCATTGTGTCGAGAATGAACTACATCGCGTCTCAAAAGAAAGGCTCCGTACGACTTGTGGGCATGTCAACTGCCTGTGCAAATGCTACCGATTTGGGAAATTGGCTTGGTGTGAAGGAGGGATTGTTCAACTTTCGGCATTCCGTCAGACCCGTACCACTGGAAATCTTTATCGATGGTTTCCCGGAGCAGCGAGGTTTCTGCCCGTTCATGCAGTCTATGAACCGACCCACATTCCTTGCCATTAAGTCGCACTCACCCGACAAGCCAGTTATTGTCTTCGTTGCGTCACGAAGGCAGACTCGACTTACTGCAAGGGATTTGATCAACTTCTGCGGCATGGAGGACAACCCTAGACGTTTCGTGCGTATGCCCGAAGATGATCTTGCGCTTAATCTCTCTCGGGTAAAGGATGAGGCTCTTCGTGAAGCTTTGAGCTTTGGGATCGGGCTACATCACGCAGGTCTCGTGGAGTCTGACCGTCAGCTGGCGGAAGAGCTTTTTGGCAACAATAAGATCCAGATCCTGGTAGCTACAAGTACACTCGCCTGGGGAGTCAATTTACCAGCGCATCTTGTTGTCGTGAAAGGCACTCAATTTTTTGACGCCAAAATTGAGGGTTACAAGGACATGGATTTAACAGACGTCCTCCAAATGCTTGGGCGCGCTGGGCGTCCACAGTTTGACTCTTCTGGTATCGCTCGAATCTTCACACAAGACTCGAAGAAGGCTTTCTATAAGCACTTCCTCCATACTGGATTTCCAGTCGAATCTTCCCTGCATAAAGTCTTGGATAACCATTTGGGTGCCGAAATCTCTGCGGAGACCGTCACTTCTAAACAAGATGCTCTCGATTATCTCACCTGGACTTTCTTCTTCCGCAGACTGCATAAGAATCCGTCATACTATGGACTTGAAATCTCTGCCGAGGAGCACAGCACCATGGCTGCGCAAGCCATGGCGAACGACTACATGGTAGAATTGGTGGATAAATCATTGAATGAGTTGGCAGAATCAGGTTGTGTGACTGTCCATCTAAATGGAAACGTTAACCCAACTCCGCTCGGAAAGATTATGAGCTATTACTATCTTTCGCACAAGACGATTCGGCATCTAATCAAGCATGCCAAACCTAATGCTACGTTTGCAGACGCCCTCTCATGGATGTGCTGCGCAACAGAATATGACGAGCTGCCAGTTCGCCATAATGAAGACCTCATCAATGCCGAGCTGTCACATAATCTGCCGCTTAAAGCGGATTCGTTTGGTCTGCCAATGTGGGATCCCCACGTTAAGGCTTTCTTACTCCTCCAGGCCCATTTCTCGCGCATTACTTTACCGATTTCTGATTACGTAGGCGACCTGAATTCAGTGCTGGACCAGAGCATCCGTATTATCCAGGCGTCTATTGATGTTTTGACAGAGCTGGGATTCGACTCAAGTTGCAATATGATGATTACGCTTATGCAGTGCATCAAGTCTGCCCGCTGGCCTGATGATGGCCCATTGTCTATACTCCCCGGTGTAGACGTTGATTTAGAGAAAAAGAGAATTTCAGACTCTAGAACAGAACCGAAATCCCTCGTCGATGCCGCTACGACTCCTCGGAAAGTGCTTGAGAAGGCAGCAAGTCTTCTTGGCGTCTCACAAGCTAGACTTCCTCTTTTCTTCGAAACTATTAATGCAATACCGAATCTCGTCGTCAGCGTTTCGGAGATTAGTACCCTAGGACTTACAGTGAACATTTCGAGGAAAAATATGCCTCTGGAGCGCGACTTCCGGAGGTACCCTCCACGCCTTTCCGGGCCGCAAACAAAGCACGATGATAGGAAGCATGCCCAACACTTTCCCAAGCTGCAGAAGGAGCATGAGTATAGAATGTATGCTCCATATTTTCCAAAGCCGCAGACGGAGGGCTTCTTCGTTATCGTGTCGTGCCCTTTGAAAGATGAGATTATTGCTTTAAAGAGAGTAGGATGGCAAGTGCCTAGACATGAGAAGGGCGCAGCATCAAGCAGGCTGAGTGCCCGAGCAGTAGTCAAGTTGCCAGAGAGTGATGAGGATAAGGTACTAGATGTGGCAGTAGTAAGCGATGGGTATATCGGAATGGTATGGAGGGTGCATGGAGTTGAAGTACCGAAGCCCCCACTTGTAGTGGACGATGGAGGCAAAAAGCCACTCTCTGAATGATGATATTTGGGTCCATTTCATGGTTAGCATATATCATCTGAGTCAATACTCCTACGAAACCTGATGCACACCTAAATATCTGGATTAAAGCCCTTGAGGCGCTCCGGCTGACCTTGGCAATTTTCCCAACCATTAAAAAATTCGCGATGTGGGAGTCAGTCTTGACAATCATTGCTTCAAAGCCAGGACGCCATTACAGACATGATGCTTGTAAAATTCCAATTGTTTGGTTCTCGGTGTATCAACATGCCGGACTGATCTCATTCGCGTAATCTCATCCTGGCTTGATTCCTGGTTTGACAGGCATGGAGGCGGGGTAAATTTTGCGGGGTACTTGCAGCTTGAGGCTATCTAAAGATCTACCCATCACCACTTTTCGTAACCTGTCCGAAGCAGAATTTTTTCTCGTATATATATCTCGAGATAATGCTTCCCAAGCTCCACTTTAGTAACCTAAAATATTTTTCCGCCCTGCTAATCGATTAGCATTGCAATTGATGGCTAGGTTTATGCTGCTAACGTTTGTCCTGTGCGTTTGTACCGTACCCTAGATTATCTATTAGCAATCGAATAACTTCGCCATGGACACTAATTTTTGGGTGAGCTCGCCTTCACTATATCAGGAACAATGATCTTGCCCCTTTGCTTTCTAATTGTTCATTTATGGTCAGGCTTCATTACTGCGCAAATTACAACAGGCCCTATTATGAATCTCGGATATACGCGTTATGAAGGAATATATAATAAAAGCGTAGGGTGCGCAGCATCCCCCAAAGCTAATATCATATTTCTAAAATGGAACAAGTATTAATACCCGGTTCGGTATACGCTATGCTCAGCCTCCAACGAGGGAACTTCGCTGAAGAGCTCACAGAGATGTCGAGTTCAATAACAACTATTCTAGAGCCAGAATCATTTATTCTAGTATTAAAGACCCCATATGCGTTCAGGGTACGCCTTAATGGAGAGTTGCGCATAATTCCATGACACCGTTTAGGCCAATTAGCACAGAGGATTGCTTGCTGCTCGATGCCCCAGCGCTCGCTCACCCTATATCTTCCAGTCTTCCAGTAATGGTTCAGATACATGCCGGAGGTAACTTTAAGAATGCTTGAAAGTATAATTTTAGCTAATGGCTCGAAAGGTTACACTCAAGGCAACACTAAGTACTGCCCTGGCTACTCTCTAGTCAATCAGTCACAATGAGCGCTGGTTTATGTCAATATTCAGTACCGTCTCGGCACCTATGGCTTCATTCATCTAAGGAGGTTAAAGAAATGGAACGCCCAATGCAAGGCCTGTGGACCAACGCGCTGCACTTATGTGGGTTCAAAGGCATATCCAAGCTTTGGAGGAGATTCGACGAAGGTCACGGTTTACGGCGGAAGCGCCGGAGGAGGCTCGGTGACTGGGCAAATGATTATGTATGGAGAAGTTTTAACCCTCCTTTCAAGGCGGCAGTTGCTGAATACCCTTGGTGGCAATCGTATTCCAATGATTCCCTCCTCGAAATCCAATATTCGGGCCTGTTCTCCGCCACAAACAGCACCAATCTAGCCTGCTTCCGCTCATTGCCAGAAGATACCCTTGATACTGCTTCGCAGACTATATATACCAAAGTTTATGTGGATGACCTTTACAAATATGGCAGTTTTTATTACGGACCATCTATTCATAGTGATAACAATGCGCGACCTTCCTTCCAACGAATTTAAACAGGGCCACTTCACGAAAGTGCCTTTACTCCTCGGCCGCGACAGCTACGAGGGATACGCTTTCTCTAATACATTGGAGAACACCACAGCCGAAGAAAATGCAGATCTCCAACCGTTTTTCCTATTCGCCAAGCAAAGTTTCTTTTAGCAGGCTTTTTGAGTTGTATCCCTGAGAAGCCTTCAACTCGATGTTGTTGCAAAGGCAAACATGGCTTGGAGATTTCATCATTAATTGCCTGACATACTATATAGCGATTGCACTGAGTGATTGGAAGTTGATCTTTAGTGCTGGAAGTCAACAACATGGAGCTAGACATTTCATAATTTTCAACATATCTTACGGGGGTGGTCTCCTAATCCTGATTCCCAAATGTGCTCTAGGAGGGTTTGCTGACTCTTACTTGACAGAATCCCCAGGTCAAAATGGTTACCCTTGCATCCATTACCAAAGATTGGATGCTGTCATTCACCACTCATCTCGATCCGAACGTAGTCGCGTACTCAGGGGTGCGGAAGCCTTATTGGCCTCAATATCAAGCGGCTGTCAGCGCAACTTCAACGTGGTCGACGTGAATTGTACTCGGACCTCCATAGTAGGTGACTTTGATATGAGCGCGTAGTGTGACTTTTGGCATGGGATGAGCTATATTGTGCGAAATTGAAAGAGTGAGAGAGTGGGACGTTAGTGGGGCCTCTAATGACAGGAGGAAACTTGAGTAGAAAATTTAAGAGTTACACTAGCAATCCGACAAAGGGCAATGAGATATTGTGATTTTGGTAGTAGTAGTAAGAGAGTGGTAATACTAATTTAGTAATTGCTTGAGTGTCTAGCGTTGAACGATCTACACATGACGTGAATTATCATTGCGCTTTGCAAAGCTAGAAGGCTAGTCCTTAAAACAATATAGATTCATTATCCCCTAGTATTGAACGCCATTGACCGCTCAAAGCCTTCGTCCATATTTAACCGGATCGTAGGTTAGCTGAAACCATGCCAGATGCCTCATTCAATTATGCGACATTTTTCTTCGCCCCTTGTGCGCCCTTGCTCACCCACAGTCCATTTTTCGATTTGAGCTCTGCTGTCTCCTGGCAAACTCGGCCACTCACATTGGCAGGTGCATTGCTTACACTTCTCACACTTCAACATCGGCGTTCCCTCCTCTTTCCGGCCATGATGCCATACCCACTCCTCTCCTTCGCAATCTTTCTCCCCTTGCTCTCGCGGCCTCGACGTGCTTTTTTGGGTTTACATGCTTTGGGTTTACATGCTTCTGCAAACACAGCCGGACCCACAAGTTTGCCAAATCTAGCTTCTGGTAACAGAACTGTCTAATCGTCTTCGTCTAGTTCCTCCGGTTTGATGCGCTCAAAGTTGGTGTTGAGGACGCGTACTTCGGTATCTATTTCGCGGCCCTGCTTCATAGTAGGCAATGCGGTCGGCGAAATCGGAGCGAGTTGTTCGCAGCACCAGCAGAGGTGGGCGTGGCCGAGGCTGAGGAATTGCGGGAGGTCAACTCTAAAGAATTTGAGGACAGGATTCGATTTATGAGCGGAATCGCTGACTTTGGTTCTAGAAGGGAGTATTAGTAGAGAAGGCGCTATCTCGTGGTTCACGCTTGTGGCGTTCATGGGTAGGGCAGGAGGTGAGTGAAGACACGGATTCCTAATGATTTGCGTTTGGAGAATGAGGCTCGAGAGTTCGTTGACATGTTGGAAGCGTGGGCGAGGGCGTGGATGAGATATTCTGGGCTAGGGAAGTGTCCAGGGGGGAAGAAATGAGGAATATGAAAGAGGAAGAAGACACTGGGGGAGATGTGCTGAGAATATGAGACTTGGTAAGAGGAGGCATGGTAGAGAGGGGAGAGGGGGTTGAGGGGGATGCGCAATCCTTTCGAGCCGAGGTTGTGAGCTGCGGCGAGACCTTCCTGGGGGTTGAAAGAGCACGCAATGTAGCCATAGCCGCGAGATTTTGTACAATATTTGGTATAGCGACGGGTGGTTTCGCTTTGGGAGATGTCGGAGGGTTGAGTCGATTAGGGGTTAGAGCTACTGGATTTGGCGCGAGCGGAGGAGACAGTTCTCGAGAATTTAAGAATACTGAAAGTGGGAAAAATCTTGACTCGTTTCGCCTGTAGTCCGGTGTTTCTAGCTGCCTTTGAAACACCTTACCCTAGATCAGGCAAGGCTGAGGAGGCTCAGGCAAGCGGATCGGTACCCCTTAATTTCCTTCTTCACTAGAGATCATTGAAAGAGGCTCTGGTCGACCGGACACATCGCTCGAAGGTGGCGGTGAGGTCCTCCACACTCTTTTGGAGTGTTCCTGCGTTGAGTTGATACTGACTATCGTGTTGACTCGGCCTTGCTTCTCAAGCACGGACTGGCTAGTGTCTAGGCCGATCTGGCTTGAAGGTAGCGAAGTGATGTTCGCGAAAATATCATCGAATACGCCGTATCGAGGAAGCTTGACCTTGGCCCTGCTGTTCCTTCCGCCTCTCTTTCCACGACGACGGGCAGTGGATGTTTTGGGGGTGAAATGAAATCGAAAGCCTATTTCGTGTGTGTAGGCTGTTGATCAGGCTGGGCAAGGATACTGAAGCGGGTTTCTAAACAAAGTTAGACATTATGATGAGATGAGTACTAGATGATCGGCCATTCGGTTTGGACTTCCGGGCGCTGGTGGAATGGAAACTAGGAGTATCGCCTTGGCCGTTGGATTCCCAAATACCCTATTCGCGGCACCTGGCTGGTTTGGCTGGCTTGATAGAGGAGCGTCCTTGATTCATGCAGATCTTTTCCGTGTTTGTATGATGGTTGTGTCGATGAGGCATTTTTCGTCTCCAGAAAGTTGTTCGTAACAACTTAGGTGGTAGGAAGAATATTAAGAGCCAGTGTCAGGATTAGGATATTGCGGTTGGTAGTTGTAGAACATGGAAGAGAACGAACCGACATGATTAGGAGGAGTGAAGTTTTCAAGGACGGTTGTTTTGATTGCGCCCTGTAATTTCCTTGAGAAATCATGAGGACGGCGCCTATACTTGAGAGGTGGCAGGAAGGAAGGAGTCTCAAGGTGGTCAGCAGAACTCAAGAATTGGTCCTGCCGAAGCAAAAACTTGATCGCATTGGAGGAGATGATCCAAAGAAAGCGCTGAGCTCTTTTTTTGGGTGTCATTGGTTGACACTGTATCCATTGTATTGCGCTCGAAGGAATAAAAGAAAATATCATAACGAAATTATAGATTGAGACGTCAGACTGATACTTTCCTTAGAGTGATACTCATGTCTGAGATTGCAGAGTTTCCGAGTTAGTGATCAGAGACGTCGTTTTGCTAAGAGTTTTACACTCCGAAGCCGTCAATATTATTCATCACAATATTTAAATGCTCAGTCACTATGTGGAAGGGTTTACGGTTTCTGATAGTTTTGCTCTACTTCATAACCGTGGAAGAGCACCGCAGGTATGACTGTGACTAAAGGTGCGCCCAGGTGCTGCTGCTTTCAGCCTCGGAATACATGTGAGCAGGGAAAAAGCTGCTATGACACAAGCGAACCATTCGACTTCTTCGCATGCATCCCCCGCTGCCTCACAGTCACTCTCCAGCCACCGGCCTGAAAACCTCCCAACAAGGCGCTCCAGGATAATTGATAACTCCTACCTCTGGCGCAATTATCTTGGAGACGCTGCCTCCTAATACTGCCTACTTGTCCCACTCAACATGACACCCTACACCGCTGAGTCGGCTCGTCCTACGCAAAGCAAACCTAATAGACCTATTCCTATCATACCTCGCATTGTTCCGGCCGTTCCATTAACTCTCTCTAGAGCTCCACGTTCAAGTAGACCGATCACTCCGGAGGGCAGTGGCCCTGCTGGGACGGCACAAGATGTACCAGAAGTCCATCAGCCGACAAACCAAATACCCCCAGAGGAACACAACTTAACAGAAGGTCACGACCCACTCACACCTGACTCAAAGGCTTCGGTTCTGAGCCGTGATGAACACGGAGATAAGACACCAGAGAGTTCTTCTGTCGGCGTATCTGATGCCATCGTGGAGGAGACTGAGGATACCCGAGGTCAGTGTAAATGGTTTTACATCACTCCTTCGACCTCAGAAAAATTTGAGGCTGGGATTGGAGAAGCGTCAGTAAGCTAATTGCTTTCTCCTTGGAGCAGATGATTCAATTTCAGATCCGAGCTGTGAACCTGCAGATGAAGTTGCTCCACAGAGCCAGCAGGAAACAGTACTAGAGCCTACAAACCGACCTTCGACTTCCTTGTATCCCTCAGAAAAGCCACCTACTCCAACTTCGACAACCTCATCATCTATACCATCTTTTCAGCCTCCAAATACCGTCACAATGCATCATCCACGGCCCATTGCCAATAGCATAGTGTTTGGAGGCTATCCGGATTCCTCCAACTCATCTCCGGTACCCCCAGCTGGAATGATAGCATATCCTCCACCACCTCCACCCGGCTTTATGACTGGGAACTTTGGACTACCGCCATTCTTCGCGCCTGGCCATTCCCATCATATGTCTGACCCCAATGGACACACCCTCTATTCTCCCATGGTAATGCCACCACCTGCTGCATTTGGGTTTAGGAGAGACCATCCTCCATTACTCATGGGACAGTCACAACGGTGGTATCCATCTGGGGCGCATATTCCTTACCAAGTGCCGCATCCAGAGGTTTTTCCCCCCCGTCGCGGACCAGGGTACGTTAATGAGAGTGCGCAAGGCTCTAGATCGCCCTCGCAAGCCTCCGCTAAGACGCAGGATGGGGACGCAAAGTTATCCACTGGTGACCATGTGTCTGGGGCTGTCTCAGCCACACGCCCGGAGCCCGTTCGTGATTTCCGTGTTCCCCAGCTTCAGAACGGGAGCTTGCCGCCCCCAGCAACGTCTGTGAAGCCTGACGAATCTGTTGTTGAACTTGCCAATCACCTGTCTTCTCAGTTCGGAAAAAGAGAATTCGCGGACTATATCCTTGAAGTTTCACATACGGACGCTGGCATCATATTCTCTATACCCGTTCATGGCGTTATTGTGACTAGAAGCCCAACGCTTGCAAGTGCCATCGTTGCTTCTAATACTATGCCTGCCGAGGAAGCACTGAAAATTGTCCGAGTGTCTTCACGGGATAAATTCATCAATGGTCTAGCGTTCACGGAGGCTCTGAAGTATCTCTATGGAGGAGCTCTTCTAACATTTATTGACCTCGTAGAAGGCCTCCAACCATTTGATAACAGCTTGGAAGATGTAGAGCCATTTAGCGTACCTCGCCAGCGTATGGACCAAGCTCTAAGCTATGCCGCAGCAGGGTTCTTTCTTCAGCTCCCTAGTATTACAGCTCGCGGTATTGAGAATGCGAAGAGGCTCTTAAGATGGGATACCGTAGAGCATGCGTTAGCCTTCGCGCTTGATGGTGGACTGAACCCCTTCTGGGGTGAATTTGGAGAACGTAGACAAAGCATCTCGAGTGCCAGCAATTCACCACACCCTGGCTCTGCTCATTTCACTTCACCGACGTATGAGGCATATAGTACATCTCTTCTCCGGGATGTGATCGAATTTATTGCATACAATTTCCCTATCCGATTCCCTCTCAACACGGCTGTTCATCAGCTCTCCGACAACCCGCTACTCCCTACTTTGGTTGACCCAAGACCTCCGACACATAATCCTCGTCTTAACAAGATTCAGTTCGGAGACGTTCCCATACGAGATACTTCTCGCCCTAGTTTTGTTACGAACTTGCTCTCCAGTATCCTGCTCTCGCTTCCGTTCCACGTCTTGCAAAGTTTATTTTCCCACTATGGTCTCGGTGGACGGTTAGGATGGCCTGCAGTTGTCAACATCATGCAGGCTGTTGTTGAAGAACGCGAAAACCGCCGCAAAAAGGCGCTTAAGAGCTATAGCAAGGCAGGAGGACCGCCAGGGTCAGACGATCGACTTTTAGAAAACCTCTTTTGGGAGGAGCGTGTTGAGCCATCTAGTCAATATGGCTCTGGTTCCTCCTTGGTAAGGTCGAGGATGGGCTCGGCTGCATCTCTAACTGAGAACGGAGATTTACTCACTTCATAGTTGATGAGGCGTGTTATCTATCGGAGCGAGGTTGCTTAGAGAAGGCTTTCACGAGGCGATCTTGGCTGGATTTTTTCTTTGGCGAGGTGTGTCTTCCACAAGCATTCTTATAAGAGATCCGTACGTCGGAGGGCTGACGTTTGACAATTCTGCAACAAAACCCTTTCTAACATCCATTGGGGAGGGCTGGACTGGGCTGATTTCGTAAAGGACATTTCAGGTAGGTGGGTTTCTGGAGATACCATGACTGAAATTTAGGGCATTTGCATAGCGGGTTGGCTGGCGTTTTAGCGTTCAGGAATGAAAAGCACAGAGGGCATAGTGTGTCGGATACCTATGAAGATTTTAACGGTTGCGCATTATCATGCCTTATTCCTTTTCCACGGGCAGCGGAGGTTTATCGAAAAGGGTAGTAATCGCGGTATGATAGAAGGTTTTGTAAGTAGAGTAATTGCGTCAACTTGGGGTGTGGTTGATTTCTAAACATGCAGATGTTGCGTGCTTGGGCGTCTCTAACGGTGCAACATGTAACCGTTACCTGATTCCGCAGCTTGATGGCTCTGACATCGTACTGGTATAGATGCCTATGGTGTGCCACAGGTGGATACGGAGGCGATCGACATAACACACCCTTCCAACAACCACGCGGATGGGATTACCACAGAACTGGCCTTGGGAGATTTGCCTTTCTTGGTAATCTAGCGATCAGCCTACACCATGTTTCGATCCCGATAGTAATCGTTTAGCAGGGCCATGCCTACTTCGGTCTGGCTTAAGGCTAGCGGAAATCATTAATCATCATGTGCGAGAAAAAGCCGACTCATTGATCGGATATTCGGCTTCGCTCTAGGGTGGATCGCGAGGCGGTGGAGTCCGTTATTTTCGAGGGCCGCGAGAGTGCCAGTCAATGGCTTGCTTGGCTTGTTTGCCTTTTAGAGCCTCTATATCCCCTCTTTTATTTCAGTCCATTGCTCCATTTCTATCTTTCTACCACGAACCTTCACCTACCTTTCTGATCTTCTTTGTTCGCACTAAGACATTTCACCCAAGCTTTCCCGGCCCGCTTTTAAGCTTCTTCGCTGGCGGCATAAGCGAAACGAGGGGAACCACGCCAGAGCCCTGCCCCAATCATGGGTCGTCCTGAGACTGACGAACCCCGGCGATCTGGTTCGACAGTTTCCGCTAGAGACCCTCCCATCGATGACGAGAAGGAGGTCGGATTGCCTGCAGAATCCATCAAGAGCAGTCAAGCTGCCGAAGATGATTCTGATCCCGTACCCGCAGCCGCCGCGGAGCTTGAGCCCGTTACCACTAAGGCTCATTCGGTCAATCACATTGATTCTATCCCAAACGGCGGCTTGATAGCTTGGCTGCAAGTCCTTGGCTCTTTCTTCATCTTTTTCAACTCTTGGTCAGTTTTTATCTCTTGTCCCTCGCCTTATTCGGTTCTGCAGTGGATTGTCATGGCTGCGTCCTGAATCATAGCCAACCAGGCTTTTGCACTAAATATCGTTCCGAAGCGTCGCTAACACCACCTTATAGGGGCATCATCAACACCTTTGGAAGTTATCAGACATTCTACGAGACCGAATTACTTCGCAGCTCCACCCCATCCGCTATATCATGGATAGGCTCCCTCCAAGCATTTCTTCTCATGCTGGTAGGTGCTTTGACCGGCCCCGTCTACGATGCAGGCTACTTCCGTGAACTTCTGATCGGCGGTTCTTTTCTTGTGGTCCTGGGCCAAATGATGTTGAGCCTTTGTAAAGAATATTGGCAGGTTCTCCTTGCCCAGGCGTTCTGCATTGGTGCTGGAACCGGAGCACTTTTCGTTCCCAGTGTTGCTATTCTGTCTACTTATTTTACAACAAAAATCGCATCTGCCACAGGCCTTGCAGCATCGGGGAGCAGTTTAGGTAAGTTCTCTTCTTCGACTGTCGTTTGGAGTTCATGTTGTGCTAACGCAGTGGTCCCAGGCGGTGTAATCTATCCAATCGTGTTTCACAAGCTCCAGCCTCAGATCGGCTTTGGCTGGACCACACGTGTGATCGGCTTTATAATTCTTGCTACTTTATTTATACCGAATACTGTCATGAAGGTCCGTGTTCTTCCAGCACAACGGCGTGCTCTGCTCGATCTCCCCGCGTTTAAAGAAATACCATACACGCTCTTCGTAGCGGGAGCTTTCATCGGCTTCATGGGGCTGTACATGCCTTTCTTCTACATCCAATTATACGCTATTCGGGGAGGAATCACCGACACCAACTTGGCCTTTTACCTTTTGCCCATTCTCAACTCTGCCTCCATCTTTGGACGTATTGTGCCGAACTTCGTGGCCGACAAAGTTGGTCCGTTCAACGTCATTGTGCCTTGCGCCATCATTTCCGGTATACTCTGCTTCTGCCTCATCCCGATCTCCTCGGTTGCCGCTCTGATCGTACTCTGCGTGCTTTTCGGCTTCTTCTCTGGAAGTTTCGTCTCGCTTCCTCCAACAATCATAGTGGTCCTCTCTTTACGTAATCGTGGCAAAATTGGCACTCGTTTAGGCATGTGCTTTGCTGTTGTGTCGGTAGGCATGCTAATAGGTGCACCCATCGGCGGTGTTATTCTCGACGCGCACGGCTTCACATCCGTCTGGGTTTTCGGCGGTGTCCTGATGGTTACTGGAGGCATTATAATGGGTCTTTCTCGAGGTTTCAAAGTCGGCTGGAGCTTAGCTGTGAAGGGCTGAATAAGGGGTTCGAGCTTGGTGTAGCGGACTAGATACTGCGCAGCGGCTTCCACGCGGATTCGTTGGCCCTAAAAAGTCGGTGAAATGGCCCTCCCACTACACGCAACTCTCCGCTTTTCCGAGGTAAGCCTCTGCTAGGCTTTTCGTGAAGAATGTGGCCCTGTTCGGATATTCTTTAGTTGATTGGAGTGATTCTGGTCTTCTGAGAGACCTGAGAGAGGAAACGGCTAGGAAGAGTAGAGATTTTAGGGCCGGCGGATGGGTGTGGCCAGAGTACTCCTAACATCTCCCCTGAATGTTCATCATGTACGATACGAATGGACCGAGAATTTAACGTAATATACTGCTCTAAAAACCATCGCGAGTAGATGTTTCTTTATAAATTGAGGGAGTGCGCATCAATGTTTCCACAGGATCGCTTTAGTCCCATTCATAGCGTAAGTCCGACCGTGCGGCTTTTTTTAAGGTGATGTGATGCACGGGCCCAGGGGAACACTTTAATTTGGTGCCGGGGCGGTGAAGAATTGCCATGGTGACCCGAGATTCTCCCGTCCATCGTAATGTTTACCGAAACACCAAAACAATTCTCTTTTCATACCCGCCAAGCAGTCAACCAACAGCAGACCTTGGACGTGGATCCTGAAGAAAGCCGGCAAAAATGGCTACACCGTTGTCACCACTTCCTTCTCATGTTGTCAACTCCATCACTACCGACGAAGACGACATTACCTGGCACGACCCGCCCAGCTCGCCTTTCATTGATTATGTCGCAAGCGATCAGGAAAATATTGCGCCGCTCGACATAGCCACGACCCCGACAAAACCTTTAGCGGCGGAGGAGAGTATACCAATTTCTGCGACCAAACATTCGTCTCCTGTGAAGGGCTTGGGACTCAAGCAGAGAGTTTCGCCGGTCAAAGCGTTTCCAAAGGAACAATTAGTAGAAGAGAGCGAGGATGTAACGCTGCAGCGTACATTCCAGGAAAGAACCTCCCCAAAGAAGGTGTCTCCTATGAAAGATTTGAGAGTCAGTCAGCCAGAACTTGAGCTGTCAAACTCCATGCAGAATCGCATGTCGCCGTCGAAGATTTCCCAAGCCGAACTCCCAGCAGCAGAACACTCAGAGCCGAGTTTACGTGAAAACGAGGGTTTGACAGTCGCAATGAAAATATTCGAAGAGACCCGCAGTGAAAGTCATCATGAGAATCACCATATAACCCGAACAGACAGTCATCCTGAAAGCCACGACCCAATTTTTGAAGATTCAGAGTTCAATCCGGATGCTACGTCCATGACCGTTGATGATACATGTTTTAGCACATTCTCTGAGATACCGAATATGGATATGACGAAGTTTGCTCTAACGAGGAATAGCCCTACGAAGCATTCGATGCTGGAACACGTACGTCTCTGGCTGTGACTTTGTTCGGGCCCATCAGAAATCTGGCTGACTTGAAGACAAAGGCATTGACTACACCGCGTGCGAGGGGTCAAATGACTCCAGGTACCGCTCGGAGACACCACGATCGAACACCTTCCCCTACGCCTCGCCGTCATAGCAAGACATCGATAGCAGACAACGATACCACAAATCTTCTCCTTGACTTTACCCAGCAGATCGAGGCATTCTCAACAGCAACGCGTCGATCTCCCACACGCGGTCGTCAATCTCCTACCAAATCATCCACAGAGCCCAACCTTCTCTCTTACATCCAAAACCAACGTTCCCCAGCCAAAACCAGCTTTGTGCCCTCCACACCAGCTGAAAAGCAGCATCTCCTTAATCTGCTTGATTTTGAGCTTCCACCCCCGCCAACACCCCGCTCCATCCCGACAATCACAATCCGAGAGCTGGAATCACTGAAGTCCTCCTACCAGTCCCAAATATCCTCCCTCACTGCCTCCCTTTCGGGCAAAGAAGCCGAAGTCGAGAGCCTAATCAAAGCCGTCAACAACGCCGAGCGCCGCGTCGGCGAAGCCCAGGAAGCCATGCGCGAAGAGCGGTCCGCGCGCGAGCACGCCGAGAGCCAGAAAGCGGAGTGGGAGAAGAAGGGCACGGAGGTCGAGGAGGTCCTGCGCAGTATCAAGAAGGAGGTGATGCGGAGCGATCAGGAGCGCGAAGACATTCTGCGCCGGCTCGAGGAGGCCGAACGTCGTGCTGAGGAGGCAGAAGTTCGTGCCTCAGATGCGGAGACGAGGGCGATCGAGGCTGAGGGCAAGTGTGTTGATACGACGGTGTTTGTTGAGGCTGAGGGGGATGGCAAGGATAACGCGGCAGGCCCGAGGTACACGGCTGAAGAAGTGCAGAAGCAGATTGATGAAAAAGTGGCGACGCTGTGCAGGGAGTTGCACGTTGTTTATAAGAAGAAACATGAGACAAAAGTTGCGGCGCTCAAGAAATCCTACGAAGCGAAGGCGGAGAAGAAGACGGTGGAGCTTCAGAAATCGATCAAGGAGTTGACGAAGCAGGTCGAGGAGCTCCAGGCTGGAAGGGACGCAGCGTTCTCAAAGGTCTTGCTTGCGGATCTTCACCCTAGCTCCACAGCAGCATCGACGGCCAAGGATCTGAAGCGCTTGGAAGAACAGCAAGCGGAGATTGAAGAACAGAGAGCGCGGCTTGCAGGCATGGCCGAGGAAGTGAAAGCTGTGCGGCTTGAGCATACTCAGCTTCTCAAGGAGCTTGAGCTTGAGCGGGTAGAGAAGGGCGAGTTGGTCGCGGCGGCGGAGCAGATGCTTGCGCTGCAGATGGAGCTTCAGGCTAATGTGGCAGCGCAGGAGGATTTGAGGAAGAGTGTTGGTGCTGGTAACGCGAGGCCCAGCGGACTTAGAGGGCCTGGGTTTGCTGGTGGGCTGAGCAGGAGTGCGAATGGGATTGGTGGCAAGAGCAGAATTATGAGTAACATTGAGAGAATGGGAGGACGGGGAGCACAGCCTGAGTGAAAGGCACTGTAAGGTTTTGGATGAGGCATTGGAGTTCATTTGGAGTTCTGGAGGCTTTGTAATTTATGGCCAGTCCTATCGTTTGGATAACGAGGTATTAACTCTCCAGAAGGGTGGAAATTATGTGCAGGGGATGTATTTGAAATGAAATCTATGAACTCGATTTTGGCTTAAGATGGCCAGCCGAGTCAGTCTTCGGCGCCGTCACCGGCATTGCTGTTCGGACCGATCCCAAGCACTTCGCTAGCTAGGAGTCGGAGCATGTACCATTACGCCTTCAACTGTGATGGGCGGAGACTAAAATCGAGACCATCGACGGCAGATGCGGAGAAAATGCGGATCCCGTGAGTTTTTAGACTCAACAGCTTAAAGCACAAATAGCAGCCGCTCCGCTGCTTCTTTCTTCAACCTTCAAGCGGCTCGAACCCTGATCATACGTCTTTCCCTGTTGCCAATTGTGCTCTAGCCAGCCTGTGCAGCGACGTTGCTGAACGGAGCGTCAAGTAAGCATTGTAACTCGCTTGCAACTTCAGTGGCCAACCTAGGACCAGAAGTCACACTGATCAACTCTACATTCATTCCGAAGCATGGCTTGAATGTCACCTCTTCGAGTACACCGAACGCCATTCCATTATGTCGGGTCTGCGGAACTGTGGCTTATGGCAGCAATGAGACAATACATATGGAAATCTAGCTACCAGATGCGGACGAATACAATGGGAAATTCTTAGTGATTGGTAATGCCACCTCCCAGAGATATCTCAGGACAACGTGGGATCTGATGGAGCATCTCAACGCTGGGTTTGCCGTCGCAGGCAGTGATTCCGGCCACCTTGCTTCACTAAACAATGGCGGCGCACCGGGAGTGTAATCTCCCATATCCCCATAACATAGATCAAGTTCTGGCCTGGATCCACAACTCAGTCGCGCTGTTCACGCCACCAGCTAAGAGCGCTGTGGGATGGTATTATGGAATCTGGCCGGGGAAGAGCTATTATTATCGTTGCTCCACCGGTGGAACCTAAGGATTTGCGCTGACCTAGTTCTGGCCAGAATTGTTTGACGGAATTGTGGCAGGAAGTCCGGGAAACTGGCATAGTCATCTTGCGTTAAGTTTCTTGTGGAGTTTCTTGTGGAATGCGCTGAAGACCAAGGTAGAGTTAATCGTATATGGGAGTTACGGGGGATGCTTTAACTAATTTTCGGATAGGGATCTTTGTTTCTGGACCAGTCAGCTTTAGAATTGATCACAGAGACTGTAACGTATGAATGCGATGCCTTGGGTGGCGTCAAGAATCGCCTGATTGAGAATCCGTTAGAGTGTAGATTCGATATTTTAAACCTGGCCTGCGAGACGCCTGCTTCAGACACGAAATGCCTTACAGCTGCTTAGGTCGGGGCTGCTTAGGCCTTTACGCTAGCCCAAAAGACCTCTAGACAGGCCAGAATGCTTACCCTAGCTTTCTCGTTTAGTTCATAGACCTAATGGATAGTGCAAGAGGAAACCCTTGCGAACGCTTTTGCCGTCCCTATTTTGCAAAATCTTGTCTTTGACAACCTCACCTATGACGCAGCTGCATTCAATTAGCGATCTGATATTGATGCAGTCGATAAAAGAGCCGGGACGCTGATTGATGGTATTGACGCCGATTTGAGTGCTTCTAGAGACCGCGGAGGTAAGATGCTTGTGACGCAGGGTGAGTAAGCCAAGAGGACGAGAAAACTCTGTCCGTGGTCGCAAACAGGAGAGTATGTAGGCGGTGACGTGGATTCATGGACGTCATATAAATGCAGGTGAAGTAACTAAACGCAGCGATCTCTTTTCAGCTGCTGCGGTGCTCGATATAAAGGCCGTATGGTTTGTCACGGTGATGGCCGCGATGGCGTTCACGTACGTTGGAGATATTTACGGGCGTAACCCCCCAGCGAGTTGGTTGCCGAAAGCAGTATGGATTGACGTAATAAGCAACCCGTCAGTGAAGCTTGTTACGCAAGCTAAGGATTTTATTCGTCCATGCTCCCCTTGCGCCTCCACCATGCTCCAACTAAGCCTTCCTGCGAGTTTAGCATCGATTCTCACAGCCCCGCCCAGGGTCCTGCCTCGACCCATAATGTGTATAAAGACAATCTGTCTCGACCATGTCGATGCTCCATCCCATTACCGCATTCCCAATTCTCCTATTAAAAACGTCCCTATCCTCAATATCTTAAAATGAGTCGCCTTGTTAAATTGGTCGGATCGGGCATCGGTCTCGCAGCAGAAGCGTATCATGCCAGAAAGTCCCCTTCTCCTTCAATCGCTGTATCACCAGCTGCTGGCCCTAGTCGTGACGCTCCTGTGTTCTTGGATGCTCCCCCACAATACGCCGAACTTCCTACGGACCAAGCCGATGAACTGATTGCGAGAGGCCAAGCTGTGCCCGCTGAAAAAGAGAAAGCCCGCATGGATGATGGCTCAGATATTTCGGATAGTGATGAGGAGGGCGATCAAGAAGCCTGGGAGCTCGATGAGGCCGCTGAAGAGGCCGATCCTCCATCTTACGCCGAGACCACGCAGCAGGAGACTAACGACGAGCTTGCACGAGCCCTAGGCCGACTTCCTCCTCCGAATCCTTCTCAAAGATTACCATGTCCAGTGATCATCCCACAACGACGACCAAAAAACAAAGCGAGAGGGTTTGTCCGGGCATATGCTCCAGTGCTGGAGGACTGCGGCATCGACCAAGCAACATTCCTGACATTCCTCAAGTCCTTCCATCAATCTAGCAAGGTAAACCTCATATTTTTCCTTCAAATTTAAATTGCTAACATCTCCAGGCCTCTCCGATTTTGGACGTAATCTTCATTGGCGCTGCCATTGCAGGACTAGCACCGTCCGTCGCGGCCATGGTCGCCTCTACTATCGTCCAAGTTGCCGCTGGAACTGCCAAGGAAATCCAAAGCCGCAAGCGCGCGAACTCATTCCTAGATGACATGAACCAGAAACTTTTCATGCCCCGTGGATTGTACTGCTTGGTTATGTCCTTCAAGCCCGACGCTGCCCGGCCTGTATCCGGCGGACAGGTTAATATAAACGACATGATAGTTAAATACAGCCAACCTGTACAATCCGGTTTCAAGAACACTATGGCAGGGCTGCGGGTCTCGAGCGGGAAGACCTATGGTGAAATCGAGATGCCAGAGTCGGCGCCTCTCATCTTCCCAGCTTTGGACCAGGCAGCGGTAAATCCGGATGCGAACAAACTCAAGAAAAGCCAAAATTTTGTCGCGGATTACTTCGACAGACGCGCTCAGGCTACTTATGTAAGTTCTATCCTTCCCTAATATAGGGATGTGCTTGAGATCCTGGATACCAGGTATCTAGAGTGGTGTATTAGTGGGTCTGAGCTAACAAATTAAAAAGGCACGCGAAAATCCGAATTCATCACTCACCTCGGCTCCCTCGCCCCAATTTGCTTCCAGATTCAGCGACCCCAACCACCCCGCTAACAGTGGCTCCATCATCTCACTCGTAACTGGTGGCGCAATCAACCCACGCGGACGAAAGCAGCGACGGCGGGAGAGGCGTTCTGGCCTAACCGACGTAGCCAGAGAGTATGGAAGGAGGCCGAGAAGACAACGTGGCGAGCGCGGAGGACCGGTGAAGACGGTGAAGAGGATGATGCAGCAGGACGTGCTATACTTGATGGTTGTCAATATGCCGACAGACAGAGAGTTTGAGATTGCCAGATCAACACTTCAGGCGCAGGGCGCGGCATAACGCAAAATGTTTGAGATACCCTTTTGAATAGCTTGGGATATGGGACTTCTTTGCTTCCCCTCTTTTCAGTTCCCACGGATGCATAATTATGTGTTATCTGTTATGAAAACTTAGATTTTATAGAACATTGCATGAAAATAAGTTTTCGGCTTCCCAGAAGCACAAAAAGTTATCTTCGTATTAAATAGTGCTTTGTTTATGTCAAGAATTCAACGTCTTCCACCTCTACTAAACGTCTTAGCGCTTAGATAGCGTAGCTGTCTAAGCTGTGACGTGGTGAACCGGAAATAATTCTAGGAGGTAGGCGCGCTGGGAACCTCAAGATACTAGGGGTAATTGGGGATGGGAGGTTATTTAAGAATTTGGAAAAGTGATAGGAGGATAAACGTTAGAGCCGACGTAACATAGCCAAAAAGTTGGGGAAATCCACTATTCAGAACGATGAATTCATTTGAACCACATTTTCTTGCACTTTCCATCCTCCCAAGCTTCTCCTGTCCATGATTCCGTGCACGTAGGACTCACCTATCAACTGCTAGTACGACCCATCTCGTTGAATAACTAACGGCACTTTCTCATCCTTGGACACTGCGATCCAGTCCCCGGGTTGCGCGTGCGAGATGCCAACCTAACATATCCGTTCCTCGTGGGGACAATCCGTCGATAATTCGAAAGCACTGATTGCGGGGGAAAGCCATTCCTCTGAATCTTTGACGGCGTGAGCCCAAGTACCCGCCATACTACCCGAAATAGAAAGTAGAAAACCCGGTTGTACCAAGTATCTTTCTCAGTAGTACGGGGGAAGAATCGGACTACGAGGCGAACGAATGGGCGTGAGATCTGGAGGGGTGTGTAGTACTTATAGCAGAAGTCCTTTTTAGCAGTTGAGAATCCCTCCGGCATTTGTTCAGCACATAGAGTTTGCCAGTATACATCGAGCTGCTTTTCGCCCGTGAGATATTGAGTGGGAGAGCGCGTGCCGGCAATATTTTTCCAGTAAGTAAGAAGTTCGATGACGTTGCATGATTGGCTGAAAAGCTGGAACATGTGCGAGACACCCGGGAGATAACGCCTTTGGGATAGCCAGCTAGCGGATTCGATTTAATTTTGATTCCAAAGAGAGCGAGCAGGTTTTGATCTTGCTCAAAAGACGGCAGCCATTTGGAGTTCAGCAAGGCATTGAACCCGACGAGGGGCTCCAGTCCTCTTGGTTCGCCATACCAAGATGGACCTCGAAAGCATAAGGGCACGCAGGGATCCGAGGTGCTCCAATCCGGCATCCAAGAAGGAAGTGATCTTGTCTTGGAGTCCTCAAGCACACGAGGTGCATCAAAGGGATCCAAATCCTGGCGAGTTTGCAAAATACTAATAGCGAGATTTTTGTAAACTTGCTCGGCGCTCGAATGATGGTCTAGTTGAATGCATAAAGATTGGATGTTGTTGGTGTCCGCAAGAGACAGCAGCCCGAATACCTTATTTTTGGTATTGGAAGCTATGAAGATTCGATTTTGCAATAGGAGATTGTGAATCGTTGGCCGAATGCAATCCAAATACTGTAAACATGTACTAAAAATAGTGAGAGCTTGATATGTAACGTCCCCACCGCGTATGTAATAGTGTGAATGAAATCATCCCAAGTGACGGAACAATTGCCGCAGATCATATATACCTCCTTCGAAACGGGAACGTCTTAGACGATCCAAGCGCGATAGAACCAGGACCGCTGCAGCAATGTTGAGAATGCGCGCCAGACGTTACTGTACAATGGCGGAATGTTTTCAATACGGTGGTGCCGAAAATTCTTTTGAGAAACTCCCAACAGTCATTCGAGCAGCTCTAGCTAGCTTTTTCACCAGCTGCCACGGTGCTGCTGTTATCCGGCTCTTTTCCAAGCCAGATAACAGTGCGGTAGCCGTTTTGGAAGATGTCCTTCGTCAAACGTACTTGTGCACTTCGTTCTTCGACATCTGCTTAGTTGATGCAAATGACATCTATCAATAATGCTGCCGCAGGTGACATAGTGCTGAGTATAGATTTTTGGCAACCCTTAAGCGGGTATTGTTGCAGTATATTGTTGCTTCATAGCGGGCCTTGTTCTTGAGTGCAACATGATGTCGCATTTGACAGTGTCTGTGCCCTGGCCCGAAGGAGCCGAATCAACCGGATTTCTTGCGGCAAAAGTGGCTTGTTGTGGCAAGTGTAGCACGTATCTATATTTGATTTACGTTAGAAATTGTAATATGAAATTGTTCATGGACTGAGCCTTGCATGAGGGGGGAAGGGACCAATGGTGCCGCCTCAAACAGTAATGGACCAGGTTACATGAAGACGCTACCCGAATCGGGATTCTGCAACAGGCGCAGAGGCTTAGTCGACCATTGACCATTGACCATTGACGTGATAAATCTTGGGGCGAGACGAGAACATCTGCCAAGATGGTGCACCACTGGACATCAGAGGCCGAGGACTGAATTAGAGTCTTAATTCTAATCTGAGATTGACGTCCCCGGAGGCTTATCCCTTGCAACGGTAAAAAGTGTCCTACGGTCATCGATAAGAAGGTAGCCAACGGAACCAATCGGGTCAATTTGGGATACCCAATGACGAATCACCTAGTGGCGGGATACTACCGTTGCAAGGGATAGCCACTAAACGAAGTCTAGTCCTATGGGGCGCAATACACAAAGTTTGACCTGGTTTCTCAAGGCGTTCCTTGGTGCCAGAAGCTGACCATTGGAGCGAGCTGAAGTGAGCTAAAGCGAGAGAGTAGGCTAGACTGGAGTGAGCGGGTTGGTGTGCCTGACATGTGATGTTCGCTTTGGGTGAAACATGGCGGACGCCTACGATACAGGAAGCAGCGCTGACTCCATCGATTCCACTCTTCAATCCTTGGAACACTGCGGAGCACGCGGAGCATGCTGAGCAAACGCTATGCACGCCTTCTCTGTTGGGCTGTCTGCGAATAGGATCCGCCGCACGCCCGTTCACGGCGAGAAATCGATAATGGATGCGGCATCCCCCTGCTAGCACATGCAGTTAGCGGCAATTCGCACACGACAGGTTCTAACAGGTCAGCCCACGATATCCGTGCCAAGGGTCGTCCCGCCCGGCCCGTCTTCACCAGCGGCCAGCGCACGAACACGTTGCATGCATTGCCGTCTGTCAGGTACGACACGCCAAAGACTTAAAGGGATATAAACTTCACGTCTGCTGCTTCATCGTCTCTGAGACCTTCCAACAGCGCTTTCCAGAGCTTCCCCGCGCCCCTTTTGACCTCAGAAGAATGAAGTTGCGGGCCTACAATCCTTCGATCAGCTGAAGCCATATTGGTCACATGGCCATGTAAGCCACACCACCCTCACTTACCAATCCAGTCAATTCCCACCCACCATTACCTGGCGACGCTTCCCATTGGCGGTCGCACCGAGAATACAAGGTGGAGTGGATGAATCATTTCTTTTTTTGGCTTCGTCATGCAGTCCGCATTTCCTTCGTTACGGTCGGGGTGGGCGCCGCGCCGTCGCAGCCATCCCCAGCTGTCCCCATTGTCAGTTGGGCGTCTTGCGATGGGATCATCCTGGGGCTGTAATCCATTCCAGATCAAGATGTCGCTTTTCCTTATCTATCGCTGTGTCTTGCCGGACCGTCCAGCCCCGTTCACTTCCTATCCATTGGTTGGTTTTGCCTCCCCCCATAAGAAGGGCGCAGCACTCATACTTGAATCGGGTTGATCGCTGCATCAATTCTCAGCCATTGCGCGCATTTGAGCTATCGTTTTCAAGACTAGGTCAGTTCCTGCGCCAAGTATCGCGACGCTTGGGACTTCAGAGGGTCTGCCAGCGCCATGTGCTGGTTTCCCTTTGGAAAATCTTCGAAGCGGCGGAACAAGCAGAAGACACGTGAGAAAAAAACAGAAAAACAGACATACGACAGTCGGCACCCAAATAGGGTCGTTACCACGAGGCCACCGCATGAAACACCGAGACCCAAAATACGTGTCGAAGTCCCTGACAGATGGTATCGAACAGTGGAGACCGAGGGTTCTTCTGCGGAGATGCTTCTCAATCCCAGGCCTGACCGATCTCGTCAGAATAGGCAGCGACATCCAAGGCGTTCTTCAACCGCTACATTAAGGGGACGAGGCGCAAAACGAGATCCCCCGAGTGATCGGAAATCATCAAACCAGTCAAAAATGCGCTCCAGCCGAGGAACCAAGAGGCAGGAGTGGATGTGTATTCCTACATCGCCACAGCCAGACCATCAGCACCACTATCAGCCCCAACACCACCAGCAGTATCAGTATCAGCATCAGCATCAGCATCAGCATCAGCATCAATCTCAGCATCAGTCCCAGCATCAGAGCCAGCACCAGCACCATCGCCCTCGACAGGCTCGGCAGCGACCCCCGAACAGCACAGCTCGGCGTGTTCCAGATCGCAGATTTGCGGTCCTCGCCGCAACGAATCAAGCACTCGAAGACATCAGACGAGAAGCATTCATGGCATCTCCTGCACCAAGGAGAGTTCGGAGGTATCAAGGCGTTACCGTTGAAACAGCTGAAATACCTTTTCACTGGGATTGCGTCTCCAATCAATCTTCAACGACTAGGCCAACCAGAAATACAACTGCCCGGAATCATCGCTCTAGGCGATGAGAAAACGTCCCGGAAGGCGCCGCCTAGAAATGGCTCAACTCTAGGATATTCCGAAGGCATCATTTAGTTCAGGAGTTCAGATTAGAGGTTGAAATGGGAATTTATCCATGCATATATTACCAATGGGTATCGGAGTATATCTGTTGAGTATTATCGGTTTTCCAGAACCAACATGTATATATGGCCACATCAGGGTTCCATTGTGCTCAGGCTAGCACATACTTTTATTATTACCGAATCGTTTCGCACATCTCGTGAGGATTCACAAATCGCAGCCCCGCCGAGGCATTTGCTCTCTAGGCACGGGAAAAACCTAACATGGCTTAGAATACCACGTGCTGTTTAACTGATAGAAGGTGAAAATCAGAGAGCCTGATAGTGCTATGTATCATCTAAGCGCGGCTGATCAGACTTTGGTCTTGAATCTTGATCATGCACATTCCTTGATTCGGAAACGGTTTCCCTTACAGTACACAACATTATTGACAGTAGTGAACATGCAGGTTTGGTCGGATAAGGCTAAGCGGTCCCGAACGGTAAGAAACCCTGCGCTTCATACGTAAGACTACCCTTACCTGTTCCTAAACCTTAATACTCAGAAGAATTTTGGCTAGTGTCATAAGAGATGTTGAGGACAGGGTTATCCTAGACTTCGGAATATACTGTTCATTCACTCTAGAAAACGCAGTCAAGTCTCAAAATATCTTTTCCTCGACGCTCATTTATCTAAACATCTCCGTCATCAATAACCTTTTTAATATTCCATGTTGTGTTGCTTTCTATTTGGCTTTGCGAGTCATACGAGTTAGGAACAGCCTTGCCATCTCCTAATGAAATTGATTCTTCTCTTAGGTGAAGCTTTGACGAATCTCCTTTGAGAAGAAAGTCATAAGCTTTCCGAACAGTCTTCGAACCGGTTCCCATAGCTGTTAGTAATGGGCGAAGAGTAGGAAGACATGCGCAAACGATACTCGTACAGACATGGATATTGGTCCATATTTCTGCATTTGCAAAATTCACTTTATGGAAATTAGTACAAACGAATCCATCCACCTTCAAAATTTGGAAAGCATACCATATTCGCTATGTGGCTGGTAGATGAACTTGAGCCTCACTATGTTTGTGATAACAGCACTAGAAAAATTAGCGCCCTATGGCAACCTATGATCGTAAAGGTGTTTACAATCCTCCGAGAAGAAATATCCCGTATAAGGCAATCTTATTCCGTTGCTGCAACTGAACAGTTGAAATCCATACGAGAGGGAGAACGAGAATGCCTGCGTCAAGAATTGTTTCCAGAATTCCTATGACCAACGCTTGGAGATTCAAATTAAGACAGTGACCAGAGATCCAAGGATTCCAAAACCGCCGGATTGGCATACAGACGACGATGCTAGTGATTTCTGCGCCAATGTACCACATAGCTACCATTGTCAAAGTAGTTATGTGTACCTGTTTAAAGGTATTTGTTGCAAAGATTCGGCGGCAGAAGCAAAGAATAGAAACCTTGACAGCGGCAACTGCAATATAGTAGAAGACTAATGACACATATACTAACTATGAGGATTATTCAGCACAAGTGGGGTGGTATACTTATTCTAGGATTTCTTACTTGGAGATATGTGGTCAATTGTTTACTCTGCTCCTTGAACTCAACTTGTGGCATTGAACTCTCAGATACGTCTCCGTATACGCCTACGAGGCGTCATTAATGGGGGACTCAAGTAGATAATCCATACTTACTCCACATACACACAAAGAAAGAAATGGTTGCGAGAGAAATCCATGCGTCATCTGCTGAGTATCCTGCCCTGAGGTGTTTTGATAATAATCGCAACGAGACAGCAATGCCTGAAAGGACTGTACAAACAATAGCAGATATGACTTGTAGTCGATTATTTTCTCTGAAACCGTCCATTATGATCCGGAAACCTTAGGTATGACCAGGTAGTATGGTAATAGCAAATCATCGTAGTCTTGAACAAGTTGTATATGGACGTGACTCTGGTGGGACATTTATACGGACTCACGCTGACAAGTGGTAGAACTTTCGGCCTTCGGATCCGGACTACGCACGCCAGAAGCAGAGCCGGAACCTTGTATGATTGGCTGACAGTCCGATCGCGCAACCTTAAGTAAGCATGTGCCAATAAGCTTATCTAGTCCAACCGTTTCCAACCCTTTTCGAAGTCGCTGAAATGATATTGCTAGTCGAAGAGCTGCGACATGAGAGCTTACCCATATTTCCTCAATAATCATGGAAGTATCTCCATCTCACGTCCATACATGCGCAACTGATTTTATTGTGAGATAATGCGCAATTATTTCTTTGTACAGCGTCGTCAACTTACAGGTTGTCTGTTGGTTTAAAAATTGCTCCGCGAAAAGCAATTGGAAGTGGCGAATGTAGTGGATTTGGTTAGCCGGTGCCTTATCGATAACACGTGCAGTAGCGGTCACGTGATAAGAGCTGGGGCAATCTGGCTTGATTGTTAAGCTTTGCAGTCATTTCGGGAGGCATTATTAGGAAAGGTAGGAAACCTGGTTGGCTACTATTGAACGATTCGGGCGTTGAAACTTATCACCATGGGCCATGATCGGGTTTGTTAACGGATGTGGTAATTACCTGTTTTAGCAGACGCGCCAGCGTTTTTGTCGTCAGGATGCGACAGAGCACCTCGGATATACGGACTTAAACATCGACATGTCCGGAGAACAACCTAAGGCCGGGGGACGCAACCCAAGGTCGGAGAACACGACCGCTCTATCTACAACCATCTCCGGAAAAGCGCCCGACTCATAGCTTGAGAAAATGTATTATGCTTCAGCCCAAAATCAAGCAGCTAGTCAGTGGGCTAGAACAACCTACTAGCCCTTCGTATCTTTTAGCGAGATGGTGATTCGGCTTTCATTTGGCGCGAGCACCGACTCGGATTTGGGCAGAAAGCTAGGCCGAGTTGTCAGGGCCAATTTAAGAAATGCCATTCAGCACCTCATATCCACAGTCATTTCACTTATTACTCTATCGGTTCTATTTCATCTACTATCTCATCAAAAGTTTTCATTCGCACTCCAATTCTCGTCTTTAAGATAGACTTATAGAGCACTTCTTAGAATTTTCCATCTCGACCTTTCCAACAAAACCACTAGTCATTCAAGCACTACTTTATATGAAAATGGCAGAATCCGACTCCCAACTTCGGTACAAAGAGATGGATCCAGAGAAGACATCTATAAATGATACGATGGTAAATGATGACGACCTACCCATCGATCCTCCAGTCCTTTCCACGGACCCCTCCCAAGACGTAGAAAATGCCGAAATGCCGCCAGCAAATCCTTGGATGGATCCAAAGTCTTTCCCAGACGGCGGTGGAAAGGCATGGCTCACCGTCGCTGGTGCTGCTGCTTGTCTTTTCGTGTCCTTTGGCTGGGTCAATTGCGTCGGCGTGTTTCAGGACTATTATCAGACGCATCAGCTTAAACAGTACAGTCCATCGGATATCTCCTGGATTCCTTCTTTACAAGGTAGGCCGTCTCCAGTGTGTGATAACCAATTTGCTGATGGTGTTAGTATTCTTCATGTTGTTTTGTGGACCCTTTGTTGGCAAGATTTTCGATGACTACGGTCATCGCTACCTTCTCGTCGTAGGCACGTTCCTGCATGTCTTTGGCTTAATGATGACGAGCATATCAAAAGAATACTACCAATTCCTTCTTAGCCAAGCCATATGCTCTGCTATCGGTGCCTCGATGGTTTTCTATCCCGCTTTTAACTGTGTACGTTTGACTTAAAGTTGTTGTTTTCCCCTCTCATTGACGTTATAGGTATCCACTTGGTTTTTCCACAAGCGTGGTGCTGCTCTGGGTCTTGTTGCAGCTGGATCATCTTTAGGCGGTGTTATTTTCCCCATCATGGTTGTTCGTCTGATACCAGAGGTCGGCTTTGGTTGGGCAATGCGTATCTGCGCTTTCCTCATATTGGGATTGCTTATTTTCGCAAATTTGACTGTGAGCTCTCGAATCGCACCATCAAAGCGTCCTTTCAGCGTAATGGCATTCATCCGTCCTTTGAAAGAGCCATCTTTCTTGCTATTGACTGGGGCTGTTTTCTTCTTTTACTGTAAGTTGGGATGTCAACATCTTTAATCGCAGCTAATTTTCGCAGGGGGGATGTTCACTCCTTTCACCTTCATCGTCGTCGAAGCGCGCACGCATGGCATGTCTCAATACCTTGCTAATTATCTTGTACCGATTCTCAATGGCGCAAGGTCAGTGCTTTGGCTCTCTCCCCCTCCTATTGGACCTTGGCTGACCAGGTTAGTGTCATTGGGCGGACTGTTCCTAATGTAATTGCCGACAAAGTCGGACGCTTCAATGTTATGATCATTATGAGCTCTTTCACGACAATTCTAATCCTTGCATTATGGCTGCCGGCTACTGGCAATGTCCCAATAATACTCTTTGCGGCGCTTTTTGGTATCGGCTCAGGTGCTGGTATTGGCCTTACTCCAGCGCTCTGTGCACAAATCTCGCCTATCAAGGATATCGGTGTTCGTACGGGCACTGTTTTCGCAATCGCATCCATTGCAGCCTTGACGGGCTCCCCGATTGGAGGTCAGATCATTGTTGACGGCCATGGCTCCTTCCGGAACACTGCTGTCTTTGCGGGTGTGAGCTGCGGCACTGGTGTGGCTCTTTATATAGCAGCAAGGATTAGTCTTGCCGGTCTTAAAATGACGAAAGTCTGAGCGAAATTGTATCGCTTTACCTGTCATAACTTTTTAATTCCCAAAAATTTAGGCCAACAAATATAGATTTTATAGAGCCTTCATGAAGAACCTCCCTACTCTGTAGAAATGTCCTCGTTCTTGATTTTCTCACCCGAAGACTATGTCGTCTCGTGGGTAATGGTCTGGACTCACAAGCGCTTAAAATTGGATTAGTAGGTAGCTAATATAAGTAGTGTTTTAATGATTTTCTTACGTCTCCCCAACACTTCCAATAGCAGGCCCAAGAATCTTGCGCAATGACCGCCGCATCTCCTTCAAAGTACCAATCCTGCTTCCCAAGCCTAATAATGCCGGATCCTCCTTTTCGACGTTGACAACCGCAATCCTGGCGCCTTTCTGCCGGGCAGCTTCAATATACGCGGTTTCAGGGTATACTTCGGCACTTGTTCCTTTCACGAGCATTGTATCAATAATTGTAGCAGAGCGAACCCAGGAGTGAATGGAGGAGAGGGTAGCGGGGGATAGGGACTCCGTGAACCATATTAAAGCTGGGCGGAGGGCACCAGTGGGACGTGAGGGGCAATGAGGGATAAGAGTTTGGGAGGGATTTCGGAGTTTCCGGGGTTGACGAGCTGGTGTCCAAGGTCGTGAGTAACTCAACTAGGGAGTAGAAGACTGCATCGGCAGCGTTGCCAGTAAGGAGATGGTCGCATTGAGTGCATTTGATGTCAGGGGTTTCCGTGAAGTAGTCTGACCTGCCCAGGAGGATGACCGGCGCGCTCGCTCAAGCCTACAAGGATGTTAATTTAATCACAGTCCACAATTTTGGGAGATAAATACGCCGGGTATTAGCCAGAGATCCGAAGAGGAAGAATGCGATTGAAAAAGCAAATTTAAAGTAGGTTAACGCGCATGAAATAGAAACGCACCATCGATATTCATACCGATAGTGATAACTCTTCTTTTCGCTTGGCCAGCTCTGCCAGTGCTACATGTGCTATATTTGGTTTCGCTTCATTTGCATCCTCCCTTCTCTCCAAATAAAATGCCCATACTAATCCTGGATTCTCTGTAAAAGCCTGCGGAGTGGATAGTTGCTTAGAATCATGTGTTCGCCAGCGCCGCGGAAGGCGAGAAGACCTGATGGTGCTGAAAGACCAGCGCCAAGAAGCGCAAGAACACAATGAGAAGCTCTTGGAACGAAGTTACGGAGCATGAGGCGCGGGGACGAAGGAAGCCTGTTGTCTCCGCAACAGGAGTAGTCTGGTATGGATTCGGAGGACATTTCAAAAGTTATGATTAACTTCTCCAATCCCACTACGAAGATCTTCCGCCGTTTTGGCCTATATTTCAGTCAATTCACAATACTGTGAGATATTTGCTGTAGTTCTGTTCTTGGTTAATTATGTTAAACGGACGATCAGGAATGAGAACTCTGTCAATTGAATATGGCTTTAGAGCCTCTATATATACATTAGCAAGAGGTAGTAGACTGAGTCGTTGACCGATTCGGTGACCGAGTCAACTGAGCAGGGTGGCGGAAAATCCAATTAATCCGATTTGATACGATACGCGAGATTAGTCTGTTACGAAACGAATTATAATCCTTGGCATGCAGATCTCCAATTTTTGCACCCAACCTTATGTGCAAAACCGTGAGATAGCCTATTTCTATATTACACGCGCCAATATATAGTCTGTAACAGCTCCAGTGTCCCCCCCCTTATGTGCGCGCGCAATATTCTCGCGTGTAGAAGTATTTATATACTACGAAATATCTTAGCACGCGCCCTCACCAAAATTAAGAGGTTATACCACTTATATTTTAACCATATGGACATATAATAGCTAGATACTCTTATAAGAGGTAGTAGCTACTATAGATAAGATATTTAAAGCTTAAGAAGTCTTAATTACTTATCGTTGTGGAATAAACTACTTTTAGGTGTTGGATAAGGCTCTGCGATAAAATTTATATTAGGAAATCTCTTAGTATTGCGCAAATCTTAGATATACTACTGTACTACAACCATACGCAATTAAAGCTCTATATCTCTAATATAGCCTCTTTACTTTAATATCTATATTACCTATAAGTAGCTAGTTATATAATAGCTTTATAGTGACATAGTAGAGGTTAGCTACTAAGCCGTCTTATTTTACGCGTACGGTCGCAAAAATCTAACTACCCTTCTACTGCTCCACTATAAAGCTATTATATAACTAGCTACTTATAGATAACGTAGATAGTAGAGTAAAGAGGCTATATTAGAGATATAGAGCTTTAATTGCGTATGGTTATCGTGCGGTTAGGGGTAGTTAATATTTGAATTAATCGATTTTGGTAAAGGAGCGCGTGCTAAAACATTTTGTAGTGTGCAAATACTTCTGCACGCGAGAATATATGTATTGCGCGCGCACATAAGGCGGGGACACTGGAGCTGTTATAGACTATACGTTGACAATAGCGCGTTTAACGTGGGAATGGGCTATCTCACGGTTTTGCACGTAAGGTTGGGTGCAAAAATTGGAGATCTGCATGCCAAGGATTCTAATTCGTTTCGTAACAGACTAATCGTATCGTATCGGATTGTATCGATTGATTCTTTCGATCCACCCTACTAAAATAAGCGAGTAATTGCAACTAAAATATTAACTATTTATAGGGAATTCTACTAACGTCATTAGCTTCCCTACTAATTAGGTATCTCCTTATATAATATACTATAAAATAAAATAAAAGTAGTAAAAAAGAGAGGAGACTTAGTAGTTTAAATTTAGACTTTTATTTTTATCGTATAATGAACATCGAGCCCTATCCCTTCGACCGCTGAGTTGGGTCCAACGTTATCGATAAGGGATCTAGCCAATCAGATGTACTTTTATGTAGCTGCCATCACGGTATAGCTGTCCGTGCGGCCTTGGCGTTGGACGCCAGCTGTTAAAGGGATAATCCCGCTACTTGTAATTTCCACAGCATCTACTATAGAACCCTAGGAGACTCTAACACTTAGTAAAGGGATAAGGGCTTACTAGATAACGTAGAGTCGCTATATAGGCCTTATAGGGCTAGTATTAATTAGCTCTCTGCCTTATATAAGTAATATAGGTTACTTATAATTGTATTTAAAGATCTATAGCTCTAAATTAGAATTGCATTTATATATAAAGGCCTCCCTATTTATACCTACTTCTCTAATACCTAAAGGAAAAGGAGGAGTCTATATACGAGGTAAGAAAGGGGTTTTCCTAAGTATATATAACGCGTATACCTTATAGACAAGTCACTTCTAGGTCGCCCCTAGGTCGTCTATACCTTACGGTTATATAACTATTTACTTAAGTTTTACCTAATACGTAAGGCCTTGCCCTAACTACCTTAACTAGTAAACCTACCTAAAAAAAAGGGACCTAAAAGAGTATAATTAACCTAATATTTATATAAGAAGCGCTTATAAACTAGCTAGCGTTTTATAGGATAGAAAATATATAGGTAATAACGACAGATTATATACCTATATAGATAATCCTTAATATTAACGCCATAGCGTAATAAACTCGCTAGAGATAAGCTATATAAAAACTTAATTAGGAAAAATACTCATAGGAAATTACTAATAGACTAGTAATAATAATAAAGGTAGTACTAGAGGATATCTAGAGGACTATAAGTAACTACTTAAAAGAATACTACCTAAAAGCCTAGCCTAGTAAATATACCTAGTGTAAATAGTTGCTAAAGGCGGTATAGCTACTTATAGGTATAAGGAGGGTAAGGCAATATAGTATAATAGATAAGGCCCTAAAGAATAGGCTTAAGAAAATAATATAGAAGGAGAATAGAAATAACTAGCGTAATTTCTAAAGGAAATTACCTTAAACCCTACTAAACTATATAACTAGGGCCTTTAGTATATATTAAAGTGGAGTAAAAGAGCTATAGGGAAAACTCTAGAAGACCCCTATCTACCTATACTCTACTAAATAAAATAAGACTAGTATATAAACAATAATAGGGAAAAAAAATAAAAATACTAATAGAAAGATTCTTTTTAGATACCTACTAAGCGGACTTATTTAATATTAGTAGTTAAGACCGCCCCTATCTCTAAAGATAAGCTAAATAGTCTTAATAGAGGAAATAAAAGATATTATATAGAAACTCCCTATTAGTAAGCGGTTAAACTAAATAGGATCCTAAATAAGGTAATTAAAGCTATATAAAAAGCTATAATTATACTATTAGCTAATACTATAACTATCTACCTCTATAAAGGTAAGCTACTAAAACACTATAAAGAAATAATAATAGTTATCCTATAAAAGGCAAATAAAAAGAACTACTCCCTTTTAAGGAGCTACTAGCTAATTCCTTTAAAAATATACTAGAAAAGCTTCTAGAAAAGATAGTAGTAGAACGTATATAAGAGGCTATAAAGGCGCAAGGGCTACTACTATAGATGTAAATAGGCGCAAGAAAGAAGTAATTAACCCTTTTAGCCCTCTCCTTAATTACCTCTAGTCTTTAGGCGGCGTAGTAAGCCTACTTAGACTATATAGTATCTATACTAAGCCTAAATATAAGTGGAGCCTTTAACTATATATTGTATAAGAGACTCCTATAGATCCTAAGAAAGAAGGGCCTACTAGATTAGATAATTAAGTTTATCTAAGCCTTTCTAATAGGGCGTACTACTAAAATAGTATTTAAGGGATTTAAAAGTGAAACAATATTAATACTTATAGGTATCCTATAAGAATTACTCCTATTACTAATCCTATTTCTATTCTTTATATCTAAGCCACTAAAAATGCTTAATAATAACTAAGAAATAGTAGTTTTAGAATTTATAGATAATATAAACCTAATTATATAGGGAGTTATAGTAGTAGAAAACCGTACTAGGTTAAACTAGGTATATAACCAGTATATTATATAGACAAAACAATACGGCGTTAAATTTATACTAGATTAATACTAGCTTATCTACTTTATAAAAAAAGGAGGCTAAATAACGACCTAGTATTAATGGTAAAAGCTAATAAGCTAAGAAGCCCTTTATCTATAAGTAGTAGGGAGAGAATAGAAAATATAGGAGCTATTATAACACTAAGCGAAGACTTAGCGCTACGCTAGTAGAGCACTACTATAGTAAATAGAGACTAGGGGGCTACTAGTATAAGTAGAGATCTACTATATATATTATAAGATAGGCATATGTTACTAAATAGAAATAATGCTAGAAGGAGGTAGCAAAAGTATAGAGAGTAACTATATAGAGTATCCTATAGTTAATGTAAGCTTTTATAGTATGGGTATTAAGTAAGTAACTTAATTGTAAATCTATGGAAATCAAGTGGTATATATACATGAAATGGTGGCAAGAAGACTGCGCTTACAGTCAGCAATAGGTAATGGAAATAGGTAGTAAGACATAGGTAGTAAGACATAGGTAGTAAGATATAGGTAGTAAGACATAGGTAGTAAGGCATACGAGGTGGTGAGTCACGACGTGACGTAAGCATCGGTAGTCGGTTACGGTTAATATTAACTCTCCCCCTATATAAAGGACAGATAAAAGTAAAATTTATAGCCGCCTTTTTATTATAGATAAAGGTTCTAGAATTAAGTATATAGCTAGTTAGCATGTATATCCTAGATACTATACTATATTATACAGATAGCCTATATAGTAAAAAACTAGCTATTTACTAGGGCGGGCATAAATAATATTACTTAAATGCTTTTTATAAGTAGGGGCCTATATATAGTAGTATAATAGCTTATAAGTTAAGGAGTTCTTTAACAGTTTTAAATAGCGAATAAGATATAATAGGAGGATATAGGAGGATACGCCCCCTTTTAACCCCTTAGGGATTAGACATATCTACCGTGCTAAGGGCAGTATATAGGCGAATTACTAGACCCTTTTACTACCCCCTAGACCTTTTAAAATACCTTAAAAGTATAGTATACGAGGTAGATATACTATAAAGGTAAATAAACTAGGTAAAGACGGAGCGCGTAAGACTAGCTAGAAGGTTATACCTAGGTTTTTCCTTTACTAGGGATTTTTCCTATAAATAGAAGGTAAAAGCCTATATAGACCTAAAAAAGGGACTAAACTGGGTAATAAATAGAATTAAAAAAATAATTAGCGGTATTTATAGTAGGTAATTAAAGCGTAAAATACTTTAAGCTCGTACTAACTAGACCCTTATAATGTATTACATTTTAAAAATACAGAGTGGAAAGTAGAGGAAAATAGAAACTATAGTTAAAGCCGGAACTAATAACTATATTAGATATAGCGTTGTAACGTTATAGTAGTGCTATGGTCCTGCTTAGCGGTAATATATTTTACTACTTACTGGCCTACTCTACTTACTAGTCTACTTCTAAAAAATATATATAATTAGTATTTTTAACTCCTAGCAATCTTAGTAATTTCTTTATAAATCAATTTAAGCTTTGAAAATTTTATAATTTAGATCTATAAAATACCCTTATTTAATTTATAGGCCGTTTTAATTTTTAATTATATATATATTATATAGGGCTCTATAAAAATCGGTCTTATACCTTTACGTAGTAAAGCCCAGAAACCTAGTAGTACTATTAGCGTTCTATTAAAATTATACTAATAGACTACTAAAGTAAACATAGAGGCGTATATACGGCGGTATAGCGTAGGCGTTATAATAAAGCCTTATAGCAGGAACTACGGTAGACTTATTAATGGGCTAAGTATATAGGTAAATAAGAAGTCAATAATATAATAATAACTAGTAGAGTGGTTGCCTAATAGATTAACTCTAATTATATTCTAAGATTTACTATAAAGAAGAGAACTATCTAGGTAGGGACTATAGTCCTTTAAATATATAATACTACGCCTAAGAAATACTTAAGTATACTTGTCGGGAATGAGGCAAGTTGCCGTCACGTGTCGCCGCGGCACTAGCGTGGCGAGGAGCCTTAGGTTCCTCGCCCTTCCTCTTTTCCAATTAAATAAGCTTTATTAACCAACATCACTGTAACCTACTCGAGTAGTTGTTATTGGTGAGTCACCCTATATAACCAACACTGATTAGTGGTTGAATACACAGTTAACTACAGAGCAGCTAGGTTTTCGAATAGAAGAGACAGTCTTGTGCAGGGGTGCTATATACGCTCATATGGAATGGATCCCGGCGATACTGTGCTACCTTAGACTTGCGGAAAACTAGTAATAGAAGTGTTACTGAGTACTAGGAGATACCAAGTTGCGTCCATTACGCAGAATAACCGCGTTTACGAAGATTTGGTTGAGTACTTTAGGTTAGAAGTGTTACTAAACCTAGGGTCCTAAGTTAACGTCCAAAACGCGTTAAACAACGTCCAAAACGCGTTAAACAACATCTTAAATTGCCTACCTCTTAATAGTAAACCTACGAGATCCTACAAAACCGAAAATCCTACCTACCTTCGACGTACAACACCCCGTTAATTTTATACCTACTATAGCGTTAACCTACCCAAAGAAGTATAAGGAAGATATTAACCTAAAGACATAGAACAAAGCTATAATTAACCTTGCAAACGCTAATGAACAAGACTTAAATAGATTTTTATTACACCGTATAGTATATTATAAGGACAGTAAATATAATAATACCGCGCTATAGGAATGTATAAAGGAGGACTTTGTTAGATGGACAAAGGAAATATAGGTTCTCGCGAAGAAGGTTATTATACGAGACTTCCGTAACTTCCTTTAGGAGAATGGAGTATTTGTCCCTATGGATGGGGGCATTATTGGAGATAATATTTAGGAGTATGTTATTAACGCAAAAGAAGAGCACGAATAGACTCTATAAGAGATTGAGCACCAGAAGAAGCTTAACTTACGCTAGAATCTAAGTAATATACCACTAGAGACACTTTAACCTCCGTAAGAACCTCTAAAGCAACCTCCGAAGTAACCTCCGCAGCAACCTCCGCAGCAATCTCCGTAACAAGCCTCTACTTCTCCATAAATATTTAACAAGCTTTAGAAGATTTAGCGTGGAGGGGAATTCTAAGACTCCTGTAGTTCCTAAGGTAGCTATAGAGGTAGCTACCAGCGTGATCTAGATAGGAAGTTCTTGTAGAGGGTACCGTAAAGAGAGAGTAATGTAGGGGGGGGGGAGTGGTTGGACCGGCAGAGTCAAGCAGGCAATCTATAAAAGAAAGAACTACTAGTATCTACGGCAGTTACGAACCCGATAACTGTTGTAACTGATCTACCTATAGAACCGACCCTGCGCTGATACTAGACTGCTACCCAAACGACCTATCGCTGGCGCCGTACTGCTATTATAATAGACCCCGCTGCCCTACCTGCAGTTAACTAACCCTTGCTACTTTATTAGTAGCTAACCAACCGATAGATAAGCTCTATAATTCTCTACTATTTCTATCCATTATATAATAAGCTAAGGCTATCTATAAGGCAATTTAAGGTTATAACAGTTTAAGATTTACTACTTGGTTAACCACTATTTCTTTAGCAAATTTTGGGATAGCGAGACTTATATTGCAATAGCAATAGTAAGTAAGGAGGATTTATATTTATTACGATAGTTAAGCAGTATTTATATATAGATGGCAACCATAAAAGAAGAGTTGCCAGTGTCGGGAATAAGGCAAGTTGCCGTTATATACGGCAAACTGCCGTTACGTGATGGTAAGTTGCCATTACGTGTCGCCGCGGCACTAGCGTGGCGAGGAGCCTTAGGTTCCTTGCCCTTCCTCTTTTCCAATTAAATAAGCTTTATTAACCAACATCACTGTAACCTACTCGAGTAGTCGTTATTGGTGAGTCACCCTGTGTGACCAACAATATTAATATGCTAAATAATCTAAGTATATAATATTCTGATAGATTTTAGAGATCTTACGTTTTAAACTTATAACGTAATTAACTACGTAACTTAGTTACCCCTTATCCTATAGTTTAACTAATTCTAGCACCTCCCATGCTTCCTCTACTAGTCTATTTATATTTCTCCTTAGTAGTATTACTACTGCCGATATAAGGTCCGTAATACCGTCCCCCTCCTCTTTATCTTTGTCCTTAAAGATACCTTATATCTTTAAGTCGTCTATTAGAGGTATAGCATTCCCATTTTTAATTTAATAACCTTTATTATTTCTAATGCCTCCTATTAGATCTTCTGCATTTAAGCATTATACTTATATAATTTTAACGATTCTTTTACTAGGTGAAATTATATCTCCTTATTCTCATTATAAGGAGAAGAAGTTAGTGTATATTATAATCGCGGCTCTATTTAGTTACTAACCTTCTTTAAATACTAAGTGTACGCAAGCAAACATGCGATTATCCTATAATATTTAATCCGTCTTTAACGCTAAGTATACGCGTCTTATTAGTCTTATTAGTCTCTAACTTCCTTATCTAATTTATTATAGGGTCCTATATTTAATTTACTGCTATAAAGCTTAATAAAGAGCTCTCGCTAACTTTAGATAAGCTTTATTATTCTTATAAGGTAGAGTAGAAGGTTATAGAAGCTTAGTAATAGGCTACTAAGGCTCGCCTAGCTATATCCGTTCGGCTACTCTATCTTAAAAAGGGTTATAAAAAGGTGCGCTTTAAGGAGTTCCGTCTTATAGAGTAAGGTCTCTATAAGCTTAAGGTTAAGGAGGCTAGAAAGGATTCTAATTAAGATAAGGCGGAAATAACTAATAACGTATTCGGTAAGCTAATAAGCCACGTAAGCTAATGGGCCACCTTAAAACCCATCAAAACTTACCTTAATATCTTAACAACCACTTTATAATAAATTCTAATAATTTAGATTTAGACTTTTATATATACTTTGCAGCTTCTGTTAAAGTTGCATAGTAAATAGTTTAGTAGTTTTTAAGATATAGTAATTTGGCCTTAATTTAGCCCCTAAAAGCCCCCAAATTTTAATATCTTAAAAACCACTTAACTATTTACTATGCAACTTTAATAGAAGCTGTAAAGTATATATAAAAGTCTAAATCTAAATTATTAGAATTTATTATAAAGTGGTTGTTAAGATATTAAGGTATGAGTTTTCTAATTTTTAGTGGGGTTTTAAGGTGGCCTATTAGCTTATATGGCCCATTAGCTTACTAAATACGTTATACTAGTAGTAGATCCTCTAGATAATCTGGCTTGTTTATTACCTTTAACTAATCCTTTTATCTTTAGCTCCTTTTTAACATTACTTAACTCATTTTCTTCTAATACTTCTATACCTTTTTTATAGTGGTTCCTAGGTAGTCTTATTATAGCCTATCCACTTAACCTTATACTATATTTTATTGTTAATGTCTTTATAACTAACAAT
>Ga0307515_10001953_pt1 | contig 45661 bp, 45 predicted proteins | sample 17_EM_MG_FD_194513 | JGI IMG/M metagenome (GOLD analysis project Ga0307515, IMG submission 194513) | Populus trichocarpa ectomycorrhiza microbial communities from riparian zone in the Pacific Northwest, United States - 17_EM | ecosystem: Host-associated > Plants > Roots > Unclassified | place... | reverse complement strand
ATTGCTGGTGATGCAGATTGGGTAATGAAGTCATCGAATGGATATTTGAGCTTATAATTGAACTATTGACCTCCTCCCTGGTCAAAAATACATATCATTAAAAGAAAAACATGAATTAAAATATTGTTGATCTCGCAATATGCAAAACATGCAAAATGTGATTACTGGATGTCAAATGATCGATTTTGATTGAGTACTATAATCGAATAGCAAAAGCAAGCATGTTATATGAATTTACAGATGGACCTGCTGTACAACCCGCTGGGAACCTGCCCAATTCAGACGGGTAGGGAGATGTCGATGGAACTGTACCCGAATCGACAGTTCGGGTTTATTGACGACCCGGACCGCCAATCTGGCTCCGGTTCGGTTCCGACCCGTACCCGGACCCGAAGTGACAGTCCAGACCCATTGCTAACACTAGTTCCTAAGATACTCACCAACAAACGCCTCGAGATTAGTCTCCTTATTCTTATTGGTCACCTCCTTTGCAGGCTTGGCCCAATCAGCCTCCAACTTTCTCCTGCTTGGTGTCTGCAGCATATTCGGGATTGGTCGTTCGGGCGTTTCCGGCCTCTTCACACCCTTCCCCTTATTGCACTTTTTTCCCTTCTTTGTTGGCATCATGTAGGGCGACTCGTCCCTCCACTCCACCTCCGTCATCGCATCATCGCTGCTGTCGCTAATTTCGAATGTTCTCGGAATGGGTGTGCAGACTTTCCAGGTCTCTTCCATTCCATCCGCTTTTTCCGCATGTTGGCTGACATTTTCCTCCGACTGAATATATCTCTGCGCAATAATTCCAGCACTTGCCCTGCGAGTCGAAAACAGATCCTGAGGAAGAGCGCTCGGAGGTAGACCCAAAAGGCTTCCCTCATAATTCGTAGTTGGCAAAGGGGACTCAACCCTCTCCCTCGGTGTTCGCGACCGGAAGGAAATTTCACTTCCCCCATAACTCGTCATTGGTGGTCGCGATAATGAAGAATCATCATAGCTCGAAATCGTATGAACTTTGACTCCATACTCATCACACGGTTGTGATCCTAAGACTGCCTCCATAACTCGGCTCGGGTGTTCCCCCTGCCCCTCCTGTTCGCAATCCTCCCAAGCACCCGCAGAAGTCATAGCTGTTCCATCCGGGTTAGGTAGTCCTCTCCCCAGAATCTCGAGTTGTTTGCCCACGTGGCTGCTGGATACGGCCGAAACCGCCTGCTCCGTCCCGCTGGACTCGGCCATCATCATCTTATCCATCCTTTCCATGGCTTTTTGGAAGGTGGAGGTCTTTTTGGCTCCGAAGAGGCTCATCGTCGTCTGCTTCTAAGCGGTTGAAGTTCGTTCAACTGAAAACCGAAGCAAAAATTTTCTCGCGATGTCACACTTGATTGGATAAAATCGGTCTTGGCAAAACTAAAAGGTGGTGTGGTGTGTTTGTTTTTGTTTTATTCATACTGTATGCACTCTAATTAGAGTATGACAGGACCCAATATCCCCTCCGCCTCCGGGCGAGCCGGCTAGATGGCGGAGCTCCCCCCCCGCTACCCTTCATCCCCGGGTGGTGTGGTGTGTTGTCGAAGGTGTGGTCAGGGACCGTTCTTCGATTGTTTTATCCCAACGCCCGACTTGCGTCTGTCTGTAAAAATTGCAATTTTTTCTTACGGTATACTGGGGGTTGCTGCATTCGGTCCAAATGTGTATCAGTGCTGTAATGAAATTCTAGGCTATTACTTGCAGTAGTGCTTGATTATACGATGCCTTCGAGGCCGGACGTAAAGCTAGGGCTGTTGATTTTTTTTGAATATCGAACTACTTAGAAGTTCCTCGATTGTAACACCCTCCCAAAAAACCTTTTGAATCAGATGGCTACGCAGTACCTAAGCCGTCACGAGACTAGCTGGTGCATGTGATGTGATTGATACGTATGAGGAATGACTGGCTGGCTCCCGCAAGATGATAAAGGATCTCTCAATGAGGTGGGCATTTCCACGAACATGCACAATAACCAGTCCCACCATCAACTCGGGGACGACAAAAGCATAATATGCACCGCTTGGCCCCACCTTGCAATTTACCTCGACACTAAGGACGGAGTGTTAATCTCCTAGATGTTGCTCCCAATCTTGTTACCGCCACTACCACGAATAACACGCAAAAAATCATGTTACTAGCACGGGTGCTCAATTGGATGCTCAACTGGCGTTATGGGAGGAGCTGGCAAAAAAAAAGTTGATACGTTATCTGGTGGGGGGAGTATTTGAATTGATGCTCTTGAGGAAACATTCGCCCAGAGCGTAAAAAGGTTTATTAATGAGAAATAGAACGAACCACTACCTTACGAGGAGGGAAGCTCGGATTCGAGGTTGCGTCATGGAATATCACTATTTCTTTAAGTCTAAGGTTTCCATATCTCGATATTAATGGTGAGCGTGTTTGTTTCTACACTAGTGGGGCTACGACTATAGTTAGATTGTATCAAAGAACAGAGCCAAATAGAATTGCTTATAATCATATTACATCTCCTCTCCCTTTCAGTATATCTCACGAACTCCCCCCCTGCTCCTCGTTATGGTGGGTTCCGGTTTCTTGCCGACCTTCTCATAGTGTGTGCACCGACGGCACACAAATGTATCCGCCTGTTCCAGGTTGATACCCGCAACTAGCCAGTGGTTGCAGCCGCACCTCGTACAAGGGTGGGATTCTTTGTGGGGAGTTTCTTGCATGGGGCTAGAGGGGGAAGACATGGTGGCGATATTGGTAGGGTGTTTGGTAGGGCGTTTGGCAGTGGGTGTTGTGGTATTTATTGGGAGCAGGCGGCTTCTGAGGTTTGGAATGGCGTTCATGTTTGAATACTCATTAAGCGTGAGTAATGCACACCATCCCGTTTCTAACCTTGGATACCGGGGGCTAGGCTGCATTCGTTGATGCTACTTGAGACATCTTTTTGTGTTTCCCTTTATTAAGTTAATGGGGAGGGTCAAGATGGATATGAACCTTTCATTCGGAAATGTACATTTGCCCCTTCTCGTGCTTTCATATTACCGAATAAAGAGCCAGACGTAGACATTCCCGTTTCGGCCCCGGATCTTAGCTGATGCGGTGGTTTAAGGACAGAATTGGGTTCTGTGTGTGGTACTGTTCCCAAGTTGCGTCTCTTTGAGGAAATATCGCTGAGTTTCGCAGGGGATGCTAGTTTCCTACAAGGAATGATTGTTGTCCCCAACCAAGCACTCGAGGCATTCGGTTGGATGGTAAATAGACCTGGCACCGGCAGAGAATGTGATGTAATAGAGACAGAAAGAGGTTAAAACAGATGTCTGCTGTTATATACGCATATCCAGTAAAGCTCGGGCCTAACCAAGGAAACGATTCGGAAGAGGGACTTACGCTCGATGCCGATGAATGAATGTAGAAACCTGGATTACTAGTTTCTTGGTCCGCATCGTGGAACGTCACTCCTAGGAAAGATGGCACCAACTTACTTACACTTCCAGTCAATATACATGAGATGGACTAGAGAAGCGCAAGCATTCTGCGATTAAGTGCCGTAAGTATCTAAGGTAGCAGCTGGCTAACATCGAAGCGAAGTGACTTGCCACTCACTGGCTTTCGTGCGAGCCACCACAGTAACCCATTACTCATGCACGTTAGTACAGTGTCCTGTTACAGCATTATAACTGATCTTGTGGTTTACACAAGCTAAATGCTAGTTTGTTTGTTTCATCATCAACTGGCCGCATGGCCCAATGGCAAGGCGCTTGACTACGATTTCAACTCAATCCGACATCAAGAGATTGCAGGTTCGATCCCTGCTGTGGTCATCCAACTTTTTGGCTCTTTTGTTTCTAAGTTATCTTCACGGTAGCGGGTCGCTTTGTTTTGCAGACTCCGGAAGACAACGGTTGGTGCTGAGTACAAGAGTTCTATATACGTTGAAGCTTGTACGACCAGATTTAAGATATACTAGATGCCAGTGGTGATTGATAACCCACTTACATTGCTCCTGGTAATAAAATATATCCCCTGGGTGAAAATCGGGCACTCAAACTCTGGCGTTGGAAATACTATTATCAGCGGTGGTGATGTAACGGCAGGAATAGAATTGGGGCTTCGGTTGTGAGGGGCACGGGATGGACTATACGTGTTTGAAATTATTTTATTGTATTTCTGTGAGCGTCAAACTGCAGCTACACCGCACTGTTGGATGTGAGTCCTACTTTACGTTTGATTCTTTGCTCCTTCTCTTGAATGGTCTCTTCAATTAATTGTATCCTGGCCCGCGCACGTCTGATTTTCTGCCTCTCCTCTTGAATGACTTCATCCGATTGTATCCTGGCCCAGTCATGTTTGATTGTTTGCTCCTCCTTTTAGATGGAATTTTTAGCCAATTGCGTTCTATCTTCCACAAAGTCGACCAGCCACTTTCGCTGTTGAGCGGTAGGAACCGCTTGTACTGGTGCTTTTTACCCCTCTGTTGGGCACTTTGAGTTCGCAGGTTAGTCTTCGCCTAGTGAGGCTCCACTTACAAAATATCGATACCTTATAACCATGCATACCGCGCAAGAGTCTCCAGATTTTCAACTTGCCCGTTTTGCCAGCCAGAAGGGGGTTTCGTATCTCGTTTTGCCATATCTTCAACGGTAGTAAACAGAGCTGGGGATGGCGATTGTGATGGCGATGACATGTGAGATTGATCAGCTGGCGAGAGTATGGATCAAATTCTAACGTCCTTGATGGTATTACCGACCACACTGTATTATACCATCTCCGTCACCAGTAGTGGCGGGGTTGTTGTTGTTGTTTATTCATACTGTATTTACTCTAGCTAGAGTATGACAGGCCCTTATCCCCCCGCCTCCGGGCGAGCCGGTTAGATGGCGGAGCTCCCACCTACTACCCTTCGTCCCCGCTGACAAAAGAAAAGGTAGTGGCGGGGTTAAGGTAATTACACACGGAATTTAAAGCTAGAAGGTTCGCGGATGGCTTGGAGGATCTCGCTCCCATGGAAGGAATTCCAAACCGTGAGACTGGGTTAGCGGCTGGTCGCAGTGTGGGCAGCATGATGAATCGTTGAAATAGGTATTGAGGTTTCCACTTGTTGGGGTGTACTAAAGATGAGGCTGTAGAATGCAAGGAGCAGCTTCGATGCACACAATTCGAGGACAGCGATAACACAGCAAAAGTAGTTGCAATGATTGTATTATATAAGTAGAACTGAGGTAACGTTAAAATAAGGTTAAATTAGGTCAATTACCCTAAGTTGTCTACGTACAAATAACCAATTTCTACATTCAACCTCTGCTTACATAAAAACCTGTAGGTTAATGGAGTGGAGGGGGACAAAACAAGTGGATCAAAACTTCAGACGATTATTCGGTGGTTTCTACATGCCACTGTTGCATTTGTTAATAATGTACAGTTCGAACGTTCCTCAATAGATATATATTCGTCATTTTGTTCAGTATCTGTACGGTGGGCAAGAATTCCTCGGAGGCCGTAGTGCTACGTCACCAGTCGAGGTTCATGGCCTCAGGAAGAAGAGCGTTCATACTTATGAAAATAGGCTGGTAGTGTTATACTCTTGTCAAGAATCTGTTGGAACTTGTTCGACCCTGTCCCTGGTAGCTGATAAGAGCGGTCAAGTCGCTCTTGACCCCTTGTGTAGAGCGGGCGGTAGATAGTAAGAAACTGTATGGGTTTTGTATTTCTCTCAGCGCCTGCCACCCACTCCCATCAGAACCTGCTAGTATGTCGGTAAGGCGGCTGCGGAAAGCATATATCCAAAATATGATCTAACCACAATCAGAACTCCCACTTTCCAATAGCATGGTTTGACAAACCTCTTTGATAATCATATTATCACGTACTTGTGTTCCATCGTGGATGAGGAAGCGGACAGTGCCCTGCTTGAGATTGTTACGCTTGTAGAAGGTGGAAGAGATCTTGATGAATTGCATCTCCTCCGTGACCTTGAGGGTTAACTCGGCTGGGCGTGTTAGCGGGTGAAGGGAGCTGAAGGGAGGGGGAAGCAGTGCACGTACCGGCGGCGGCTGGGTTATGCGGTCGGATGGCGGCTATAATGATTTTGGACATTATTACGTGGGGAGCGGGGCCGGGGTGGAGTGTTGTAGTAGGAGGTATATTGGTAGATGGTGGTAGAGTTGGGAGTGTAGGGGCAGTTTGTCCTCTCCACGCCCAGTTACTTAGGTTAGTCTCGGTTAGACGCTCTTTTCCCGCTGTGCGGCGGCTAATCGAGACTATGCTTAAGTTTGTTATATTTCCTATTCGAGGTGCCGGTCAGACAGCCACCCTCTGGGGGCTGAGAACACTGCAAAAGGGAATGACGATGTTGATAGAACTTGGGGCAAAAGACGCCTCATAAAGAGGATGGGACATGCCAACTATCCTCTCCTCTCTCAGCTATCTTCTGGAACTTCTATCACCTACTTTAAACTGGCTGGTGAGGAGTACACGCCACAGACCGTTCATCATTCACCGACTTCCAGAACATCCAAAACAAACATACCCCACTAACTATAAATCTTCTAGCCCAATCTGTAGTATCGTAAATCAATATGCGCAATACTTGAGACACTCCATGTACGGCCGGATAGTCTTTCTTTGCCCATCAGCGACCGCTATCTAGTGAGTGATATTTCATGATGTATTGAATAAGTACGGTGTGAAATAACGAGACGGTACGAAGTTGTGTTAGTGTTGTCGAGAAGCTTAATCCCTCATAACGCGGAGATGCCCTTTAGTCTTCCCTCAGCAGATCAATGAGCCTGGTTCCTCAAGCAGAGGGGTTTAATCGTTTGATTTCATTCACTAGTAGACTCGAGCAAGATATAAGGTACATATGCCTTCTCATCATTAATTAAACCGTCAAAATGGGGTGCCGAATTCACCCTCCAAAAAAAAGACAAGAAAGGTATCAAAATACACTGGGTATACAACAAAACACGTAAACACCCACATCTCATCTAATACTCCTCCACCCTCCTCCTCCAATCATCCTCCAAGGCCCACTTCTCGACGATCTCGACGCGCTTCCCATGGCGGTTTCTAACCTCTCCATTCTCACTCCACCACTTCCCCTCGCCCCGCTTCCTCTCCTGAAGTGCCTCATCGTCACTACTGATCAACCCATCGTCATCCCCCCCTACAACCACAACTACACGACCCACTGATCCACTGCTCAAAATCTCATCCACAACCTTTCCTTCGAGGTCAACCGACGCCTCTTCGAAGTACACAACTTCAGGCTCCAGCTGTCGGAGCATAGGGATCAATGAGGGGTGTGTGGAGAAAGGCATGACGTTTTCGCGCGGGGTATCGGGTGGAAGAAGAGAGACCGCGAGGTCGTACGACGACTTGTTGACATCTTCGTGGAAGTGCTGCGGAGGCAGAGACGGTGATGGCATGGGTGATGGCACGCCCATCGTCATAGTGTCAGCTGGTGTGGCGACAGCGAGTTGTGCTGGTTGCTGCGCGGGGGATAGTGGGTGATGCGGTAAGTGCGGCGAGTAGATGAGGATGTAGAGATTAGTGTTGGTGAGCTTGAGGGGGCGGGGAAGATGCGAGAGGAGGGGGCGCTATGAAAGGTCAGCCACGAAAAGAGCCTGGTGAAGGGGGAAATTTACTGATGGCAAAAGGGCCTCTTCAAAATCACCATCCGATTCATGGCCTTGTGTTGCCTTCCGCTCCTGGATCACAATGGCAACCTTTTGCTTTGGTTTCGGCGGTGGCACATACTGCTGCGGCTTTTCGACGCTCCCTGTAACCGCTGAAATGGGGACCGTCGGAGTCGCTCCTCTGTCAACCATGGTGGTGCCGGCGGTAGTGGCGGTAATGGCGGTAGTGGCGGTGATGGGAGTGGTGGTATCGACCCTGGGAATATCACGTTTAATCTCCTGCATTTGTCTAGCGGGTTCCTCTTCGTCGCCAAACCCGTACTCTTCATCATCGCCCCGCATCTTCTCCATCGCCCCCGCCGCGGCACCCTTCATATACGCCACCATTCCACCACCTGCACCACTCCTCGCGGTGGCGCGGCGCTTCTTGAACAACTCCTCCTCTCGGCGAGACTCCTCGATCGCATCGGTATCTTCCTCGGTGATGTGATCGTGCACGCGATCTATGCGCCTCCCGCCCCTTCTACGGCGGCGCGGGGGCTCCTGTTCTGAGTCGGAGCCGGGGTATGAGGATGGAGGTGAGGATGAGGAGGAGAAGAAGTAGAGGCCGGCGGAAGCGATGGCGGCAGTGGTAAGGGTGAGGGCGAAGGGAAGGATCAGGGATTGCGGCGTAGATCGGCCGCGGTGGGATCGCGGCATTGTGGAAGAGGAGAGAGGCCTGTAGGAGGGCGAGGGAGGGAAATAGCTGTCGGATCAAGGGATCATTCAGTTGTGGAGATGTTGATTCGTAAATTCGTGAAGACGGTGGTAGTACCGAGGTTGGGTGGTTTGCGCGTTGTGATTGTTGTTGGTCTCCTACTGGTCGAAGTTGGCAAGTGTTGTTGTCATGGGTATCAGAAATGCGCGTGGCTGGCGGTGTCGGTGGTACAGGGCGGTTACACGATCCAGGCACCGCAGGAATCGGTAGAATCAAGAAGTCAGCAGTCCGGACAATATACGAAATGACAGGTGATGGTGTGAATGTGCTAGCAGTCATGGGATTCGTCGGCTTTAGGTTTTGGAAAAGCAAAATGTAAAAGTTACATACCACTTTGCCCATGGGCACAGGTACAGATCTGTAGATAACTGCTCCTCTTTCCACGGTAATTATTTGGTAGGGGGATGGGAAAGCATCGGTAGTTGCGCTGTTGGGATAGCTGTGAAGTCTTAGTCCAGACACAAAACATCACTCGAAACACATCTAGACGAGACGGCATGAATCTTGCGTGAAGGAGATGGATGTGCTCTTTTATGACAGCTATATATAACGTCTTCATCCGCCGGTACACGGTAGGAAATTTTACACTAAGAGAAAAGGCTCACCCAAAATTCATGCCTGCAATTTCAGAGTAAATGATAGTGACAAGCTTATGCAAGACAAACCCAGCACCAAAAAAGCACGGAAGAAAATGTGCGTATACAAGCCGCACAATAGACCATATCCCAGCTCTTCCACATCTCGTAATCAGCAGCCCCCAATCATCTCCACAAATGCTTCAATAGTAAACCTCATCCTATCCTCCTCGTCGCGGTCCATCTCGGGCGAATACTTATCGAGGATCTGCCAAAAATTAGCCAGCCGCTTCCCCTTCCTGCGCTAAGGGGGAACGAACGTTTTCAATAGTCATATCGTCTTGTAGTTTTGCACCACCTTCGCCATCTGGGATGACGAAGCGTATAGTGCCGGGTGGAAAATTGTTACGCTTGGAGAAGGCGTAGGCGATCTTGCTGAATAGCATCTCCTTTGGTGCCTTGAAGGTTATTTCCGCTGGGTGTGTGTATTAGCGCTGGAAGAGGGGTTGGAGAAGAGAGTGTACCGGAGATGGCTGGATTCTGAGGCTGGATGACGACCATGATGGTTTCGGACATTGCAAAGATGTTTTCAGTGTTGTAGGCGTGGTGGGAGGTGATAAGGCAAGTATTGTTGACGCCGTTGGGAGAGAAAGACAGGTTTATAAAGGTTGCAATCATTGGGAGTTTGCGAACAGGTTGATGATGTCGGTAGGACTTGGGAAAGCAACACCCCTCAAAGAGCTAACTAGCCCCATCCTCATCTTACTAGAAATGTATATTACCTATGCTTTTAGAGCTAGCAATGAGTAGCATGGCTCTAGCAGTGATCTAAAAGCTTTCAAATATGATTTGCTCTTCTAAACACATATTAGTCTTCATGAGCGCCTCTTCCTTATACAAAGTGCTATTTTTCACATACTCCAATAGGGTCGTTTATTAAGTTTCTCTATTTCGAATTGCTGGTCAACGTCCCCTGAATGCACACTACTAGGTATGCACGGGCCAAGTCCCATGGGTATTTTGAGAGTATATTGCCTGCTGCAGATCAACCCTCCTGGTAGAATACGTACCAGGATGAGCGAGCTTCCTCTGGACACGCTTTGCTGACCTTTCAGCAAATTCACGCACATATTCTAATACTCGCCAATAACAGTTTGTCTGCGAATCCTTGAATACAACCTTAAAGGGGAGGAGTGCCGACGTGGATTTTTCATGGAAGAGCCAAACTCGATGGGCTCTCCTCGAAGTACCTAAGATTATAACAATTTCAGCGATCAACTTGGTCTCTACTAAGTATAGCTCTCTTTTGTCTCGGCCCCTTCTTTGCATCATGATGGTTTGAATGCTTCAATCATTAAGTGCCAAGCTTAGCAGGCAAACTATGGTGCTATAACACTAAGGTTCGAAACCTGTATCCCATTCTTTTGCTCCCTTTCGTCCGTTGAGACATGTAGAAGGTACATTTCGCCCCTTAGCATCATTGCCGCCAGGCTACTTGGGCGGTATATCCCCTAGAGTATTCACGCTTTGTCGAGGCGAATTTGTTGCAGTTTGGCAACAAGATGATTGGCATGTACAAGGGTACTAGATTGGCTAGCACATCTGAGCATCACCCGAAACTGAATTGCAGTAGACCCGCCCAAAATAAGAGTATAGGATACTAGTCTCGTTGTTTGTCCTTATTGGTTTCGCTAGAGCATGTATCCATCGTGCAGGACGAAGATATGCGATAGCCTTCTCAAAGCGGTTGTGATTTTGCGGTCTGACAGGCAGGGTCCCGTAAAACAACAAGAGCTGAACGATTGGCTTAGTTGGCGCTTTAAACGCCAGGTGTAATAAACACTGAATGACGCAGGATCGAACCCTGACAAACGCCGAAACCGCGGGCGAGAAACCAATAGTAATCACTCTGCAAAGATGCACAACTGGTTTCGCTGGTTCCTTTTGTCCCAGTGTTTTTTTCAGAATACGTACGCCTTAAGGTGAGAAATATGCGATCTCTCAGTGTGAGAGGCTGCTCTCGCAGTGCGGTTGTGATTTGCGATCTGATAGGCAAAGTTCTATCTAGATCTATCCCTCACTGGCGATATGATATCGGTCCCAATATCGCACTCTTTTACTTATTATGAACGCGTCAAATCACACAATATATAAGAACTGATCGTTTAGCTTAGTACTTTAAACACCGAGTGCAGGTTCGAAACCTGTAATCACTCTTTTGCTATTTCTATACTGGGATCGATATCCCACCGCTTGCTCCCCCTTTAACCTGCCAGATTATGTACGTCTTGGGGGTTGGAATATCGGTAGCCTTAGCAGATACAGTTGTAATTTTAATTCTGCGATCTATCCCCTGCACTACTGATGTGTTGCATCACTATATCTAGCCAGTCTGCGTGCGCTCGTAAACTAGCATCCGCCTCCTTCACAACCTTGCCGACTGACGGAAACTTTAGGCACGAGAGCATCAACTATCTGAGGATCCGTCAAATCATGAAATGAACAAGAGCTAACCGCTTGGCTTAGCATGGTGCATAAAACACCGGGTGCTGTATGCTGGCTAGGTACAGGTTCGAAACCTGCATTGGTCATGGTTCTGAGTAGAGTATGGTACTAAATACAATGAGGGCTCCAAAGAACAAGATGGCGACTCCGAACTCCCGAAGTCGCAGGTTCGAAACTTGTGATAACCAGTCTTTTGCTATGCGCTTGTCCCAAATTATAGTAGCCAGAGCATGAACGCTAGCAAGACAGAAACATCGCTAGCCCCCACCGGTACGGTTGAATTCTGTGGTTTGATAGCTAAGGTCCTGTAAAAACTACATTTGCAGCAGCTTATCTTCTAGCTTAATTAGAAGAGAGCATGGCACTTCAAACGCCAGGTAGGTGCTACCCCCTAGACCGAAGATACGAGTTACCGTCTCGCGGCGCGATACAACAACAAGCACCTTCGCAATGACATCTCTACAACAAAGATGGAATTAAGAATTACTCAGATCCTTTCTAATTGAACCTAACACAACTCGAGCGAAAATGTAGGAGAATTGAACTAATTTAAAGGGTTGTAGTAACCCCAAAGTTAGAGTGGTTGCTTCTGGAGTCGCCCAACGAGACGCAAGCCCTTACGGTCTAGGGAATAAACGTACGAAGTCGTAGGCTCGAAACCTGTGATAATCACTCTTTTGCTCCTCTTCCATGACTATTCTGGTTTCGCTGGTTTTGCTCTTTTGACTAGTCAGTTTTCTCTCCAGAGAATGCCTACGAGATGGAAAAATGCTGTAGCCTAACAATACAGTCCGCCGCAAAGTTAGAAAGCTCGTCAAAGCTCGCGGGGATATCACTCTTTTGCATCTTTTGTCCCTTCACTGAACCTGCCTTTTCGGAGTAGGATACCCACAGGCGTCGAACCCTCCACTGATCGATATCTGTACTTGTAAGTAGGTCTACAGTTTACAGTGCATGACCATGGCTAAAACGCCAGATCTCGGGCGCAAAACCCGCAGAGATTTCTCTTTTCTCTGGGGTGTGCAATGAAGTCTACTTTTTTCGTAGAAATATACCCGCGATCGCTGAGTTGTCCATGGATTGACTGCTGTATTCGCAACAAGTGTCAATTGCTATACATAATCATGGTTAGAAACACCACAGAGACAAGAACTAGCCATCTAGCCCGACAGGCAGATGCATTGTGCTATAAACACCCAAGATCGCAGGCTCCGAACCTGCCCCAATCAATTCACGTTGCTGAAAACACCTAAAAGGCTGCTGGTTCGAAACCTGCAGAGATCACGCCTAGTGCCCTAAATATTAAGATTGCGGGCTCAAAGCCTGTGGGAGTCTCGTTTTTACCCCACTATAGTTTATAGATAAGTACTTAAGTAGTTAAGTATGCAGTTTACAGTACATGACCTAGTTGCACACACCGCATAAATATATAAGAACTGACCGCTTAGTCCAACTGGCAGGTTATGATGCTCTGACCACTCACAGTATAAACACTTAAAATCGCAGGTAGGCTTAAATCCTGCAAAGATCACCCTTTTGCTCTGCCACGGAGCCTACCTTTTCATAGCAGAGCCAATGCGCCATGTAACGATCCCAGGACACTACCGCCACGCGCTGAGAAGCCACGTAAATATCATCTGTTATGCACTAGAAACTTTATACGACCGTCGTTTAGATCAACACATATACAAGAACTGATTTCTTGGCTTACCTATCTGAGAGTGGTGCTAGCAATACATTAAAGCGCTGTAAACGCCGAGTGCGGGTCGAACCTCGCAGTGCTGTAAACACTGAAGTGCAGACTTGAAACCTGCAGAGACCACTCTTTGCCCTCTTTTTCCTGCCTCGGAGCCTGAAGTTTCGTAGCAACCAGTCTTACAGTCGAACTAACGTGGCCGTCAACAGCGAACTGTACCACGGGCTGTCCATAGGACTATTTCTGTACAGGAGGTTTACAGTACATGATCACGGTTAAAAAAAGTCACAGATATAAGAACTAGTTGCTTAGCCTAACAGGAAGGAGTATGGTGCTATAAACACTATGGTTGCGGGCTCGAAACCTGATCTGACAAATTCACGGTGCGTTAAACACTTCAGGTCGCAGGCAGGCTTGAATCTTGCTCCGATCATTCAGTACTACAATCACTAATTAAAGTCATAGATTTGAAACCTGTATCGAGACCTCTCTTTTTCTCTGCTAGAGAGCTTGCTGTTTTCTATCAGTCACGAAGTGGGATACTCATGAACGGCCGCTGGGCCACAAGCTGTACACGGATTGATTTCTGGTAGTATATGGTTACATGATCATGGTCAAAAGTGCTGTAGGCACACACAGGAACTAATCGCTTAGCCTATCTGGTAGGGTAGGGTGTTATATGCTAGGTAGCAGGCTCGAAACCTGGTCTGATCATGACATTCACGGGGCTATAAACACTTAATAATGTCGCAGGCTAGAAATCTGCAGAGATCACTCTTTTCTCACTAGCAGGAGTACTGTCGTGAGTTTTAGTGCTGTCAGCCAGTGGTATCAAGTGGAGATCCGGAAGGAGCGAGGAGCTAGGTAAAATATTGAGACGATGGGAATAGAGCTAGTGTAGGAGAGAGGAACTCAACGTCGGCTTCCTCAAAATGTGGTCGCCCCACAGGTACTCAGTAACCCCGGCAAACTCTGGGTTCTCAACGAATATGCCTGTGCTAACTAGCAGCAAAACGCATTCATATATTTATACTGTGCTACAGCGGTGCTCCTTGCGAGTAGACCCACCGGGGGACGTTCTAGAATTGGGTGGATAGCGACACTGCTACGGCCTCCATCTCACTACCTTCCGGCCGGTACTTGTGTGGCTTATGGCGCCTATTGCCTGGACAAAGATTCTGCTAGGCTCGGTGGTGCTGTCTGGAAATTTCCAAGTTCTGTTGGGCTAATTCTAGGGATTACTCGCTACCGGCGTGTTTGTTTTAATCATATTGCATTCAGCCGCTTACGCCTATGGCATACTATCTTCCTAATACTCTTCACCAAACAATAAACCGAAATCCATCAAACATAATGGCTCCCCACCCACTATCCTTCATCCCCTAAATCCGTGTTGGCGGTAGTGATGGTATGCCAAGAAACGAGCGATGATACATGTACCAGTCTGATGGAAAGTTGTCAGGATGGCTTGCTGCAGGCTTCTAGTGCTGAATATAGAGCTAAATTAGTCTCTTCCGGTGTATTTTTGGGGGGTTTTTGTTACTAGATTACGGGAGCAGAGTTAGATAATCCAGAGACCATTTGTCCTTCTTTATCTTCGGGCCTGTCTCTTGTATTCGACTTGTACCTATTTCAGTACCTGAAACTCATATGTTCCGCACGGTGCGCAGCTTTGAGGTTTCCAGATAGTAGCCTGAAGCTTGTTTATACCTGGAAACCCATTTTCGACCCGCCAGCTTCCATGCCCACAAGCGTGTGTATGAAGGGCTGAGTCGTGAGAGAATGCTTGTAGTTTTAGCCGATATATCAACAGTTTATACCTAATATATCCCGGAGCTATTAAGCACTCATATACATTGATGTGGATGACTCAGGATGAGTTATTCCAGAGATATATCTAGCGGGGGGCGTACTTTGGGGGTCTCGATCCAGGTTACCGGCAGCAGCTGTTTGCGGATACACCAGGTTCAAATCGCAGGCAACAGCGATTTCAATGGTGCCTTGGAAAGCGCCTGGAGAAGGATAATAACCGCGGTGGTGAAATTCGCTAAAAAAATCTTAAGCGTCAAACAAGAAGTGTGCTCGCCTCGGTGAAGGAGGTGAGGAGGTCTTGAATCGGTACCACGGTCTTCCATACCACTAACGTAATCGCCCACGGAGGCCCGTTTGTAAATATTCGCTCTGTGAGATGATCCATGAGTGACTTCTAGCTTCTGCAGATAGCGAACCGTTGTACAGAACATATGGAGGGTCGTCCCACTTCCGAGCGTCTAATATTGCCCAATTAGTAAGTCACCTTCGCAGCTACTTTGCCGACGACCTCACTCCATCCCGTGGACAAAGGCACAGACGCAATAGCGTATGTGCTGTCAACAGTTATATTTGTCCTGCATGTCGTTTCTTAGATCTCATGCATGACTGTGGCAGGCTTAACCCTGCGCATTATCGGTTGAACTCCCTCTCTCCATGATTCATCTTAGGCAATCAACCAAATTACTACGTTTTGATATGACCTCACCCGGTGGGTACTGCGATCTCTGTTGTATCTAATTCGGATTAGAACACAGCTAAACGTGTTGAAATATGGGGAGAACCGTGTGCGTGTATAGACTTAGATTCAGAGAAGAGAGAAGGAGAAAGACTCGAGTTATATAGGAGAGAAAAATGTGCCTCTTACTACCAGCCCCGCTAGCGGTCAGCTCTATATATACATGCAACAAAACGGACATATTTAGGCCGAGTGCTGGAGTATGATTGTACCCTTGCATTAACACTCGTCGTAGTCAAGTTTCTAAATGTAGAGTAATAGAAAGCGGTGGGGAAGGAAGATGGGCTCAAATGGATAGTGTTGTGGAGGCCGAACCCGGTGAAGATTGCGTCCCGGTCATCGGCAGGGAACCCCAGCGTTGCAGTAAATAGCTGGACACCGGTTGCCGGCAATGCTTGTAAATTGTGTATCTAGCGAGTAACCCCGCGCTTTCTGGGGGTCTGTTTTTAGTCGGGCATGGCCCTAGCGTTGTTGCCTTAAAAGAAACATGCTGTAGTGAGTACATAGCTCCGAAATGCGGGACTTTTCTTTGGACGAGGCAGTGTATTGGGGTCTGGGAGGTCTGAAGATGGACCGGATGTTGGGACTGTCTCTGGGTAGTTATGAGAGAGATCCGAGATCCGAGTACAATATGCCAACGGAAAGACTCAATTGTGATGGTCTTAGTTGTCTTCAAACGGAATGAGATTGAGGATGCTACGAAGGAGAGATCACGTAGTCATAAGCTTTGATGGCACCGGTAGTGTAATGACAGAGTACAACCCTACAGCATACCGCTGTGTTACGTTACTTCCGAACCAACGTGCCCGCTACAATGTTCCTCCAGGGGGACATCAGCAGAAAGTATACGCACCTCCACGGATAAGACGGATTACACAGTTCTGCAACTCTTTTTTTATCCCGGCAGATTTACATACAGCTTTAGTAGCATCTGCACCTCTCACGAGATGTAGAAGCGGGAATCTAGATCTATGTTGTGCTGTTCAACAGTGCCTTTCTGTCACCGAAGGCAGCTGGCCATAAATATATAAACCCAATATCTCCGCAACTTCAGGACTTCTTCCTCTACCCTATAGCATCTCAGCAGTCCCATCCTACCCATCCTACCCACCACATATCTATCTTACCACCAACATTCTCACATCCTCACATTTCCAAATCACCTACCATGCAATTCTCAACCATCACCGTCCTCCTCGCTTTCGCTGCTAGCGCCTTCTCCTTGGCGGTCCCTGGAAATGAGAAGCGCTATATGCGCGGCGGAGTGTAATACTTCCACCTTTCCATCACTCGCTCCATTATTGACACTGTGTAGTTGCCCACAAGAGGATGCGAATACCCCCACCTCCTTCTTCCCAGACAACGCAGACTGCACACTTTTTTACGCCTGCGGTTCTGATGGACCTGTCCAATTCAGATGTCCAGGGGAGCTGTGGTTCAACCCCAAGCGCAGCATGTGCGATTTCCAGGAGAAGGCTGGGTGCCAATTGATCGCAAAATAGATTGGGGATGTGGTAGTTGAGGGTATTGGTAATTGGGGATATTGCATTATGGGACGGTCACTTTGCATTACTCCGTTGCAACGTTGGTGATATGATTGAATGATTGCATATTGGGGTTTGGAATACATTACTTGGTTTTATTTTTACAAGTTACCCGTTAATTTAATTATATTTAGCAACGTTGTTGGATCTGGAGCGCGAGTGAGCTCGAGAGGATTGAGGCGAAGGAGAAGCGGGTTTAGTTTGGGGATTCTCCAAACTTGGGTGAGCAACTCGGGAGTTCTTCATCGCTGGAGAAGTTCCGCTATTGAAGACCGAGTGAAAGAATTATTCCGAAGCGATCAGTCTGGCAAGATCTAACTTTAGCCATGTCAAGACAGACAGTAGAAATGGTGCCTAGTTCGGCCCGGCCGGGTTTGTTGAAGACTTGATTCGGCAAACCTGGGTCGGCAACTCGGGTTATGGAATAAGTACTACAACTTCTGAGTGGCTGAGATTACTTGATATGGCAGTGGTTATCCAATTCAGATTACTGATCTAACTGAGTTTCAGCCACTTGCATGTTTTGGCTCTAATCCAAATCCGGAGCAGGTCACAGATATCTGTAACTTAGTCTCCTGAACACGGGGCGACTCCATATATGGCAGTTGGGGGCCAACCTCTTTCTCTACTTTAACATCCTCATATATCTATATTTACAATCCGTCTTCTAAATTTGAGAAGGTATAATACACGAATTATTAACAGCGGAGGAGACTTCGCGTCGCATTGTGCGCTCAACCCTATTGACTTCAAGCTGTTATCGAAGTCGAGTTCCGTAGCCCCACAATATGGCTGTCTTACAGAAGGTGGGGTGTCGTTATTTCTATTCCCGCGTAGGCATCCCCCGCCCCAGAAAGGCAGCCCTTGGTCTATTATGTTCCTTAAGCGACGGGCCTCCAGTAGATATATGTGCAGCAAAAAACTAGAGTCGTCGGACCCGCAAATCGTGGGTTCAGAGACAATCGGTGAGAAATATGTCCACCCCTCACCACCCCATTACACCACTGTCACCCATGGCTTCCCCAATTGGATCAACAAACCACAGAGCTTCCTCTCTTCACAAAGCCCACTTCCAACCTGCGGTAAAACCGTCTACCCACCCACAAAAAAAGCCAGATACTTAGCAATAACCCCAGGATTATGATCCTGGTACCAATACAACTTCAGAGCCAGACGTCCAGTCTGAGGCTGGAGTCCAGACCATCTCCCTCACGCCATCATCCGCTCGATAATAAAGCGTTATGTTATCGTCCTTAATCGAGGCACTGAACTTGCCTTTGTCGGCCACAGTTTTAACGTCACTGGCCATGGGGACTTCGATCCACCTGCTGTCGTTATCGTCCCATCGTTGATCAATGATGCTTCCGTCTTCGGCTTGGTAAAAGCAATGAACTTGAGGTGTGGTGCTGCTCTCCCATCTTATCGTCGCTAGGGTGGTGAGACCTATAGCTCGCTGGTGCGCCTGTGTGCCTGTATTCGATGTTTGGGTAAATGTATTGGCTGGTTTCACATAAAGTGTACGGGTTAGCATTGAGAATTTTCGTGGTTGAAGAGAATGACATACTAGCTACCCATGTGTTGTTGTTGTCGTTGTCATTTGTCCATACGAGCTTCTTAGGCCACGCGGACTCACGCACCATGTAGTCTTCGGTTTGGTAATATATGCGAAGCTGATCATGCAAGAAGGTTGTGGCGGCGAGACCAGAGCCTAGCTTTGCATCCGGCAGGAATTCTGAGGGGAGATTTACCCATCCCCGGTTATTGCCTGAGATACTGTAACTAAGCTCTTGAATTGTACTGTTCGACAGTTGGTAATAAAGGCGGAGTTGACCTTTTGATTTGAACCAGGTTGTGGCAAGTTGTGATTGGCTATAGGCTTGAAAGTTGGCTGATGAAAGTGGTCCCTCGCTCCACACTCCTCCCGAATATGCATATTCTTGGATTTTGTTGTCTTCCGAGAGATAGAAAACTCGGATCTGCAATTCTAACAGTTAGCTACAAGTCGTTATTGTTGCTATAAATTCCAACCTCTTTTCCATCGTCCCATTCTACGCTGGCTAGTGACGTAGCATTCTTTGCTGGAACCGTAGGTTTGAGGACTTTTTGGGCATTGTTGGCCAACGTCGATTGTACGATATCCCCCGTTGCCGCCTGGAAGTATAGCTTTCCGCTCGTAACAACTGCAAGTGGCGCATCGCTTGGAACCGGAAATTTTGTTGCAGTTGCGGAGCCAGAACTAGTAGGATCTCTTTGGCGGTCAAGTCAGCCATGGTTCCGTGTTCTGAACGCCCGAACTCACTTGTCCTGAGTAGAAGTAGTTACCGGCTTGGAGACCGGCGTTGCGCTTTGTTTTTTTCCGACTGTGAGACCTAAAGCAATGCCAACAGCCGCAAGCACAAGCACCACCACAATTGCTGCTATTACGCGTTTCCTTGCGATTTGCCGTCGCAGCCAGCTCTTTGGACGTTCTGGAGGCACTGGGTGTAATCCGTGTTGCTTTGAGTATCGTAATTCGGGACCGTTAGATACTGGGACTTCAAGGTCCGAATAGTTAACGACTACTTCAAGACCTGGTTGCTGTCCAGCGGATTTCGGTTGGTGGAACATGTTGGTAGGAGCGAATGAATGTTGGGGCAGAAACTGAGCAAACGCTGAAGCCACATGGGATGGTTACCCTTATGAAGGTGCTATATATAAGGACCTCCGGTGAGTGGATGCAAGGAATGTACGAACTCCGCCTCACCGTTGATACTTTACAATATGGTCTCGTATTGTGTGACGCTAGCACTCGAACGACATGTCTAAGGCATCTGGGGCGCTTCGGTTAATTAAGACTTACTGGGGTCCATTGCTGATCGTGTTTTTTTTAGATCCTGCCGTTATGCAGACACCACGCTAAAAATTGCAGTGTCGCCACATGAACATCTTTCCCAGCAAATAGTGCATCACAAAGCCATGGCTCTCCATGAGAGGTATATAGGGGAGGTATCCCAAATGATAGTTCTCATGAAGATAATTCCATTGTGCGGTTGAGTGGTAAACCGTTGCGCGGGTAGTTCGATGCACTTTTACTCTGACTTAAAATCAAAGAAATAGCGACTGGTCAACTATAAATGAGTTAATTTGGTGTTTAAGTTACCTTTGAAGTTTGTTGCCGCTTGAAAATCCCCCTTATTTTAGGCTGTCTTAGCCAATAAGTTCGTACTGAGTGAAGTTCAAATTAATCACTCTTGCCACTGCCTTTGTAGGTAAATTATGTATAAAACCGGCTGTTTTTATTCTCTTGCTGCTACTTTCGCTATTCTTTTTCCTCAGTCATCCTCTTTCTCGATTGATCCGTGTTATCGGCAGGCCGGGGGAAAGACCGCACCGAAAGCTGTTGTCCATCAGCATCAACCATCTGGTCGTGTAACGGAAAGTTAACGTTGCTGACCGTGCAGGTAAGATTAGTTTCAAGTTTCAAGCATAATGCCATCGCTTCCGGTCATTTTGAACACTGGTTGGGAGCCCCGCTATTGGAAATACATCGATATACAGGTGGCCCTTCGAAGAGAAGAACAAAAGGCTATGAAAAAAACTTCTAGACCTCCAGACACTACGAGTGATTGGAGATGCCCGCACTCCGCCCTTGACGTTAATAATATACCCCTTGCAGACGCTAGTCTCAAACGTGATACATAACTCCGAGACTATGCTGACGCAGGAACCACTATAACCAGGGCTTGTTTTGTAAGCTCTTATCATGCTGAAGCAGAGTATCGCTGTATTCTATTCTAAACGTTAGAATCAAGCCCATGCCAAGCCAGTACCACAGCGACCGATCAAATACCAAATAAAACACAGTATCGTCATTCGTTGGGCATCATTGCTCTCGTTCCCCAGAATTTTCGTCTCTCGCAAGCTCAGTCAGCTGACGAGTGATTTTCGTGCGCAGGGTATCATTGGACTTGCTAACTACAAGTGCGATTGCTCTAGGGGACATGTACCAGTATGTCTAGCGGAATTCTCAATACTAGTGTCGTACCTATTCCCTCAAGTGCTATGTTTGCATTGTGCCACACAAAGCTGGTTGGCGTTGGGCTGATCGGATAGCGGCAGAGAGACCTCTCACAGGCCAATTGGGTATGTTACCGTATGTAACCAGGAGCAGTGGCACTACATAAAGATTACCCGTCTTCAGATCCAAATTTAAAACCTAGCCTAATAGTAAACCGAATCGACGGTGTGAGTCGTGATCGTCAGGGGGCTTAGATCGTCATCAGGCCAGTGCCCAGTAAAGCAAGTTCATTTGAGGCAAGTAGAGTAACATAGTCTGCAATATGTAGGTGAAAACTTACTGAAGTTTATAAACGTTTAACTTTATTTTTTTTTCTAACTGTGAGTTGGGAACGAAATATGCGGAAGAAATGATATAGGGAAAAGGCCGAAGCGAGCCTCGGCCCGAGGCTAGGTCCTGAACTGCCACATGGCTAGCTGTTCGCTTGTGCGCGGGGGTGATGATGGAAACCTCATAATATCCAATATCCACACCCCAGAAGGGGAGACTGCCGAAATTTTCACCTAGCAGAGGGTGCGTATGGCAAACTTGCGAGCACTCCGAGGACTAACGCAGCTCAAGATCCTATAACACCTTGGGATAGACAATACTAGACACCCTAGTTCATCTGATAGAGCATGGTGCTCAAAACACCCAAGGTCGCAGGCTCGAAACCAGTGATGGTTACTCTACAGATCATGGTGCTACAAACACCACTGTCGCAGGCTCGAAACTGGTGCTCGCTTACAGATCACGGTGCGGCAAACACCAGGTGCTTATAACCAAAACTACAGGCTCTAAACTTACGGTTGTGTTTTGCATCTGTCGTTAAGGACGAATTCACATTGGCAAAATCTCACCCGACAAGCGCTCCCACACGTCCGAAGTAGTCCAAGCCATTGTCTTTGAGCATGATTTTCGGTTCTTCCCATAGCCTTTGCATCTCTAACGGGCGCCGCGACTCCGAACGGTCACTTTTGACCGTCATTTCCTGGCCGTCACTTTCCGGTCGTTACTTATGACTGTCCGAACATTGGCCACATATTTCTGGATGCCACTAAGTCTGAAATTCTCGGTACTTACTTGTCTATGCTGGTTATGTGGTATAATGTATTTGAAAGTCTGTCCGTAAAGAGTGAAAATGGTACAAACTTTACGGTCATTGGGGGTAGACTTGGTGACGGTGCTGCCATCGTAACGACCGCCACTAATCTTAGGTGAGAATTCACCCTACTATGTAATTACATGTACTCTACATTCATTGAGACTTCAGCCACATCCACCACCGCCCCACAGACATATGCTCGCTCAGTCCATGCGCGACACGTTCCCTCAATAGACACCATTAGCGAAAGTGTAAATCGACTATAGACTACGCTACGCGCAGCTCGTAACAAGCTTCCCGTGGATCCTGCAGTCTATAGTGGATCTATAGACATCCACGTGTAAACTTATAGTATGGATCGATGCAAACCTTTACTGTTAACAGGCTTCCACCGGTACTATACATTATCAATGCCATTATTGAAGAGCCCGGGGCCCGGTTAGAAGCCATCTTGAAAGCCCTTTAAGTGCGCTTGAAAAGCACCTGCTTGAGAGCCCGCTAGAAACAGCGCTTGAGAAAGCGCTTCAGGGTGAATAGGTTTTTACCGAGAAAGCTTTGGCCGACGAGAAAGTCTTAGTCTGTGGAAGCTTTGACATTGACATAGCCAAGCTACTCTACTTGTCTAAGTATTCATACCACTAGCCGGCACTGTAATCACCGCCACCAATACTGACTGCCATTATCACCATCACGGTGACCATCACGGTGACCATCACACAGAAGGAGTTGTGACCAGCATGAGCAGCCAAGACCGAATGTGTGCGCATATATACGTCCAAAATTGTAGGAAATCAGGTAGTAGATTCTACTAGGTCGGAGATCTGCTCTCCCCAAGAACTAATTGTTCATTATTAGCGAAGGGGAGATAGCTGAAATTATCAACACCATGGTTGTGAGACATCGTGAGATCCCATCACGCTGGCTGCGTCTGAAGATAAGGTTCACGCCAATAGATCGACCGACGTCATAATTGTGACCACCTACCACTCCGATGCTAGTGGTCTGTGCATCTAAGTGCACTCGACTTCCTGCTTCCAAGTGCACTCGTCTCCATGCTCCCAGCTGCACTCGACTCTGTACCCTCGGGGGTGTCCTGCTCTAAAAGCATAAAATTGATAGAATGGCTCGGTGGGTTCAGCATGGAGACGAGTGTACTTGGGAGGATGAAATTGAGCACACTTTGGAATATGGAGTTGAGCGTTCTTGGGAGAATGGAGCATAGTATCAAGCATAGGTTTTGCCAGTGTACTGTAGTTATGTCATCCATGCGCAGGTCCATTGGACTTAATAGTGCCATGCGTCAAATTTCTTATAGCATACCATCCGAGAAACCGCTTGTCTATGGGCTGCGCGTCGCGCAAGGTCGTTTTCCCCGGTGTCCATGCTTTCACCGCAATAGCTCTTTGATGGAGCCGAGGATCCGAGTGAGAACTGGACGCCCAGGTATAGAATTTTTGAATTATGGTCTATAGGTACTTAAGTAGATAGATGGAAATAATAGTGTGCATTCCAGTTGATTAGTTTCCATGTCTTTTCATCGAAAAACAGGGGCCGAAGTTGAGACAGTCATAAGTAACCGCCAGGAAGTGATGGCTAGGAAGTGACGGACCGAGTCGTAGCGTCCAACGAGCATGTTCTTGCCACAGTCCGTTCTGTTGGATCGGACTGCTTAGAACAATCAAAAGCACAGGACCGACTACCAGCCTTCACATGTCACCACTAGCATCACGAGTGACGTCATGTGACTGTAGACAAGGCAATCAGTCGTTAAAATTACTCTACCTCCCAGATAGCCCGCCAATGCCCGAGGTTCCATCAGAGCACACTGTTTGTTGGGTAGTTATGGGCCCTAAGATGCCGGAATCTAGCTCAATTGCCTCAAATGTTACCACTAAAAAGCGCAGATGGCTCTATCACAGCTGAATCCTTGACAATGGTTCTTAAGACTTGGAATTGATACCCAGGTTATAACGTCAGATTCAAGCTCGAAGTCCGTCTTCTTGAGCACTTAGGAAGAGGAATAAGTACACCAGACGACTTGCTGTCGTGTACCAATAAATGCCCAGCCAATCTACTCATGAGATATGATCTGTGTTGTTGTTCGTTCAAGATGTCGCATAGAGTAGAACTGACCGTAAGATGGTATCTACGTAGGATACATGGTGGCGCGCAGCTCTCTTAAGTATAGCTCAATTCAAATTCTTCCTCCTCCTCTCATCCGTATGTATCATGTATAGCTAGTACAACACTTATACGCACACGATTCCCTATATTGCAATATAAGATCTACGCATTTTTGAGGAGTGTAGTGAGGAGAGAAAACCTGGGTATATCCAGTCATACATGCAAGTAGGGGGTTCTAATTTGCCAGCTCGGTACAGTTGGTTCCGTGGACAGGCTCATTTGGCGTTCATTACAATGGTTTCGAATTTCGGCACCTCAAAATTGAGAATGTTGAAATTTCCAAACGAGTCCCTAATTGAGTGCCATGGGGTCCCTAGATTCTATGCCGTATGTAAGTTTAGGCCCGCGGTGTGGGTGCATATGTTCATCAGGCACCATTCTAGCCCCCATAAACATTGCCAGTCTTCCAATCCCCAGAACAACCCCATGCCCGTCCCCATTTCCCGTACCCATCCCGGATCCACGACGTTGATCTCTCACGTGCATAGATCATTGGAGTTCAAAACTTGAGAAAATGTTGATATAGTTTGTGTTCGGTCGGTGCAGGCAGGAGAGAGAGAGAAACGGCCATATATCTCTACACACCAGCGAGACTCACAAGCTAGAGCGCCCCGCCTCCGGCATCATCCCTGGGCAATCGGGTAGTAATCCCTGTGGAATAGAGAGGTTCGTCCCTTTAATTACACCTATTTCAAGGCACAGATTTATTAGATAATATATAAACACAGTACTCAGCGCAGTGGAACATGACAAACAGCAAAAATGTTACTCTCACTCCTTCTCCTTCCCATTACTTTCCTTCTGACCAGCGCCGTTCCTTCAAAGCGGGTTGCTTGCCAAAAAGCCGCCTTCATCCTTGCTAGAGATAGTACGACGGCGACATTATAGGCGGACGGCGGCGGATGGGGTGATGAATTCAAAGACCACACGCTACTAGGTCCTAGCTTCGCGGAAAACCACGGCGTCAATGGAAAGTCGACGAAAACTTATGTCGACATTGGAGAATAGGATAGGGTCTTGGCTGCTACCAAGAAGTATGTGAGCAATTTCAGGGTATATGTGACGATTCAGTTCGGGCATAACGATCAGAAACTTGCGAATTTTGAGACGCAGTTTCAGGAGAATTTGAAGAAGATGGTAGCGGATGTAAAGATGGCTGGCGGTACTCCGGTATTTACTCCATATCCTTCCGGATAACTAAGCTAATGAGGGGTAGGTTTTGGTCACCCCGCTCTCGAGGCGCAGTTTTAATCCCGATAGGTCTATTAGCGATAAACTCGCTGCGTGGGCTGGGTACACGCAGAAGGTCGCGGAGAAAACCAACACGCTTACTATTGATTTGTGGAAGTCGTCATTGAATTTCTTGCAGAAGGTCGGAGAGGCGGAAGCGAGGAGATTTGATTTAGCGGATGGGGGTCATACCTATTTGAATGCGGCTGGAAGCATTGTATTTGGAAGGATGGTCAGCGATCTGTTGGTGAGGAAAGTAGGGCAACCGGTTGCCTGCGTGACAAGGAAGAATACGACTATGAGTGCGGAGATTGATAAGGGAGTTATGCCCTTCTAGGAGGAGGAGGAGGAGGAGGAGGAGGAGGAAGAGTTGAGAAGGGCATCAACTTTAGCATAGAGGAGGATTTCTTCAGGAATTGGTCATATTTTGCGCTACTGTCTTTTCTCTATGAGCTGAAGAAGCTATCCATCGATATATTTTGGTCTAAGATTGGTATAAAAGTAGCTATAGAGGGTTTCAATTACTCTATAGTGTGCCGCAGAAGAACCATCAACTTTTTTAATTATATCATAATCCGAGTGGTTCTCTGTTATCCCATCGAAATAGGCACTTCGAAACGCTTCGGGTGGAATAAATGAGCGCTATGGGCTGCTTTGTATTTGAAGCTTATCTCGAATTGTTTCTAGGATTCAAACATGAGCAATGGGAAAATATAATACGTTTTTAGTTAAAATAAAATAAAATCACTACTGTGGGACACGGGGAACTCGCCACAAGATGTCTGCGACGCCACTAAAAGCCTTCTTCACTGCTAGATCTCTAGCCATATACCCTTCTTGATCGACGATGTCCACATCTGCACCCATCTCACACAAAAACCGAACTTTATCCTCCAAACCAGACTCAGGAGCCACATGTAATGCAGTTTGTCCTTTCGCATTCGTTGCATTAATCTCGGCCCCATTCTCCAACAACAATCGCATAGTCTCGAGATCGTCTGCGTCACGTACGCATAGATGCAAGGAAGTACTCCCATCTAGCTGAGAATGCGCATTAACATCAGCACCACTGCTTATCAAGAGTTTCACTCCGACACTGTTGCTACACTAGCTAGCAGTGGAATGCAATCACCCCAATAGTCCGCTAGGACCATTACGTTCGGATCTGCCCCGTATTCCAATAGTAATTTGAGGATACTGAGATCATGGGTCCTTTGCAAATGCGTTAAGCCCTCACCACCATCCCCCGCATGAACATCCGCCCCTTGCTCTAGAAGAAACGCCACCACATGGGAATGTTCGTTTGCTACAGCGGCATGAAGTACGGTCCCATCTAGGTTCGTATAGTCTGCCTCCGGAAAATACGTCTCTCCTTGGATGTTGGCGCCATGATCAAGTAGAAGTCGAACGATATCAACATTTCCGCTACTCGCGGCTGCAACAATCGGCTCCAGAATGCAATATCTTAACTCGCACTCGCGGAGATCTACGGCATGGTTTACCGGTGCGCTTCGTTTGATAAGAGCTTTGGTGAGTCGGTAATAGCCGCGCTCGCACGAATTCCAAATTAGGGCTCCGAGATTCATGTAGCGGCGCCTGTCCTCGCTCGTGACGATGTCATCGCTGTATAAGAGCTTTCGTCGTCTGAGTCTAAAATGGACCTAAAACTATGGAGTAACCAATAGTCGGGATATTTGTAGTGAGCGTCGAAGGAGGGGTGGAGGATTGCGTATGCTCTTCGGTCTACCTGTTAGAAAGCATTGTAGTCACATGGGTCGTCGATATATGAGGCGATGCAGTAGATGAGTTCCGCGGGGATTTTATTGAATGACATTTGGAGGGCACCGTGGATATTGTAGGGTGAGTCTGTGGGACATTGGAAGGAAGGGCGATGACTTCTTATGCGATGCTGTGGGTAGCGCAAGTAGGGCGTTTCGGCGCAAATTGAGTCACACACAATCTAGTGCAGGAGGCCAAATCCTTGTTAGCAGTAAGGTGTTCCCATTTTTATATTAGTCTGCAATGGTAGGAAAATTCTCTCTAGAAACTACATGCGACATCCGACAACAGGAGATACTCTTTAGACGGTAATTTTCCGCTAGCGCGTAGCCACAACATGAGGCCTTAGCACCAACAATCGACATTGGGGCATACCTTCCATACATCTCCTGCGTATTTTACAGCATAGAAAGAGTAGCCGAAATGTAGTGGCAATAATATCTACTAATACTCTCCCCGTAATCCTAGGTGAGTTAGTGGCCGCATATTTATGCTACTGTGTGCTTCAAGGTTGTGGTGGTGAAGCGCAGCATGTTCTATCGCCGCCGTAGCCGCGCCTATGTGGCGCTAACGAAGTTGGCTATTACCACCGTCATGTATCATCTTCACTACTGGATGTCAATCTGGTGCAGTGGATTCGAGGGCGTATAGTTGACTCGAAGATCAGGTAGTTCAGAGGTCGCTGTCCTCAAAGATTTTAGATTTCAACCTTCGAGGCCCCTGAAACATGTAAATGTTAGACCGTGTTCAAAGCTGAAGATGAAACCTACCGCCGGATGTGGGTTTGCGAGCTACCTCGGCTTTTTTGATGAACTGCTTGCAAGCAGCCCTTGGGTCGATGCTGCGGAGGAGTGCGGCATTCTCATTATGACTGTCCTGCCACTGTTAGTGGCTTTAAACCCACCAAAATCGTGCGCAAATTTAGAGGTGCAGTGATAGGTGAAAGTGAAAGTGCAAAAATAAATAGCAAAGAAACAACCTCAACAAGAGACTCGAGCATGTTAGCCTATTTTAGACACAAAAAAGCTTCGGTGACGCTTGTCTCGGAGTGTGTTAATTGGTGCTGCGCAGGGTGCGTGACGGATATCATAAACCCAAGAACAAAAAGCGCCGGTTTCTAGCTTGGGCATTGGTGTTTGCAGCACCAACTGAGCACTGTAGATTTCTAACCTGCATCATGGTGTTTCTAACACCATGCTCAGCTCTCTAAGCTAAGAGCTTACTCTTTGATGAATTTGGCTGCCATAACCATTTAGTTAAACAGTCACTACACCGCCGATAGATACGCATGTAAAAAGAAAAGCAAAGATGATAACCTCAGGTTTTCAGCCTGGGGAGCTTGGTATAACACTGCAGGGTTTCGAACCTGTTCTAGAGTGTTTCTAGCATCATGCTAGCTATATAAGCTAGGATATCGCTTTTTGTGGGTTTGGTGGTTTTAGCGATTGTCTTGTTTATAGATTTTGGGTTCCAGTCGGATGATCACCATAGCCATTAGTGGAAGCGCATGTAAAGAAGAACAAAAGTGATGATTGCAACCGCAGGTTTGGAGCTTGGGAGTTTAGTGTTTATAGCACCAATTGGAAACTGCAAGATTCGAACTTGCGTCATCTAGTGTTTGTAGCACCGTTTGGGCACTGCAGGTTTCGAACCTGTACCTGACGTTTGTAGCACCATGCCCAGCTAAGCCAAGAGGTCGCTTCTTGTGAAGTGGAGATTTCAACTATCATGATAATGAGCAGCCTATCACCGGCATCATCACCATCACAACTACCACCGTCCATGGGCACAAGGCCGGTACGAGAGAGTCCATACTACAGGATATAATTAGCTAACTCATTGCCAAAAATGATAGGTGTTAAGAAATCCTCTTAAGAAAGCAGAAAGAATGCACGGAAACACTCTTCAGAAACCCGCCTTCGCCTTCGGCTAGATGTACATACTAGCCGCTCTACCACTACCACCACCCCTTCATCGTTCGACTGTCTGGTGAAGGAAAAAGAGAGAGGAGGTCAAAAATTAGCAACAAAAAAGAAAGATGATGAGGGGCGCTCTTGAATTCTTGCATCTGCTCAACTTCAAGCTCGTTCACAGTATTATGAAGCGATAGGAGACCCTGACCCTCGGCGCCGGCGGACCAAAATGTGACTCTTCTGGCAACTGCGGCTCTCCAGGATTTGTGCTTTTAGGCGCTTCATGCCATGACAAGCTCGATAATTCCAAAGCTCATAACCCCCGCGGCATTTGCTAAACTCACAGCCAGTTATAGCGCACACTATGATCCAGTTGCGGTAGTATGGCTCTCATGCATGAGGCAGTGCTTCCAATCTCAATCATTGCATTTTCTTTTTTGTCGATCGCATGCTCATTGGCAAATGTGGGTTACTGCAGGGCGTTAAAACTTGTGTGGTACGACAAACCGGAACACCGAAATCCCTGTTCTCATATAAATTAGTATGGGCCGACCGAGATTCTGTCACGGTTTTTTGTGCACCTTCCAGGTACGAGATCATTCGCGCCTCTTGCATACCTGACCTAGTCGCCGGTCGACTTCCATCCCGCCACATCGCAGAACGCCATTGTTACCCTTTTTCCGCCCCCTTTTCAGTGTCGAAGTTCCTTTCGACGGCTGCCCATTATCCATCACAATTTACCATGCCGCAATTACTACAGCAAACCGTCAAGTGTACCACTTCAGCCGCGCTACCCGCGTTAGAATCCGTTGCTTCCTACACCAATAACCCTACTGCCATCGCGTCTGCCATCGCCGAAATCGGAAGCTACATTAAAGCTTCAGCGCTGCCCACTGCGGCCGCTATTCTTGCCCTCGCTGGAGAGCTACCCTCCACCGTCGAAGATTATGTCGATACTACAGTCATCGAACCGGTTCTTGTCGAACAGTTTTCCCTGCAGGTTTGGGAACGCGACACGCTCGAGATCACTGCGCTCCGCGAAATCCTGAAGCCCGCCATCAACTACATCAAACCGACCATCGATTTCGTCGCAGCGCACCCGTTCGTCTTGAGGCCGCTTCTGTTGCCGGTGTTGATTGTTTGGCTGCAGCTTATGGGGTTTCGGTCGGGCGGTATTGGGGCGGGTGAGTTCTGGCACCATCCTTCCTTCCTTCGTGGTAGAGCTGACGGGGTAATTAGGCACTCTGGCGGCGATGGTACAATCCCGCATGGGCAACGTCCCGAAAGGATCATTGTTTGCGTTCCTGCAGAGTAACGGAGCCCGCAGGTTTGCAGGGCTGGCGCTGAGGTCGGGAGGAGGCTGGTTGCTTGTTGCGACTTTGCTTGCGGATGTCGGAGCGGTGTTGCTTGAGAAAGGGGTTGGAAACGATACGGTTTCGGCGCTTTTGGAGTCGGTTTGGACGGACCAGACCAGTAATACGACCGCAAATGCGGCTACAGGAGGTGCTGTCGGCGGTTTTGTGGGAATGGGGTGGCAGTGGTGGGGGTGGTGGGGGTTGTTGATGGCGGGGTGGGCGTGGCTTTTGACCCGGGTGTAGGTGACATTTCTGGTTCATGAAGCAACTAGTTATTAGGTACTTAAGTATATATATATGTAGTTATTAGGATTTTCGGGTTGCGTTGGAATGCTGGTGTTTGGTCTACTTATTAAAATTTTAAGTGTGCAATCTTAGCCTTGGGATAGTTATTGCTAAGAGTTAATTTAAGAAAATTATTAGCCATTTAAAGTCATTTGCGGGCTGGGTTAGGGCTGCAGGGGTGCGGACACTTAAAAATCTGACGAGTAGAGCTCGTGCGGCAGAATTAGGTGTGAAAGAGGTATTGTGAGTGAACGGATAGATATGAAGACCAATATTACGAATTGATATGAAGGAATGAAGAAATAATAGGGATGAACTTGCAGACGGCTTGTGCAGTGTGTAACATGATGGAGTCTCGGCGATTAGATGGTGAACGCATAGAGAAGAGACGGCACTATGTGTGGGGTTCTAGGGTCGTCCAACGCCGACCCAATTGTTCACTTCTAAACTGAAAACGACACGAGAAGAAACACTTTTATTCACGGTTACGACACTACCAAGTGCTACCACTCCACACCAATCTGACATGAAAAGAACTACACAAGACCAGCGCCAGACCACAGAACAAAAGGAAACTCGTCTTGATATCAAACATGAAAATGGAACATGAGTGAATCAGACAGACAGGGAACACGTGATTATCAGAGAAGGAAAAAGGAAGGAAAAAGAAAAGCATCTACCGTTTATCAAGCTAACAACGACCCTTGCAACAGAACGGCATCGAAGACCAAGTTACACCGTATACGCGTTGACATCCAAGTGGTATGGATTGCTGATGGAGTCAACATTGCGTCTATGTGCACAGTTAGTTCTATTTCAGCACCATTGATTGAAGGGTAATGGTTAAACTTACCTGACATAGCCACCTGCGCGGAAATTCAGATTCTCACACTTGTCGGCAATCTGTTTATTTGCGTTTCCGGCCCAAGAGCACCTGACACAAATGCCCTGAGCAGCGCAAATATCTGTGGCAGCCTTTGCATTGATGGCCATCCTCGTGCAAACGGAGTACTTCTTGTTTGCGCAACACCAAGCACTGCCAATGCTCAAGAGGTATAAGCCGTTCTTGTTCACGAAGTGTGCAGGTGGGGATGTCTGACTGGTCTCACACTTGAGAACGTCAGTAGCTGTTGAGGTAGCCTGAGCTTCCACTTTGTACTTCTCGACGATTTCATCGGGAAGGGTTGGAAGCTTAGCATTCGGATCCTTGGCGACAAGTTCCATGAGGTAGCTAGTATTCAAGCATGGATAAGCAGCATAGTTGAAATCTTTGGGGAGGGCGAGCATGTCGTAATATCCATCGACGACATGGGCATCGGACTCCTTGTTGAGAATCCCTCCTTCGGAAACTGGAATGGCTTTGGTAAATCCGAGAAGGGACATCATCAAAAAGAAAAGGATGAAGCGATTCATTTTGAAGTTGATTAGCTTGATGAAGGATTGATTGAAGAAATGGATTGATGGAAGAGGTGTGAGATGAGGATGATTAAGTGCTAGGAAAGAAGGAAGGGGATGGAAGGGGAGAAAGAGAAGGGTGGAGGATTGAAGGTGACCCTTTTACTGTGTGAAATATGACTGTTTGGATGGAGGAAACAAGCGCGTTGCTGAACCTGGAGGCGGCGAAATTGAATCCTCCATTGAGCACGTTGCTCAACTCAGAGTCGGCCCCACACCGGCAGCCTTCTTCTCTATCCACTTGTTAGTTCGTTTGACTCTCTGCTTCTCTGCTCTTCGGCTCACTAAAGTGTGGAGAACCGTCTATTTAGTAAAACGGCCGCGGGGTATTCGTTCACCTATTGACAGACACAGTCCTTCGAGCTATTTGAATGGTATCCAGTAAAGACCTTGGACAATGGAGACACGGTACGGATAGCACAAGAGCACGGTACTGAAGGCCAGTTTGAAATATACTCGTCAAATTTGTTCGTTTCTTCAATGTTGTGACAGAAACCAACATTCAACATCACTGTCAGACGCCCACCACCGCACAAACTACGCACACATCTCCACCCTTATTCTCCGCCCCATCCACCTACACGGCGGCGAAATCACTATCCCTCCTACCGTCTGCTTCAACCTCCACCAAATCTTGCCTCTATTCACACTCACTAAATAATACAAATTCACCTTCGCAACATAGTCCTCATCAACCCAGCACCCATCGACTGCGAATCCCATGCGCTATATCCGAATCAGCACCTTCCCACCCCCACCGCCGAAAGACTTGGAAGTTCATCTGAAACACCACCATTTTTGAAACACAAAAGTCTCAGTACCGGTTTAGTACCGGTTTATGGCGCAGACGCTAGCGGTACTTCGCGCTAGGGGTTAGTGGGGGCAGTTGTAGGGCGATCCTGGCGGTGGTGAGGAAGAGGAGGAGAAGGGAGTGTATGAGGGTTGATGATAGATATATGGGGAGGGGAGGGGTTATATAGGGGGATGTTTGGGGAGAATGGTGCGAGCTGCTCTATGAGCGCAGAGGGCTGTTGGTTCTGTTATTCATACTCTGCGGCTCATCATGAACAGCAGTTCTGCGAATCAAGAACTGACGTTGTACAGTTTGTTGCTAGTTCTCGATAGACTTGATAGTTGTGGAAAGTACAAACAGATCGTAGAGCTCATGGAAATCGATCAAGAGTTTGAGTTTAGTGTAGGCATATTAATAGAACGTTTCCTTCGTCACTTGATGGGTGACCGCCCGCCCCTCTTCCGCGGTTGATACACCAGACTCACAACACGTCTTCCATGTATTTTACCGGACAAAACCCCTCAGTTCAAGGGAAAAACACATCCCAACACCTTGATACAAGGTTGCAATAGGGTTAGGGATTAGGTTCCGGCGAACTAACTCTGGGATGACTATTTTTGCTCAGATACCTGCTCTTAGATTCCAATATTTCCCTCGATTTCGCCCATCCGTACCCACTTGCTTCCGCTTATCTTCATAGTGTTTTCTGACCACTAAGCCACCACTCCAGCATCCACACGGCTGCCTCTGGCCTATCAGCCGGTACCATATGCCCAGCTCCACGAAGTTGCACCCACCATAGTTCGTTCCCTCCCTTCACGCTACCTCCCTTCTCTTTCTTCGTCTTCCCCTCGTACCACCAAGTTAGCATGGGCTTCTTCCTCCACTTGCTGCCTCCACTCCATTCAAGCCTTTCTAGCGCCCTCTTCATTCCCGCCGAAGGAACTACTGAGTCCAAGTCGCCATTGTATATTAACGTCGGTACTCCGCCCTCCAGGAGTGTAACGATGTCAGGCCAGGTGGAGAGAGCCGTATCGCCATTCTCAGTAAAGGCGGAGCCTATGGTGGGGTTGTAGAGGGTGTAATTAGAACTGGAGGGGATTGATAGCGCTTTTTTGACCGGATCGCTGTTGAGATACGTTTGGATCCAATTTGCATCAGGGTAGCAGATTGGGGGCGAGGGACATGACTTGCGGACTTCTCGGCAGTTAGAGAGGTTAACAGGGGAGATGGGAGGTGGTACTGTCGAAGGGGTTGAATAATTTACCGTCAGAGGTGGTTTTTGGAAGTGTGATGTTTGTTGTGCAGAATTTTTCCGCTGCTGCTGGTTGTTAGCATATCAAGCCCATGGATCAGATATCACAGCTAATGACCTCTGCAAAGTTCTCTAGCTTTCACGCTCTTGCGGTCCTTGATCGCGTTGCATCGGTTTCCCCGAAGTACACACTCACGCACTTCTTCCAGAACTGCACACTTGTCTCTCGATAAAATCGGCAAGCTAACATTTCCCACCTCCTCATCTCCCAGGTCGAGGTCGTCGGCACACAGGATATCCGGGTACCCGTTAACAGCGGACCCATAATCGACAAAAGCATTGCCAAGAATTACCGAAGTTCTGTACAAATCAACTCAATTCTTGCCCTCTGCACTGGTAGTCACGTACACGTTTACTCTTCCACTCTCCAGCGTCTTCACAACATACTGAGGCACATAATGGCCAGCATATGACTCTCCAGCAATGTGCAGCTGCCTTCCTTTCAGCGCCGGAAACGCATCCAAGAATATCTCCAAAAACTTCACAAAATCTTCCGCTCCTTCCGCAAGAGTACCAATCACGCTATCCGACTCGGAAAACCCAACGCCGGCAGGCTGGCTGTACGTCTTTCAGCGGACGGAAGAGGTAGACGAATACGGGGAATGTACTCGAGAAATATCATTGATGTGTTCCTGGTCCAGCTGTATTCGAGATGCTTCGTACCGACGCCATCGGGAAGGATACGACACGGCCCGAGCGCTTGGAAGAGACCGAGCATAGACGACGCTCCGGGACCGCTGGCGCTTCAGGTTAGACGCAATTCGGCGGGAGATGAAGGGCTTAGACAAACCCGTTTAGCCACACTACCACTGGATCGTTCCCGGGGTCATTGCGGCTCTCGAAGTACCAGAAGAAGAGGCTGCAGCTACGGCGGAGGTCGACAAAGCCGGTGTAGTGGTTTGATCCGGCAGGACATATCGACGAATCTGGGGCGTGGGAACGGATTCGGAGCTGCGGGTGTTGTGATGTGAGAGGCTGCTGGAGGAAGGCGGAGACGACGTGGGCGAAGGAGAGAATGGGGGATAGGCGCATTGTGGTGGCCGTGTAATGCTGGAGGTTGAGATAAGGTGAGACGGGGTTGCAGGGATTCGCATGCGTATACACTTTACATAGTGTGATTGGCCTCGCACTCGCACTCGCACCCTGTGTTCTATTACACATGCATACGATCTCCTCCACTATCGCAACACATATTTTAAACTTCACAATAAGCTTCAACGAAAACCTCAACTACTTAAATCCTATGAGCCACAGCCTCTAGCTGTGAGTGAAGAGTCCCTCCCACAGTTAGTCCGAAGTTTGTATCTTGCGGACAACTAACCCTTACCCTCCATCTGCTTGCAAATCAAACCACAAAAAGCAATTCAAGACTACGTCGCCGCATCTTTATCGGAATGTATGGTACATCCTTCAGGGCAGGACTTTAATCCTCCTCGATCTCTTTCTCGCAATTGTACCTGCTGCATACCAACCCATCACAATTATATCTCACAGCACCTCTCATTACTTTGCCGCTGGAACTCATCTACTCCATCGCCGAGCATCTCGAACTCCCAAAAATACTTAGATCAAACAATTTGAGATACGGGTTTGACACTGTCGTAACGTACTGCATTCGCAGGTAATAATTTCTCAGTGACCAAGCTTTTCGACCTAAGCATATTTTCAATCGACAATGTTGGATAGTCCCCCCCCGCTATAGGCGCCGACCCCACTATTGCTTGCTGCGGCTGGTGGATGTGTATTTACCGTTGAACTGCTGCTTAAGAGGGCGCAGATGTCAGTATGCGCCAAATGGGGTACACGTCATGTGCATCTCGAATTGGGTAGGCATCCTCTCACGGCTCTCGAGATTGCGGCTGCATACGGCTACGAGGACGTGTTGGCGCGTTGCTGTGCTATGGTGCCAGCTTAGACTTGTCTTTGTATTTTGCCGTCAGTTCAATTTCGCCATGGGGTGCGGAATACTAAAAATTCGATGATCACGACAAGTCATAATGACAACCCTGCTAATGGGAAGGTTCAGGTACGCATAGCATCGCTCTAATCGAAAATGGGTTTAAGCTCGAGAAACGCTATCTGGGGTAATCCCTCTTATACGCAATAGGATGTTCGCATCCCTTTAAACCCAAGGAGGATACCATCGCTGTTTACCCGAACTTTAATCAATACGATTCCGTAAGTCCTAAAGGATATGGCCATAAATATGACTACAATCCGAAAAAAAAACCGGCGATTAGGTTGAGATTGATATTAGTGAAAGATACAGTTTGTGAACTAGCGCTAGGGAGTCGAGGTTTCATCTATATTGATGTATATGGGTGCTTGATAGATCGGAAGCATCTGGACTTTGTGGTCCCGCAGATTTGGTTCTCAGACGTAACGGGATTTTGGGGTCTATGGAGCATATACATGCTTTGCCATTCCTTTCCAGCGTAGCGGAGGAATAGAGCCAATGGTGGACAGAGATCATAAGGTCTACCCCAAGCCCGGAGAGGCGTAAAGAATACTTTCTTATCCCTTGCCGGTAGTGGGCCCACGAAAGGGCCCGCTTTTGTGTGCACTGCACCTTGTCACTTACCACAGCACAGCCACCCACTTAAACCCCCCCTAGAGTATTATGAATTGAAAGACAACTAGTAGAAGCTTCTATTTGTGAATTCTTGTGGCAGTGTGACAAATTCTGGGGTGCTGAGTTGCATATAAATAGCAGTACTTTGGAGATTGTGAGAGTACCATCCTCTAGCCCAGTGGCAACCACCTTCCCACTTCTCATCTACCACACCACAACAACCATGAGCAGAGAAGCCCTCAGACCTCGGAATATTAATGTCAACTACCTACCCCCACCACTTATACTCTCATCTCCACCATCCTCACCAAAAAATGTGAAAAAACAAAGTACCAAGCGCCACATCATGGACGATCACTCTGGCCCAAAGCGCACCTCCTCCAGACCACCACCACCACCTACAGTGGTACAGCACTGACCTGTCATTATACCTGATGTGTCTTCACCTACTACTGAAGCTCCACCAGCAATGCTCAACCTTGACGATATTTATAGCTCCTCAGATGAAGCATATATTGAGCCAGCCGGGTCAATCACGGCTAATCACTCGGCCAAGCCGCGTAAGAAAACTCAAAAAACCAAGTCAAAATTTGACAGATCTTCCTGAGCTTCCCACATTCAATCCTTTACAACCTATTGTCCCTCCCCACAAAGCATGGAACTGATTGCCCATCTCGTTCTCTGAGCTGGATGCCATTACTCCAATTCAAATCTTCAATCATTTTCGAAGTGGAGCTGTTAATGATGGGGTTGCAACCTTGCTATTGATGGACAGTTCTCCTGTTACCATGATGTCTACAATCCACCCTCTAAGTGGTGAGGATTCACTGGTGCTGAGAATGAGAAAGCATCCAAGCAACAAAAGTACCAATGCAAGTGGAGCAAATTCCACATTTCTTCCTGGAGAATGCCAGAAAGAGCTTAATATACTAGTCATTATTGATGCCTACAACCAGCAAAAAGCAGGTGTGGATGTGGCTGACCAGTACCAAACCTATTTTGATACACAGCTCATATCCAGATGCAATTGGTATCCACTTTATTACTGGATTTTGGAGACAGCCCTCATCAATAGCCTCATAATCTATCGAGATCTTCTGGCAAACAAGGAGAGCACTGTAGAGCACTTTGATTTTCGTCTCTCCATTGTGCCTGACCTTCTGCAGGCTGGAAGTCAATCAATGATGAAAAGTTCCTCGTGCGTTCCGGCTTCACAAAAAATCACTCGGCCGGCTCTGGCCATACAATCTTCCTTGCCCCCACTGCCTACCAGGCTGGTTACCAAGCACACCCCCCTTCCCCTCTGCCAAAATGTGCCAGGAATGCATTCCCCACTTTGGATGGAGAGTAGAGTAGATTGTTTCCTTTGCAGGTGGAAAAGAAGTCAGGGTGGTAGTGGAGAAAGCATGAAAACCACCATAAAGTGTGAGGACTGCAATGAGCCTTTGTGTTTCACACCCAAACAAATTTTTTTTTATGAATTTCACCATATGTAGAGTATTTTTATTTATTCTGGGGGCATTTGGCTGGATTGTGGTTTTGTGATGTGTATTTTAAAAGCGGGCCCGTCTATGGGCCCGAACCCGGTTACCGGCAAAGGGATAGCAATTAAGACATCCCAATCCTCTATGAAGTTGTTATCTCGTCCGTCATGCCGCAATCACTCGACAACCGAGCCTTCACTAATGTACTTATCCCCTTGGACTACAACTGCGCCTCGACTTCTTAATCGTTACCCAAGTACTATAGTAGCTGGGGGGTGGATGTAAAGATTTTCTATCTAGACCTTCGACTAGTACCGTAACTACTGATATATGAATAACAGGTGCACGGGGCACCCAAAGCCATTGTCATGTAATATATATCAACCGTCCGGTTCTAGCCGCTTAGTCTTGCGAGACGTCCCTTGATTTAGTGCGGAATTGGGTTCATGGTGCATTGGGTACATTAAGTACGGTAGCAAAAATTGGGGTTTTTTGAAGACCGTTGTTGTGTAGAATGGTTTACCGACAGAACGTTCTAGTACCGTCCTTGAACGAACAGAAATGCTACAATATACACAATGACCGTCTAAATTTACAAAATATACAACATTCTTCAATAAAAATATTCGCTTTTCGCTACAGTTACATGCTTCCTTTATCATTTCTCCGGTGATTTGGACGCCTATCATAGCCTTCCATAACACTGGCCAAAGGAAAAAAAAAAAAATTTACAGCCAAAAGCTATCTAAAACACACTAGCTGTACACCACAGGCTTGTATTTTTGTATATTTTGTGTATTTGCTCTCGTGCCTGGGTGAATGCGGCTGTTGAGCCACCTTCTTTCTCTCCACCTCTCTTTGCATCTACCACGCCTCTGCCCTCATCTTCGTTCGAACGCTTCGCTTTTGACAATTCAGCTTCATCTCTTGTCAATCCCACGCCATTGCCTTAACACAGTTCATTGTTATTCCTATCGACCTTTCTTTTGCTCCTCATCTGCCTTCTCTACAATGCCCCAGCACGAGGGCATTCCCTCTACTGCCCGTGCGGGTTCCGTACATTCCGGAAACAACTCGAACGACAATGGCTGCTACAGCGCTATATACACCTTTGACAACAACCTCTTACGTGATATGATTAAAACTCACAGCTCTGATGGTGTGTCCAACCGTTGTCCTAGAATTCCAAAACAGTTGTTGACCGGCATCTATCCGATTGATACAGGAGCACAACAGGCGGATACACTTAACAAACTTCTTAAGCAGTTCGGTGTCGAGCTCGTATCCATTGGACTTCCAAACTACGATCCCCAGTCGAAGCAAATCGAATCAGAGCTTACTATCTGTTCTACGGATGTCATGACGCTGGGTACAGCTATGGTCAAGCTCAGCGAGTTGGGTTTGCCGTTCAAGAAGCGGATCAACAACTGGTATTCTGGTGGCCGGCTGCCGGGTGTATCGAATGTGGTCAACAACAGACAGGCGTCTGATAGTAGGAATTGGCCCATGCAGGAATCTCCTCCTGAATTAATCAATGCAATGCGTGGGCTTCGACTGGATGTCCCAAAGAAATCTACTTCTTCGACAATGGGAAGATCATTTATGAACAATGACAATGATGTTTTTGGTGGAAACAGACAACGTTCTTACTCGGAGACGCTTTCGTCGACACAGACTTCGTCATTTAGGGAAGGCAATGGAAGCAGCTCTAGTAGGACTCGAATGGAACCAACTATCCAAAGGACAACTCTTTCTCGGGTTTCGGAGTCTGATGTAAAGGACAGAACTCCACAACCCGAACAGAACGCACAGAGTTCTCAGGCTATATCATCTAGATCTCTCCGGATCGCCTCCCATAGTCTTAGCTTGCCTACCCCGAGCTTTGTAGGAAGGAAAGAAGATATATCGCCAACAGAAACAACAGGGAGCAGTGGAAAGCTTAACAACGACGAGGAGTGGACCAAGATCGATCATCCGAGCCGTCCTAGCAAGAACAATGCTGATCCTACTATCCCTTCCAGGGATGTTTATCGGGTCCCTCAGAGACGTTTGAGTGATGCACGGGACCTTCCCAGGCTACGAATTGATACTTCGAATGCTACTCTCGACATCCACAAGAAGCACAATCCCACGGAGACTTCGACGCCTCCTGTTTCGGCCACTTTTCCCGAGATCGACCGTCTTTACGGCGTTACAGGATCTCGATCGCATACCTCGATGTCACCTACCAATAATCTGTTTGCACAAGGTAACTCGCCAGCAAAGGAATCGTTTAAATTGTGGGGTCCTTATACTGGTGGGTCCGAGGTTTCACGGAACTATAATATTGAAAATCCAGCATCGACAGCGGCATCGACGGCGACAGGAGAGGCTTCGCAGTTGAATACTGCTCACCAGCGGGCCCGGTCATATACGTATCACTCTGGTATCGAACCGCCTCGAATGGACCAACCAGGACCCCCAAGCGGCGCCTCACACACAACCATTAATGCAGGATACCACCTTTTTCCCGCCGGTCCTGTCTCCCCAGTTCGTCAACAGCCTAGCTATAGCTATCCCCCGACTCGCCCCGAGCAGTCTGTCCAAAGCTACCGATTCAACCAAGCGGTGATGGAACATAATGTAAGGGTCCAAGTCCCTACGAGGACAATGCAGGAGAATATTCATCCTCGGATGCAACAGCAACAGGCCCAGAATTACGGCGGATATGGGGGCGGCTATGCCGGGGTTCCTAGGACCGGTTATCAAACTGGTTCAGCATTGCGTATGCCTGCCGTGCCTGTTCAGCCTCCCCCTCCTCCGGAGGTTTATATGGGAGCTGGCTCTGTCGACGGATTTACTTCTTATATTTTGAAGCCTATTCCGCTTACAGGACCGCGGTTTATCAGATAAGGTTATACAATATCTGTATGGACTATGGGGCTGGCTGATTTGTGCACCCATGGAATTTTCCTATTGTGTTCTTTACGATTCTGCCAACGTTAGTTATTGATCATGTTACTTTTGTCATGATGGCTTTGATTTCCTCGTGTTGTACCCTCGTATGTGGCCGTGAGTGCTAAATGTACTGTAACTTCTGATTTGTTGTTGGCATGATACCTTCTTGTCGTGCGCGTGTCGGCAGTGATGTCTGTTGTTTTTTCTTGCGTCTTGATGGGATGGGTACTAAATACCTACTGCCCCGTGGGAATATAATGAATATTAGCTCTTTGAGAAAGGATAGAATGAATGATCATTGTTTTTCCTACTTCACTTCATGGTTACCTGCGTACAACCCATAAGTTGACTATCTGGCTCTGTCGCGTTCCGCCTGCTGATTTTGGCTCGGCACCAATGTATAAGTGATATCCTGTGGGTTTCACATGTTCACAACGCCTGGCTTGGGGGCGACCAAGAGAGTTAAGTTGTGTTCTTCAGTCTGACTCGGGTTTTCATTTTAGACTCACGATGTGGATGTAGGTTAATACTGTAAGCTACGTCCACCAGCTGTGATACTCCATGGCTTAAGCTCTCCAGTTGTGATTTCCACTCCGTTTAATGTCATCTCAACAGGTATGGAACACATCAACCGTGAGAGTTAACTCTGTATTAACCTGGTGTCAACAATACAGATTCCGAACAACACATTATCATCATTTCCAGGATGTAATTAAATATATGCCGCTAAGTAGATAATATTACACCCTGGGTTCCCCCTATCTCTCACACGCCCATTTTATATATGAAGAAATGACTTGATTCCTAGTTTCAGTCGTCTCAACACAACTAGCGCGAGTGATTGGTAGTGATTTAATCAGAGTACTGAAACAAATATATTCCGAATGATGGAGTTGAACAATATTCCCTAACTAACACGTCTTTATTTTGTAGATTTATAGAAACAAAAAAGTGAAGGAACAGCCTTTATACACGCATACATGCACACCTCCCACCTCGTCCCTCAGTTCTGCCTAGTATAAACACGACCTACGACTTGGTCGGATACTTCTGCCTCGACTGCTGCTCCGGTTCCTTCTCCTGCTTCGAATACTTCAAGTTATCCTTCTTTCCGGGGTTCGGCATGGTCTTTTTGGGGTCGGTCTTAGGATGTCCAGGGTCGGTCTTGGGAATGAAATCCGTGTCCGGCTTCTTCCCCGGATACTCCTTATTTTCGGAATTCGGCATGATATCTTTGGAGTCGATCTTGGGAATGAAACCCGTGTCCGGCTTATCCTTCTTTCCGGGCTTCTCTGTGGTATCTTCGGGGTCGGCCTTGGGAATGAAATCTGAGTCTGGCTTATCCTTCTTTCCCGGATACTCCTTCTTTCCCGGGTTCGGCATGACATCTTTGGAGTCGATCTTAGGAATGATATACGTGTCCGGCTTATCCTTCTTCCCCGGATGCTCCTTATTCCCGGGATTCGGCATGACATCTTTGGAGTCGATCTTGGGAATGAAATCCGTGTCTGGCTTATCCTTCTTTTCGGGCCTCTCCGTGGTATCTTCGGGGTCGGCCTTGGGAATGAAATCTGAGTCTGGCTTATCCTTCTTTCTTGGATACTCTTTCTTTCCGGGATTTGGCATGATATCTTTGGGGTTGATCTTGGGATGCCCAGGGTCGGCCTTAGGAATAAAATGCGTGTGCGACGTATTCTTTCCAGGATACTCCTTATTTACGGGATTCGGCATAACATCTTTAGGATCGGTCTTGTAATGATGCGGGAATCCTGTGGGCATGGCGTCGGACGGAGGTAAGATGCCATTGTCGTCATGATGGTTCGGAGGGACTGGTACAGCCTGCACCAGGAGCATGGAGTATGCAATTACGAGAAGGGGTGAGGAATGCATAGTGGTACTTTGCGATGGATTGTTAAGAAATGTGGGAATGAATGAAGGTAGGTTGAGATCTGTCTGTGTCGTTGGGACAGAGAGAATGAATGTTGACTGAGGTCTATTTGGATCGTTGGAAACTGCAGGAGCGAATGTGGGTTGAGGTCTGTGTCTGGAGAAGACCTTCAACTTCGAGAAACGACGGCCAGTCTTATACGCATTTCACCAACCTGCTAGTTACCCAACTGTCGCTCCATCAGTTCATATTCCCATAGACTGTAGATTGGCAAATTCCTTGAAACGGAACAGTCTTAGTTTCTAGATCTACTAAGCTCAGTGAAGGGTTTCAAAGGGACCGAGGCCAGAAATGCTTTAACGCACACGTACACGTACACCTATCTTGGCTTGGAAGATGGCATGTCTGGAACTATTCACAGGGTTGATTGTACTCGTAAACCAGCGTACGTCTCCTTCACAAGCTCAATCGGTCTAGGACCAAGCATGCTGACCCGACAAAACCCTAGGAACAAACTTAAGAGCAAGGGTTGATGTCGCTGTTGTCAAGGATTGAATGCCAAGCAATGTTATATATCTGACAGCCGGTGTTGGGCAGCTGGTATGTGCCCCGAATGCTCGGCATATTTACCTAGGTAGGTATCTGTATGTGCCTTTTCTGAAGCTTACAGCTAGCTAACGTTACGAACTCTAAAAACTTTTAAGAGGAAGAGGGGTAGAGGTAGGGGAACTCCCCCACCTAGCCGGTCATCCCGAAGGGGGGGAATCGGCACTGTCATTCTCTACTCGTCGGATTTTCAAGTCTCCAGACACCGATCATAAGCGCCCTTGGCGGCACATCAAAAGTTCGGTAGCTACATATCAAAGTTGGATGACTATTGAATAAGACATAATCTTATCGGAGTCATCTAATCATTGACAAGAGTATCTAGAAACTTGGGAATTCAGCGAGTAATATAGTATAATTAAAACAAACAACCTTAAAAGCCTAGGCAATATTACAGGTCCTCACATAACATCGATATCGTGCGGGGGTTGTGTAGTGTGCACTTCGATCTAGGGTTTCTTTTCATTGAATTCTTGCCCGGCTGAGGTACAGCGGCCACGCCGAACGCATGTGTGTAGCGGACGGGTGGCGAAGTGCGGTGGACTGGTGAAGCGTTCCATGTTTCATACAGGCCGATGGTACCGAGGCTACATCCACAACCCGCAGCCTCTTAGCTCCTTCAGCCTGGTGATAAGGCGTATTTGCAAAGTGGTGATGTTGAACGATGCAGTATGTGCCGCCGCCGAAACACTACCCTTCAGTGATGCGGGTAGTAATGGTGCAGCTGTGGTACGTAACTTGGTAACTCGCTGGAGTTAGCTTAGGGACAAAACGGTCGTCATTGGTACGACGTAGTAATTAAAATAGACAGTGGAGTTTTCAAGCTGAGGAACCTACCTAGTACCCTAGTACACTTGCGCGTCGTCTTTATTGTGCATAACCTTCTCCCTCCTCTTCTGCCTCTCTTGTTTACGTCCTCGTCTCTCGGTATGTCCTCTGACACGCCAGACACTTGTCACATCATGTGCTGTCACTCGCAGGATTATCACCCCCTCGCTATCACCCCTAAGATTTTTCTCCCGGCTAAGTTCCATCATACAATGAAAGTCCCACTTTATTAGCATTATAACAAATGACTTTATAGACCTATCCTCTATACAGTTGTGTGGTCTTGTATGATACAAGATACGGTGGTGGCTTCGCCGCCCTTTGGAGGCGCCAGATAGATCTCCAGCCCAGCCAACCCAGATTTGTCATTTTTAGCAGTTCCTATGCTTCCAGATGTATATGGCTTTAACATACTCCTAGAATTCAAATTTGTTAGATCATCTCTTGGCCAGCTCCCTGTGATCTAAGTCCAGGTGAGTCTCTATTGTTTCTGTGGCTAGAGCAAGCATATTGGCAACTGTGAAGATGCCTTCCACTGGGTAACTCCAATCAATTCAAGTTCATTTAAGTCCATGAGTTTTGCCTCTGATCACAAAGTGTTCTATACATGAACTATGCATAAACAGATCCTCTTTCACTTCCT
>Ga0307515_10001952_pt1 | contig 45661 bp, 39 predicted proteins | sample 17_EM_MG_FD_194513 | JGI IMG/M metagenome (GOLD analysis project Ga0307515, IMG submission 194513) | Populus trichocarpa ectomycorrhiza microbial communities from riparian zone in the Pacific Northwest, United States - 17_EM | ecosystem: Host-associated > Plants > Roots > Unclassified | place... | reverse complement strand
TCACCACAATACCTGAAAACTCGGGTAACTTGGATCCGGTCTCGAAATTTGTACAAGTGAGAAAAGCACCGGCAGCCGTTGCTTTGCAAGTTTTCAGCGTGGGAAATATTGTCGGCTGCGCGCACGTCATTCCAGAGATAGCTACTAGTAGTAAGACAGGAGACGGACGGAACGAACGATGGATTGTCAATAGCCACATAGATCTGGCGACTTGGAATGATGTGTATAATTAGTAAAGAGAGAATTGCATTTTGCGCGCAGGTAGAAGGAACGCGAGGAGAGATTTTCGCAGCGTCACCCATCGCCTTGCAATCCCGTATAATTAGTAAAGAGAGAATTGCATTTTGCGCGCAGGTAGAAGGAACGCGAGGAGAGATTTTCGCAGCGTCACCCATAGCATTGCAATCCCGATGCAAGCGCGTACCCAATGAACCCATTCCGACGTATGGTCACAGTTGGCCACAACGCCAGAGTGATCGTTTAAAATAGGAGACCGACAGAACGAGAAGAAACGGTGAAACAGCGATCAGAGGGCGATATGGAACGCGACGCGTTGAATTGACGCCGGGCGCGGAGTAATCCGCCACCGGGGTGTCTCTGACGGCTCTGACGGAGCGCGTCCACTCTGACGGAGCCATTCCGCCCGGACGGAAATATTTTTTGCTGATGTACCTTCCCTAGGATGCATTACCACTAGCAGCTGCAGCTCTTCTTAGAGTGTTACTGAATACCTGGCAGCAATGTTACTATTGATAAAGTTAAGATTGCATTCACATGCAGATCTATTCACATTACAAAGATACAAAACAAGTTAATTTGTCTAAGATACAAGTTTTTCTACATGGCAAAGTAGAGCTATGTCTGGAGGCACCATCCTTCATGAAGTACAGTAGGACAGAATCGAGTTGATGTAGAATCCAATCTGGTACAGGTCACAGATACTTGAAATCTGGTTTATCACTGAATCAGACATTTACACTTCAGGCATGAAAAGTTCTCCTTCAATGTATGCATAAACAACTTTGTCACAACACGATCTCTATTGGCAGAGGTTTGTTGGATGGGGTCAGGAGAATCTGGCACATACAGAAAGCAGTTCGAACAATTTCCCATGAAGATAACAATTGGGAAAAATACCTTATTTCCCTGTTATTTTCAAAGTGGAGCTGTAAATGATGGGGTTGCAACCTTGCTATGGATGGACAGATCTCCTACTACCATGATATTTATAATCCACCCTTTAAGTGGTAAGTATTCACTATGCTGAGAATGTGAAAGTATCCAGGCAATAAGAGTACTAATGCAAGTGGGGCAAAATACACATTTCTTCCTGGTGTACACCAGAAAGAACTTTATATACCTGTCTTTGTTGATGCGTACAACCAGTATAAAATGGGCGTGAATGTGCGGGACCAGTACCAGACCCATTTTGATAAACAGTTCATATCCTAATGCAATTGTTTTTTACATGTTTCCTGCATTCCGGATACAACCCTTAGTAAAAGTGTCAAAATATCTTGTGATGTTACAAACATCAAGGAGTGTACTGTAGAGCGCATTGACTTGAATGCCACCATTGTGTGTGACTCTCTGCAGATGGGAAGTTAAGCAAGAATGAAAAGTTCCCAGTATGTTTCGGCTTCATACAAAATCACCTGGCTCTGGCCATACATGCTGCATGTTTGCACCTGATATATAGTATATGGGCTTCAGCTGGGCTTCAGCATAATTTGTTTAAGATGATGGTCATTGCAGACTCAGCGGGAGATGCCGACAGAGTGTGCATGGAAGTGTAGAAGGCATACTCTGCACACCGTGTGTAAAATCATAAATTTACCTAAATTTGATAATACAGTACATCCAGTGATCAGTAATGAAACTGGTTATGAGCCCAGTCATTGCTACTGTTCAAATTCTGACAATCTTTCCTTAGATCTCTATTACAATCATGATAACAGCCTCAAGAACCCTAATCCTTATCACCATAGCAACAACAGTGTAAATGGCACTACAACTTAACACCATTCCATGCCATCTCCATGATCTCAAATTGACTTCCTCAAGACTCGACATCATAGGCTGCCCTCCTGACCGAAACATGGTGGTAATCATGACTGGGGTAGAAGCTGAGGACGTGTTGGACTCAGTGGATGTGGTGGATGTGGCAGACATGCCGAATGTGAAGCATGCTGGGAAACCTGAAATAGCCACAGAAATTGGCAATGGAGTAAGTGCACTTATTACAAAATTGATACATCAGCAAAATGAATTTTAGTCACAGGGAGCCTCAAGGAGTGTCTGAGAGGGTGTGGAGTGTAAACTTAGAAGTGTCAATTTCAGGAGAGAATCAGACCCTAGGAGGACATTCCGGCCGGCCTTGGGAGTCACTGGGATCCCTGAAGAATGGTACAGGAGTACCATGGGAGTGATTTTGAAAAGTTTGGGAACATGGCAGAGCACTGGGGAAGACTTTTGGTGCACCTGGGAGCGTTGCTGATCCAAAGCAGGAATCACAAACAAACTCTGGCAGATGCCTGGGTTCTTACGGATTTTCATTCAGACAACTGCAGGACGTATCTGAGACTGTTCAGATGTACATGAGCAAGCGATTTCCCTCAATGGCAAATATAATGCACGGATTATTGTTCATTCTCACTTGTGAATCATACTAGCTATCATCATTTTCAACATTGAATTTGTGCCTCAGTACATTGAGAAACAAAAGAAAACAGCGAGTGATTCAATCATCAACGCAAAGACACTAAAACCATAACCCGACTAAACAATAGAATGATATCAATCAATCATTGGGTTAATGTCATCCAGTCCATCTCCCATCTCATCAGGGCCAATGACAGCAGGAAGATACAATTCATCAATGGCATAAAGAAGCTGCAAGTATTCTTGGTCTTTGTGGATTATTTGTACCTGGCGAGTAGGTGAAACTGGAGTCCAATATCATTTGGTTCGATTTTTGATATCTAACAAAGGTGTAATGAGATGTTAGCTGGGTGCGAATCTAAATGGATGTTTCAAAGGCAATGATATATTAGGATGCAACAGGGGAGCAACCACCAGGAAAAGAGGAGTGCCAGATGGGGAGTGCTATGTAGAAAAGTGGAGTAGACAGAAGGTGTTGGAGGAGTGCAGAATGAAAAAGAGTGCCAAATCTAGGCTGAGGAGCGCTGACAGGGATGTAGTAGCACTCGAAGGGGGGGGTAAGGAGTGCAGAATTCGATGTAGGAGCAACAATCCAGACCGAGGTGCACTTGTGGGAATTGAAGAGATCCCATCCCCAGCTGACGAGTGTGGAATAGGGGGGAATAGAGTGTGGAATGAAATAGAGGAATGCCAATCGAGACAGAGGGGATGAAGGAGCGCCAATCCCAGGGGAGGGGCGCTGAAAGAGGAGGAATTGAATGCGAAATGAAATCACTGAGTGTCAATCTAGGCTGTAGAGCACCGACAGGGATTCAGGAGCACCTATCCTAGCAGAGTCGTGCTGCAGGGGGGGGATCAAGCAACCCACTGATGTGTGAATGATGATGAATGCAGTGGCATCTGGAGTGAAATTTATCACAGGGAATGGGCACAATGTACCTTGATATTGATTTTGAGATATCATGACTGTGGCATTCATTCCCCTGGCATATTCAGACAGCACACAATGAATAGCTGCGGCTGCTAGTGCTAAAGTCTTCAGAGCGCGTGGTTGGAAATACTGGGATGTAGTAGGCTTGCACCCCACGGTAATAGCGGTGAAGAAAAATTGATCGTATATTAGATCAAGTACTTCCATTCCGGCGAACCGTGATTTCTTATCATCAATGACCTTGGAGAGATATGCAATATCAAACAGGAACTCCTTTTCTTGCATCCGAAGATAAGTCTGAAAGTGCAAATCCAATTGGTAACTATGAACGGCAGTGTGACGTGCCCCATATGCCAACCATCCTCAAATGGTAGTTATCTTCAGGGTGAACTATGTATATTTTGGGGCATAGTCAATATCGTAAATCTCATAGAGGAGGGTAAAACAGAATCCAAGAGTTACAGCTTCTCATGTTTGAGGATCTATTTTGAGAGATGGACTGTAGGGCAATTGACACACAGATGGTGTACCCACAGGTAGTGTTAGCAACAGGTCCGGGTAACCGGCCAGCGGTCGGGGTTTGGACAGCATAAATTGGTCAGTTCGGTTCCAGACCCATCCAAACACCCGACCTGCTGACTGTTGGTGGGCCAAACCTGGACCCGCACCCATCAAGTTGTGGGTTTTGCCATATTCGGCTTGACGTTTCAGTTCCAATCTCCGGTTCTGCGTTTCGGGTTCCACATTTATGGTCGCATTCAGATATGCTACTGTTCATCATACAATATTGACATTGGTACATCATGGTTTGTTTTAGACATATTGGCCACCTTAATGATCATAATGAGCAGAGACACCCACCCTACCACATCCTGGAAATGAACATCAACAGAGTATCGATGATTGTTGGTTGTGTATGTTGGGTAATCTGGGCGGCAACATGTTACACACAGTCATAAACAAAGTATTGGCTGCCTTGATAGCAAACAGAGAAAGTGAAATGCTCCCTACCCCATCTTGAAAATGAGCATCAACCAAGCGGCAATGATTTTTGGTCTTGCATCGTGGGTACTATGAGAGCGGCTTGATCACAAGCATCCATACACGAGCATATGGCTTCCTGTATAGGCAGTTATGTACGGGATATTCCCGCCACATTCTCCAGGACAGTGACAACTCATTAAATTTGCAGAGGTACCACTAACTATTGTTGAGTCTTTTAGCATACAAAAACAGTCAAAATAATGTATATAGACCATAACAGCCACATCGCACTGTGATCAACCATGATGGAAGGCCAACAATTGTTGACGCTCCATTGACACTCATTTTCATGGTTGGGCAAAGAGCCTTTCACTTTCTCCTTTTCCTATACAGGCAGCCAATACTTCGTTTAAGACTGTCTGCAACCTGTCACCCCCCTGATTACCCAAGATACACGACCAACAATCGTTGACGCTGTGTTGATGCTCATTCTCATGACGGGGCAAGGAGGGTATCGCTATCTCTTTTGCTAAAAACGCGGCCAATAATTCTGTTATGACTGTTTGCAACCTGTCACCACCCAGATTACCCAAGATACACGACCAACAATCATTGAAGCCCTGTTGACACTCATTTTCAAGATGGGGCAGGGAGGCTATCGCAATCTATTTTATCTATAAGAGCGGCCACTCATTCGTTTATGACTGTCTGCAACCAATTGGCTGTCGGATTACCCAGGACTCATGACCAAATATCTTTGACGCTCCGTTGACGCTCAATATCAAGATGACGTAGGGAGCGTGTTGCTTTAATGTTTGCCAATAAAGGTGGCTAATACTTCGATTATGTTTAACCACAGGCAAATCAATTTTCAATTATGAGGCTTACATGACCTGAAATGGTTGACGCTCCGTTGACGCTCATTTTGCCACGGGTGTATCCACAATGATTTGATTTGGCATAGTCTATCATTCACATTGTTTTGGCAGCCTTTCTAGTGTTTTTGTTTACTTTCTCCTTGATCACTACATTGTTCTTTAATAATACACATAAATATATCCTTTAAAATATACTTTACAGTGTCCACTGAGTGTAGATAATAATAATCTCCAAATCCCGTGCTTTTCAATCAATGCTCGTTATCACCTGCAGGTTCACTCACTAGGCTGCTCTTGTCTTCAAACTGGATGTTAGCTGAAATACCACACAGGAGATAGTGTACTAACCAGTGGATGTTCCTTCATCAGTCAGCATATGTGGATGAAATCTCTATGATGCTGGCTATCCTGGTCACGTGCATCAAGAGTAAAAGATTCAGCGAAGGGGTGGGAAGTATGTGAATACACATATCCGGCCGGCAAATTGTCGATTTGGGAATGTTGAGCTTGGTAATTGGTACTGATTGGGCTGGGTAGTGTTCCGGGGAGAGGTGGTGTCAGCTCTGGAGTCGGCTGTCTGCATCAGTCGGGTTGAGGTGCACATGTTCGTTTTTGTCTCCAGCGTGTCTGCCCATTCCTTGTTGTGCCATAATGGTAAGGAAGGCATCCGGCCATGTCGTTATGACGAAGCATCGCTGGGTGTCTCTTCATCGCAGCCTTCACTTTTTCATGCCCAGGGAACTCAACACCCCACTTCATCTCTTCTTGGACCCTGGCCCGAGGTTTGTCGAACAGAAATTGAGCTTGTTGTATTCTGGCGCATGAAGACCCTAGTTTGGCCATTTTGGCCATATTCAAGGCCAGGCACTTGTCGGACTGTTCCAGCTGAACCCGACCTCATTGCCTTGCCACAGTAGCAATCATGTTGAAAACCTACAAGAAATGAATTGCTGCTTCTAACAATGAGGTTCGGCAATTACCTCAACCATATGCACATCCGTAGCCTCCTCAAAGATGATTAAAGCCTGTTTCATTCACTCACAGGGATGCTTATCAGGATATTCAACTGCAAAAAGTGCAGAGCCGACAACATCATGATGTTCAATATCCCGGACGGTGAGTACAACTCCCAAGGTCAACCATGGAGGTTTGCCATTCAGGGCAGCAATATATTGGCCACGCAGCTTCCGCCATACACCTGCTGTACGATATACGGTAAAGTGACTGCCGATTACCTGCATATGGATTTAGTCACATCCCACTGCAAGGTTTTTCTTATTCTTGCGGCTTCCGGCCTTATCGATGATTGTTGAATGTGCATCCTGGGTCGTATTTTTGGTGGCTGCATTGGCAGCATTGCAGTGGACTAACAGCTGTCTGCATTCTGCTTGTGTGCCAATCAGTGACGTATTTGATGAAGCACCCATCAATTGGCTTGATTCCGAACCGCTCTCGCTTCGTTGATGTGGCTGTGTACCCATCATTAGCTTGTGTGGAATAGGAGAGGAAGATGATAATGACAAGAAGTGGGAAGTCCTGCATACTATATAGTTAGCTTCATGTCAGAATGGAATCAGTCGCAGCCAACATGTGCATTATACTCAAGATGAATCCTGCTGCGTATGGCTGCAAGTTGCAGGGGTTTCCCACCACCCTACAATTTGCAATAAGTTGGTCCGATGTTGTGTGTTTGTGTACGGGGATAAATTGTGGTGTACGACAGCAGAAATCACATGATTGTCAAATATAAATAGAACAATGTTCAAGGGAAAGGATGTCTGCTGATGTTTGTCTCAAAAAATCCCCGGAATATTACATGAAACTGATACTAACAATCATGTCATGTTGTATGGTTAGCCTAACTATTCCCCATTGCATTGACAGTCAAAAGGCATATTTTGCTTTGGTCAAGATGATTAAACGTACCAACCTTGGCATAAATGATGCAGCTTGCCTCGAGATTGTCCATATCTTTCAACATCCAACATCTCGCCCAACTACAAGGTCAACGCAAACCACAATGGTGGATGCGCCGAAACAGAACTTTTCGCTTCTTCCAGCGGGCAAACATGGCATATTGACAAAGCGGTTCACACAACGACATCATGAACCAAATGAAGGCAAGAGCGGCTTGGAAGCAGAAAGAGTCTGAGCACTTGGGGCATTGCGCATCGTGCGATCCAAAAACAAGCTTGAGGCCGAGAATTAATGAGAAACACACTGCTCAATCGAAGAAGAGAAAGAATATTGTTTTGAGCATTATGTTGGGAGAGAAACCGCTGGGGCAAGAAAGCTAGTTGAAGACGCAGAGGCAGTGGTTCAGCAAGAACAGGAAGATACGAGGAAAGCTGAATATGCGGGATTGACAAATGGAGAGCCCAAAGAGACTGTTCTGGAGATGATGGTTGCTATCGGAGAGAGTCTGTGTGATCTTGCAAGTTCCTACACTGTGGAGGATGGGGAAGATGAGGATGATGAAGAGACAGCACAGGGCCAGCTGAGCGAAGATGGTGAACCTGGCTGGGTGATGGGCACAATCTCCAAAATGGTACAGCAGCACATGGAGAGGTTTCGGCCAAAGCAGATGAAGCTTGACAAATTGCAACATCCGGGTTGGGAGGAGGCAGCGAAGTACTTCCGTGAAAGTGATACGAAGTATGACCTATCCGAATTGAGGGTTCCAGCAGTTGTTAAACTGCAAAAGGATAATGATGCTCCTGCACCTGCACCGACAACATTCGGAGAGGTTATGGAGTGTCTTGACATTGTCCCCAGGATGTCTCAAATGCCGCAACAGACTTCTCGACTGGGAAGTAGTCATATCTGGCCAGGTTCTGGGAAGCCGCCATCAAACACAAGTATTCCTGGCCCTGCGCCCGCCATTGCACCCAATTCATCACTCATTCAGAATGCAAAGCCTGTTGAACTTGTAAGCTTTCACCCCCGCAGAAATCCTCCCCAGCCAATCACCATATCGAGATCAGATTCAGACAATGTCATGGTAATGGCTCCTGCGTCATCGGAAGAATAGTGAGGCAAATCGGTATTTTGGACGTCATATCTCACTGAAAAGCAATTTGTTTGCCAAATGTGCTACATGTCAGCTTATTCTTGATTCCAGTGACTATATTGTGAGACATGATAATTTGTCTGTGCATGTGCAAGGGTCAAACACACCAAGCGCAACTTCTAGAATCCGTATCAGGCTGTAAGAGGGCAAATAAGTCCATTTTCTGTTTGCCAATTACCGATAAGTGACAAAGCAAAAGCTATATTAGTAACGATATATACTAACACAATTTATGTGAGTGATGTCATACAAGTCATAGACAGAGCAGTCAATGCTCTTCACGAATTGGTCTGAATGATGACCACGATGCTGCATTCATCCATTCATCCAACTGCATAACTCTCCCCACAGACCTGGTGCACATGGTTGATATATTGAAAATTGCTTATGATACGTCATGGAAATTGAGGAGAAGGAGCTGGATGAGGAAAGGTGAGGAAGTCGAGCAATAATCATTAAAAACTAGTGAAATGATCTACATGCCGTCAATTGCTGGCTGAAAGTGCAGGGATGTGATAGAGTCACGTCATCTTTGACTCAGATAACGTGGATAGAGGTCGATCAGAAATTGAGAGGCCACACAGCTCCAGGATGCAAATGATAATATATAAAAACGCAATACTGGATGTCAAAAATGAGTATACAATTCATTCGATACAATTATTGAGTGAATGAAGGCTATTTCAATGTGATTAATGTTAGCATCAACAGAGCGTCAATGATTTTTAGTCTTACACATTCGATAATCAAAGGGCTGCATTGTCACATGCCACCAAAGTGAATGTAACGGTCGGCGTTATAGGGACAAAGTCAAATGACACGCTCATTGCCGCATCCTAACAATGAGCGTCACTGGAGGGTCAAAGATTTCTGGCCACGGATCGTGGAAAATCCAGGGGCTGCGCGGCAACATTAACTCATAATCGAACTATCAGCCGTCTTTCTAGGCAAACATGGTTGCGACAACATCGCTACTATGTCCTAAAAATGAGCGGCAACGGAGCATCAACAACTTTTGGCCCTGCATCCTGGAGAATTCAGGGGCTGCGCGGCAACATTCACCCATAATCGATCTATCGGGCACCTTTCTAGGCAAAAATGTTTGCCACAACATCACTGCTGTGTCCTAATAATGAGCCTCAACAGAGCATCAACAACTTTTGGCCTGGCATGTTGAAAAGTCCTAGGGCTGTGCGGCAACATTCACCCATAATCAAACTATCGGCCACCATTTTATGCAAAATTGGTTGCGACAACATCGCTGCTATGTCCTAAAAATAAGCATCAACGGAGTGTCAACGATTTTTGATCTTGCATCTTGGATAATCTAAGGGCTATGGAACGGTGTTAACCCACAAGCAATTGAGCAGCAGACTTTATTGTCAAAAATGCTAGTGACAATATCGCGTCCACCTCCTACCATTGAGCATCTACGGAGCGTCAACCATTTGTGTGGGGGCTCAGTTTGCCACACAGCAATAAACTGCATTGCATTGTTGGTAAATTGAGTTTTATGCGGTCAGTCTTTTCAATATGTGCTTGTATACAACTTCACAAATATGCATGCAATGTCTCACAGATCTGATATCGTTGCTAGCAGCTCTGGAGTCAATATTTAAGGACCCGGATTCTGCGTTACTATAACATAACTTACGTCAGCCTCTCGAGTCGGATTACCCAGCATCCTAATTGATACCGCCACGTTGGATTCAAAATCTTTAAATGCCTCATTGCTAGAGGGTATGATCTCTTCCAAAAATGGACATGTCTCTATTCTTGATTTGAGCGACCTTACTTTACAAATCATCTTCGATGCTTAGTGCGCTCCAATGATTGTAGACTTGAAACACCCTATTACTTGGAATCATTCTAGACATGCGTCTTCATGGTGATGGTATTTGCACTGCGGAATTGAGGAGACCAGCAGCCCTGGAATCAGATGTATCATTTGTCATCCAGTTCTTCGCCATCCATCAGAACATGGGACCAGCTCAATGGGGAAACACTTGCTGGCAAAAGCTCAGATCGGAATGTTAAACGAATTAACGAAGTCGGATGTTGCAGAATTGACCAGTTTGACGGTGGATGAAAAAGCTTTGGCCATGTTGAAGAGGCCAGGAAGTCGAGGAATTACAATAGTAAGTTCGCAGAGGAAATTTATATTTTACATCCAGGTTAATCCATATTGACCGAAATGAAAGTCAAAACACTCCAAACCCGCACCTAAGAACTTTCAAACTGCCGAATTTCACCAAGACCCGTGGAATCCCGACCTCATGTTAGGATTTGTTTCGGCGAATATTCCATGGAACGCTATATTAGATCTCGAGCTATGACGGTCTTATACCGCATTGAGATGTGGCCAAGTGCTGCCGTCGGCCACAACCCTTAGCAACATTTGCTGGAGGGAAGAAGCACCGACTGTGGATGCATTTAAGAAACAATTGCCGTCACCAATTGAAGTTAGTTGAGCATTGGACGGATGGATATCACAGAACAAACTCGCCATACTGTTGGTTATTGCTTACTATATGTATTGCAATTGGGCATTGCGTGATGTACAACTCGCTTTCAGTGAGTGTGATTGCTGATTCCTTTTCGGTTTTGAATGCCAATCAATGATGCTAGGCCAATTGCCAACAACCTGGAGCAAGGCCAGCCGTACCTGTCAAGGGGGTGCTTAAGTGTTTGGAGCTTACCGACGGCCATTTACTAAGAATTACGATGGATAATGCTTCCTCAAATTACTAGATCACTCCCGAGCTGCATTGAAAACTTGAGGCCTCCGGAATCGAGTGGGCTGCATTGTCGAACCTCATACCATGCATGGCGCACGTCATTCAGCTGACTTTAGGTGCAGTCAAGTGCAGTATGGGTGTAAAAGGCTCCACCAAGTCTTGGGAAGCCCATGAGGGTGATCAGCAATTTGGTGAGAATGAAAGAATGGACATTGGGAAGAGTTAAAGACTTCGAAAAGAGGGCAATGCTGGAATCAATATGGTGTCCACCATGAGACCAGGTTTAGCAAAAATAATTGAGCAAGTATGTATTTCAAGATATTTTGAAAGTCCTGAAACTGACCTTCATATAGCAGGGAATGCTTGCTGTGTTGATTATGCTAACACCTGGTTGTCGAAACGATTTCATTGACTTTCAAAAAGCCAGAGTCCAGTGTGTGGTGATACCTATCATGGATGTGAAGACACATCGGAACTCGACACTGGAGTTGCTTGGGAAAGGGTACGGATTATGAGAATTGCTCCTCGGGAGGCTCGAAAGTCCGAAATACAGTGATTACCGGCCACTCTTCACAACACATGATGAATCGACCATTGTCAAGACCATCATGGAAGTTTCAAGGCCATTCCGCAATTGAACCCTGTGGATGTTGGAGAGCCAGACGGTCACATTGCATCACGTCATCCCAGTCTACAATGACATGTTCGATCATATGGATGGCATTATGCGAGCTCTAGATAAGAAGAAGAATCAATGGAGGCAAGACCTATCCTTCACCATGATGTTAGCGCTACAGAAGCTGTCCTAATATTATGCTGAAGTGACTACAACAACAGGTAAGCTTTTCATTTCTGCAAATGTTCTCGATCCGTTCCGGAAGTTGCGATCGTTTAGGACATGGGACAACGGAATGGATATCAATCTTGAGCACGAGACATCCTATACTACCCAATACCAATCGGGCTTACTGAAGTATGCAGAGAATGAATACTGTGCCAAACATCGATGTGTGCCGGTGACTGAACCAGAAAAGCGTAATCAGCAACAATCTCGTCCACTCCGCAATGGCCTCAGGATCCGGTCAATCATCCTTTGATTCATGGGACTCGTCCATGGATGATGAGGAATAGTTGACACCGCACAATGTGGCTGAGATGACACCCAGATGAAGTGATCACGCAGCCCGCTGATTGATCGCCAGCAGGCTCTATTTGAATTCACCGCAGGACGCACAAAAGGACTGGGGGCAAATTAATACAAATCACAGTGATTACCACTCCAACCCATTGGAGATTAGCAGTGCATTTTGGAGACTGGACATAACCGACTGGTGGTGTCAGCAGGAGGAAACGTACTCAAAGTACGCCGATCTCTCGAAGGTGGCACGCGACATTGTCTCTATCATACCACAAGGTGTTGGTGTGGAGGCCCGTTCTTCCCTTGGGCTAGATGTTATCGGCTGGAGGCAGTCAAAAACAACAGGTGAGACCCTTCACGAACGAGTGGTTGTTAGACAGTCTGGTCAAGCCAATAACGGGATCTTGGCAGGCGATGACCCAGCATTGGATACTACAAACACAGATAATGACTCAGCAATGAAGAATGAGGCGGAGGAAAGAACATCGCACAGAATGGCCAAGGTGCACGACGTTTTGGAGATGTGGCAGGGCAGCCAAACCCTACATGCTACACAGACAGAATCTTGGGCTGACAAAATGCAGATGACAGCCATAGGATACATTTTGGACCCAGAAGAGATTGTCAAAACATCCTGGTCACTCTTTCATCATGATGGTGCGCCTGCATTTAAATTGTCAGAAAGATCACCATTGCCACCAGCATTGTCCGCAAAGGACCTCCCTGGAGGACACAGTCAAATATTCAATGTCCTCTGAATCAGAAGAATCAACCGTCATCAAGTCGAAAGTGATGAGGATAGTGCACCTGATACCATTCTGGACACCGAAAATTGGCTTAACTGGAATGGCAACTTGGATGATCGAAATGACACCGATGCTGATTGCGTGGCAGACTTTGAATCTGATCCAGAGCAAGACAAGGGGATCTTGGATGAAGAAGGCCTAGAGCAGCAGGATGGAAGTGCTGCACCAAATGTTCCCGGATCAATTTGGCCAACACGGAAGTCAAAGAGATAGGCTGAAAAGGTGTTGGTGACGGTCAATGCAATGGAAACGCGGAGGAATAAGGGAAACAACGGAAAGTAGGACAGAATGCGTCAATGTTTCATCAGCATTTTATATAGCTCGACCGAGACTTCCAATTAGAGATATATTATGGGGGAATGGTGAGCAGTAGCTTGTGAATATCGGTTGATAAACAGATGTATAGCAAGCTGAATGAATCTTTTGGAATGATAGATAAATTTTAGTAGTATGAGAGTGAACAGTGCAAGCATAGTACTTGGCGCGGCGTGGCCACAGGGCCGAGACTCAATCCATCAGAAAGACAGCCAATACGTTCAAATCATGATGAAAACAATTATCGATGGCACAAGATGTTGAATGAACAATGCATCAAAATAAGCGTCAACAGAGCATCAACGATTTGTGGTCTTGTAAGTATGGTAATTGAACAGTGATTTGGTCGCTGTTATGGATAACCGACTGATTGGCTGCTTTTATAGGTAAAAGCAACAGCAACACTCTCACCACCCCATTCTGAGAATGTGGGTCAAAGTAGGGTCAACCATTTTTAGCTTTGAATCTTGGGTAGTTCATGTTCCGATTGGTTGCAGACATCCATTCATGAGATATAGGGAGCCTTCAGGTGCAAAAACCACAGCAACATGCTCCCTGCCGCATCCTGAAAATGCTCATCAATGGATGGTCAACAGTTCTAGGTCTTGCATTGTTTGCATTCAAGGCATCGCGCAGATATTCACGCACATAACAGAATCGTTGACCGCATTGATAGGTAAAATTACAATCAAAGGAAAAACACAGATTCCAAATTAATTGATATCGCAAACTGCAAAACATGCAAAAACAGATTATCAGTTATGGAATACACGATTTTGATAAGATACTATTAACAAACTGCAAAAACAAGAGCCTTATATGAATCAATAGATGGACCTGCTGGGCGACCTGCTCACAACCCTCCCAATTCAGCAGGGTTGGGAGTTTATCATCGAACCATACCTGAGTTGACAGTTTGGGTGTATTGATAACCCAGACTGCCGATTCGGCAATGGTTCAGATTGGACCCGGACCCTGACCCAATGTGACAGTCAAGAACCGTTGCCAACACTAGTCATACCTTTTGATGAATCGCGAGCACTTAAGTAATATCCATCTGATTAGAATTACTGCCATCGACCGAATCCATGGGCACTTGTTGGGTATGAAAAGGTGACTTCGTAAATAATGCTATCCAATGGACCACATACACCGTCTAATGTTTTGGCTGATTCTGATCCAAACTACCAGCATGCTGACTGCAGATACGCACTCTAGCTGCACTCCGATAGCAATATTCTGACTATGTCATGATGAATGTTTGGCGGGGAAACCTTTGTGACTCTCTGCAAACAAGCCATCAGGATCAGCTGCCACCACTGGCCTGCCATCTCTACAGCCACACACTGTATCCATAACAGTACTCACTTCACCAGCAGAGTCCTACAGAAACACCTGTACCCAATGGCAGTTTCCCGGCACTTGCACTGAATGCAATTCTAGACACCACCGACTGCGAATGCAATAACCTCAACCACCACCACATCCTACATTCACATTCTGCAGCCCAGCAGCCTGAAACAGAGGACAGTGAACCTGGGGTAACTTGAATGGAAGAGAAATATCCAGAAATCGGGGCACATCCCATCGCTGGGGGAACATTCAGTCATTATCCTCATTATACTTAGTTTTGTGATCAATTCAATAACCTCAGTGAACCATTATATTACACTGATGGCTGAAAACTGGCACTCAGATTCATCGAAGCCCACTATTGCAAGCCACAGATTGATTGCCAAACCAATGAAGGTGAATGCGTGATTTCACGGCACTGAGATTACACCCCCAGACGGGTTATGTATGGACAAATCAACCAGATGAATAATCAGCTGGCGAGCTGGGGAGAAGCCACTATCTCAACACTGAATGGTCGGACATGTTTCAATGTTTCAGCTCTGAAGGTCTGAGCATGGAGCCTCCCGTGGTACCACCCATTTAAGGAATCCATAATCGATAGATGATTCTGAAGTGACGATGCGAAGGGTAATCGAGCGTATTCTAAAATCTTTTCTGTGGACTAGTTGTGGGAGACACAGAATTAAACATCCCAAGCACGAAACAATTGTTCCGCTGATCTGTGGATTGGATGAAATGCTGCTCGCAGTACTCTCCAGCAACTAGTAATCCTGCCTGAGCTCCCTGGCAATTGTGAATATCCATTTGTCGATATGGAACAAACACAAAAACCTTGCGAACATGATGCTGACCTTCCTCTCGGTCCAGCCCGAGTTCCAAAGCAAATCCACATCCAACTCCCGAGTCCTGGGGGTTATCAACCATCAGTTGCTGCATGTTTCCATCTTCATAGAGTTGGAACTGGTCATGCAATGTTCCACAGGAGAAGACATCCACACAAGTTCTCTGTGGTCTTGTTCCTTCAGCGAAATGTATTTTAGTCACTGGGAGCCTCCAGGAGTGTCTGAGAGGATGGGCAGTGTAAACTTGGATGCATCAACGTCAACAGAGTATCAGACCCTAGGAGGGGATTCCGGTTGGCCTTCAGAGTCAATGGGATCTCCAATGACTGGGACAGGAGTACCATGGGAGCGAGTTTGGTAAGTTTAGGAACACTTCAGAGTGCTAGAGAGGACTTTGGGTGCACTTGGGATCACCAGACAGCGGCGATGACAAGCCTCGGATAGTGTTAGCAACGGGTCCAAATTGCCGGGTCAGTTCTGGGTCCGGTTCCACCCGAAACCGGACCTTGGCAATGAGTCTTACCACAGGAAAAACCCGGACCGTTGGAAATGGGCCGGTTTTACCACCAAACACCCGGCATTTCAGGTTCACAATTTTGGCTCCAATTGAGTCTTTGAGTTTTGATCGTATCACAACACTATTAATATGTAGATTGTGTAGTTTTAGTCCCTCTTTTACCTCCCGCTTGCAGATTTGCAATCCGACAAGTATTCGTTGAGTCACGATCGAAAACCCGCCAATTTCGCTTAACATGTGCCATTATTTCCCAACCATTCAATGAATATCAGTCGGATTGCAAATTTGAATGCAGGAGGTGAAACAGCGGCAAAAGCTGAACAATTTACGTATTGACCATGTCATGATACGAACAAAACTCAATTACTTAATCGGAGCCAAAGCTGTAGGAAACCTATATTTGGAATGGTGGTCCGGTTCCAACCCGGTCAAATACTCACGGTTCTACGTCCGGTCCGGGTGAAAAACCCGCCAAGACAATCCGGCTGGGGTCTTTCGCCCTGTCTGGAACCGATCCGAAACAAACCGCTAGTGAAAACCTGGACAACTGGCGGGTTACCTGGACCCGTTGGTAACACTCGCCTCGGAGCGCTGACAACAAGCCTGGGACAGCCCACAACAAGCCTTGGAGTAGCAACAACAAGACTGGGAGCCTTGGCGACATGTCTCGGAGCACCTCGAATCACAGTAGAGCAGTCTGTGAAAAATATCCTCTTCTTTGGGAAAGCTGCTGGTGGGCCTGGATATCATAGCTACTACTTATTGTTCAACAATTTTCAAAACTCATGTATTCAGTTTGTATTCTCATCTATGTATCTATATAGCTACCCATCTATACATGGTATGTCTGGACTGGCTGAAGGAGGTGCTTGAGACCAACTCAGGGTGCGACAGAAAATGACAATTGATTGAACTTAGAGATGCACTCCGAGATCGTGTTCGAGCAAGTATGGAGATGTATTTGGTGGCCAGGGTCTTGCGGAATCGGAGACCATAATCAAGCGAGTTTGTAGATACACTACGAGGCCATGATCGAGCGAGTTTACAGATGCACTTGGAGGTCGTGATCAAGCGAGTTTGGATAAACACTTGAAGGCCATGATTGAGTGAGATTGGACGATTATTTGGAGGCAGTTGATGGATGGCGTGTGAGGTGCAGAGACTGAATTCAACAGTGAGTTATCTCGCAACCATGGGAATGTGACAAAGAAACCTTACCGTTGAGCAGACATGGACAGCTAGCCATGGCAGTCGATCATATTGGGAGCCACACCGGATGCCAAAACTACATTCAGGGGTCAACTCGTAAACAGGAGAATGACTGGAAAGCAATCAGTCCCGGGTGGATGATGCACTTGGTGTATGCTGTACTCGGTGTATGCTGTACTTGGTGTAAGCTTGTATTTGGTGTCAACTCATGTTCAGGGCATGAAGAGATAGAGAGAAATAACATAACTTTGTGTTCTGCGATGATGGTAGAGTTGTGGACGAGAATGAAAGAGATGGTGGATGAAGTCGAGAACGATGTGGAGGATATGAGTGGATATGACATATCAAGGATAGTACTTGCCTGATTGGGTTGTGAAGACCTTTGGTTGGTATTATTACATGCCAGATTGGGACTTGTACCTGCTGTATTGGGGATTGTACATTGTCTTGCACACAAAATTCTCTCAAGTCCCAGTTTCTCCTGATGATTTGTCCCACCACCTCTCATCTCTCTCTTTCTCATCCTCAACTCTACCATCACCTAAGAACATGAAGTTATGTCAACCCTCCCTATCTCTGTATGCCATGATCAAGAGTTAACACTGAGTACAGCATACACTGATTACTGCATACACAGCAAACTGCATCATCCCAACATCGACTGTCTACCGCTCGCAGCCAGTCTCTCATCTCTCAGCGGACCATGTTGTACTCAATCCTCTACATTCCCACAATTACGAGTCACCCAATCAATTGAGTCTCAGTTCATGTCGCACGTTCCTCTCAAACTACCGCCTCCAGATTGACCACCTCCAAGTACTCCTACACTCTCGCTCAATCATGGCGGCCAACTTCCTCTCCAACCTCGGTTGATCACGGCCACCAAGTGGATCTCCAACGTCCCTCGATCACAGCCTCCAAGTGTATCTCCAAACTCACTTGATTTCAGCCTTCAAGTTCGCACAACCACCGCCTCCAAGTGCGTCTCCAAACCCTCACAATCACAGCCCCCAGGTGTATCTCCCAACTAGCATGATTACGGCGTGCTTGTTTGTCTTCAAACTCCGAAGGTTACAGCCTTGAAGTTTGCTCAATTATTGCCTCCAAGTGCATCTCCAAACTCGCTCGATCAGAGCCTGGGTGTGCCTATCTAAGTTCACTTGATCATGATGTGGTGAAATGGTGGTGCGGGAAGTAAGAAAGCCCATCATCAACATTCCGCCACACCTTGCATGGCATCTGGAGGGAATTCTTCAGACGGAGGGGTTCTGCCTCAATGAGCACTGGCAGAGGGTGAGACAATATTATGTGATACCCGGCCATGACAAACCACACACGATGCATGCAGCTATGAAAGCTCAGCAGGAGTGGGTGAGACCATAAGCTGGGAAAGACAAAGCGTGTATTTCGGATAATGCGAGGATGTCTATCCACTCTGGGATCTCCCAACTATCTACTCCCTGTCTCTGAGTCCATCTCCATTATCCTTATACCTCCATCTGTACGTATGAAGGGAGACATTGGAAATAAAGGCCATCATATGATGTAGCGAATCTTGTGACTGTAACAGAGATGAATATGATAAACAAAATGCATTGTGGTTGTGGAACCCTAAGAACCACTGCTGTGAGAATATGTCACCAAGTCTCCCGCAGAGCCTGCACAGAGCTTTCAGCTGCTCTTGAAGTCACCTGCCGAGCTGCGCTGAGGTCTCAGATGCTCTCGAAGTCTCCCACACATCTGCGCAGATGTCCCAGGAACTCCAAAATTTGACCAATATGATAGTCAAATCTTGTAGCATCCTGAATGCACCTCTATAACTGCAGGTGCTTTCAGGAGCACCTGAGAATGCTCTTGCAGAGTCTGAGAGCACATTGCAAAGCTCCAGGGGGGCCTGGGAGCATGTGGAAGTACTTCGAAGCACTGGTGAGAGCTACTGAGGTGTCTGGGAGGTTTCTGTGTGGCTTCCGTACCGATTTACATTTTGCTGATGTATTGGTCGCCAAATCTCACATCTTGGCTAGCAGAACACAACGAGCATGCCAGTCATATCGTGGACCAGTATAACACTTGACAGATGTGTCATACTCCGCAGTATGAATTGGGTTAGCTAATTCTACAACCCAACTTGCATTTACAGAGGTGGACGGAAGCAGACTTCCTCCCAAACTGCCTGGAGTCCCAGCATATTGATAACACAAGTCACAATCAGTATATATAGTATACCGAGGACCAGTTCATATTTGCGTGTATAAGGCTTGTTATTGTATCTTTGGGGATCTTCCGTATATGAAGGCTTACCACTGTTGCCAGGGTGATGACTTCTTGAGTGCGTACTTATGAATATGTGATTACCTTATGTTCTGCATTCAACGCTTGCTGCTGTGCCATAGATCAACTGTGGTATTGAAGATAATCTGAGCGGCATAACTGTATACTGCGATATATATCACTGTGGGAAAGGCTACCAGCAAATGTTACAACCAAGTTGTGAAGAGATACTATACTGTGATTTAATCATCTACCCACCATTGGATGCAACATTGCACCACCCACTGGCACAGCTGCAAGCAGTCTTCAGGAGAGTATTGATCTGTATTCAGTTACTGGTTTACTGGAGTGTTGTGGTACAATACCAAACCCATTCAACTGAGACCCTCAACTGTCTAGTGGACTGTGTAGAGGAATTCTAAGCAACTTAGATCATTTGTACTGCCCACCAGACATCAAAAACCACTGACACCTATACACATGGATGCATGAATGACCTCATGAAAACGATCAAGGCAAAACATGGTATTTAGGGAGAACACAGGGCGAAGCATGCAGACACTCTATTGCATGCCGAAAAGAACCACCACACGATGCAGAATGAAAAGCGCTGACAGGAAAGTAATGATTCCGTGGTACACAAACATAGCAGCTTCAACTTTGTCCAATGTCAGTAAATTCTACAATATGAGGAATCATTTCAGCACTTTGAACTCTGAGTCAAAGATGGCACCAAAATGCAGGAAAGAAACCACCAAAACATCTATATTGGCCTCTACCACTGGTCAAATCACAACTCTGGGTGGATTAGTGGATTTGCAATATCTCTTTCAACATCCCCATCCTGCAAATGTGCATTCATTTCCGGCACCTGGCTAAGGGAGGCCTCTGGCCGCCCAAAATCCACAAGGCACTTTAGCTATATTAACCAGATAATGTAATTGTTATCAACACATGCCACCATGAGCATGTGCAAGGTGCAGAGATTTCACCGCTCAGCTACTGCATGGATGATGGAAATATTGAAGCCCATGGCCTACAATCCCCCAGACAGACACCCTTCTTTGTCAATCACAAGTATGTTCCACGGTTCATCTTTGCACTTGATGTATACATATATGGATACTACCTGTACAATGGTAATATACCCACCACTCACACAGGTTGGATTAGCAGGTTGTAGGCCATCAAATTTGTCCTACACAATGTTCCGATGACCTACTACCAGTTCTTTCACACTTGTAATACTACTGTCCATCAGTTGCACTGCATATACAGCCAATCATTTCATAATATTCAACATTGGAATGATATTTTGGGGTTTCCTGTACATGAGCCTGAGACAGGTGATTTAGGGGATATACCAGGGGCACACACTGTAAGGATTATATTTCTACAGAATGGCCTTCTGATGAGATGAATTGTCATTTGGAGGGGTACCCCACTTGAAAGCGATGACATTTGTCAGACTTCAAACTAGTTGCTTCAAGTCTCCAACAGCATGTTCCATTCGGACCGAGCCAGCTGTATGGCAGCTGATATCATTTTCGAATGGGTGGCTACATGTGTTATTTACATCCCCTGTGCCAGACACAACTATGTCAATAATATAATTGAGCTTATCATATTGAACCATTTCAGACCACAAACACTGGAAGCAGAAGGATATAAGTAGAATAACAATGATCATGCTAGGCCGGACAAATACTGCAAGAATGGAAATGCCAATAGCACTCGTAATGGGGATGAAGTGAGTGTTCAGAAGGAGAAGGTGCAGGTGAAGGTGCACATGGAGTAGGAGCAGGATGAGGATGTGGTGGATGAAGAGGACAACGTTGAAGAGTAGGAGAAGGTACAGTCTCTGCTAGAGATCAGGTGCCCTATGGATTCAACTGTCCCACATGTCATACCTTGATCTGCATAAATCTTAGCAGAGGTAACATGGCTCCAAATCTTCAATGATGCCCAGCTCAACATGGGAACAATATGTGACCAGAGGCATCAGTCCTAGCGCTTCCACAACTGATAGCTTGCTATATATATAGTATATCTCCAGTAGTATCATTCCTGTGGCTCTTCTATGTTTCTGTTAAGGGTTTACTTTTAACAGCGATAATGGTACTTGTGATAGCCTAATGAATACTTGTCACAGAGTTACTCTGGGTTGAGTCACATGACATGCATAACTCTTATTCATGGCATCGCAAGCAAACCAGCCATGTGACCTTTAGCCGGGTTACACATGAATTGTGTGTTGATTGAATGAGTGTTAGAGCTTACTGGATTCACTTAGGATAATACAGCTTTGTCGCCTTTACTGGGAAGCGTAAGCTTCAGCACTGCACATAGTGTTCAACCACATTCACTATCCTAGATACAAGCAGGACATGTCTGATTGGACTGGAGGTTACTCCAACTTACAGGCACAGCAGTCAATAGTCAATATGCAAGTACATGGGACATCTGACCTACTGCTTCAGGTGATGGGAACCATTGGGATCGTCCCTGGCCAAACAGAAAGATCTCGGCCTTAGCATGATGTGACTGAGCTGAGAATTATGATGTTGGCCGATGGTATGAGGACAGAAGCAACCATGCGCATCAGATTCTGTTAGTATGCATTCCATGGTCAGACTCGGATGACAATACATGCTGGCACATTATCATCCATGGTGGCATTGTATCGGTTGGTCGCAGATAAAATCTATGACACAGGCCAAATCGCCTTTGAAGTGAGGCATTAATGTGTGATAAGCACTGCCGACTCTGATCGGGTGATGTTCCAAACTTCCATTTCGATCTGTGACATTGTATGACATGATATTGTGCGGTGGATGACCTGATTCTTATCAGCAGCATAACGCTTTGAAACCACATTGCATGAACACGTCAACCTACTGGGACACATGGCAGTTATCAACAGGTGCATGCGGAAATAGTATGATGTGACAACCTTAAGGCTATCATGAGCATTGGTGACATATCGTCGAAGTATGGGTGTACAAACTCTCAAAGATCACTATAAAGAGATCACATTTTCCGGCAATGAGAGGAACAGGCTCAATCAGCAATCCACAGTCCACAGTCAGAAATACTGAAGACGATCTCGGAATATTTTTAACAATTCTATCAATCAAACTTTCAAAATTACTTCCGTATTTCACTTCCTTGACTTAGAGTTGAGTGTCTGGACAGAGATTGACTCCATCGCAATATGCTCGCCAGAACGAAGTCGAGTGCATTGGAAATTTGAACTTCTGATTAGGGGACCACCATTGGACTCACGATTACCTAGTCATTGTTTTACAGATGTTCATAGGACATATCGGATACGAAGTATACAGGTACACATTGTCAGGGGGGTGTTCAATGCGCAAGTAAAGTTACATATCAACGACCCTAGATACTTCTAATCGTTTTATGCGTATCGCCACTTGAAATGAATTGGAAGTCGATAAAGATTGAATATGCAAATGGGACAAATAATGCTCGAAGTTTCTGATGCTTCCAGAACAATAGCAATGCAATCCAATCCTGATGTCAGACAATATTGGCAGTACATATAAACTATAAATTCCAACAGGGTTTTTCCTCTAACCCAAGATACAGTTCTTATTGGCTTGTTGCTTCACTAATCTGTTCCTCCCGGCAAGCAATTGTTTGTTAGTTTTCGGAAAAGGTTCATCCGTTCCTTTCCAAGGTCCTCGTAAAGAATCAGCCTGATAATCCATTGAATGTTGGCTTTCTGATCCGATTGAAATTGATTGTCATTGAGTATCTAGAGGTGCTGAAGATACACCTCGATTCAAGGATTCTGCTGGTATGTCTTTCGATTCTGTTGAATTCGATTCCTCTGAAGGAAATCTGCGATATTCAAGATAATATAACAACGCTGGATCTAACCAAACTAATGCCACTATCCACCAGATTCACTCTGTGGCGTATAGATAATGACGCTGTTTGAAGCGATCCAATGATTTCGCAATAGTCCACAATAGAATATCGGCTTCGTTTTCAAAGGTAATACTCATCCAAGGAGCCTTGCGGCCGCTTCAAAGCTCACAATAATTGATAATAATACTATACATATAAGTATCATAAAAACCCAATACTATTTTATGGTCTTCTTCACTGGTAGGTTTTCTGACTGTTCACTCATAGAGATTGTTCTTCTCAGTCCCGTGACAATGTGAGTTCATTACAGTAGGACGCTCAGTTCATGTATGACATCGGAATCTCTCCATGACACCATGATTGCTAGATCACTTATCTCTGGGAACATCTGAAATGCCTCATTGATAGTTCCCACGCTTCCCTTAGGTGATCGTGTTCATGCGTGAGTGGTTTTGAAACGTTACGCTCCCTTTTCAGGCCGTCCACATATCAACATATCTAACGCACATACTGACAACTCATAACTTCAACTTTGACATCTTGTGTCCCGTATTATCCAGGAGTTAGAACATCTTCCGACACATCGCCTGAACAGTGCCTTATCGCAATCTTCATCAATAGCTCTTCACTATTCATTGCCTCGCCTTAATCTGGGTATTCAGCATTGCTTCAGAGATATAATCGGTAACCAACCAAAACTCTGCCAACGTTGATTATGACACGTATTCCTCGTATGATTCAACTGGTATGATGTTGCAATGCCTACTAACTCCAACCATTGAGCAGGGTCGCTTCGGGCCTCTTATCTTGAGCCAATGCGATTAATCCCTCAGACACCGCCTGCTTCGGTCTCAACCTTCAGTAGCTCGTGGTGTGCCACAAGGTGTTCCCACCAGAGAGTGCGTGGGCTTGAAGATCCCTCTTTCTTCCATCTTGCGTTATCATCTGCTGCACCCGAAATCCTGTGTAAGCACAACTTACCTGTGTGACGTCCCGCTAGATAAGATATAGAAAGTGTGGCCAAGAACTATGTGTACTGCCAAAGATTTTTGACTTCCCGGTAATGGCGACATAATTGCATCATCATGAGTGAATCCGCTAGTGCAAGTGTGCTCATCTCTGATTGATCGATCTGTGGCCCAAGTATCATCCCACTAACGTTCACTTGGATGATAAACATTATGTCGTTCTTTGCGGAGTAGGTGTTTTGCATACCTGCTACCATAGTTGTAGCCGCATGCACCCGCTGTGATCGATTCATGTATCATTACCACTGTTAAGGGAGAACCCCTGAGACGCATCTGTATGATTGTTACCCTGCGAACAGCTTTCCGAAGAGCATTTGTTTTGGTCACCAAGTAGTCTTCACCAAAGGAGGAAATATCAATCTGTGAGATTAGATTGGAATGGTAGCTCTTGAGGAAGGTCAAGAGCTTGAGTTGTACAATAAGATAAGCAAAGAAAGAGTTTCTTACACAGGCGGCTGTATGCAATTCAAAAGATATATCAATTGATTATTGGGATTGAGAACCCCTGTAACAGTTTGATAGCATCACAAGTTAAGAAAAACCGGGCCCAGGTATCAAACCTCTGGCTCTCCCACATCACATGGAATCTAATACAGTTTCTAGCAATCACATACAATTGATACATTACAGTCTGCCTCCACGCACAAGTCCATAAAACATCAAAGTGCCACACATCAAATATGCTAGGATTACCTGCCCAACATCAGTGTAATTAACAGTTGCTCACACTGTAAGGACAATTTCCAGGGTGGGAATTGTAGGGAGACACAGGGAGGATGTAGCAGATCACCTTTAAGTGAGTTTTGCCAATGTAGGCTGATGGTTGAAATCCATCGTTGGAAAGGTAAACCTGATGCTTCTTCCTATAGTGCTTAAGCACAACCCGAACTAGACCCATACAAATTTGAATTGCCAGCCCGAGATTAGGCTCACGGGCAGCAACTGGCAGTCAGGAATGCTGGCGCTCCTCCACTGGGCAAATAAGCTACTGCTGGGGATATGAATTGGTGTTGGCTGCAAGGCATTCCATGATGGAGTTAGTAAGAAAGGGATTGAAGATTTGAATGGCAGGAATGGCAGTCAGCTCAGGGAGCAGAATGGACAATACATTCCATGGATTGTGGGGTGGGACAATCAGTTGTAAATGGTTGAATGTTGAAAGCTCAAAAAGATCAGTCAAATTTTGAATTGGTTTTTTGAGTGTTGTATTATGCAGCTTGGCGGAATACTCTGCTGTCATTGATCTGGCTGGCTCTGTATACGCATCAACTGAGACCCTATGATTATTGACCGGTCTGAGCATTACAGCTGAATACTTACTTGTTGGTGAAAATACATAACATATAATGACAGCTCGGTGCTATATTACTGTAGATGGCAGTGGTGATCAGAAGGTGGTACTGCATAGATATGTCACGGCCAGAGATGTGCCTTCTGTGGCTGGAAACAGAGTCTTCTCTGGCAGGCAACAGTGTTGGGTATGGCTGGAAATCAATGTGTCTTGTATGACCAGAGATGACAGTGTCCTATATGGTCAGAGACAACTGTTGACTCTCAAACTGGCTGATTGCATTCAGATATACTTGTATGCTCATATATATGGCCTGGTGACTGTCTTAGGTAGAATACAATCAAGCTTCTCTAGCATCACTGTTTCAATAGGTTATGAACCTGGCACCCACTACTATTTAGACTATATGATCTTCAAAACCAAGCCTCTACAACCCTAACCTGCTTCTAACTATCCCTGATTATCAGTGGCAACACAATCACCATCTATCACCCTCCATTGCCATCTACCTAACATCATCCAGTGTTAATATGTCAAACTCAATATTCAAGACTAATTAGGTCATTGTGCCTATGGTGATGGTGGATAACAACCCTGTATGGAAACAACAGATTCACCACACCCTCATCACCAGGCCAGCCTAGATTATTGGCACAGGTGATATACACCTTCCTGGCGGCAAACATGTCACCCTACACATTCTGCAAGAATACTGACAAGTTAGGGGGGTGCTATTGATCAAGTATATATACATAGCCACGGCCCTAGATCCGATGTTGCGATTCTCTAGCTAACCTCGTCCACTCTGCATGGAGTTGTCTTTTCGTTTAGGGAAGAGGATTAACTCTTCCTTTCTGACTCCTATGTAAGAGGTCAAATGTGTAGTTTGAAGGTTGACTCGTAGACTGAATCAATGGCTCTGTGGAACCTGTCCTTTACTGAATATCCCGAGGTGTCGCAGAAATTTTCCTCTCAACAATATCCGAAATTTTTGGGAATAAACCCCTATAGATAATTGAAGGTCCTTGGTGATGTGTTTTTGATGCTGGGGAAATATCATATTCCAATGGGAACCATTGGTACTCTAGAGAATAATGAAGTGCAAGTTGTAAACTGACTAATGTCGACAACCACTGAACACAATGTGCAACAATCAAATATTCATGCTCCCGAATTTAGCTAATCAATTTTCGAAATTTCCGCAACAGTACGTCTGCTTTGTGCTCAAAGGTAATTGGCATGATGCGGGGCTTCCGCTGCAATGCTAATAGTGTATATATATAACTTATGATATGGGTATGTATATGACAACAAATGTGAATGTATAGGTATTATAGAAACGCAATGATATTATAAATTTTTCTTTCACTGGTTGGTTTCTGACTGTTCTCTGGTACAGCTTGTTTATCTCACTGCCGAAACAATGTGATCTCGTTATAGTTGTCTTTGATGGTTTGTTCGCCCATACTTTGATGCTATGTCTTCATTGCTCAGGGTAGCGTTATCACGGTCAGGTATTACCACTTCCGCTGGCCTCCATTGCTCGCTGCCATGCATCCCAGCAGGTTGTCATGTTCATGCAATGGGGTGTCAAATCGTTGCATTCCTGACATCAATCAGGCCATCCATCACATGATATCATGTCAGACAATGTGACAGACCTGACTTGAACCTAGAAATCTCACATTCCGTTTGTTACAGTAGTTGGAGCAACAGCCGAACAGAGCCAATAGTGCTTTATCGCGAAATAATGCCTCACCATAAAGGCTATTTCGCTTGCGTAATTGATTAAGTCAGCAACCAAACAATACTATGCCAACATAGTACATGTTGTGCCAGCTCATGATGTATACCGAGTCTCCCTGTTGCATTGCATACCAACTGAAACCGATTGGCAGGGTTGCTTCCAGCCTCGTATCATCAGCCGATGTCATAATTCCCTGCGCCACGTCAGGCTCAAGCCGAGACCCTTCTCCTTGGATAGGGAGTACCCTGAGAGTTCCTATTGCCTAAGGCAATAGGTCAGAAGTCCCACTTACTCGCATATTGACTATCGCCTGCCATGTCTGTCAGTCAGAGTAATCTCCAGCCCAATCAAACATGTCCTGCTAGTTTTGGAGATAATGACTGTGGTTGATAACAATGCGCACTGCTCAATCCCAAGCTTCCCAGTTATAGCAACACAGCTGCATCATCAAAAGTGAATCCGCTAGGCTCTAGCACTTATCGAATCAATAAGCCACCCATGTGTTATCCCGCTAAAGACCAGATGGCGGGTTAACTTATAACCCCATGAATAGGTGTTATGCATATCCTGGTGACTAGATTGAGAGTTACTCCGTAACATGTTTTCGTTAGGCTATAACAAGTACCATCATCACTGTTACGGGGAAACCACTATCAACACCTCCTTCTCCAGGACCGGTGACTACTACCGTGTTTCATCATAACAAGTCGAATTGTAACTCAGTTTGTACTCGGAACATACTTCCTCGAGAAGACGAGTCACCTTTAATTATTCCATAATTGTTGATCCATTCAATCGTTGATTCAAAATGAATATCCGTCGCTTAGACTTCGAGGCCGGAAAATTCCATTCCATAAACAACAATCCTTGCTTTCTGCTCTCTTTGCAATAGACCTCACATCAAGTATATTCTTATTATCGTTAGGTATTGGAAAAATTTCGTTTACACTTGGACCGAAACGACACGTAGTGTGATTGAATATATAACTGGTATTGCATTGAGAGCAGTAATAATGTTAATTACTACTTGATCCAAATCCAAGTAATGAACTTGAATTGTTTGCTGAGACGGACATATCCATTTGGAACACTAAATGTTTCGTATGACTATATATGTGTTTTAAAAAATCCTCTCAAGTACTTGCAGATTATGTATACTAGCCTCCTGGGGATTTACCCTATTCAGGCCGTATCATATCGACAATATCAAACAAGCTTACACAGATCAATTATCTTCATTTCCCAGCACCACCCAGATAAATGTCAGATAAGAACTTGCAGACCACACCCCAACACTGCATACTAATTTTTCCAAGGATTCACCTCACACTGTATCACAGGGAAGAGTCGGATTCCAATTTGTAATGTACCAATGTCCTGACCACTTAGTATGTTATATTGGTAATGTTTAGTCTTTCATGTTTATCTCCTCCGTCTTCCATCTTTTCAGTATGTTATATATGATAAGGATATCCCAAGTCCTTATGAGATGGATTTGTTACCTGAAGATACGACAATGTATCCCGTTTTCTCATTATCATGAGCTGATTCATATCGCAAGAGAGATTACCTGAAGATACCAATGTGCTCATTTCCCTTTATCGTACGGTAATTCGAATTGTACGAGAGAATACCTGAAGAGACCTTAACATATCCTCATTTCTCTTCATTGTATGGTATTCCAAATCATAAGAGCAAATACCTCAAACTACCATAACGTATCCTCATTTCTCTTTCCAAATATAACAATTTGAACAATGGAATTCAAAACATAACAATTCTACCAATACAATACAAAACATAACAATTCAAACAATACAATTCAAAACATAACAATTTGAATAATACAATGCAAAACATAAGAGCTTACCCCCTTCACTGGAGGTGAACTCTGGGCACATCATATAAAACAGTTTACAAAGATTGTATTCGTGGTATTGCAATATGGTTTTAAAGTTGGTCAGCTGTATAGCATAGGGGATGGTTGGTCCGCATCACGTGTAAATTAATGACACCGAGAACAATGCATGTAGTAATTATTTGAAGGCACTGGATCAACTTTGGAACACTCGGTATCAAGCCTCAAACCATATAGCTGACTGCAGATATCACAACACATCTTTGTTTCACATAACGGATGGTAATTCAAATGCTAATAAGAATTCCTTCCACACCATGGTCTTAAAACTCAACTGATATGTTACGTATAAAGTCACAGTTACATCACATCTTAGCCATCCAAAGCTTGGATTTCTATAACTGCTTCAAAACAACAAGAAGTTCGATGGAATCCCTTCCCTGAATATCGGACTAATTCTCAAGCCATTCTCGTGACTGAGTCTACTTCGAGCCTCGTTCCTGGCCATACGATGCTCATTGATCATCTTCCTCCATAGCGGAATCCCTTCGCTCCTCACTATTTTCCTCCTTATGTGAATCTCATTGATTTGTATTCCATTCTTGCTTAGCTCACATTGGAATGCGGTCTACTACACAAGGCGGTATGTCGAAGCTGACATTTACCACCAGAAGGTTGAAGCCGCCCTGTAGCATCCTTTTGGATAAGCAATTCTCTCTGGCCTGTGTATCAGTGTAGTGCAGGCTGATATTTAACTAGATCTCCCCTATCAGAATTCTCTTCATCAGGACATCACAAGTACCAAAGCTTTTGACGATGTTTGCTCCTTATGCTTAGATCCCAATCAAGCTGACACCATGTTGCACATACCGTCGAAGGTGGCATCCATCCTGTTGCTCAACAGTCTCGAGTTCCCTCGGCTGTACATATCCTCCGAGATGTTTAGTCTCCTTCACTATGCCTAATATTCCTCAGCCATAAGGGTTCTCTGGAACATCCTAAATCTTATCGCGGATATCAAGTAAAACACCCACACAAGCGAGAGGGAGTGGGTACGCCCACATCATCTTTCCAGCATACCTCGGCCATACAGGGCAACATCCCCTGCAGCAGGCCCTTGCCAACTAACCATCCTCCTAAGTGGCCACCAGTGTCCTGCGGTCTAGATTGATATTCAGACAGAAGACGTGAAGACAGTACTGCTTTAACCTCTGACCATGTACAGAAAGGCTCGGTATCAATCTTCCAAACATGTAGCCAAATACACACACTTCGCATCACTGCTCAAAGAACCTCCTTGTTGCCACTTTGGACAGTCGCAACCATGGATGGTTTTCAACAAACTGAGGAGTAATTATCCAGTGTTTCAGTATTTGCTTCACAGCTGATACATAATCTCCCCAGCCAGTGCACCTTCCTAAGCTCTTGTGCGAATATTTACTATTGATATTTTTTAGCTTCATCCCATCCGTTATCATGTCCTTCCAACAATCCTTGGTTATATCCATCATTTTAACAAGTATCATTTCCTTCATTATACATCCTCCAATCCTGAGGTATATATTTATCAATTGTCTATAAGCTGTTTGAATCGACCCTTTGAAACAAACTATCCAATCTGGTTGTATCGAATTGAAATTTTCTTCCCCAAGGTTACGATATGGCACCATTATCGATTGCTCAATGCAATCTCTAATATAAATCATTATTATTGATGATAACATGATTGTCATACAATCTCACATCTGACTCATTGGCGGGATTGTCAAATGTACCACTGGCTGCATTTTGCTGATATCATGTTTTCTTCGCAATAACACAACTCAGTGTTATTGGCTTCTTTGCATGGGCAATTCCACTGGTCTGCCCAAGAATGATATTTTTTCCTGTAGTCTTTAAACACTATATCATCTAATAACAGCAATTCTCCTCAATTCACTGATAGACAATAATATTTGATTCAAGGTGTCAGAGTTTCTGGCCCGTTATGAAAGATTGGATGGTTCCAATTGATTTCAGAGTGCTCAAATAATATTATATCTATGAACTCGAATATATTAAGATATTGGCATTCGAATGAATTAGGTATGTAACCGGCTAAATGGAAGATATTGATTTCATTCCGCGTGCGATCATTGGTATTCCTCCTTTGTAACTGGTCTCAGGAAACTTTGTACTTGGGTAATTTGCGATCGCTGAATAGCAATAACTGTCAAACCGTATTGCTGATTCCTGAACAAAAATGGTCCTTGCTTTGTTCAAGCACTAAAAGCCCGGAATTGTTCTTCATTCATGGATTGGTAATATTTCTAAGATGTAAACGCAAGCGCATATGGTTCATGAAATATTATACTCTTAGGATAGTGCATTTGATCAAGTATATATAGTTAGGCATGGCCCTAGATCCTATTTTGCAATTCTCTAGCTAACCTCTTCCTTTCTGCTTTGAGTTATCTTTTCATTTGTGGAAGAGAATACACTGATCCTGTCCAAGTCATACGTACAGGGTCGGAGGTGAATTTCGAAGGTTGACTCGTAGACAGAATCAATGGCTCCGTAGTCACAGTCCTTCAATCAAAACCGCAGGGAGTAGCGAAACTCTTCTTCTCAACACTGACTGAAATGTTTGGGAATAACGCGATATCAATAGATGAAGGTACTTGCTGAGGTGGTGAAGATCCTGGGGAAATATCTCCTTCGGACAGGAACCATTGTTACTCCAGATAGTAATGTCGCGCAAGTTGTAAACTGACTAATGTGGACAACCACCAAACACACTGTGCAGCAAATAAATATTGATGCTCTTGAAATGAGCTAATCAATTTTCCAAATGTCTACAACATTATGTCTGCTTCTTGCTCAAAGGTAATTGGCATGAGGCGGGGTTTCTGCTACAATGCTAATTGTTTATATATATAACTTATGATATGGGTATGTATATGACAACAAATGTGTCTGTATAGGTATCTTAAAAAGACAATAATATATTGAATTCTTCTTTCGCTGTTTGGTTACTGACTGTTCGCTGAGTGAGCTTGTACTTCACATTACCGAAATGATGTGATCTCTTTATAGTCATCTCGGATGGTTTCTCTGCACATACTTCAAAACTGTGGCTTCATTGCGCATGATTGCGTTATCATGGTCACATTATACCATTTCCACCAGCTCTCATTTATAGCTGCCACTCATCCCAGTAGGTTATTGTGTTTATGCAGTGTGGTGTCAGAATGTTATGCTCCTGATAACAATCAGGCCATCCATCGCAAGATATCATGTCATACAATGTGACACACCACACTTCAACTTAGACATCTCATATTGTGTTTGTTACAGTAGTTGCAACATCAGCCGAACATAGCCAACAGTGATTTGTTGCAAGATAACGCCTCACGCCAACGGCAATTTGGCTAGCATCATAGATTGAATTGGCAAGCAACTGATCCTATGCCAATGTAGATCATGACGCCTCAGCTCACATTTTGAACTGAGTCTGACTGTTTCATTGCATACTATCTCAAACCAATGAGCTAGGTTGCTTCCAGCCTCATATCTTCAGCTGATGTCATAATTCCTTAGACACATCTTGCTCAGGCTGAGACAATTCTCTTTCGCTCAGGAGTACCCTGTTAGTTCCTGATGCTTGCGGCAATCGGTCAGAGGTCCCACTTACTCACGTATTGACTATCAACTGCGATGTCTGTCAGTTGGAGTAATTTCCAGTGCAATCAGACATGTCCTGCTAGTATCGAAGATACTGAATGTGGTTGAGAACTTTGTGCACTGCTCTAGCCTAAGCTTCCCAGGTATAGCAACACAGCGGCATCATGAAAAGTGAATCTGCAAAGCTCTAACGTAATGTACAGAGTGACCACCCATGACCGGGATTCCGCTCATGCCCGTGTGCATTATCTCCACTGTAAATAATACGACCTGCCCTTCTCCCTGACCTTGTAACTATCTCAACGTTTCTTCCTACCATCCCAGCTACTTCTCCGTCATCTCCTGCCTGCATATCTTCCAATAATCCACCAGCAGGTATAAGGGAGTCCTCCTCCCCTTCACTTTCCCCCTCAGAAACCCACCCTTCATCAACCAAGTCTTTGTCTTCATCGCTCCCAGCCTTCTGAAAATTTGTACCAGCACACTTGACCATGCTATGCTGCTTCTCCCGATTACTGGTAGTGCTTAAGCCTTCTATCTTTTTACTAGCAGTTGCAGTTTGCTACCTTCTCCTAGCTTCTGCTCTAGCAGATTTTTCTGCTTCCTTTTGCTCTCTCTCTTCCCTGAGGTGGACTACATCCTCCTGGGTGATTACCCTAGCTTTAGTGAGCTGGCGACGGTCCTTAGCTGATGCAGCAGATAGATCTTTGGCCTGAGAGCGCAGGTTTCTTAGCATTTCTCCCTCCAGTTCTCTATCTGCAATTGCACCCTCTGCACATCTCCCAAGCTGTCCAATAATATGCTTTAGCTTAAGGGAGGAAGGTGTATTTCGCATTACTAGATGCATAGTAGTACGCCGTAGGTGGTTGACGGCTCGCATATTTCGTGGGGTTCCGCCAGGCAATATTTTGGGCGAGCCACAGCCAGAGCGAGTGATCGTAGGTGATACGCGACGCGAAACTCGTTGATGATTGTAAGGCCAGATTCCAGTAGCTGCGAAAGCGCTACAGATATTGTTTGGTGTGTATATACTTCTCCTTGCATGTGTCACAAGTCTGGGATTGGGTGAATGTATAGTGTTATGTTATCATAAGGTGTTACGGGGGTTCTTAGTCCCAATAATCAATACAACATTTATTGAACTAAGTACAGCTGCCTATCCAAATATTTCTTTCTCTCCTCGTCTTATCCTAAGACTCAACTTCTCGTTCCTCTGTAACGAGAACTGCCAATTCAAACCTATACCACAGACCGTCTCCTCTGTAGATATATATCACGCTTCCCCATCGTACAACCACTCCTCTGAAAACTCCTCGAATGGTAATGCTCCGGTAATCAAGTACCTCAGCACCAGGTGATCGATTTCCTCTAGTTGACAGAAACGTAAAACCGCTTGGTAGGTGTGGATTAAATGGTGATTGTGCAAACTGAAGAGAAGATTGCCGAAAGTCTCGACAACTTGACGCAGTGCATACTCGGATTGTGTGTACCTGTGACCAGGCACACAAAGGATAATCTTGCAGGGTGATTAAGGAAGAAATGATGTCGAGCTGTCTCTTAAACAGATAGATAGATAGATAGATAGATAGAATTCTTAATAATATTTTAAGATCTTCTTTGGTGTTCTCTCAAAGCTAATCATGTGGATGATGCCTTCAAATCCTTCGACCTACACCCGCTCTTTATAGCCTTCCTTCCTTCCTTCGGTGTGATAGCGTTATCTTGGCCACGCTCTTCTAGCGCCCGATACCAACCGGCCACGACACCCTCAGGTTATCGCGTTGTCTTGATCTGGTTTGAAAGCATTAGGCTCCTGATTACGATCAGGCCATCAATCACACAATATCAGCTCATTCTTTCCTGACTCAGACATCTCTTGCAATCGTACGAGTCGGTAGTTGGAACTCTCACCCACCAAGTTGATGAAGCTTATCGCCCATTCATCCCTCATGCACATGAGTTATTAATTGCGTCATAGATTTAATCGGCAACCAACCGATACTATGCCAACGTAGATTACTGACGCGTAAGCTCATATCCGATACGAGGTTACATTGCGATCCAGACATAATCGATTCAATGATTGGTGTTCGCTCTAGGCTCTCAGCCTACGTCATGAATCCCTCAGTTACGTCATGCTAAGGTAGAGACTATTCTCGAGACCGGAACGTGCTCCCGAACCCTAGCCCGTTACAGGTAGGTGGATGAGATCTCTTAATCGCATATTGACTATCAACTGCCGGGCGTGATTACCACGCCTGTCCCGCAAAGTATCCAGGTGTGAACGAAGTACCAACACTTCGCGCCACCAACATGAACTCCCGCCACAGAGCATGTTGCTGATCACCTGAACGTACATGCATACGTGTTATGCATATCGTAGATATGTATGGATCCAGTACCATAATTCAAGTATCATTATCGCTGCTAAGAGACCACCCCTAACATCACCCCTCTCTCTAAGACCGGTGACCTCAACGGTGCTTCATTAAAACAAAAGTAAAATCAAAATAATCAAAAGTAAAATCTGTCATGCTGCACCTACGATCTTCCTAACATTTGTTTTTTTCTTATCAATTTTTGTTTTCTTTTTTGCTCTAAACCTGCAGTCTTTTGCCATCGTCGGATTCCGTTCATAGTAATCCTCCAATAACCCCATATCATGCTCTGCCACATTTTCGTATGTTTCCCATGTATTTTCCTCCTGCGTAAAATCTTTCCATTTAACCAAAAACACATGTTGATTGGGATTTCCATCAGATGGGCCGCTTGCTATGATTGACTCCATTACCCAGTCTTCTCCATCGGCTTCGACTTCGATCAACTGCTTCTTAGGATCGGCTCCTTTATACCTTTCGAGCAAATCAATGTTGAAAGTCCGATGGATTTTCCATGAATTGGGCAGTTTTAGCTTGCACTACCTTTGGTTACCTCGTACTGATAGAACCTCGAATGGTTGAAACATTTTGTCGTCCAATTTCCTGCACCTATGCTTTGCTCGAAGATTTTGTCCGTTTAACATAACTCACTCTCCCTTCTTAAACGGTTCGATGGACTTCCTTTTCTTGTTGTAATTCTCTTTCATTAGTTCCATCGCTTCAATAAACTGATCCTTAAGTTTTGTCTGGATACTGGCCATGTAATGCCCATACATCTCCGACACTGGATTTCGGAACTGTACTTCCATTGGCCATGTAGTTCGGGGTTCAAAGCCATAATTCGCATACAAGGGGGATATCGTAGTTGCCGAATGCTTTGAATTATTATAGGTGTACTCGGCCATTGCTAGCATTGAAGCCCAATCGTTCTGTTAGTAATTGCTATAGGATCGTAAATAGGATTCCATTACTTGGTCAATCTGCTCCGTTTGTCCATCCGTTTGAGGGTGATAAGCCTTGGACATACTGCGCTTAATTCCCAAGTAGTTATATAGATCCGTGAATGAACTTTTCGTGAATGTGGTATCCCTATCGGAAACCACATCCTCGGGTAATCCATGATACTTCCATACCTTTTCCAAATACGCTCTTGCTACTGTCAGTGAATCCATTTTCTTAATTGTGACAAAGTGTGCCATCTTGGTGAAGCGGTCTACTACCACTAAAATTATTGTTGCTCCTTCGGATTCAGGTTATTCGGTAATAAAGTCTGTACTGATATGGGTCCATGGTTTACACACTAATTCCAACGGGTGTAGGAGTCCGTGCTTAGCGTGTCTGGGAGCCTTTGTCCTTTGGCAATTATCGCATTCATTACAGCAGTTCCTAATATCTTGCTCCATATTCGTCTAGTAAAAGTTCTTAGATAATATTTCCATCGTTCGTTCGCTTCCGAAATGCCCTGCCACCTTCGAATCATGCTCTGACTGAATGACTTGCTGGCGTAATCCCTCAGGTACGGAAATTCTATTCTTCCAACATAGCAGTTCGTTCGATATTGAAAAGCTTTTATCTATATTCCCTCCTGTTGATACCTGTTTGCATAACTGCATATACTTTTCATCTAGCATGGCTTTTTCCTGAATTCTGTCCCGAGCTTCCGGTAACAGCTGATCCACGTCTATTGCCGATATCTGAATTGATTCATAATCGTCGTTGGTATCCAAATCCATCGCGCCAACTTCTAGCCATTGACTGTTATCCAACATAGTCTGATTTGTTGCAGAAGTTGTACCCCCTTCTCTAGAGGTGAACACTGGGCACCTAGAAAGTATATCTGCTTTGGTGTTGGATGCGCCCTCCCGGTAAAGTAACTAAAAATTGTATTGTTTAAGTTCTTCAGCCCATCGTGCTTGCCTTCGATTCAGCAAAATTGCAGACTTAAAATCAGTAAGATTCTGATGATTGGAAAAAATTTTAGTTTTATGTTCGGCTCCTTGTACATAGTGTCTATTCTTTCATAAAGAAAATGCTACTGCTAGCATCTCCTTATCATATACGTCATAATTAAGTTCGGCTGGAGTGAGTTTTCTGGAAACGAATAGAACGGGATAAACCTTGCCATCTTCGAAGTTTTGTAATAAAATCCCGCATATTCGGAAATATGAAGGATCTGTGTCTAGCAACGGTGGTCCATCCGGGTCGTAATGTTTCAAGATGGGGGTTTTGCCAGATGTTAATACTATTACTATCTTGAGGAATGCTGCGTCTTGGGCTTCCCCCCATCCAAATTTAACGTCCTGCCGAAGCGAATCTGTGATTGGTGATACTACGGCCGAAAAGTTATGAATAAACAGTCGGTAGAAATTCCATAAACCCGACAATTGTTGAACTTCTTTTCTTGACGTAGGTCGGGGCCATTCCACGATTGCTCTTGCTTTCTCTGGATCCATGCGTAACCCCGAGCCGCTAACCATAAATCCTAGACACGAGGTTTCTGAGGCATCGAAAACGCATTCATCTATCTCGATGCACATATGGTTATCCTTGAGAAGTTGAAAGACTTACGAGACGTGTTTATGGTGTTTCTCCCGAGATCCTTTAGTAGCCATCAATATATTGTCGATAAATGCTACTACAACCATTCCATCATGCTGATCAATATGGATGTCGGTTTTTATAACCAACCCAAGTCCTAGCAATGGTCTCAAAATCCTATTAATCTCTGTTTGAAACATTACTAGTGCATTGCAAAGTCCGAAAGGCATAACTAGATATTCGTAACGGCCGAATTTTGTGCGAAAAGTCGTATGTTTGTCATGACCCAACGCCATTCTGCTTAAATAAAATCCGGACCTAAGATCAACCTTCGTAATATGCGTAGCTCCTCGTACTCTTGACGATAATCCCTCCATTATGGGTAACGGAGTATTATACTTCTTTGAATAATTGTTAAGATGTCGATACTCTATACAAAGTTGTAAACCTCGTCGATTAGGTTTTGGCACAAACAATATCGGGCTTCCCCCAGTGATCCTGGAAGGGCGAAAATTTAGCCTCCTTAATCATCGTATCCAGGTATTTAACCAGCAGTTTCTCTTCCTCTAGGGATAACTGGTAAATACGGCCCATTCGTAGATTATCTTCTGGACCCAATAACTCGGTTCGATGATCACACCCCTTATTATCTGGTAGCTTTTCTGCTTCCTTTGGGTCAAATAGAAGTGAGAACTTATGATAATGTTAGGGGTTGTCTCTTAGCAGCGATAATGACACTTGAATTATGGTACAGGATGCATACATATCTATGATATGCATAACACCTATGCATGTACGGTCAAGTGATAAGCAACATGCTCTTTAGCGGGAGTTCATGTTGATCGCGCGAAGTGTGGGTACTTCGTTCACACCTGGATACTTCGCAGGACAGGCGTGGTAATCACGCCCGGCAGTTGATATTCAATATGCGATTAAGTGCACTCTTCCAACTATCTGTAACGGGCTAGGGTTCGGGAGCATGTTCCGGTCTGGAGAATAGTCTCGACCTTAGCATGATGTAACTGATGGACCAATGACGTAGGCTTAGAGCCTAGAGCGAACACCAATCATTGAATTGATTAAGTCTGGATCGCAATGAAACCTCGTGTCGGATATGAGCTCACGCGTCAGTAATCTACGTTGGCATAGTATTGGTTGGTCACCAATTCAATCTATGACGCAATTAATAACTCATGTGCATGAGGGATGAATAGGCGATAAGCTTCATCAACTTGGTTGGTGACAGTTCCAAATACTGACTCGTACGATTGCAAGAGAAGTTTGAGTTAGGATGGGATGAGTTGATATCGTGCGATCGATGGCGTGATCGTTATCAGGAGCCTAATGCTTTCAAACCAGATCAAGACGACGCGATAACCTGAGGGTGTCGTGGCAGGTTGTTATCGGGCGCTACGAGGGCGTGGCCGAGATAACGCTACCACACCGAAGGAAGGAAGGAAGGCTATAAAGAGCCAGCGTAGGCCGAAGGATTTGAAGGATCATCCACAGGATTAGCTTTGAGAGAACACCGAAGACGATCTTAAAATATTATTAAGAATTCTATCTATCTATCTATCTATCTATCTGTTTAAGAGACAGCTTAACATCATTTCTTCCTTAATCAACCTACGAGATTATCCTTTGTATGCCTGGTCGCATGTACACACAGTCTGAGTACGCACTGCGACAAGTTGTCGAGACCATCGGCAATCTTCTCATCAGTTTCCACGAGCACCATTTAATCTACACCTACTGAGTGGGTTTACGTTTCTGTCAACCAGAGGATATCGATTACCTGGTGCTGAGATAGTTGAATACCGGAGCATTACCATGCGAGGAGTATTCAGAGGAGTGGTTGTACGACGGGGAAGCGTGATATATATCTACAGAGGAGACGGTCTGTGGTATATATTGAGATTGGCAGTTCTCGTTACAGAGGAACGAGAAGTTGAATCTTAGGATAAGACAAGGAGAGAAAGAGTTATTTGGATAGGCGGCTGTACTTAGTTCAATAAATGTTGTATTGATTATTGGGACTCAGAACCCCCGTAACAGATAATGTATTAGTAGTTTCTGCGCAATAGATGGTTGTTCATGACTATCGCTCCTACATGTATGGCTTTATCATTCAGTGCTATTCTCTTATCATACGTAATTGAGTATTCTGGGTGAATCTTTCCATGATTATAACATTCCTGCTGGCAATGACATCAGCAACGACCCTAATTTCTGTCTGAAACACCCAGGTGTTCCGGACGGCTCTGACGGCTCTGACGGAACCTCGTACGCTTTGACGGAGGATTACACGCTAACCGTCACCCAGGCGACGGGTCACGTTGCATATGTACCTTCTTTACTTTGTGGTGACGTATACGCATCATCAGAACGACACGTGTGTTACACTCTTCGCCGGGGCTGCAGTTATGCTGAAGCCATTTACACAACGCCTGGCGATCGACGACAAGCCTGGGAGCACCTCAAATCACGGTCATGTATTCAGTTTGTAATCTCATCTATGTATCTATGTATCTATATAGCTACCCATCTACACACGCTATATCTGGACTGGCTGCGGTCTGCCGAATATATACGCCCCGTCACCCTGTCCACCTCCGTTACCACTGTATCTCCGCACATCCGCCGTCGCTCCCTGATGATATACTTGATCGAGCGCGTTTGAGATGCACTTGGAGACGGAGATTAAGTGAACTCAGAGATGCACTTGGAGACTGAGATCGAGTGAACTCAGAGATGCACTTGGAGGCCGGGATCGTGCGAGGTTGGAGATGCACTTGGAGGCCATGATCGTGCGAACTTGCAGGCCGTAATCGAGCAAGTCTGGAGATACACTTGGAGGCCGTGATCGAGCGAGATTGGACGAGGACTTGGAGGCGGCCGATGGATGGCGCGCCAGGACTCAATTCATCAGTTAGTTTACTCGCAACCATGGGAATGTGACAAGGTGACTTTACCTTTGAAGCTCTTATGGAGAACTGGCTGGTGGCGGTCGATCGGTAGGGAGGTACGCCGGAAGCTCAAGCTACATTCAGGGGTCAACTCGAAATCGTGAGAATGAAGGGATGACAGACAATCTTAGGTGTATGCTGTACTCAGTGTTAACTCATGATCATGGCATGGAGAGATACAGAGGGATGAATTAAGTTTGTGTTCTGCGATGATGGTAGAGTTGTGGACGAGAAAGAGAGAGATGGGGGATGAAGATAAGAACGATATGGGGGATACGAGCGGCTATGAGAAATAAGGAGTACGAGTTGCCTGATTGGGTTTAGAAGACCTCGTATCGGCGTAATTACACGCCGGATCGGGACTCGTATCTGCCGTATCGGGGATGGTCAATTGACTCGCACACGAAATTCTGTCAAGTCCCAGTTTCTCATGATGATTTCCCCCATCTCCTCTGATCTCTCTCTTTCTTGTGCTCAACTCTACCATCACCTAAGAACACGAAGTTAAATCATCCCTCTCTATCTCTCCATGCCATGATCATGACTTAACACCGAGTACAGCATACATCAAGTATCGACCGCTTCCAAGTACTCCTCCAATCTCGCTTGATCATAGCCTGCAAGTGCATCTCCAAACTCGCTCAATCACGGCCTCCCAGTGCATCTCTGAGTTCACAATCACGGCCTCAAAGTGCATCTCCAAACTCGCTCGATTACGGCCTCCAAGTTCGCACGATCACGGCCTCCAATTGCATCTCCAAACTCGCTCGATCACGGCCTCAAAGTGCCTCTCCAAACTCGCTCGATCACGGCCTCCAAGTGCATCTCTCAACTCGCTCGATCACGGCCTCCAAGTACATCGTTAATGAGCGACGGCGGGTGTACGGAGATACAGGGGTAACGGAGGTGGACTGAGCGACGGGGAGTACCTATTCGGGAGACCCCAGGGTAGATAGACATCATCTCATTCTCATCTCATTTTCATCTCATCTGGATCCACGCAATTGCGTGGATTCTCACGGCCGGGTAGTATCATATCTTCTCACTTTCTTCCTACGCTCCGCGAGCTAGAACGGTTCTTTCTCACGAATTCCGTGGTGGCCAGATTGACCGTATGTATATAGAGTTATCTACATAATGCATGCCATATTATAAGGTATCGAATCTTGTGACTGTAACAAAGACGAATATGATATAAGAAATGCCTTGTGCTTATGGAACACTAAGAACCACTGCTTTGAGAATACGGCACCAAGTCTCCCGCAGAGCTGCGCAGCGGTCTCAGCTGCTCCAAAATTTGACTATCCTAATAGTCAAATCTCGTAGCATCCTGAATGCACCTCCATAACTGCAGGTGCTTTCATGAGCATCTGAGAATGCTCTTGCAGAGTCTGAGGAAGAAACGGCGAAACCGCGATCGGAGGGCGATGTGCAACGCGACGCGTGGTATTGACGCCGGGTGCGGAGTAATCCGCCACCGGGGTGTCTCTGACGGCTCTGACGGAGCGCGTCCACTCTGACGTAGCCATTCCGCTCGGACGGAAATGTCTTTTGCTGATGGAATAGAGTGCTAGCACCCGGCACACCGTCCATTGGCCACCTCCATGTACTTGTGCAATCCCGTTCGATCACGGCCTCGAAGTGTATCTCCAACCCACCTCGATCACAACCTCCCAATTCGCACAATCATGGCCTCCAAGTGTATATGTCAAAACTTGCTCGATCATGGCCGCCAAGTGCATCTCCAAACTCGCTTTATCACCGCCTCCAAGTGTATATCCAAACTCGCTCTATTACTGCTTTCAAGTGCATCACTAAGTTCACTCCATCACTCCCTCCAAGTGTATCTCCAGATCCACTTGATCACCGCCTTCAAGTGCCTATCCAAACTTGCTCGATCACAGCCTTGGAGTGTATCTCTGAGTTCACTCTCTGGTCATTTTCTGGCGCACCTGAAATTGCTCTCAAGCACTGCCTGCAGCCAGGCCAGATATACGGTGTGTTGATGGGTAGCGATCTAGATCAACGCTAGATAGATACATACATACATACATACATACATACATACATACATAGATACATAGATACATGGATACATAGATAGATAGATACATAGATACATAGATACTTATATACTTAGATGAGAAGACAAACTGAATACATGAGTTTTAAACATTGTTGAACGATAAGCAGTGGGTACGATTTCAAGGCGCACCAGCAGCATCGCTAAAGAAGATGTTGTTTTTCGCACACTGCTCTACTGCGGTTTGAGGTGCTCCCAGCCGCGTTGTCGGCGCTTCCATTCTTGTCATTTGTGCTCCCAGGCTTGTTGCCAGCTCACCCAGGCACTCCCGGGTGCACCCAAAGTTCTCTCCGGAGCTCCAAGGTGTTCCCAAACTTATCACAATCACTTCTTTGGAACTCCAGTAGCAGTCATGAGAGAACCCAGTCACTCCGAAGGCCGGCTGGAATGCCCTCTGAGAGTCTGATACTCTCCTGAAATTGACGCATCTAAGTTTACACTCCACATCCTCCCAGACACTCCTGGAGGTTCCTAGTGACTAAAATGCATTTTGCTGATGGTGGCAACTGCAAAGGAGATTACGACAACAACAATGTGAGTTACAGTAATGACACTCCCAAACCAAATAATTCTGTCCAATATAAACAGAAATCACCACCGGCACCCATGAACAATCTGGAGGTAGTTGTGGAGTCGCTTACAATGATAGTTGAATTTATGTCCCAGAAATGACAAATGACTTTACAGACATCAATTGTTGACATCACATTTGAAGGACAAAATCAGAATGGCACAGTCAGAAGTATACAATGGAGGAACTCGGGATTTGGAAATCCACCACAGCATATGTTAACCAAATATCTGAACTTGTAATCACCCATTCATGATGACAGTGACGTGGTTCAGTATGCCCTCGATGTTACAGGGGTGCTTCCACCTAACTAACTCTCATTTCACGCAGGTATCAGTAGACACTGAAGTATGTCCTAAATGCACAGCCGTAGTTCTTATCGTAGTCTGTCAGGATATCTCGAAACAATGTGCATTGGTCCATCAGCAAAATGTATTTTGGACAGTGGAAGCCTCCAGGAGTGTCTGAGAGGATGTGGAGTGTAAACTGAGATGTGTCAATTTCAGGAGAGTATCCGACCCTAAGAGGGCATTCCTGCCGTGCTTCAGAGTAACTGGGATCTCTTATGACTGGTGCAGGAGTATGATGGGAGTGATTGTGATAGGTTTGGGAACACGTCAGAGCGCTGGAGAGAACTGTGGGTGCACCTGGGAGCACCTGGGAGTGCCGGCGACAACCCAGGGAGCGCAGATGACAAGCCTGGGAGCACCTGCAAGCACTAGCGAAAAGCCTGGGAGCGCCAGCAACAAGTCTGGCAGCACCTCGAATCACTGCAGAGCTGTCTGGGAAAAACAACATCTTCTGTGGGAACGCTGCTGGTGCACCTGGAGATCATAGCTACTACTTATCGTTTAATGATTATTAAAACTCATGTATTCAGTTTGTATTCTCCTCAATGTATCTATATTTCTTCCCATCTACACACTGTAAATCTGGACTGGGTGCAGGCGGCACTTAAATGCGATTTGAGGTGCGCCTGAAAATGACAATCAAGTGAACTCAGAGATGCACTTGGAGGCCATGAGTGAGATAGTTTGGAGATGCACTTGGGTGGCCATGATCATGCAAACTTGGAGGCCATAATCAAGTGAGTTTCATCCGCAAAATGTAAAATTGTTCGGAAGTCCCAACTGAACAACTCAGCAACTCTCACCAGGCACTCTGATCCTTCCAGATGCTCCCAGATGCTCCCAGAGAGGCTGAGTGCAAAGCAATGAGCTCTCAGGTGCTCTGAGACTACTTTACCAGTGCTCTTCAATGCTCCGGAAGTTGTGGAGTAGTATACAAGAATATCCTGAAGAATGTACCGTTGTCTTCCAAATGGTACAGAATCAAACTATTAGAATGTGCAAATTTTGGAGCTATTGGGAGTATTGGCCACGCATTCAAGACTGTTCTGGTGCATCTTGAACCTGGAGCTGTACCTTCTGTGAGTGATTATTATTATGATTATATCAAATAATACAATTCAATTAACTATCTTCCTCCTGCACACCTTGATTCAGGCATTGTAACTTAATGTACAGTCCAGTAGGTATCCACATACATGGTTATTTACAAGCCATACGCTATCGATCCTATCTGATGCAGCATTCTCTCGCACCAAATGTGCTGGTCCAACAATTGTTCCAACTGGTACAATATGCATCATATCAGTCTGTTTGACAACCAGGATGATCCCGTCAACACAATCAGCCCAACCATGCGGATCTTTGTACGTTGTAGGAATCACCACTGCGTATTCTTGAACTTGAGGACATAATATCCATTGTTGAGTCTGCTTCCACCTTTTACATCAGCAAAATGTATTTTAGTCTCTGGAAGACTTAAGGAGTGTCTGAGAGGATGTGGAGTGTAAACTTAGAAGCGTCAATTTCAGGAGAGTATCAGACCCTAGGAGGGTATTCCGGCCGGCCTTCAGAGTAACT
>Ga0307515_10001951_pt1 | contig 45681 bp, 55 predicted proteins | sample 17_EM_MG_FD_194513 | JGI IMG/M metagenome (GOLD analysis project Ga0307515, IMG submission 194513) | Populus trichocarpa ectomycorrhiza microbial communities from riparian zone in the Pacific Northwest, United States - 17_EM | ecosystem: Host-associated > Plants > Roots > Unclassified | place... | reverse complement strand
AACCATTCTTCATGCTCCGATGTACCATCCGAATCTCATCCCATGATCTTACACACCACTCCGTTATTCCTTATCGTAACAACCACGCCACCTCTCCTGACGTCGCAACACCTCAGCTCACTTCTTTTATCTATACTAAATTATACCGCCACCATCTCGCCGCTTCCTCCGCGTCTTGCAACGTCTCCGCCTTTCCGTAACACAATTCCTTCCACACCTTCCATATCTTTCTTCTATATTTCCAAAGTACCTTCGTACCTCCTTGCGCCGTGACAGGAATTGACCATCCAATTCGTGTGCTTCTGTAGGCGGTATTCATCACTGTATTCGGTCTTCCCCATCTTGTATGCTTCCACCGTAGGTGGGCTTTAATCGTGAAATGGTTCTCCTCCGGAAATGAGATTCGACCGTGGACGAACTCATCCCCTTCGTCTTCTTCTCGGCCGGAAGTGAGCTTCGACGGGCTGGCTCTCCTCCGTGAGTGCGCTCTCGTCTCCTCCGTTGGCGTGAGGATTGCAATTGTAAGTGAACTTGATCGTAGAATACGTGACTAAGTTGACTCGTATATTGTTTCTTGATTTCGAGGGGCTTCTGACATGAATTGACGCGTTCAGCGGTAACGTGATCATGTAGTTGCAGCTTCTTTGAATGTCGGTGCTCAATTGCAGTCGTTGGTATAAGTATCTCGTTCGATCGTATGCGATTTCTCTCATTTGATGAGTTCAGACTCTTGGTTTGAGGGAATTGGTCAACTTGACCACTGACACGTGTCACTAGCAATGCGGCTTCCGAAGTCATCTCTATTTTCATCAATTGTCTCAATTCAGGGTAGATTAGTTTATATGATCATCGTTATGATTGGTAGATCTCTGAACGTATGTGTAGTTCACTCTCATCGTCCGATTGTGGAGTTGCAGCGACGCGTCGGAAAAGGAGTAAGAGTGTCATCACAAAATCCCGTGAGCGAAACGCATCCGTTTATTGAAAAAGCCATAATAGTGTAAGGGCGCGTACGCCAGACTGCGGCTGCGTACCGATACAGACGGTAATTGGGTGGATACGGTTGCAAACGTAGACTCGAGTGATAGTCTATATAAAAGTGTAATGTAAGATTATCGCTTGAGATCTAAGTCTCATGGCGAGCCGACTATATTGAATGGCCGTCACCCGGGCCTGGACACGTCACGTGCCACTTGCGCGGACCCTAACCGTCTGCTGTTTCATTGGTCAACTTGACCACTGTCCCGTGTCACTGGCGATGCGGCTTCCGAAGTCATCGCTGTTTTAGTCAATTGACTCAATTCGGGGTAGACTAGTTCATATGATCATCATTATGGTTGGTAGATCTCTGAACGTATGTGTAGTTCACTCTCATCATCCGATTGTCGAGTTGCAGCGACGCGTCGGAAAAGGAGTGCGAGGGTCATCACGAAATCCCGTGAGCGAAACGCATCCGTTTATTGAAAAAGCGATAATAGTGTAAGTGCCCGTACACCAGACTGCGGCTGCGTACCGATATAGACGGTAATTGGGTGGATACGGTTGCAAACGTGGACTCGAGTGATAGTATAAGTACAAGTGTAAGGTAAGATTCTTGCTAGAGATCTAAGTCTCATGGCGAGCCCACTATATTGAATGGCCGTTACACGGCCCTGGACACGTCATGTGCCAGTTGCGCGAACCCTAACCGCCGGCCGTTACATATGGATTGGAATTGGATATTCCGTGAAGTACAACCCGCTGTTGATGAGGTTGATCGCGTGTTCTTTCCACATTGCAAAGCTAATTCCAAATATTAGGTCACTGAGGGTCAAAACTCTGGAGCACGCCAAGCGATACATATGAAGGTATTCCTTGTCAAGGTTGAACTCACCGACAGTTGTTTACTTCGAAGTACGACCGATAATGCACCCCCAAATTCCTCAATGATACACAAGCTGCCATCAACACTTGAGGCCTCCAGAATCGAGTGACCGGGGTTGAGATACTACATACCATGCATGGCGCACATCATACAGCTGGCTTTAAGTGCATTCATGAGCAGTGTGGGTGTTGAAGGCTGAACCAAGTCGTTGAAATCCCATGAGCGTAATCAGCAATTTGGAGAGAATGAAAGCATAGCGATTGGAAAGAGTCAAAGACTTCGGGAAGAGGGCAATAGTTCAATCAATATGGCGTCGGCCATGAGATCAGGGTTGGCAATGATACCTAAGAAAGTACATATTTCTAGATATTGTGAAAGTCCTGAAACTGACCTGTATATAGCAGAGAACGCTTGCTGTATGGAATACGCTGACACCTGGTCATTGAAATGAGTTCATTGAGTGTCAAAATGTACAAGCCTGCATTCCAATACTACCTATTACGGATGTGAAGACACATCGGAACTCGCCACTGGAGTATCTTGAGCAAATCTTACAACTATGAGAATTCACCCACTGGTGTCTCCAACATTGAAAATAGAGAGATTACTGGCCAGTCGTTACAATACCGGATGAATGGACCCAGGTTAAGTAGGTCATACAGGATTTGGGGACATTCCGATATTGGACCCTGTGGATGTCGAAAAGGCATACAGTCAAATTGCATGTTGTTTGCATAGTCTACAATTACATTTTCGATAATATTGATGGCATTATGGGAGCTTTGTCTAGAAATCAGACTCAAGGGAACAAGAACTAGTTCTTCGCCATGAAGTTAGCTCAACAGAAGCTGTCCAAATATTCAACTGCAGTGACTTCAACGACGGGTGTGCTTCCCATTTCTGCACACATCCTCAATCGTTTCCGTAAGTTGTGATCATTCTGGGGGTGGGACAAGGTAATACGTATTCATCCTGAGGACGAGACATCCTATACAGGGCGATACAAGCAGGCTTTTCTTGGGTATGTGGAGATTGAATACTGTACCAAACTTCGATGTGTGCCAGTCAATAAAACCAAAAACCTACCCAGTAGCAATCTCGTCCCCTTCACAATCGCTTCAGGTTCTGGTCAATCATCTTCTGATTCATGTGATTTGTGCAACACTGATGAAGAATCCTGAATCCGGACAGTCTGGCGGAAGCAACACCAGGATGAAGAGACAATAATTCGACCAGTCTGGACAGACCCCGTGACGCGTAGGGCTCAGTCCGGCCCGGTCAGACCGGCAGCTCGGACGGGACCAGGCCCCAGACTTACATCGTTGAACTGGACTGGCTCGGTCTAGACTGGTCCAAACCGGGTAGTATTCATTAATTTCAAAATTGATCGAAAAACTAAAGAATTGAGATGGTAAGCCCTGAAATGGTAACCAAGACATAACGTCGTTTCATAACACCCGCCCACTGCTAGCAATCACCCCCACATGAAACCCAATCCACCCCTCCACTGGTAGGAAACACCACCATATGAAACCCAACCATACCGAGCAAAACTAATAGATGTGTATACAGGTGAATTGAACCATTCCGTCGGTCTGGGAACTACTCAGGATGGGACAGAATGCTGTCATGCAGTCTGTCAGAGCGTATCACGGACACGGCGCTGTCTGTATGATGGACGATGGGGTCAAATGGAACCAATGTCGGGCGACGGAGAACGGCTGTCCCTGGTGGTCATCCACCGATATCTATCGATCTGAGTGTTCATAACAAAACTCATATGTACAACAGAATGATTACTCTGACCATATTTCAAGATTCGTAATCACCTGCTCCATGCATACCATAATTTCCAAATCCATACCTTCATGCTATATATACAGTTTGAATTTGAGGGTCCTGCAGAGTTGAGAAAGTGAAATTCAGAATGGCAAGTGGTGAGTAGTGGAGAGTGCTGACTGGTGGATGGCACGTGAGCAATCAATTATGAGTATATTCGGTGACTAAGTATATCAGAGTGGTAAGGTGTCAGTGGAGAGTGGCGTGGCAAGGGATTAGTGGTGGATGGGAAGTGAGCAATCATTCAGGAGTGTATGCTGTGACTCAGTAGATCAGAGTGGTGAGTGGTGAGTGGCCAGTGGCAATCGGTATGGGGTGAGGTGTGCATGGCGACTTTTGAATGACAAGTGAGCAATCATTCATGAGTCTATTTGTTGACTCAGTATAGTAGTAACCCCCAGCGTAGTCGGGCCACATCGGCCCGAGTGGACTGGCCCAAAGCAGTCCAGGCCAGTGCAGTCCAGGTCCAGTAAAATATGGGATTAATCCAAGCCTGGTCCAAAAATTACTCGGACTGCATTGGACTGGACTTGGATGGACCTGGTATGGACTGGTGGACTCACTGAAGAGGTTGCGCAGCACACTGATTGACTGCCACCAGGCCCAGTTTGAATTCACGGCCTGAAGCACCAAAAAACTGGTGGCAATATAATTCATATCTCAATGATTCCAACTACGGCCTGAGGCAGATTAGCAGGCAATTTTGGATAGTAGACATAACCGACTGGTGGCACCAGCATGAGGAAATGCACTCAGAGTGGGCCGATCTACCCGATACGGCGCGTGACACATTCCGGAACCAACTTCATTATATCGAGGTGGAATCCAGTATTTCCCTTCAGCACGATGTTATCTGCAGGTGGCAGTCAGAAACCACCGGTGACACCCTTCGGGAACAGGTCATTGTAAGGGAGTTTGCTGCAGCCAAAAATGGGATTTCGGCAGGCAATGACTCAGCATTGGATAGGACAAACACAGGAAATGACTCGGAAATGAACAAAAAGGCAGAGGAAACGACATTACACAGAATGGCCAAGGCCCACTACTTTTTGGAGATGTGGCAGGGCAGCCAACACCAATTTGCTACACAGCAAAAATCTTGCGCTCAAAACAACCAAATGACAGCCAGAGGATATATTTCGGACATGGAAGAGATCATTAAAGCATCCTGGTCACTCTTTCAACATGATGGGGAGGCTGCATTTAAACTGTCAGAAAGATCACCTATGCCACCAGCTTTGTCAGCAAAGGACCTTCCTGGAGGACAAACTCAAATATTCAAGGTCCACCGAATCGGAAGAATCAAACGTCATACAGTCCACAGTGAGGAGGATAGCGCAACACATGGCATTTCTGACACGGCAGATTGGCTGAATGGGAAAGGTGACTTGGATTATCCAAATGACAGCGAAGACGATTGCGGGTCCGACTTTGAATCTGATATAGAGCAAGGCAATACCATCGAGGATCCCGAATGCCCAGAGCAGCTGGATGTGAGTGCCACACTAAATGTTCCCGGATTGATTCGGCCTATGCAGATTCAATGGGACAGGCTGATGCGGTGTTGGTTACGGCTGATGCAATAGAAACAAGGACGAACTAAGGGAGTGCAGAAAACATAGGACAGAATGCATCAATGTTTCACCAGCATCTTGATGTAGCTTGACCAAGAGCTTCATTTACAGATATATTATAGGCGGATGGTGAGCGTTGGCTTGTTAATATCAGTTGATAAACCGATATATAGCAGGCGCAAATAACCTTTTCGCAGCATATATAAATTTTTGTCATGTCACAGCGAACACTGTAATAATGCTACTGCGCCCGGCTTTGCCACAGGGCAGAGTCTCAATCCGTCAGAGAGGCAACAGTTAAGTCCAAATCATGATGAAAACAATTATCGATGGCAGCAGATGTCGAATAGACAATGAATTGAAATGAGCGTGAATTTAGACTCAATGATTTGAGCTCATGTAAGTACGGTAATTGAACAGTGATCTGGTCGCTGTTATGCATAACCAACATATTGCCAGCATTCATAGGCAAAAGTGAGAGCAACACGGTAACCGGCCCAATCGGCGAATGAGCATCAATTGAGAGGCAACGATTCGTGATCTTGGAACTACAGTAATTGAACCGTGATCTGGTCGCTGTTATGGAAAACCCCTATATTGGCAGCATTTATAGGTAAAAGTGACAGTAACACGGTCACGGTGCAATTCTGAGAATGAGTATCAACGTGCTTTCAACGTTTTATAACCTTACATGTTGTGTAATGTATGTTCTGATTGATTGCGGACATCCATTGATGCGATTGTGGCAGCATCTAGGGGAGAAAACACCAGCGACATGCTCCCGGCCGCATCCTGACAATGAGTGTCAACGGAGTGTCCAGCGCACGAGTTCTTGATAATTTCGTAATCAGGGCATGATGCGGAACTTCGCTTACATAACCATAATATGGACCACCTGGATCGGCGCAAATACGATACATGAAAGGTCAAACACGGATCCCAAATTGTTCGATATTGCCAACTGCAAAACATCCAAGAATGTATTGTTTGTTGTTGAAAATGCTATTTTGAAAAGATACTATTAACAAGCTGCAAAAACAAGAGCCTTATATGAATCTATAGATGGAGCCACTGGGTGACCCACTTACAACCCGCCCAATTCGGATGGGTTGGGAGTTTACCATGCAACAATACCCAAGATGATGGTTCAGGTTGAAAGACAACCCGGACCGCCAATTTGGCAATGATTCAGTTTGGACCCTGACCTAGTCCCAATGTAACTGTCCGCAACCATTGCTAACACTACTGGCATGCACAACCCACGTATTCGCAGCCTTCATAGGTAGAAGAGCTAGCACCACGGTAACTGCCCTAATCTGAAAATAAGTGTCGACAGAGTTTCAACCATTATTGGTGTTGCATCTTGGGCAATGTGTGTGGCAATTCATTTCAGACATCCATATATCAGGCGTTTGCTGCCTTCAGTGGCAAAAGCAACAGCGACATTCTCCCTGCCTGATTCTGAAAAGGAGTGTCAACGGAGCGTCAACAATGTTTGGTATTGCACCGAGAGTAAGCCAAGTGTCACGTAGTCGCAATAATTCATATATCAAGTAATGGCGACGTTTTGAGATACCATAGTGCATGACATCTGTGTTACACCATGATGAAACTGAGTGCCAAGGTACAGTCAACATCATTGGGTCTTGCATATTGGGAATTCAATACATCGCAGGGATACTTGAGCTCATACCAGCACTATTGGCTGCCTTGATAGGCAAACTAGAAAGTATAAAACAAAATACACAAATTCCAAAATACTGGATATCACAAACTGCAAAACATGCAAAACGAGATTGTTGGATGATGAATATGAGATTCTGATAAAATACAATTATGGAATGCCAAAAACAAGAGCATAACGAAAATCTACAGATCAACCTGCTCGATGACCCGCTCACTCTCTGCCCAGCACGGAGAAGTTCGGAATATTTTATTAACCTGTGTCCGAATTTGGGTTTCCGATTGATCAAGTATCCCGACAACCAATTTTTGATTGGGTAGTTTTCAACCTCAACCTGGATTCAAAGCGCCAGTCCAGATCTGTCGCTGAACCTCCTTCTGCCCCTCCTTGTCATCTCTTCACTCTGCATTAAGCTGAGCTCTCTCCATCTCAGGTTCCATTCAATACTTCTCCGCTGCATGCATGGTCTTCTGCATCATTGCAGCTATGTTCCACCAAACCACCCTTTCATGATCAGCCTCCTCTTGACTGGGCCCATCCCCCTCCGATTCAATCTCCTTGGGGTGAGATCTGGTTGCTATGGCATTGGCCAGTCTGCAACATTTCATTATAGATTGATTTGCCAATGTCTACTCAATAATTAACTCGCCTTCATGGTCCTCTCTTTTCCAATAGTGTGTAAGCCAGCCCTGATTGCGAATGTCCAGCCCATCTTTGCCAATCATGTTTTGCCAGAAGACTGCATTCCATTGTGCATGGCACCTCAGGTTCCATCAACTACAGTGGGGATTGAAATCTCCATTGAGTACAATTCTGCTCTCCAACATTACCCCCAGCAGGTTCAACTTTGTGCTAATCTCTCTCCTGACTACGTGACTCGATAATCATAAGTATCAGCTATCCTTGTTATCTTCTCCCCTCTTCTACTGATGTCAGTGGCAAAACATCATCATTAGGTACCCAGTTCCAACCGATCCACACATCATCCCCCAAGCCACATCCAGTTCATATCCCTGTCCAAACTGTGTTTCTGTATCTTATATTGTATCGCTACTGGGTGATCACAAAACTGCCCCATTTTTTTGGCGGCTGCTGCAACCAAACTAATTCTGCCCCACATTCAACTCCCATCTCAGATGCCACAATGGTCCACTGGTGCAACATAGTACCATTGTGCTGGATCACGCTAAGTATTGGTAGCCAGGGCACCTGATTGAAAATCAGGTCCAGTTTCAGTAGCCATCGTAGTTGTACCCTCGGTCATCATAATATCCTCGGTCTCTGCAGTTGCATCTCAATCCTTCACATGCCCCATCTCCACTGTGCTTCCCCCTCCATCTTCGGCAGTCATGATTGGCCTTGATGCTACATCCACTCTCCCAGTCCATGATTACTCATCAGTAGCAGTGTTCGTGGATCTTTGTCCTGCCAGTTGACTTTTGATACTCTTCCACTCTGCCTTGGAGGCTTCGGTCTTCTTCATATATTTATTGCTGAATGCGATGCAGTTTCCTTTGCAGTTTGGGCACATCTCCAGTGTGTGACTGCAGAGTGATTCTTGCTTCACCATGCACCCCACCACATTGAAACTGTACTCTCTTGTTCAGTAATAACCTGAACTTTTGCCATATCTGATCCTGCCACCACTCTTGTTCTCAATGTGACTGCATCCACAGCAGAGTGCATATCGACTGTCAGAGTCCAGGTTGGTGTATATTTCAACTCTATACCACAGTCTTGCCATGTTGATGCCTTTCTTGACAACAACCTGTGCCATCTTGCTCCCCTTTACAACAAAGACTACCAATGATACAACGAAATATCCATTCTACCATCTCTACCCAATGGAGTTGGGGTTCACCAGACACCATACTTGGGTGGGAAACGTTGCGGCTTGGTTCTACGCTTCAAATTCCACTCACATCTACTGCAGCCCTTCTGTGCCTTTTTCCATTTACTGGATAAGAGGTACTCCAATAATAAGTAGTCTTTCCCAAGACTCATGCTCTTTCACATCAATGACTACTTTGTTTACAGTCCTCACTGCTCCGATAATGATGTCATGGTATCACATGTCCATCTCCACCGTCACATTCAGGTACATGATTGCCCTGATCACCACGATCACATTGAAAATGTAAATGACAAATTCAGTCAACAACGACGACAATAATCACTGGGCAGACAGCGGCAATCGATTTGTTACGTTGAATTCACCTTGCAACGGGACTCCTCGCACCTCTCGACCACCAGAACATGGTGCTCATGTCAACAGAAAGAGCATGCAGACGAAACCACAGATTTGGGTCAATGTGCAAAAGCTTACATGGAAGCCACCCTCGATGGGATGAGCAATGAGAAAGCAACAGCCAGAGGGACCCGAAAGTGTCTGCCTTGCAGAAGTGACAACCGAAGTCAATGCGACCGAGAGGGGACAGGGAATGAGGAGAAGTGGGAGATGGCACTTGCCACACTGCCACAGCTAGTGCAACGGAGATGGTGATGGAGATGGGGACTGCTGTAACCCCCACTACCAGGGGCACTGCCAGCACTGTTGCACTTGAGTACTGTTAGCAACCGTTCTCAGTGTGCAGTTTCGTTCCCATTCCATGATGGAACTGAACAGGAACTGTTGAGACAGGTTTTACTCAATCAACGAACCGAGCTGCAGGGATCCCGAGGTTTTTCGGCCGATTCTACTTTCTCGCATGTTGAGAATTATGGCTCCAATGAAGTAGTTGGGTTCTGATCATATCACAATATAATGTATACGTAAAAGGTGCAGTTTCGGAAGCTCTTTCGCCTCTTCTTCTCGAATTTTTGATCTCAACAATATTCATTGGGTGAATGGGAAAGACAGCCAAGTTTCGGCATTAATTCACAGCGACTCAACAAATACTGATCGGATCAGAAATTGGAAAACTGGAGGTGAATGTCCATCCAAAACTGCAAGTATTACGTATATATCATATTGTGATACAATCCCAACACAAATACTTAATTGCTGCAAAACTTATGAGTTCGCTATTATAAGGATCTACAGTATGCAAAAGCCGGGCAACAAACCACCATTGTAGTTGTGCGTCGGGTCTGGAACCACTCGTCGCTGGGCAGTTCCAGTTCGTTGGGTATTGCAGAGACAACCCGGACCCACAGTTGTGTTTCCAACCCGGACGACAGCTGGGTACCCTGGGACAATTGCTAACCCTACGCATGTGCTAACTGTGGAACACGAGAATGGGAAGCAGAGGAGGAGGAGCCATGCTCTCACATTCGCCCCAGACCCTTTGCACTGGAGGAGAGACAAGAAGCAATTTGCACGGCATCAAGCCCACGACCCAGCACAGCCACACCAAACCATTGTGAAGATACCACCCAGGATGGAGAAGCAGACTACACTGCAGGAGGAACAGTGGCGAGGGATGAAAACGTGGTTGCAGGAAAAAGAAGAGATGCGCGACATGTAGCACGGGAATGACTCACTGTGGGGCAAACGCATCAAGGACATGGTAACAAGTGTGGTGGCTGCAGTAAACCGAGGCCAGAACACAGACAGAAACGTAGACACCCAGGGGGTGAGTCTGGAGGCCTTGATAGACCCAGACTTGACGCAGACAGTTGGACTGATGAACCCAGAGGAGCGCAACCAGCTGCAGCCAGGAAGACAGCTGAAATCAAAGCAAAAACCAAAGCCAAAGCCAAACCCGGCACCAACACCATCACCAACACTTACACCGAGAACCTCATTGCCACCAAATGGAATGGCAACATCATTGGCAAATCTGACCAGACGCTGAGAGACAGACGCAGCTCCACACTTAAAGAAACAGGCCACCCCAGCCCCAGCCACAGCCCGACAACATGTTTGAGCATGGCAGACAGAGACCCTATCCTAAGGAGAGACAATTGGGTGCAACTCACCAAAAAGATGGACCAAGAAATCACGTCAGACATCAACAAAGCACTTTTTCAAAGCTGGCCCTCGCCCACACTAGGATTATGAATGCAAGGGGGAATGCTGAGGGGGCAGTCACAGCAAGCACACAGCAGAATGCGACAGTGGAGATGGCTCTGCAATACCACCACATCATCATGACAGCAGTGAGGACTGTCCACAAAGGAGTCATTCATGTCTAAGAAAACGATTCTTGGGGATATCTAAAGATGCATCCATTGCCTCTCGCGAGGTATATGGGAAAAGCCACTGAATGCCTCAAGATGATGCGAGAAGATTTTGAACCGGAGGATGAGGGCAAAGCAATCCCCACCCATGTATGATGGCTGGAGAACCTTGCACCATGACGGAGAAGAGGCAGAACACAGATATTGCCACGTCATCGGCACTTTTTATGATAATGGGCCGAAAGGTGGCACAGAGCTCTCACAAGAAAGGCATCACGGTGGCAGGAGTGTGGTTCTGAGCAGAAGCCTTCACAAACATTGGCTCTGGGAGCTTTTGAGATCACTACCGCGAATGGGGCCACATCAAGATCAAGTGCGGCAGCATGCCCAAGTGAGGCTGCTTCTCAGGCCACCACCCGACTAATGACCCGTGTGCCATGTGGTGCGGTGTACGGCAAAGCAAAGATCACTCAGCGGCCATACACAGGAGAAATGCCCTAATCGAAAAGTAAACCATATTGAATGCAGTGGCAGGTACGCGACGTAGTGTGAATCTGTCAAAGTGGCGGCGCAGAGCGGAGGAACAGAAATGCCAAGATGCGCCCCCACGAGGCAAGCGATGGACATGGCATCTGCTATTAGGTTGGTACTACATTTTCCAAGTGGATCCTTAGGTACGGCCCTAGATCATATTCCAACAACGCCCTGTGATTACCCCGAGCTTGGTGTTTTCTTTGTTGCTCGAATGGCTTGTTCGTTTGAGGTAAAGGATCTCCTTTTCCTTTCCAGCTGTGACACTGAGGGTCAATGATGTACGTCCTTCTGGGAGGCTCCATTTCGTTCAAATTTGCTTTTGCTCAATCATTGCTTTCCTGGTCAGGACTGGTGCTATGTCTTGTGATATCTCTTGGAGTAGTAGATATCCCACAGTTCCCAATATTAGCCCTTTTGTGTATATTGTCTATATGGATGAGTAAGCCTTGTTATAATCCCATCAAATATATTTATCACCAGACACACCGAGCTGTGAAATAGTAATGCTGATTGTGATTGAAGGTTAATATTCTTTCGAAGGAAGGTACTAATACACCATCTGCGTTGTTGAAACTAATCGTCATCCCAGGGTGCGGAGCTGCCTCAACAAAAAGCTAATGTCTTTGAATCAATATAAGAGATATTGGTATGATAAAAACGCAATAATATTTTAGATTTATCTCTCACTGAGAGGATTCTTACTGTTTGCTGCTAGAGCTTTTCCGGCACATTGATGGGGAAGATGCGATCTTGGTATTGTGATGCTCGAGGGTTCTGTTAGCTGTACTTCCATACATTCAGTCCACCGCTCATAACTGCACAACTATTGAGATTCCAACTTTCATTGTTCTGCATGCGCCCCATAATAGACTGCCATGCATCCCTTACATTATTGTGATTAAATGATGTGGATTCAAAGTGTTATGCTTCTGATTATAGTCAGGCCATCCATCAATTTATATCATGTCAGGCAATGTATCAGATCTTAACTATATCTTCAACATCTTGCTTCCCATATGATCAGTAGTTAGAATATCTGACGACACCAATGTAATTGTGGGTATTCGCAATTTAACTGTCCGTTGTCTTATGTCATATGATACGGTATTGCAATATGTTTCGATACCTCTTCACGACTAAATGTCTTGTTGATTAATTTTCCTATGCGGCACTGTGTCAGAGATTTCATGGGCGACCAACCGATCCTCTGCCAATGTTGATTGTGACACGTCACTATGACATTGCACTGCATATGGTCACATTGGAACGACCCGGTTTGCTTCTGGCCTCTTATCTTCAGCCAAATGCTATTCATCAGTTAAACAAGGCGCGCTTAGACCTTGACCTTCCGTAGACCGAGGAGCGACTCCAGTTATTCACACCCCTCAGCACGTAGGTTGCAGATCCCTCTTACTTCCATCTTGCCTTATCATCTGGTGCAGTCAGAATTCTGCATAATTGCAACTTAACCGTGTGTTGTCCCACTAGATAATGTTTAATACAGATGGCCAATAATTATACACACAGCTGAGGGTGTTTCACTTCCTGTTATAGCAGCATAGTTGCGTCCTCATATTTTAATCTACTGGTACAAACTTATTGTTGCGCATTGATCGAGTTGCGGCTCAAGGATAATCTCACTTGTGACTAGTGATAGCAACAGATCGAAATAAGCGGCCAGCGGTCTGGTTTCTGGCCGGCATTTCGGTTCGTTTTCGTTCCAGACCCTGCGAACAACCTGAACCGCATTGTCTTGGTGGGGTTGTTACCCAGGCCGGAAATAAACCCACGGCTTTTGGGGCGGATTGCACCCTCACCGTGGTTCCCTTATTTGGTTCCTGCAACCTTGGCCCCAATCAATTATCTGAGTTCTGATTGTATCATGACATGTTCAACACGTAGATAGTCCACTTTTACCTACTCTTTCACTGCCCGCCTTCAAATTTGCGATTGAACCAATATTCATTGAATTGCTATGATATAACACCACATTTGACGGGAATTTAGCCGGTTTTTGATAGCGACTCAACGAATAACAGTGTTACGGGGGTTCTTAATCCCAATAATCAATACAACATGAATTGAACCAAGTACAGCCGGCTATCCAAGAATCTCTTTCTCTCCTCGTCTTATCCTGAGACTCAACTTCTTGTTCCTCCGTAACAAGAACTCCCAATCTGAATCTGTACCACAGACCGTCCCCTCTGTAGATGTAGATGAAAGTTCCCCGTCGTACAGCCACTCCTCATAAAACTCCTCGTATGGTAATCTTCCGGAATTCAAGTTTCTCAGCACCAGGTAATGGATACCCTCTAGTTCGCAGAAACGGAACACCACTTAGTGAGTATGGGTTGAATGGTGCTCTTGCAAACTGTTAAGAAGATTGCCGAAAGTCTCGACAACTTGTTGCAGTGCGAACTCGGATTGTGTATACTTGTGTCCAGGTATACAAATGATAATCTTGTAGGTGGATTAGGGAAGAAATAATGAAGAGTTGTATTTAGATAATAGATAGAATTCTTAATAATATATTAAGATCGTCTTCGGTGTTCTCTGAAAGTTAATCCTGTGGATTATGCCCCTAATTCCTTCGACCGACGCTGGCTCTTGATAGCCTTCACCTCTTCCTTCTGTGTGATAGAGTTATATCGGCCACACCCTCATAGCGCCCGATATCAACCAGGCTCGACACCCTCAAGCTATCGCGTCATCTTGATGTGCTTTGAAAGCGTTACACTGCTGAGAACAATCAGGCCATCCATCGCACGATATCATCTTATCCTTTCCTAACTCAGACATCATTTCCAATCGTACGAGTCGGTAGTTGGAACTCCCCCCAACCAAGTTGATGCAGCTTATCGCCTCTTAATCCCTCATGCACATGAGTCATTGATTGCATCATAGATTCAATTGGCGACCAACCGATACTATGTCAACGTAGATTATTGACGCGTCAGCTCGTATCAGATACGAGGTTACATTGCGATCCACACTCCATCTACTCAATGATTAGTGTCCGCTCAAGGCTCTAAGCCTACGCCATTAATCCTTGAGTTACGTTATGCTATGGTCAAGACTATTCTCAGGACCGGAACGTGCTCCCAAATCCCAGCCCGTTACAGGTAGTTGGAAGGGTTCTCTTAATCGCATATTCACTATCAACTGCCGGGCGTGAATACCACGACTGTCCAGCATAGTATCCAGGTTCGAACATAGTGCCCACACTTCGCGCGACCAACATCAACTCCCGCTAAAGAGCATGTTGCTGATCATTTGAACACACATGCATAGGTGTTATGCATATTGTAGATATGTATGCATCTTGTACCATAATTCAAGTATCATTATCGCTTCTAAGAGACAACCCCTAACAAATGGTCGGATTGCAGATCTGAACGCGGGAGGTGAAAGAGCTGGTAAAACTGGACAATCTACATCTTGAACATGTCACGATACGATCTGAACTCAGATACTGATTCGGAGCTCAAGTTTTGAGGTTATAATACCGGGTTTTTGGTGGTAAACCGGCGCAATCGCAGTGTTCCAGGTTTTTGGTATGGTACAAACCGTTGCCACAGTCCGGTTCCGTGTAGATACCGGACCCGGAACCGGACTGGGAATTTGGAGCTGTTGCTAACACTACGTAAGACCAGTTGACTGACAAACGTAATGTTGACTTAGGTCGGTGTGTAGCATACTACGTGACTGGACCGAGAGTAACTCCCTGGCATGTACTAGTAGTAATCCATTCATGTATCATATCCACTGCTAACAGAAAACTCTTCACCACGGTGACAAACTGAGTGGGGCATGCACCTAAACCCAGGGGAGGACTGGCAGCAGATGGGGGAAGCGAAGATGGGGAGATGGCAGATGTAAAGGAAGAGGAAGCAATGTGAGTGACGAGAGACATCATGATGACGAAGACCAAGATTTTGCCCGCCACAGCAACTCTGATTGGGACCGAGACTGAAGTGGGAGTCCTGGCTAACAAAGCGAAGAGTGATCCAGCACAAATGCGCAAGGTCATAGGAGTAGACGATTATGGCAGTTGTAACGTCAGTCGAATGCAGGGTGGACATGGTGTGATTCCAATAGCCACCGAGCGATGGAGCAGGTTGTGTGATGAGCCATCAGGGATACGAAATGAGAACAAGAAAAAGAGATGTGATACCAATATTGAGAGGGAGCGGCCTGGTGGTTGATAACCGGACAGATTTAAATGCAGCTGCTAACGACAGTGCCATTACTGCTGACGGCAGGAGGAGAGGGAACACGACAACAAGTATCGCCAACATTCGCAATCAAAGTAGCACCCAATTAGGAGAGAGACCAGCACAAAAGTTGAACTAGCAGAGAGTCTTTCAAGATGGTGGCGCTGTCCTCACAGGAGACTTCAGATCCCATACCATACAATGGGACCCAGGATGCCATGTGCAGCCATATGCTTCATTCTGGGAAGACGTACCTGATGAAAATGGACTAGAAATTGGAAATAAATCTAGAGCCACCCACCATCGGACAAGAGAACGTCAAGAAGGGGAGTTGGTTATCAACCTGATGCTTGCCCATCAACCACCAACAACATGGTTCATACTGGCCGATAACCACTCCACTAGATCTGACAATGAGGTTATAGAATGGGAGGTGGACATACACAAGCAGGAGGCGGACCATGAAAGGCTAGTATGGTGGAACATAGCTGCAATGATGGAGGAGAACATGGAGAAAGCGGAGAAGCTATGGATGGAGGTACCAAAGGAGAGAGCTCACCTGGATGCAGAGTACATAGCAGAAAAGGTGGAGCAAGATGCCGCATGGTATCAGGAAGCAATCAGCAATGTTCTTGACACCACCGCAATGAGAATCGGGCTCTGCACCAAATCAACAAGGCGGTGGAACGCCACCATCAGGGAAAAGGAAAGGCGCGCAGACGAGAGACACGGAGGGGACAGAACGTCTAACATGTTGCCAGGGTGAGGGCAAAGCTCCATGGGTTAATTTGACATTTCAAGGGTAAGATGCGGATCAAGTACTTGCAACACAGGTGGGGGGGCGAGACATCGAAACCAGGTGGATATGCGAACCGTCGGGCTGGTACCACCGTTGAGCCCTTAACAGGCAGAGAAGGCAAGCTAGCAAACACATCATGGGAGAAGGAGGAAATGCTGTGGCACGAATGATTTCCTCCCTATGCCAATGATCAGTACTATCAACCACCTCACGCAGGCAGTGGCCACATACCTGTCACTGAGCACTCAGTTGAATGAGCCTTATAATCTGAGTTGGTCAAAACAGCACCCAGGCCGAATAAGCTGTCTTTTGGCCCCATCTGGCTGTCTTACAAGTGGGACATAGAGAGGATCATAAGGCTGATGAAGGCTACCAGTCGCGTGGGAAGAAACCAGGCTGTATGAAAGTGAGCTAGCAGCATCGTGATTCGCAAGGCTGGCAAAGACTACTCAACGCAGTTGAAGGATTATCACTCCATATCGCTGTTGACCTGCATGGGGAAAGTGGTCCAGAAAGTAGTAGCTAAGCTGCTGTTAGAGGAAGCAGAAAGAAGAGGGCTACAGACCGACCAACAATTTGGAAGCAGAAATGAACAGTCAGGCATCAAGTCTGCACCCATCATGGTAGATAGAGCATGTGCAGCCTGGAATATTTGCCGTATAACCGGCATGCTTCTCAGGGACAGTACAGCAGCCTTCCCAAGCTGGCTCAAAGAAATGTTAGTCAACTTAATGATGGTCAGGAAAATAGATTGGGATCTTATACCATCGACGGAGAGCTTCCTCACAGGAAGAACGTTGCAGATGATAATCAAGGACAATGCTATCAAAAAACAGCGAGTAGGTGCATGGGTCCCACAAGGCTCACCTGCGTCATCGATTCAGTTTGAGATTGAAACTTCAGTATTGATCAAATGGATCGAAGAGTACATTTCAGCCGCCAAAGAGCTATCCTTGGGGGACGACCTCGGCTGATAGAACACTGGAAGCAATTTCGATCAGGTCCCCACGATACTTGGGAGATGCAAATGACAGAGCACAGAGTGGGCAAGTGCACAAGGGCTACAGTTCGACATTACAAAAACGGAGGAGGGACTATTCACATGCTGACGAGGCCACAAGGCACCCCTCCGGCCAAATGTTCCAGTGAAGATAACAGTCGGTGATGGGGTCATACAAATCAACACACAAACGACACTCTGCCTGGCAGTCTGGATTGATACACACCTAATGTTCAAGGAGCAGCACAACCAATGCATCAAGAAAGCCAGGGCAGTAGAAGCCATACTCCATCATCAAAATGTAATTCGGTCCGGAAGCCAAACGCAAACCTCCCAGACACTCCGCTAGGCCTCACCAGTGCTTCTAAGTACTTCCAGATTCTCCCAGCCCCCCCTGGAGCTTTGCAAAGTACTCTCAGACTCTGCAAGAGCATTCTCACGGCCTCCTGAAAGCACCTGTAGCAATGGTGGTGCATTCAGGATACTATGAGATTGACTGTTAGAATAGTCGAAGTTTGGAGCTACTGAGACATTTGCGCAGGTCTGCGGGAGACTTCGAGAGCAGCTGAGACCTCTGCACAAGCTCTGTGGGAGACTTGGTGCCATATTCTCGCACAGCAGTGGTTCTTAGAGTTCAATAACCACAAGGTATTTCCTCAATCATATGGGTCTTTGTTACAGTCACAAGATTCGCTATGTGATAATATGGCATCGATTATCCGAGTCTCTGTATATATATACATACTGAGATACTGGGATAACGGAGATGGACTCAGCGACGGTCAGTATATGGTTGGGATACCCCGGGGTAGATAGACATCATCTCACTCTCTTCCGACACTCCTCGAGCTAGATCCGCCCTGTCTCACTCATTCCATCGGGTACGAAGCGAGGTGCGGCGATGTGTTCATGATGGGCTGTCTGCCTTCTAGCTCCACCGTTTCAACACACCGTGATCAAGTGAACTTAGAGATGCTCTCCGAGGCCGCGATCCAGCGTGTTTGGAGGCCGTAATCGAGTGAGTTTGGAGATTCACTTGGAGGCTGTGATTGAGCGAGTTTCGAGATGCACTTGGAGGCCGTGATATTGCGAACTTGGAGGACGTAATTGTGTGAGTTTAGAGATACAATTTGAGGCTGTGATCGAGCGAGTGTTCAGATGCACATTGGACACCATGATCGAGCGAGTTCAGAGATGCACTTGGAGGCCGTGATCGTGTGAGATTGGAGATGCACTTGGAGGCCGTGATAGCGCGAGTTCTAGGAGGCCGTGATGGAGCGGGTTTAGCGATGCACTTGGAGGCCGTGATCGTGAGAGATTGCAGATGCACTTGAAGGCCGTGATCACGCGAGTTTGGAGATGCATATGGCGGCGGTGATGGTGCGAACTTGGACGCTGTAAGCATACGAGTTTGGGCATGTACTTGGCGGTTGTGATGGAGCATGTTTGCTGTCCGTAATCAAACGAGGTTCGTGATGTTGCTAGTTTGGAGGCCGTCATCGAGGGAGTTTGGAGAGACACTTAGAGGCCGTGATCATGCAAACTTGGAGGGCGTAATCGTACGAGTTTAGAGATACACTTGGAGGCTGGGATCGACTGAAGTTGGAGATGCACTTGTAGCCCATCATCGAGTGAGATTGGAGGAGTACTTGGAGGCTGTAGTTCGCGAGGGAGGCCCGACAGGAGCGGAGACACTATTCTTTGGTCAACTTGTAACTGTGGGAATGTAGAGAGTTGAGTACAACATGCTGTGCCACGAGATGAGAGACTGTCTGGGAGCAGGACACAGTCGATCTTGGGATGATGCAGTACGCGGTGCATGCAGTACTTAGTGTATGCTATAGTCGGTGTATGCTGTAGTCGGTGTTACCTCTTAATCATGGCATGGAGTGATAGAGAGCAATCACTGAACATCGTGTTCTTGGGTGATGGTAGAGTTGAGGACGAAAAAGAGAGAGATGAAAGGGTTCATCATGATAAACTGGGACTGCAGAGAATTCCGTGTGTGAGTCAATTTACCATCCCCGATACGGCAGGTACTAGTTCCGATCCGGTGTGTAATACCACCAATACGAGCTCTTCCCAACCCAATTAGGCAAGTCGTACCCCTGTTTCTCATATCCGTTCGTATCCTCCACATCGTTCTCATCTTCATCCCCGATCTCTCTATTTCTCGTCCTCAACTCAACCATCATCGGAGAACACAAAGTTAAGTCATCCCTCTCTATCTCCCCATGTCATGATGATTAGTTAACACTGAGTACAGCATACACTGAGTACAGCATATACCGAGTACAGCATATACCGAGTACAGCATACACCGAGTACAGCATCGTCCTATGATTGGTTGTCTTCCCTTCATTCCGATGATTACGAGTTGACCCCTGAATGTAGCTTCAGCTTGCAGCGTGCCTCCCTACACGATTGACTGCCATCAGCCAGCTCTCTATGACAGCTCACGGTAAATTCACATTGTCACATTCCCACGGCATCAGCAAAATGTAAATCGGTCCGGAAGCCACACGCAAACCTCCCAGACACTCCGGTAGACTTCACCGGTGCTCCCAAGTAATTCCAGATGCTCCCAGTCCCCCCTGGAGCGAAGCAAAGTGCTCTCAGACTCTGCAAGAGCATTCTCAGGTGCTCCTGAAAGCACCTGCAGTTCTAGAGGTGCATTCAGGATGCTACGAGATTTGACGTATAGGATAGTCAAATTTTGGAGTAGCTGAGACCTCTGCACAGGTCTGTGGAGACTTCAAGAGCAGCTTGAGACCTCTGCGCACCTCTGCGGGAGACTTAGTGCCGTATTCTGACAGCAATGGCTCATAGGGTTCCATAACCACAAGGCATTTCGTGTATCAGATTCGTCTTTGTTACAGTCACAAGATTCGCTACATCATAATATGGCATGTATTATCTATCCAACTCACTCTATATATATACATACGGCCAATCTGGCTGCAGACGGTACTGGAGCGGAATCGCAGGCGCACCTGGAGACGCTTAATTGAGAGAACTTAGAGATGCACTTGGAGGCCGTGATGGTGTGAACTGGGAGATGTACTTGGAGGCCGCGATCGAGCGAGTTTGGAGACGCACTTGCAGGCCGAGATCGAGTTGAAATCATAGATGCATCTGTAAGCCGAGATCGAGCGAGTTTCGAGATGCATTTGGAGGCCGAGATCGAGTAACTCAGAGATGCACTTGGAGGCCGTGATGGAGCGGGTTTGGAGATGCATTTGGAGGCCGAGATCAAGAAACTCAAAGATCCACTTGGAGGCCGAGATCAAGTTGAACTCAGAGATGCACTTGGAGGTCGTGATCGAGCGAGTTTGGAGATCGTGTAACTCAGAGATGCACTTCGAGGCCGAGATCGAGCGAGTTTGGAGATGGATTTGGAGGCCGAGATCGTGTAACTCAGAGATGCACATGGAGGCCGTGATCGAGCGAGTTTGGAGATGCACTTGGAGGCCGAGATCGAGTTGAACTCAGAGATGCACTTGGAGGCCGTGATGGAGCGGGTTTGGAGATGCATTTGGAGGCCGAGATCGAGTAACTCAGAGATCCACTTGGAGGCCGAGATCAAGTTGAACTCTGAGATGCACTTGGAGGTCGTGATCGAGCAAGTTTGGAGATCGTGTAACTCAGAGCTGCACTTGGAGGCCGAGATCGAACGAGTTTAGAGATGAGCATGGAGGTCGTGATCGAGCGAGTTTGGAGATGCACTTGGAGGCCGAGATCGTGTAACTCAGAGATGCACTTGGAGGCCGTGATCGAGCGAGTTTGGAGATGCACTTGGAGGCCATGATCAATCGAGATTGGAGGAGTACTTGGAGGAGGTCGATCAGGAGGCGGTAGAGCGGGAGGGAGGTGCGATGGCCGCTAAGACTCTATTGATTGGTTAACTGCTAATCGTGGGAATGTAAAGAGTTGAGTACAATCAGGTCCGCCGAGAGATGAGAGACTGGCTGGGAGCGGGAGACAGTCGATCTTGGGATGATGCAGTGCTCGGTGTATGCAGTGCTCGGTGTATGCTGTACTCGGTGTTCACTCATGATCATTGCATGGAGAGATTGATAGGGATGACTTAACTTCGTGTTTTGTTTTGTTTTAATCATACTGTATTGACTCTACTTAGAGTATGACAGCCCCTTAGTCCCCTCCGCCTCCGGGCTGGCCGGCTAGATGGCGGAGCTCCACTCATACTACCCGTCGTCCCCTTCTGACAAAAGAAAGCATCCAAAAGTGGCAGATATATAATACAAAGGAACAGGAAAGAAATCAAGCCGAGCCCGCCGGCCCTTTCTCCTCCACCCGTTGCCCGCCGGCCTTTACTTCTCCGCCCTTTACCTGCCGGCTCTTACTCCTCCGCTAGTTTTGGCCGGGAACTTCCCCACATCAGTGGCCACCAGGAAGTCCATCACCGCTTTGTCGCATTTCTCTATGGAGAGCAGCTCAGAGACTTTCACTTGGGGGCATCTGCCCGCTCTCCATCCTGTCGCTTTCCCACTTCATTCCTGAGCGGCTTCTGCTGGTTTTTCCATCGGCTGCAGTCGCAGAAGAGATGTTCCTGCGTCTGGGCAGTCCTGATTCCGCCACCGTCCCACCAGCATTTTTCATCGTCTCACTGTCCAAACTGTATCAGGTAAGTCCCCACTAGCGGGTGTCTGGACCTCGGTCGGTAGAACCTGGCTGCCAGAGGCTTCACACAGTTCATTGGAATGGGTCTCTTGCTTCCAGCGTTGCCTTTCAGTCTATGGCCGTGGCGCATACTGCATTTGTCGGCCTCCAATTCAGCCTTCACCGCCGTCTTGGCGTCTGAGATTCGTCTGGTCCTGTTCGTCGCCGAGGTGTACACTCGGTCTCTCACTGTGCCTGGCCTGCGGCCCTTTCGTGCTAGATTAGCTTGGCGGTCTGCTTCCTCATTTCCTGGGATGCCGGTGTGTCCCGGGACCCAGTGGATCTCTGTTTCAATTCCGGCTTCGCGAAGAGTCCTCGCGCTCAGGAGAATCCACCTGGCTAGTGGCTGCCCTGGCCCCGGTTCAGGTCATCCGTTCGGCGGAGGGCCGCTTGTGAGTCGCTGAAAACGGCAATCTTCGTCACTCCATGTGCCTGCAGTGTGTCCCTCTTCCTCACTGACTCCCGGAGAGCGAGTCCGATTGCCAACAGCTCTGCATCTTAGACCTTCATTCATCCGGTGCCCAGATTGCTGCGGAAGGCTTTCCTGCGGTCTCCATGCTTGCAGACTGCGGCAGCTCCTACTCTACAATCGTCGGATCGCGACCCATCCGTCCACCTCATCCAGACCCTTGCACCTACTTTGGCCTCTCGGTCTCTCGCCCAGCGGATCGCCTCTCTCTTCGCCGCTGTGTCTTTGCTCGGTATGACTGTCTTGACAGCCGGCTCTTTGTCAGGGTTAGGCCAGCGCACGTTCTCTGCTTTCCGGCCTCGTTTGTGCTCCTTTGTGATAACTCTGCATATGGGTGAGCCAGATGTGCGGTGGTTGGGCACAGCGTTTAGTTTGGAGCCTTCGCTCACGCTGGCAAGCCTCGCTGTGAATCGTTGCTGCCTGGCGTCAAGGGATACTGGCGCAGGTGTGATCCCTGACTCTCTCAGAAGTGCGGCCATTGGCGTCATGGGGAGGGCGCCCAGGGTTGATCTAGCTTGCCGATTGAGCCGGAGTTGAAGATCCTCTCATCTGCCGATCTCTCCCGGGTACAACCAGAGCTCGCTTGCATATAACGCGACCGCTTGAATGCAGGCTATCTGGACAGCGCGAACTTGCTGTGGAATGATTCCGTGCAACTTCGTGAGTACGCTCACTCGGGCTGCTGCTGCCCTGGCCCTCTTCATGCACGAGTTGTGATGCTCTTTGAATGTCAGGTGGGCGTCCATCAAGACCCCCAGCAATCTTGTCGTCTCTTTGTTGAATCGGACGAAGCCGTTTCCTACATTGATTTTTGCTGTGAGTTGCAGCTGGAGGTGCTTCTTGTAGCCTCCCCTGCGTGTCAAGAGTGCTGCCGCCGTATTTGCAGTGTCGAACTGGAGATCTCGTCTGCTGGCCCACTCGATGCGCTCTGCTGCGCAGGCGTCAAGTTTGTCGACCACCTCGTTAACATCCTCCCCAGTTGCCACCCATCCGAGGTCATCTACCACGGAGTTGCCTTTAGCTTTGCACTTTCTCTTCCACGCACTTTATCAGTCCAGCGGTGTGTATCACAAAGGGAATCAGCGATACGGGTGAGCCCGGCGGGACCCCTGCCTCCATGGGGTGATTATTTAAGACATTGCCTTCGATTGCCATCTCCACCGTCCTCTCTGAGAGAAAGCTCTCGGTCCATCATATGAGATCTGCATCTATCTTCTTGGCCATCATCGCATGGATCAGCCTTCGTCTCGCTACGCTTGGGAATTCTGCCGTGATGTCCATCATGAGGACACCCGTGATATTGTCTTCATTCCACGCAGCGTGCATTCTGTTGACCATGATGGCCGCAGTGTCGATGGCCCACCTATTCTTTCGGCTGCCAAATTGGCCTCCGCTTGGGAGCACTCTCCTCTCGGCCTCGTCGGATAGCAGCTTGGCCACTACTTTCTCAACGACTTTCCCTATGCAGCTGAGCAGCGAGATCCTTTGGAACGACTTCAGCTTCATATAATCTTCCTTTCCTGGTTTTCGAATCACCACCCCGCTCGTGCGGTTCCAGACGGCTGTGTGACGGCCCGTTCAGACAGCTGCCTTCGTTTGCCATAGATTTGTTGTATTGTCCCACTTCCAGAGTAGCCGTATGGATCCGAACGACAGCTTGCCTGGGCCTGGGCCCTTCGTCAACAAAAAACATTTCCGTCCGGGCGGAATGGCTCCGTCAGAGTGGACGCGCTCCGTCAGAGCCATCAGAGACACCCCGGTGGCGGATTACTCCGCACGCTGCGTGAATACCACGTGTCGCATTGCATATCGCCCTGCAATCGCTGTTTCGCCGTTTCTTCTCACTCTGTCGGTCTCCTATTTTAAACAAACACTCTGGCATTGTGGCCAACTGTGACCATACGTCGGAATTGGTTCATTGGGTACAAGCTTGCATCGGGATTGCAATGCAATGGGTGACGCTGCGAAAATCTCTCCTCGCGTTCCTTCTACATTAAGCTCGAGGAGCATAGAAACGTGAGAAGATATGATACTACCCGGCGGTGAGGATCCACGAAATGTCGCTACATTATAATACAGCATGTAGTATCTAAGTCTCTCTATATACATACATACATACATACATACGAAGATACAGGAATAATGGAAATGGGCTCAGCGACAGGGAGTATATATTTGGGAGACCCCGGAGTAGAACGACTCTATCTTTCCCATCTGTTGATCTCACGAGCTGTTTCCACGATTTCGTGGATCCGAGCAATTGCGTGGATCCTCGCGGGCGGGTAGTATCATATCTTCTCACCCTCATCCTACGCTCCTCGAGCCAGAACCGCTCTGTCTCAAGACTTCCATTCGGATGGCATGCGAGGTGCGGCGGAATATTGATGATGGCCTGTCTGCCTTCTAACTCCACCGTTTCACCACATTGTGATCGAGTGAACTCAGAGATGCACTCCGAGGCCGTGATCGAGCGAGTTTGGAGATGCACTTCGAGGCCATGGTTGAGCGATATTGGAGAAGTACTTGGAGGCAGTCAATCTGGAGGCGGTAGTTCGGGAGGGAGGCGCGACGGGAGCTGAGACTCTATTCATTGGTTAACTCGTAATTGTGGGAATGTAGAGAATTGAGTACAACATGGTCTGCAGAGAGATGAGAGACTGGCTGCGAGCAGGAGACAGTTGATGTTGGGATGATGCAGTACTCGGTGTATGCTGTACTCGGTGTATGCTGTACTCGGTGGATGCTGTACTCGGTGTTGACTTTTGATCATGGCATGGAGAGATAGAGAGGGATGACTTAACTTCGTGTTCTGAGGTGATGGTAGAGGAGATGGGACAAAGCATCATGAGAAACTGGGACTTAAGAGAATTTCGTGTGCGAGTCGATTGACCATCTCCGATACAGCAGGTACGAGTCCCGATCCGGCGTGTAATAACACCCATACGAGGTCTTCCCAACCCAATCAGGCAAGTCGTACCCCTGATTTCTCGTATCCGCTCGTATCCTCCACATTGATCTCATCTTCATCCTCCATCTCTTTCTTTCTCATCCACATCTCAACCATCATCGCAGAACACAAAGTTAAGTCATCCCTCTCTATCTCTCCATGGCATTATCATGAGTTGACACCGAGTACAGCATACACCGAGTACAGCATACAATGAGTACAGCATACACTGAGTACAGCACTCAAAGATTGTTTGTCTTCCCTTCATTCCCATGATTATGAGTTGACCCCTGAATGTAGCTTCAGCTTCCGGTGTGCCTCCATATACAATCGACCGCCATCAGCCAGCTCTCCATGAGAGCTCAAAGGTAAAGTCACCTTGTCACATTCCCACGGTTGCGAGATAACTAACTGATGAAATACAGTCTCAGCAACCGGCGCGCCGTCCATCGACCGCCTCCAAGTACTTGTCCATTCTCGCTCGATCATGGCCTCCAAGTGTATATACAAACCCGCTCAATCACGGCCCCCCAGTCCATCTCCAAACTCCCTCAATTACAGTGTCCAAGTGTATTTCCAAACTCGCACGATTACGGCCTCCAAGTGCATATCTGAGTTCAGTCGATCCTGGCCTCCAAGTGCATCTCTGAATTCACTCGATTCTGGCCTCCAAGTGCATCTCTGAGTTCACTCGATCTCGGCCTCCACGTGCATCTCTAAACTCGCTCGATCTCGGCCTCCAAGTGCATCTCTCAACTCACTCGATCACGGCCTCCATGTACATCTTAATGAGCGAGAGCGGGTGTACGGAGATACAGGGGTAACACAGGCGCGTGCCGCCAGTCCAGATATCCCGTGTGTAGATAGGTAGCTATATAGATACATACATACATAGATGAGAATACAAACTGAATGCATAAGTTTTGAAAAGCGTTTAATGATAAGTCGTAGCTATGATGTCCAGGCGCACCAGCAGCATTCCCAAAGAAGTGGCAGCCGGAGAAAGGCATAAACATCGCCAGGCTTTGTGTAAACAGCTTCAGCATAACTGCAGCCACTGCGAAGAGTGTAACACACATGTCGTTCTGATGGTAAGTATACGTCAACAAACAGTAAAGGAGGTACGTGTGCAACCCGACACGTCGCCTGGGCGACGGGTAGCGTGTAATTCTCCGTCAGAGGGTACGAGGTTCTGTCAGAGTCATCAGAGCCGTCCAGAACACCCGGGTGTGTCTGACGGAAACTAGGGTCGTTGCTGATGTTCTTAACCGACTGTGAGAACAGAGCTCGTTCTACTGACTGCTCAGTTATCCGTTCTTAGGATTGGCCTGCTGGAGGTAGTTCGGAATACTGGTCCCTGTCATGCAGGGAGAAAGACTCTGCTCTGAGCATTTCCTCCTCGTCGGCAATGGTATTTGCTTGCTTCCCGTCTCTGTCATTCAATGCTCTCACGGTGGCTTCCGTTCAAGGGTTGGTCAACTTTGACACCCTCCAGACCTCGCCCCCCTTGAGGTTCTGGACGTAGTCATACCCCATCCAGCTCTTGGACTCTCGGATTGACTTCTGAAGTTCTGCTTTCGCGCGCGCTGCCGCCTCTGACCTCCTTCCCCTTCTCTTCCCTCTCCCCAGCGCGCTTCTACTCTCCTTGATCTCGCTGTTCCACCACCTCTTCGATCGAGTGCAGATTCTGATTTTCTTCGCTTTGGCATCTAAAACTTTGCTGAGTGTCTCTTGACACGATTCGGCCTCTCGCTCTACATTGTCTCCCATGCATTTCTTGCCTAGCTGGGCTCTTTCTCTCTCCAGCTCCCTCCAAGGGTTCTCTGCTGCCTCCTTCTCCTCTTTTGACAGGGAGGCCAGGTTCCATCGTATGATGTGCACGTGGTCTGCCTCCTCCTGTTTGTCGATGTTGAACTCCCACTCGAGCGCCTTGTGGTCGGAGCCTGTAGTGTGGCTCCCACCGAGCGTGGTCTATCGCATGATTGGTCGGGTGGCCCTTGTCACGTATATGGTCGAGTCGCCGTCCTCGCCGTTTCTCTCCCAGTGGTGAGTGGGCCGTTCGTTATCATTCCGAATCTCTAGCCCATGCTCATGTAGAATCCCCTCCCAGAACGACGGATCGCGTTGCACCCTGCATCTCGGGTCCCACTTTCGGCTGTGTGCATTCATGTCGCCCGCGATTATTGTGCTACTTCCCTGGCTGATATCTCAGTTCCAGTTTCGCATCCTGGCTGGTCTCTCTCCAGTCTGTATGTCTCTTTGATCGTACACATGGATAATCCTCGTCATCTTTTCTCCTCTTCTTTTTACATCAGTCACTACGACATCGTTGTTAGTGCCCCTACTGAGGTCTATCCGTTTGTCCATTGCAAGGCCATTTTCCTTGTGCACCACTGACCAAACTCTCTTTCGTTTTCTAATTTCATACGCCGGGTGACAGATTCCCATTCTCCCTTCCTCCCCTGGCGGTTCCTGCAAAAGTACTAAATCTGCCTTCTGATCCACTCCCGTCTCCAGCGCTGCCATGGTCCACGCATATGACCCGGCGCAGTTGTGATGGATTGCACTACTGATTGGAAGCGGCGGATCCCATTTCGATCTCTGCAGTGGTCTCACGCTTGGTCACGTCTTTCTCCATCTCCATCTCCGCCCCTTCCATCTCCCCGGTATCCCCTTGCTCTTCGTTGGCAGTCGGCTCCACTTCTCCCTCTCAGTTTCTCGTATCCCTAGCCTGCCTAGTGCCGAGCGCTACTCTGTTGGCCCCTGTCACCTCGATCGTCTATCGTCCATTCGGTTGCACTTTCCTGCTCTGTTGCGCTATTGTGAGGGCCTCAATTTCCTTCACACAGTTTCCGCTGAATGCAATATGATTCGCCTTGCAGTTTGGGCATTTTTCTTGTATGTGGCTGCATTCTGCTCCCGGTTTCGATGCGCTCCAGACCACGTTCCACCTGTGCTCCCTCGATCGGTGTGGTCCGGCGCAGTAGCTGCGCATTGGTTGATGTGGCTGCACTTGCTCTTGATGTGGCCCCAACCGCAGCAGGGCTCGGAGAGGCTGTCGGGGCCAGTGTTCCTGTACGATTCGACTTTGTATCGTACTCCTTCAGCAATTACCCCTTTGTTCACCAGTCTCTGTGCCACCATGTTCCCTCTCACAATGAAGACCACCGTTGATGCCTTGATCTCTCCTCTCTACTCTCTCTCCCTGATGATTCGGCGGTTCGATCGCCATCTCACTTGGGCAGACATTGCCACCCCCTCATTCTCTGCCTGCATCTCCTCCCTCATTTTGTGAAGTCCTTCGGTGCCCTAGCCCATGTATCTCACGAGCAGGATGGTGTGGATTTTCAGTCTTTCCCAATATTCATTTCCTTCCACGTCGATGATACCCTTGTCCACTGATCTGGCTGCCTTAATCATGAGATCTCGGTACAGGAGAGCCATCTCTGCCTTTGCGTTTTGGTGGGCGATTGCGGTGATTGTGCACTTCGGGTTCCTTCTCGAGTCCATCATCCGGACGTGTGCTGGGTCCTGCTGCTAGCTCAGTGCTCTGTTGACTGATGATGCCAATTCCTCATCCAGCTTTCTGGGTAGGGGGATGGTTTTATCTCTCCTCAGGATCAGCCGCCTGGCTGCCATGCTCGAGCTGGAAGTCGGAGCTGGGCCCGGGAGCTGTACGCTCGCGTCTCTCTTTCATTTCAGGGGTCTTCCTGTCGTGAACAATGCGCCTGGGCCAATGGTTGCCCTCTGGCTCTGGGTTCGGGGTGGGACTGTCTCCCACGGTCTCGCCGGTGTGGGTGCAGACTGTTGCTTGGGTTCGTGCTTCGGTTTCGGCTGCACTTCGAGCGCCAGTCTGCGCTTCAGTTGCTGCTGCAGCTGTTGGCGCTTCTCTGGTCCTCCTTTCTGCGGGGTATCAGCATGTTGCGAGTCCACTAGCCCTCCGCCGTCCATCCTCGCGGTCTCATGTCTTTCATTCTCTCTCACTTCCTGGCCTGGTGCTACTCCTTTCATGATCATCGCTATCATATTTGTGATGCCCACACCCCACACCTTGTCGTCCTCATGGCAGGCATCCCACTTTTGCTCTCCCTCTTGCATCCACGTCCTCATTCCCAACCCCTGGGCTTCTTCGTGGGCTGCCTGCGCTCGCGCCAAGTTAGTCAGGTATCCGACAGTTCGGTGCAGCTGCGTTACCTCCTGCGCTTGCTGTCGCATTGTTCACTCCATGCGGCTCCTCCCATCGCTGGGGGTCGCCGGGGCCTCATTCCCACTTCGCCGCTTCCTTTTCTTGTTTCTCTCCTTCGCCTCGGACATGGTTGCGACCGCAGTCTCTCTGGGGGTGGGTGTCGCCGCTCTCGTCATCTCCATTGGCACGTCCAGAGGTGCATCGCTCCTCCTGTCTCCTGCTTCTCCCATGTCCAGGTTAGTCCTCTCGCTTACTCTGGCTTCGGTCATAAGTCCTGTCAGGCAAACGTCTCTTTCTAGGGTAGTCCTCGTCGTCGCTTGGTGGTTGGCCGACAAGTCGCGCACTCGCATTTCCTGCCAAGAATCTATGCGACTCCACTCAATTGTGTGGGATCGCGTGGGCACCGTCCTCCTGCGGTCTCGCGGGTGCCGGGACGCTCGCACTGGGGTCAATTCAACGTCCATAATCGTCGGCCTCTGTCTGTTTTGTAGCTGCTATCACTGTTTTCGACCTGTCGCGCTGTTTCTATAACCGGATTATTGGCAGCATTTTACTTAACTTCGTGTTCTGAGGTGATGGTAGAATTGAGGACAAGAAAGAGAGAGATGAGAGGGTACGAGGGAAATCATCATGAGAAACTGGGACTTAAGAGAATTTCATGTGCGAGTAAATTGACCATCCCCGATACGGCAGGTAAGTGTCCCGATCCTGTGTGTAATTACACCGATACGAGGTCTTCCCAACCCAATCAGGCAAGTCGTACCCGGGATTTCTCATATCCGCTCGTATTCTCCCTATCGTTCTCATTTTCATCCCCCATCTGTCTCTTTCTCGTCCACAACTCAACCATCATCGCAGAACACAAAGTTAAGTCAACCATCTCTCTCCATGCCATGATCATGAGTTAACACCAAGTAAAGCATACTCCGAGCACTGCATACAGCGAGTACTGCATCATCCCAAGATTGTCTGTCTTCCCTTCATTCTGACGATTGCAAGTTGACCCCTGAATGTAGCTTCAGCTTCCGGCGTGCCTCCCTACAAGATCGACCGCCACCAGCCAGCTCTCCATGAGAGCTCAAAGGAAAAGTCACCTCATCATATTCCCACGGTTGCGAGTTAACTAACTGATGGATAGAGTCTCAGCAGCCGGTGCGCCTGCTATCGACCGCCTCCAAGTACTTCCCCGATCTTGCTCGATCATGGTCTGCAAGTGCATCTCCAAATTCGCTCGATCACGGCCTCCAAGTGCATCTCTGAGTTACACAATCGCGGCCTCCAAATGCAACTCCAAACTCGCTCGATCGCGGCATCCAAGTGCATCTCTGAGTTCAACTTGATCTCGGCCTCCAAGTGCATCTCCAAACTCGCTCGATTACGGCCTCCAAGTGCATCTCCGGGTTCACTCGATCACGGCCTCCGAGTGCATCTCCAAACTCGCTCGATCACGGCCTCCAAGTGCATCTCCAAACTTGCTCGATCACAGCCTCCAAGTGTATCTCTAAACTCGCTCGATTGCGGCCTCCAAACTCGCTCGATCACGGCCTCCAAGTGTATCTTCAAACCCGCTCGATCACGATCTCGGAGTGCATCTCTCAGTTTACTCGATCACGGCCTCCAAGTGCATCTCCAAACTCGCTCGATCACAGCCTCCAAGTGTATCCCTAAACTCGCACGATTACGGCCTCCAAACTCGCACGATTACCGCCTCCAAGTGCATCTCTAAACTCGCTCGATCACGGCCTCGGAGTGTATCGCTGAGTTCACTCGATTGTCATTTTCAGGCGCACCTCGAATTGCTCTCAAGCACCACCTGCAGCCAGTCCAGATATATCGTGTGTAGATGGGTAGCTATATAGATACATAGATACATAGATACATAGATGAGAATACAAACAGAATACAGTAGCTATGATTTCCAGGCGCACCAGCAGCGTTCCCAAAGAAGATGTTGTTTTTCCCAGACTGCTCTACTGTGATTCGAGGTGCTCCCAGACATGTCACCGGCGCTCCCAGGTTTGTCGCCGGCGCTCCCAGTCACTCTGAAGGCCGGCAGGAATGCCCTCCTAGGGTCTGATACTCTCCTGAAATTGACACATCTAAGTTTACACTCCACATCCTCTCAGACACTCCTGGAGGCTTCCAGTGACTAAAATACATTTTGCTGATGGGTTGCGAGTTAACTAACTGATGAAAAGAGTCTCAGCACCCGGCGCGCCGTCCATCGACCGCCTTCATGTACACATACAAACTCGCTCGATTACGGCCTACAAGGTCGCACGATCATGTCCTCCAAGTGTGTCTGAACACCTGCTCGAATACCGCCTCCAAGTTCGCACGATCATGGCCTCCAAGTGCGTCTACAAACTCGCATGATCACGATCTCGGAGTGCATCTCAAAGTCGACTCGATCACGGCCTCTAAGTGTATCTCCAAATACGCTCGATTACCGCCTCCAAGTGCATCACCAAACTCGCTCGATCACCCCCTCACAGTGTATCTCTGAGTTCACTCGATCGTCATTTTCAGGCGCACCTTGAATTGCTCTCAAGCACCGCCTGCAGCCAGTCCAGATATACCGTGTGTAGATGGGTAGCTATATAGATACATAGATACATCGATACATAGATACATAGATGAGAATACAAACTGAATACATGAGTTTTAACAATGGTTGAACGATAAGTAGTAGCTACCATTTCCAGGCGTACCAGCAGCGTTCCCAAAGTTGTTTTTCCCAGACTGCTCTCCTGTGATTCGAGGTGCTCCCAGACTTGTCGCTGGCGCTCCCAGACATGTCGCCAGCGCTCCCAGGTGCTCCCAGGTGCTCCCAAAGTTCTCTCCGGTGCACCGAGGTGTTCCCAAACATATCACAATCACTCCCATGGTACTCCTGTACCAGTCAACAGAGAGCTCAGTTACTCTGAAGATCGGCCGGAATGCCCTCCTAGGGTCTGATTCACTCCTGAAATTGACGCATCTAACTTTACACTCCATATCCTCTCAGACACTTCTGGAGGCTTCCAGTGACTAAAATACATTTTGCTGATGTCTGAACCTTAACGCAGACAGACGTGGTTGTTCCCGAGCGCGAAAGAGCTGTCCACGTGTCATCTGTCCAAGTGGTCGCACCATATGGGAGCACGCTCTAGTGCGATTCGAAAGAAGTACGCAGATGAGACAACCTCCAACATCTCCTCCATTGACATGCGAGGTCCAACCTGGGCGCACTGCCCACAACCACACAGTGTGCACTTATGAGTGAGTCAGGGCTTACACCGGCACCTGTAATCGTAGACTCCAGACTATGGCGATTCAGAGTCAGCCGAACGGACGCATGCAGTACCAAGCTAAAAGAACTACACTGAAACCCCTCTCCCAGTGCACGGATATGCATAGTAGTTAAAGATGCGCAGACGCATGGCCGGACAAGTGAAGGCATGAATTGGCCGGCCCTGGGGGAAGAATCAATGGTCTGGACCATCCTGCTGGATTACACCACAGCTTCCATGTGAACCGCGCAGCGCCAGGTAAGGGAGACAGAAGCTAACATTGGAGCAGGGGTCTGGATGAGGTGGACAGAGGGGTCGGGGTCAGACATCGGCCTAGTGGGAGCCACAGCAGTGTGCAAACATGGAACTCAATGGCGGTCTGCCCAGAGCTATCTGGGCGCTGGATGGATGGAGGTTTCAACTACAAACTGTGCGCGATCAGACCCGCAATTGATGGGACGATCGAGACGGAAAAAACCTTCCTAAAGTCTCGAGTGAAGGCAGTGGCAGTGTTCCACGACTCACAGGCTACAATCCGGTGAATGGCATACCTGGGACCCGGCCCTGGGCAGGAACCAGCGACAAGTCTGAATCGAAGGACAGAGACTCTTTTCACCCACGGCATCACTACCGAGATCCACTGGGTCCTGGGGCACTCTGGTATCCCTTGAAATGGAGATATAGACCATCAGGCAAATTTCACCCGAGATGCAAGCCGAAAGACTATGATACAGCAACTGTACACCTTGGGCTCAAACAGGGCTAGACGTATCTCCAAGGGAAAATCTGTACCCAAGTCAAAGTGGGATGCCCACAACTACAGCAAGCAAATTGGCTACAGACGCAAGCACAAGGCGGGAACCAAGATGCCTATCCCCATGACATGAGCGAAATCGCTGGCCGCGAGGTTCTATCGACTAAAGTCCTGGCATGTACCCAGTGAAGTCTACCACAAAAGGTTCAGGAATTGAGAGGATGACAAATGATGGTGGTGTGGCAGTAGAGTCCGGACGGCATCCCCAATGGGGGAACATCTCTTCCACCACTCCAGCCTGTGGGGAGACCAGAAGAAAGCACAATGGAAGGCAGGTGGAAAGGCGATGGGTTGGAAACCAGGCAGATGCTGACATGTACATATCTCTGAGCTGATTTCAATAGACGAGTGCAACCGAGCGGTGATGGACTTTCAGGCGGCCACTGAAGTCAGGATGTTCCCGCCCAAATGAAACGAAATGGCAGTATATAGAGGGCTCAGAGCTCAGGGCTCCGGAGCGGTGTTGGCAGTAACGGCTTATACCTATCTGTCTTTCATTCCTTCTGGCTTTCTCTGATCTTTCTTTTGTCAATGGGGACAAAGGGTAGCAGGAAGGGAGCTCCTCCATGTAGCCTGCTCACCTGGAGGTGGAGGTGGTTATTAAGGTCCAGTCATACTCTAGTTTGAGTGAATGCAGTATGATTAAACAAAGAAACAATCAACCCCCTTCACTATGCTCCTTTAGTTCATTCTCCTAATGTGGGCGGGAGCCTGCAGGTGGAAAAGCGCTATGTTGATCAATGATGAACTTTTGTGGTCCAGCATATTGGGAATGGCTTGCTCCTGTCACTTCATACAATTTGGCGCCTGTCAGCCAAGCTCGAGCCTGTCGTCTTGACTGTGCCTGGGCTGGCCAGGTTCTTTTGCTATTGTTGTGAAACTGTCTCCCATAGTCTGATTGCTGTTGGCACAGAAATTGTCACTGCTGTCATCATCGTTGTGGTTCTCAGTGTTGGTGTGGATTCCTGTGCTGTGTAGGGTTTTGGTTTTTGCTTTGGATTGAGTTGCCTTTCAGGCTGCAGTTGTCGGCACTCCTGAAGCTTTCCCATTCCAGCTGCCTGCATCAAGTCCGTCAGTATAGAGACCTCTAGACTGATACCCTTAGTGTCCACTTTGCTGATCTCTCTCTGGCTCTATTCTGTTGCAGCCACCACTCTTGTGACCACATCCATGATGCCCTTGCCCAACAGTAAGTTATCCTGTTGCAATGCATCCTGCATCACCTTTCCTTCCTCCAACAACGTTTTGATAAGTGCGTGGCGCGACGAAAGTCTTCGCAAAAACAAAACAGCGCATTAGGTAGATAACAACGATATAAAATGATGATCGGACAGCAGCAATCGATGTTTCAAGTCGAATTGACCCCAGAACAAGCTCCCAAGCACCTTCTGGACCGCCGGAGGAGGACCTGCACGAGGATCCACTCAGTTGAGTGCGTTCTTGTAGAGTCTTGGCAGAAAGCGCAGCTAACGCGGGGCATCCGCCAAAGAGCAAGCGACAACGACGACTACGCATGAAAATGAGTCCTCCCTCACAAGGATAATAAACCAAGCCAGAGAGAGCGATAGGAGCGACCTAGACAGGTAAGAAGCGCGAGACAGGAGGAGCGACATGCCTACGGATGTGTCAATGAAGATGACAACAACGGTGACACCCACCGCCGCGGAAACTGCGGCCGCAATCATATTTGACCGAATCGACAGAAACGTGAACGGAAACGGGGAAGGAAGAGCGAGGCCCTGGCGACCCCCAGCGATTGCAGGAGCCGCATGGGGAGAACAATGTGACAGGGAGCGCTGGAGCTAACGCAGCTGCACCGAACTGTTCAACACCTACCATTCTTGGTGCAAGCGCCGGCAGCCCGCAAAGAAGCACAGTGCTTGGGAATGAGGACGTGGATGCAAGAGAGAGAGCAAAGGTGGGATACCCACCATGAGGACACAACCTGAGCGGGGCGGGCATCACACGTATGATCGCGAAGGTCTTCAAAGGAGTAGCACCAGGGCAGGAAGCTTGACAGCAAGAAAGAGGCAAAACCATGGGGATGGACAGCAGGGGGCTAGAGGCCTCACAACATGCCGATTCAATGCAGGCAGCACGACCAGAGAAGTGCCAACAGCTGCAGCAGCAACCGAAGCCCACAGTGCCGCTCAAAGTGCAGCCGAAACCGCAGCACGAACTAAGACCAGATTCACACCACCAAAAAATACTTCCATCCGGGAGGAACAGCCCCATCACAGTCCACACACACCGTCAGATCGGTCTGAGACACACTAGTGGCGGATTAGTCCCCACCCTGTCTCAATACCACGCGTCAAGTTGCATATCTCCATCCAATCGCTGTTTCACTGGTTCTTCTTGCTCTGTCGGTCTTCAATTTTAAACGAACACTCTGGCGTTGGGGCCAACTGTGACCATACATGGGAATGTGTTCAATCGGTACACGCATGCATCTGGATTGCAATCCGATTGGTGACGTTGCGACAATCTCTCCTCGCGTTCCTGTTAACTGTGCCCAAAATGCAATTCTCTCTTGACTAATTATACACATCATTCCAACTTGCTAGGTCTATAAGGCTATTGACAATCCATTGTTCATTCCGTCCGTCTCCTGTCTTACTACGAGTAGCTATCTCTGGAAGTAGGTGTGAGCAGCCAACGATGTTTTCCATGCTGAAATCTTGCAAAGTAACGGCTGACAGTGCATTTCTCACCTGTACAAATTTTGAGATGTGATCCAAGTTACCAGAGTTTTCAGGTATTGTGGTGAGCGCCAGGGCTCACCAGTACTGAACGAATGCTCCATCCTTGTTTTGGAGCTTAATTTTGAATTGTCGATGCAGTTGCGACAGAAGGCGCCCATTCTGCGCGGCATAACACCTCCCCGGGTGTTGCTTTACCCACACCCAGTCCTTCTGACGATCTGAACCACGGCAGGTCTGGCTCCCTCTGCGTCGACACATCTGAGCTATGCATTCACCATCTAAACACTGAAGTGGAATCTTGATACCATGGCAAATACAGAGCTCCAGTGCATGCAGTTGTTCGTCCTATATATACATCCTGTTACGAGTCTTGTGCTTGACAAACTCCCGCATACCGCTTTATATTGCCACGCGGTGCATTGGGTCTTGAGTATTGTTAAGTAAAGCTCTGAAGTCGTTCATCATAGCCTCAGGATGCTGTGCATCACACCAGTTTTGGAGTCCCTTGAATTCGGGCTTCACATATGACTGGGAGCTCAAGGGGGCTGCCAGATCAGCACCGCAAGGGAAGGCTTTGCAGGCGGCAGCGCTGTTCTCTCCACGCTGAGGGAGGGCTTGGAGAATGAGCTCCCTGATCTCGAACCAGAGAATGCGACGCTGAAAGGTGATTACTTGTGGCAGGTAGTTGAGTTTGCGATTGGAGGTGTTCCAACCATCCTTGAGGTTGGTTTTTTGTGGTTGTCCATGTCTCTCGGCAGAAGACTGTTGCAAGGCTCCGTATTGGCAAATCTGGTAGCCCAAATGTGACATCATGTGGATCTTTGGAAACTGGATGTTGGAATCTAACTCCTTGGAAATATCTATCTCGCGGCTGATATAATCGTGCCAGGCGTTCATTTCGCGCTGCTTCTTGGATAGCGTCCAGGAATCCGCATTTGTTTCTTTGTCTACCTTTCGCGTCTTCACATGTTCCATTCTCCGGGAATTGGCTGTAGCCTTCGCCTTTTTGTCGGCGCGCCGGAGTAAGAAAACATCTTTGAAGATGTGAAAACGACACCAGGTGTCCTCCATGTTGCTCAATGTTGTATCATCATGGGATTTATATTGAGCATACATATAGAATTCCAACAATGCCTGTGCGCACTCGATTGCGCGATTGAATATGGGACGCTGGGCGGGGCTTCCACCTCGTAGAGACTGGGTTACAACTCCAATCAAGTACAGCCTCATTTCCTTCATCTGTTTCCCATTGCATTGAGAAGCTTCCTCATAGGATTTGTTTTTTCGTGAGAGGTAGTGGTAGGCCGGCACGGATAACCAGATTGCATTGTACTTGTTGAGCCATCCTTCATGATGTGGAAAATCCACTTCTGGAGGTGGTCAAGTATGCCAAACTGCATTTTATGTAGGAGGTCGGCGGTAGGGATATCGCTCACAATCCAGGGAATATGTCAAAACATGTTGAATCCTGGGTGAACATGGCGCGACGAGAGTCCTGCATCGGCTGCCTTGGTGTTGGGATTGCTGAGCGTTCTATATAGGTTGTGATCCCTCCATGGGTGTCGCTTGTCAGGAGACATATAATCTCCAAGATCGTTCTTCGGACACCCGCACCATAATCAGACATGCCACATGAGATAATGTTGGTTGCTATACTCTTGGGAATCTGCAAGCCATGCTGCTGAAACCAGTTTTCAACGCCTGAAGTTCCCATCTGCACAGAGAACGTTGTAATAGCCGCTCTTGGCGCTGTCATTTTGTTTCAAGGTGAGTCTGTGGAGTACCCGCCAGAGTATTTCGTTCAGCACCTCTCAGTTTGTATGCCGCTGTTCTTCAGCCGCTTCAGAGGAATAATGTGGTTCTTGATTCGTCTTGTTACAACAGCGACCATTACGACGCTGTGAGTTGAGGGCATCTGGCGGATCTTCCACAATAGATTGCCATGTGTCGTATATACAGGGAACTATTTCTTGTCGCCAGCAACATTTGAGAGATGTGTTCCGTCAGAAATGAAGATCAAAGGAACCAGTGTATCCCCCACTCTGAGCGTTGTCTAAACGTCCATTAGCACATTATTATCCTCGAGTATCTCTTCTTACCTGTGTCTCCCACCGCCAGTCCGCAATGTGCATTTCGGTATAGAGGAATTTCGGTGGCATATCGCTGTTGAAGCAACGCTGAGGGGCGTAGATGAGATGCTCAGCATAGGCCGGCTTCCGCATCAGGCATCGCATGCTTTTGATGATGTCTCGACTGCAGTATTTCATAGGGTGTTGGTGATTGTCATTCCATCTCATATGCTCGAGAGTGTGTAGTTCCCACTCCACAAGAGCCTGATCATCTGGCATGGTAGCCACGAGCTTCTGGACAACATCTCAGTTTTTAAACCATGGGAAACGCAGAGCAGTGTTTGCTTCCTACAGTACCTTGTAATAATATGTCTTCGTCCACTTCTTCTTGATCACACACTGGATATATTGGTACTCTTCACGAGTCGCAAATGGGTAGTAGGGATTGATTTGTAGGTTTGTCTCAAGGCAACCGCGAGCGTTGTGTTGTCATGGCTCCGCAACGTAATCAGTTAGCGGAGCTCCGGCGCTGGGGTGTGTTTCCGTCCTCGTCAGAGGAGGTGGGGATGGTTGACACTCCAAATATGGGATGTTTTCAATGTGTACTAGGTTAGGAAATGTGTTCAACTCTTTGACTGCATCTTTCATAGCATCGAATTCATGATGCTGAGCAGGTTCAACTAATCGGGGCCCGCTGCGAATAGTCAGATTCTTCTGGCGTGCAACTTGAAGGTGTTCAGGATGGTGTAATTTGATATGTGTCAGTCGCGAGCTGTCAGAGGTGAACTTCTTTCGCTATGAAAATTGGGGGCAACAGAACGGTGTCTTCTCTGGCATTGTCGACGACACGGGAAGAGTGGAGTATACACTGAAGAAAGGGACCAAAGTTGGTGCTGGGCCTGACCAGCCTCGTGTGTGAGCTCACGATACTTTCAGCTAACTTATTGACCCTCAATGCCATCCCAAAGAGGTTCCTTAAACGCCAGGAGTAGCAAAAACGCAGCATGCCCGATATCCCATAATACTATGAATAAACTTAAACCACTAAAAAGCAACCCAGTATGAAACCCATAATTAAACTAAACCTTAAGCGATCCAAAAACATTGCGACACATGTAATAATCAATGAGTGAGATAAATAGATTGGAACAAACGAAACGAGCGAGACAAGAACTCGACCCCAACCCGAACACAACAACGATTGCCTCTTCAGCAACGTGAGGTCGGGTGCACTGCTCCCATACTGTGCCATCCATCCACGCCTCAGGGAGTGGGACATCGGGGAGAGGGAGAAGATGGAGAGGGACATCAGGCACAGGGACATCGGAGAGACAGTCGACACCTGCCGATTCGAACAGCAGCTGCTGATCCACATTCACATCTGAGGTGTTTCCGGCTGCGACAGGTTCTCGCAAAGTTGGCACTGCCGTGTGTGGTCATTACGGAGTCACAAGCCTCAGATGCTCCACACACAGAGGAGATGAGTCTCCAGAGTTCGTGGTCATGGGCAAGGCTCCGGGGTGTGTGGCCGTGGGGCAGGCACCGGAGGTTGTGGCCATGGGGTATGCTCGCGCATCTCCTGGCCTTGCTCAGGTAGCACAATTGGCTGATCCTCTACCATGGTATCTGCATCGTCATCCAATGTATTGACCATCTCTCCTTGGCCAATCGTCCGAGGTTCTATGCCATCATCCTCATCCTCATCCTCCTCCTCCTCATGATCCTCCTGTTCATCTTCCTCCACTTCATCGTCACCGTCCCTTTCCATATGCACAGCGCCGTCCAAATCAACGCCCGTCCAGTGCGTCCACATCATCCACCATGTGCATATGCACATCAGGATCAAGTCCGAAGTCAAATTGGCAGTCTGACTCCTCAGAGGAGTCGGTATCATCATCTGATGAAATTGTCACGGCGGCCAGTGCTTCCGGCTCTAAATATTCCCCACTCTCGTTAGTCCTCCGTGTCCGAGTCTGCCTCATACATTTCCTTCTGCAACTGCAGAGCAACGGTACGAGCGAGATCATCTCCTCCTGGGGTTCGTTTAACAATACCTTTCCGTTCAACGTTTCCCTTCATCAGCAAAACGTACATTGGTCCGGAAGCCCCAAGCAAACCTCCCAGACACTCCGGTAGCCCTCGCCAGTGCTTCTAAGTACTTCCAGATGCTCCCAGCCCCCCTTGGAGCTTTGCAAAGGGTTCTCAGACTGTGGAAGAGGAATCTCACATGCTCCTGAAAGCACCTGCAGTGATGAAGGTGCATTCAGGATGGTACGAGTTTTGACTATTATGGGAGTCAAATTTCGGAGCAGCTGAGACCTCTGCACAGGTCTGTGGGAGACTTATTGCCATATTCTCACCGCAGGAGTTCATCGAGTGCCATAACCACAGGGCATTTGGTGTATCAGATTCGTCTTTATTACAGTCACAAGATTCGCTACATTATAATATGGCATGTATTATCTATCTATGTCTCTTTGTATATACATATGGCCAATCTGGCTGCAGACGGTACTAGAGCGTAATCGCAGGAGCACCTGCAGACGCTGATTTAGAGGATTTAGATATGAACTTGGAGGCCGTAATAGTGTGAACTGGGAGATGGACTTGGAGGCCACCATTGAGTGAGTTTGGAGATGCCAAAATCGAGTTGAACTCTGAGAAGCACTTGGAGGCCGTGAGCGAGCCGGTTTGGAGGCCGAGATCGAGTAACTCAGAGATGCACTTGGAGGCCAACATCGAATTGAACTGAGAGAAGCACACATAGGCCGCGATCGAGCGAGTTTGAAGATGCATTTGGAGGCCGAGATCTTGTAAGTGAGAAATGCACTTGGAGGCCATGATGGAGCGAGTTTGGATATGTACTTGGAGGCCAAGATCAAGTTGAACTCAGAGATGCACTTGGAGGCCGTGATAGAGCGAGTTTGGAGATGCCCTTGCAGGCTGTGATGGAGTGTGTTTGGAGAAGGATTTGGAGGCCGAGATCGTATAACTGAGAGATGCACTTGGAGGCCGTGATTGAGCGAGTTTGGAGATGCATTTGGAGATTGTGTAACTGAGAGCTGCACTTGGAGGCCGCGATAGAGCGAGTTTAGAGATGCACTTGGAGACCAAGATCAAGTTGAACTCAGTGATGCACTTGGAGGCCGTGATCGATCGAGATTGGAGGAGTAGTTGGAGGCGGGCGATCTGGAGGCGGTAGATCGGAAGGGAGGTGTGACGGGCAGCTGAGACTCTATTCATTGGTTAACTCGGAATTGTGGGAATGAAGAGAGTTGAGTACAACACGGTGCGCCGAGAGACTGGTTGAGAGAGGGAGACAGTGGATCTTGGGATGATGCCGTACCCGGTGTGTGTAGTACTGGGTGTATGCTGTCCTTGGTGTATGCTATGCTCGGTGTTAACTCATGATCATTGCATGGAGAGATAGATAGGGATAATTTAACTTCGTGTTCTTAGGTGATGGTAGAGAAAGAGAGAGATGAGAGGAGATGGGGGAAATCATCATGTGAAACGGGGACTTAAGAGAATTTCATGTGCGAGTCAGTAAACCATACCTGATACGGCAGGTACTACTCCTGATCCGGGGTGTAATTACGCTGACACGAGGTAATACCAACCCAATCAGGCAAATCATACCCCAGATTTCCAATATCCGCTCGTATCATCCACATCGTTCTCATCTTCCTCTCCCATCTCTCCCTTTCCCGTCCACAACTCTACTATTCTCACAGAACACAAAGTTAGGTCATCCATGTCTATCTCCCCATGTCATGATCATGAGTTGACACCGAGTATAGCATACACTGAGTAAAACATACACTGAGTACAGCATGAACCGAGTACAGCGTACACCGAGTACAGCTTACACCGAGTACAGCATCCACCCAAGATTGATTGTCATCCCTACATTCTGATGATCGCAAGTTGACAATTGAATGTAGTTTCAGCTCCTGGCGTGCCTCCCTACACGATCGACCGCCATCAGCCCACTCTCCATGACAAGTCAAAGGTAAAGTCACCTTGCCCCATTCACACGGTTACGAGCTAACTAACTGATGAAAAGAGTCTCTGCACCCGGCGCGCCATCCATCTAATGCCTAGCAGTACTCGTCCAAACTGGCTCGATTACAGCCTCCAAGGGCATCCCCAAACTCGCTCACTTGAGGCCTCAAAGTGCATCTCCAAACTCACTCGATCACGGACTCCAAGTTCAACTTCAAACTCGCTCGTTCACGGCCTCCAAGTGGATCTCCGAACACACTCGATCACAGTCTACAAGTGTAAATCTACCCACACCCGATCACGGCCTTCTATTCGCGCAGTTACGGCCCGCTAGTGCATCTCCAAACTCCCACAATCACCGCCTGGGAGGGTGTCTCTGAGTTTACTCAATCGTCATTTTCAGGCGCTCCTTGAATTGCTCTCCAGTACCGCCTGCATCCAGTCCATATCTATTCTGTGTAGATGGTTAGCTATATAGATACAGAGATGAGAATACAAACAGAACACATGAGTTTTAAAAATCATTGAACGATAAGTAGTAGCTATGATTTTCAGGCGCACCTGCAGCGTTCCCACAGAAGATGATCTTTTTCCCAGACTGCGCTACTGTGATTCGAGGTGCAGCCAGACATATCACCGGCGCTCCCAGGTTTGTCACCGGCGCTTTCAGGTACTCCAAGGCTTGTAGTCGGCGCTCCCAGGCTTGTCCCTGGCGCTCCGTGTTACTCTTGAGGCCGGCAGGAATGCCCTGCTAGGGTCTGATACTCGCCTAAAATTGACGCATCGAACTTTACACTCCACAACCTCTCAGATACTCCTGGACGCTACCAATGCCTAAAATACATTTTGCTGATGTTCCCCTTCCCTTCCTCCGTTGCCTTCCCCATCCCGTTCCCCAGCCCATCATTTGTACCCTTACCTTTCCCGCTTCTTTTCGTTCCGCCCTGCAGGTCCTCTTCACCCTCACCGTCGTCATTCTCATTGCCATCTCCTTGACGGCTCCTTCCACCGCTCGGCGCTGCGGGATCCGCCCAGTTCTCATCATCACCATCCTCATCGATTATCTCATCCCAATCCAGTGGTCCAAAGGCTAGGAAGTCACCTGGCTTGTTCTGCCGGCAGCTTGGTGGCTCAATCTTTGCCCTGATATCATCGCTACTCTACCAAGAGAAATACTCGCCAGTGCGTATAACTTTCCCCTCGCTGGTTTTCTGCGGATTGGATCGATTGACCAGATTCTCTAAGGCCCAGGTGTTGTCCCACCTTCAATTGTTCATTTGGTTGCCGGTGATATCAAACATTTGCCCCATTTATGGAAGGAATGCTCCCCACCACTCCCAGAAAGGCAAACTCCTGCTCCGGCGGTGACGCCACATCAGGTGGAATTGTGAAAAGTGGCGAGTCGTGGCTGAATCGAGAAAGATTATATCATATCACAGGTCTGATGCCCTCTCATCCTTGACGCCCCAGACATTGTATATCCTTATGAGTCCAAGGATGTGTTCCGAGATGAATCCCGTGATACAGTCCCGACCCAACGACAGATGTCGATTTATAAACAATGTCGGCATTTTTGCCCCAGCTGAAGTGTTGGCAATGGTTCCAAATTCCCGGGTCGGTTCCTGGTCCGGTTCCGACCCGGAACCGAACCGTTGCAACGGGTGCTACCACACGAAAACCCGGACCGTTGCAATTGGGCCGGTTTTACCTCCATAAACCCGGCATTTCAACACTACAAGTTTGGCTCCAATTAAGTATCTGAGTTCTGATCGTATCATGACATGATCAACAAGTATATTGTGCAGTTTTGTGCGCGCTTTCACCTCCCGCTTTCAGATTTGCGGTCGGACCAATAATCGCTGAGTCGCGATTGATATCCCGCGAATTTCGCGCCAAATTAGGCGTTATTTCACAGCGACTCTATGAATAGTGGTCGCATCCCAAATCTGAACGCGGGAGGTGAAAGAGCGCATAAAACTGCACAATTTACGTGTTGACCATGTCACGATATGATCAGAACTCAAATACTTAATTGGAGCCAAAGGTGTCTAGTTGGAACCGCGGTCTGGGTCCAACCTAGTGTTAGCAACGGTTCCAAATTGGCGGTTCGGTTCCGGGTCCGGGTTGGAACCGAACTGGAACCGTTGCAACGGGTTTTACCCCATCAAAAAACCGAACCGACCGAACCCGCGGTTTTTTGGCCGGTTCCACATTTTTGCAAACGGAGACCTGTGGCTCCAATTAAGTATTAGAGTTGTGATCGTATCACAATATGATATATACGTAAAAGATGCAATTTTTAATGCTCTTTCACCTCCTATTCTCCGATTTGCGATCCGATCACTATTCATTGTATCGCTTTGAACAACGCTGACTTTTTGGCGTTATTTTACAGCAACTCAATGAATAGTGATCGGATCGCAAATTGGAGAACGGGAGGTGAAAGAGCATCTAAACCTGCATGTTTTACTCATAAATCATATTGTGATACGATCGCAACTCAAATACTTAATTGGAGCCAAAGTTCTAAGTTCGCGAAAATGAAGCTCTGCTGCATGATATACCCGGCCAAAAAACCGCGGGTTTATGTCCGGTCCGGGTTTCAACCCCGCCAATACAGCGCAGTTCGGTTTTTTGGACGGGTCTGGACCCGAACCGAACCGAACCGCCGGCCAAAAACCGGACCGCTGGCGGGTTACCCGGACCCGTTGCTAACACTAGTCCAACCCGGACAAAAACCCACGGTTCTATGTCCGGGCCGGGTAACAAACCCTCCATGGCAAAGCGGGTCGGGTTTTTGTTTGTTTTATTCATACTGTATGCACTCTGATTAGAGTATGACAGGACCTGATATCCCCTCCGCCTCCGGGCTAGCCGGCTAGATGGCGGAGCTCCCCCCCCGCT